>Ga0310690_10000024_pt1 | contig 327393 bp, 455 predicted proteins | sample AusTroGonzalo_MG_2_FD_207661 | JGI IMG/M metagenome (GOLD analysis project Ga0310690, IMG submission 207661) | Bovine rumen microbial communities from tropical cattle in Woodstock, Queensland, Australia - Gonzalo_04 (v2) (version 2) | ecosystem: Host-associated > Mammals > Digestive system >...
GCGACTACTAATTCCGAGTGCCCTAATTACGGGACGTCTACTTCTTTCGAGGAGAGACAATCGCGAAAAGCGTCTGCACTATACTCCCTTCCTAGTCTCGAATTAGGTGGGAGTATTTTTTTTTTAACACATTACATTATGACAAACATAGAGAAACGAAATTTCTTTACAAAAGAGCTTAACAGTATTACCGAACCGAACGTACGTGAGTTCGTTGGTATTGTTCTTGACGGAACCGGCGAGTGGTTCTATCACGACCCTGCATCAACTAGTGGTAAATATCATCCGGCATATGCGCTTGGAGATGGCGGCTTGATGCGCCATACCAGGGCTGTTGCCTATTGGGTCTGTGAGTTAGTTCGTTCTGAGTTGTTCAACGTTAATCCACACCAGACAAACCTGTTGATTGCTGCGGCTATTATGCACGACATCCGTAAACACACTGCAGATGGTGGATACATTGCCAAGCACGCCCGTGCTTCCCACGACCTGATTCTCCAGACACAACGTGAACACCCGGAACTTATTACAACAGAAGACGCAAAGTACATGGCTGATGCCGTATCTACCCACATGGGAATCTGGGGTGTGCGCGACGGGGAGCGTAAACCTACTAGTGATTCTGAGAAGCTCTTGCACATTGCTGATTTAATGGCCAGCCGCAAAGAGGTATTTGTGAATATCTTCGGAACACCGAATGTCGCTGAGTTAAATTTACCCAAGATGCCGTCACTAGACATTGTTGGAGCACCTAAGCCGAAAGAGGAACCGGTAGCTATTGTTGAAGAGACAAAACAGGAGAAAGTAGACGATGGTGGTGATTACGTAATCACATTCGGCCGCAAATACCCGAACAAAACGCTTGCAGAAATCTATCAAATCGATAAAGATTACCTACACTGGATAGCCGGTGTTAATGATTTCTTCAACCAAGAGGCTCACGATAAAGTCGTAGCATTTCTTGCAACGAAAAAAGCATAACTTGACTTTTTAGTTGATGAAATTCGGGTTTTTCGGACTATATTAGTATTGAGAAAAACATTTGATATATGTACGAAAAGAGAAACTTAACACGTCTTACCTATGAATGTGGTGAGATGCGGTGGATTTGGGAAACTCCACATAACGACGCCAGCATTAATGACATTGTTGAGCAATTCTATACAATGCTCGTTGGCTCCACATGGATGCCTGAGACTGTGTGCCGCGCAATGCAAGAGTTTGCCGAAGAGCGTTTAGAATCTTTGGAAAATTCAGATAAAGATAATGAGTAAAGTTATTGGTATTGACCTCGGCAGCGTAAATAGCGCTGTCGCTGTAATGGAAGGTGGAAAACCCACCATTATTATTAACGATGAAGGCGCGCGTACGACCCCATCTGTAATCTCCTTTGCGGATAATCAGAGGAAAGTTGGCGGTGCAGCAAAACGCCAAGCCATCACGAAACCGAAAGAGACAGTTGTTCTCATCAAGCGTTTCATGGGTGGTACATATGATGAGGTGCAAAAGAGTCTTAGTCATGTGAACTACGATGTTGTCAACGAAGCCGGCAAGCCGCGCGTAAAGATTAACGACCGTCTGTATACGCCTGAGGAGCTATCCGCTATGATTCTCACTAAAATGAAATCTACTTCAGAGAACTTCCTTGGTACTGATGTAAAAGACGCTGTTATTACCGTTCCTGCATTCTTCGACAACGCCGCGAAAGAGGCAACGAAACGTGCTGGTGAACTTGCCGGCCTGAATGTGCTTCGATTGGTAGCAGAGCCTACCGCTGCAATTCTAGCATCCAATCTGGACATGGATAAAGGTGGTAAGTATATGGTAGCCGACTACGGTGGAGCTACATGTGATTTCTCTATCGCCGATATCTCTGATAAGGTTGTGGAGATTCTCGCAAGCAACGGTGACGTGTACCTTGGCGGTAGTGATATTGACAAACTCTTCTCTGACTACCTCATTGGTGAATTCAAAAACCAGACCGGTATTGACGTGTCTAACGACCCCATCGCAATGTCACGTGTATTCGAGTCGGCCGAGAAGGCAAAGATTGAGTTGTCGACAACAACAGCTACTGAAATCAACCTCCCGTACCTTGGCGTTAAGGATGGACAGCCGCAGCACCTGATGTTGACTGTAACCCGTGCAAAGTTCGAGCAGATTATCGACCCGGAAATCCAGAAGGTTATGAAATGCGCTAAAGAAGCATTGGCACAATCCAAGCTGAGCGCGAGTGACCTTAACGGTATCGTTCTTGTTGGTGGTTCCACTCGTATCCCGAAAGTTCAGGAAGAGTTGAAAAATACGTTCGGTGCACCACTTATCAAGAACGTTAACCCTGACGAAGTTGTAGCACTTGGTGCAGCAGTTCAAGGGGATATCCTCAATGGTGGTAGCTCTGATTTGCTTCTGCTTGACGTAACTGCAATTCCTTACGGTATTGAGACGATGGGCGGTGTGATGACAACCTTGGTTGAGGCTAACACAACTATTCCTACCGGAAAAGAACAAGTGTTCACTACCGCAGTTGACAACCAACCGTCAGTAACCATCAATGTCTACCAGGGATTCCGTCCTATGGTGAAAGACAACAAAAAGATTGGTGAGTTCAATCTCGATGGTATAATGCCTTCAGGACGCGGTGTCCCACAGATTCTGGTGAAGTTCGACATTGATGCAAATGGTATCTTGAAGGTTAGTGCTACTGATAAGGCTACCGGTAAAGAGCAACACATTTCAATCAGTGATGCATCCGGTCTTAGTCAGAACGACATTGAACGTATGAAAGCTGAAGCAGAGAAATTTGCCGAAGAGGACAAGAGAGCTAAACAAGATGCCGACTCGCTCAACAAGGCAGACGCGACCATCATTCAGATTGAGAAGCTATTGAAAGATAACGCGGATAAACTCCAGGAGTCTGACAAGAGCGCAATCGAAACTGAGTTGAATAAACTGAAGGATGCCTACAGTAAACGCGATGTTGCTGCATGTAACGAAAGCGTCGATAGGGTAATGAAAGCATTCCAGGATGTAAGCTCGCGACTGTACGGTCAACAGCAACAACAAGGTGCCGGACAACCGTTCGACTTTGTGAATGAACTCAACAAAGCGCGCCAGAATCAACAACCTGGTAACACGAAACAAAACGTTGATGATGTTACCTTTGAAGAGGTTAAGTAAGAATGGTGGAGGTTAACGCCTCCACTTTTTTTTATTTGTTTCGGAAAAAAGGGACTATATTAGCTGTGGATATGAAAAAAATACTCGTTATATTAGCGTGCATCGCATCCATATCGTTGGCGAATGCGCATGAACTTGGTTTCGACATTGGTTGGAACCAGAGTATTAAACATAGCGGTGGCATCACCATAGGATTTGAGTACACCCATAATCACGCAATCGTTGGTTTTGATGTATGCTCGGATATTACCGGCCGTATGCCTAACGCACAAAATCCAACGAGGACACAAGTCGACATTTCCGGACACGCTAGGCTTGGATACCAATTCAACTGTGGTGTTGGATTCGGAGCGCTAATTGGTGGTTATCGCATGGCTGTAGAGTATCTTGGTGAGTATTATTACGACGAGGTGTACCGGTATGGTTATTATTATCCAACATACACATACTATACCCCTTATTATAACGAAACGTTTGTAGTTAAACGCCGCAAAGGTGTGTCGTATGCCTACATGAATGGGTTTGATGGCGGACTATTTGTTTCGTATAAATTCGCACTATCACCAATGTCCTGCATGTATGTACTCGGAATGGTCACATGCCGGACAAAACTTGAATCATTTATAGACGGCCTGTGTGCAGGTTTAACTTTAGGTTTTAGTTTCAACGTAGAACAATGAGATTAGATAAAGAAAAAATATTAGCATTACAGAACGCGACCGAGTTGCTCAAAGAGCGTCCGGACGATTTGCGCAGATTGAAGCTTGTTGGCTCCATTGCCGATGAGCTTGGTGTTGAATGTTATGTCGTTGGCGGTTATGTTCGCGACTTGCTGCTTGACATTGACAACTGTGATTACGACTTCGTGGTTGTTGGACGCGGCATTGATGTAGCAAAACTACTAGCAGACAAAACTGGTGGGAAACTATCTATCTACGAAAGCTATGGAACGGCCAGTGTGATGGTAACTGAGAAAGAAACCGGAGAACAAGTTGAGTTTGAGTTCGTTGGAGCCAGGAAAGAGTTTTATCACCGTGAAAGTAGAAACCCCATTGTAGAGGATGGAACACTTGAAGATGATATCAACAGGCGCGACCTAACCATAAACGCAATGGCCATTACTGTAACAGCCGTTGCATTTGGTGATATCATTGATGTGCACGGTGGTAAAAAAGACTTAATGAGTGGCATTATCCGGACTGTTGGTGTTCCGGAGGATAGGTTCAACGAAGACCCTCTGCGTATTATGCGCGCCGCACGTTTCGCTTCAAAGTTGGGGTTTGATATCGAACCGGCAACACTCAAAGCAATGAAGTCTCTTGCTCACCGCCTTGATATTATCACAAGGGAGCGTATCACGGAAGAGGTTAACAAAATCCTCCTTTCCAGGCGTCCGTCTATTGGATTCACTAAGCTGCAAGAGTGTGGCGTATTGGATTATGCAGTACCTGGCCTTGAGGCGTTGACTATTCAACATTACGCTGAGTTCACGTCGCACAAGAACATTTTCTATCACACAATGGTTGTTCTTGACCATATGGCAGAGCACAACCCAACACTTGCTAACCTATGGGCTGCATTGCTGCACGACATTGCCAAACCTGCTTGTTGTGCATACGATTATAACGAACATAAGTGGACGTTCTATATGCACGAACACTATGGCGCCGAGATGGCAGAGGATATCTGCACTCAATGCATGCTGTCAAAAGCCGATATAAAGCACATTAAGAAGCTGATTGAGTTCCATATGGTTCCGGCTCAATTAAGCGACGAGAACGTCTCCGATAAGGCAATACGGCGCTTTATGTATCTTGCCGGAGATGAAGTAGACGACATAATATTGCTTAGTGATTGCGATATGTCTACGGCGCACCCGGAAAAGATTGCACGTTACCTCGAAAACAACATGCGGCTGAGGCTTAGGATTCGTACTATTGAGATGCAGGATAGCCTCGCCAAGTTCAAACTCGCAATCGACGGTAATGACATCTCGGAACGTTGCCACATACCAATGGGTAGGATGATAGGTAAGATTAAATCATATCTTGAAGGTATCGTTGTGGATGGAGAAATACCAAACTCGCGAGATGTGCTTCTAGGGCTCCTGGATACATACCACGATGGTTCCATTAACGGAGTACAGCTGGAACAATAAAAAAAACTGGTGCTTTGCGGCATCAGTTTTTTGTTGTTAATCATCCCATTCAGGATAATCCGGCTCGTAGTGGTCGTATAGGTAATCTAGTAAATTATCGTCGAAGAGAATCTCCTCAATAGCCTCTTTAATCCACTTCAACTCATCCGGAGTTAGTTCAATAACACGGTCTCCTTGCTTGAGTTGTAGATTGTCAACGGAAGCGTGAGTAATTTCTATCTCACCACCTTCTGCAGGCTGCCAATACGTTGCCGGGTAGTAGCGTGTTTTGTGATAGCGCAAATCAGCGTCACCGGTTACAGTAATTTCAACATAATCATCATATCCTTCCGGCGCAACAGAAAGTGTTCCCTCAAAATCACTTCCACCATGGTAATCAAAGTCCGGTTCGCTATCACCGCTTTGAATTGAATTGATGATATCCTGGCCGGTTACTTGCGGTTCCTCTATGCCTTCCTGGAGCTTCATGCGAACGCGTTCTGCCACTGCTTCGCAAAGCATGTTCAAATTATTATTCATTGTTGTATGTATATTTCTTTCTTGTGCTATACAATAAATACCTTGACAAATGTATAACCTGATGTTATTGGTCAAAAATTAACGATGTGACTATTTATTGATAGTTAAGTTTGAATCATGGATAACACGATTAGAATAAACCAGACAGCATTAAAGCATCTCGTCAGTGAGTCTCTTGTTCGTATTATAGAAGGCAACATCATTCGCCAGCTCGGCATCAATAAAGAAGAGGCCGAAAAGAAGCTACGCCAGGCAACCAGGAAACATTTCAACGGAGAGAAGAGTATGGACTTGGTTGAAATGGCAGAGCATGAAACGCACATCGTTGTAGACGCGTTCGGTGACGAGTTCGATGATGAGTGGCTTGACGATGACAACTACCTGTGGTTCATGGGTATTATCCGCGATGAGTTTATCAAGATGGGAGGTACGTACGACACAATGGACGATGACGACCATGTTAAGATGCTCAAGAAAAAAGTCCTTGAAGCATTAGGCCGTCTCACTAGTCCAGCGTGATACACTATACATCCTTAGCTTTTGAAGCATGACGCATTCTGCAGCGGATAAGTGGTAGAACGCCACGACATCTCCATATTTCTCTTTATCGTACGGAGCATTATAAACCACATTCAACGGTGTTACCAGCAAATCTAATACCAGCGACTGTTGGTTTTCTTTTTGATACGAGCCCATTGCGTAATAAAGGCCACGCGTGGTTTCCATTAAGAACATGCTCTTATCGGTGAAAACTTTTGGCATAACCTTGCGCGTAACCAGAAAGTCCTGTTTCTTACTGCTGGTTCCAAAGTCGTCAAAATAATCTTTTAGAGCTAATTTCTCAATATCCATAGTATAATTCGTTTATTCGATACTAATATAGTCCCAAATTGGCTAAAACAAGGCAAAAATAGCGTGGTATTTGGTATTTATTGTTGTAATACTTTTCAATAGCAATGAAGAATAACATTAATGAAGCTTTTCAAAGCAACATCATTAGGGACTTTTCAAATAGGTTTGGAGGTCTGTCCGCAAGCAATTGTGCTGCCGAAGTAACCGACGACATGATTCGTGATGACTCCATCACTGATAACTATCAGGATGTACCGAAATCGCAATCGGATGACAACATCCTCGTCCTCCGGAGTAATAACAACAACTGGTTGATTCTACAGTTAGACCCAACTAAGCTGCCGGATGGTATGCAAAAACGTCTTGGATGGGGTGGTTGGAGTTTCTCTAAAAACGAGCGCGACCATCAGCGCGACATGAGTGGCCAATACGACCTGTCGACGCATAGGTACCTCGACTACGACAAACAACCAAAATATCGTTATCATTCAAAACGTGGAGCACACGCACCGTTCGATTCGGAAGAATATCAGAATATGGCGTATTGGAGGCAGCAAGGCAATTTCCGCAAGGCTAAAGTTGCTGAGAATGTTGAGCGCGTGATGAACAGTATTGTAAAAGAGTCTATTGACAGTTACTGGACGGAAGTTAACACTGCCGAGAATGGTGGAGAACCGTATATGGTTGGTATGTGGTGCGGTTCCGGATACCTCCTTGACACATTCAAGGTGTTCGCAAACAACGAAGAGGAGGCACTCTACTTGGTTGTATCATACCTTGACACACACAACATCAATTCACTGTTCCTAGACGACTGGGTAACACGCGAACATGCCGAGTATGAGCAAGAGCATCCGGAAGATGAAACGCTTGAAGGCTTCTGGGAGAGGTTGGATAATGACGATACGATAATGTACGTTGACGCAACTACAGACGGTGCTGAATCACCTCACTGGATTTACGCTGAGAACCTGAGAATCACACCGTGGCCGGAAGAACTTAACTAAGAAAAAGAAAGAGAGATGGAATCAACCACCTCTCTTTTTGTTTGCTATCATGCCAAGTAGCACATCTTTATCCTTACTCTGCATAATGTATTCGTAACGCTCTTTGACGAGCTTAACGGCCTCATCATTTGTCACACCAAGATTCTTTGCAAGTTTCTCTGTCGCAATGCTTAGTGCCAATGCTTGCATAGCGACATGTTTGTCTGTTGGGTTCTTTGGCTGCCCAAGCGTCAGGAGTACGTCGTTTGTTATCTTGTGTTGCTCTAGGAATAGGAGTAGTGTTACACACTTGTCCAGTAACTCACTGTTTTGTTTCAGGCGTTTGAAATACGTTTCATTCATGGTACATGTTGTTCCGTCTTTTGACAGTTTATACACCTTCTTGAATTCTGAATTTGGAACAAGTGTTTCTGCCCCATCGATGATGATTACATATCCTGATTTAGTCTTCTCTTTGACTTGGTAAATTGGGTTCTCCATGATGATTTTTTTCCTTGTTTTTATATGTCTAAAACCTGTCTTTTTCGACTGTTTTCTGCAAATTATGCACGAAAAAATGTGTAATTTTGTGCATTTTTACGCGTTTTTCTTCACCAGCTTATAAAGTTAAAAGTGTCAATTTTGGTTTAAAATGCTGTATTTCAGGCATTTATTTCATTGAAAAATGCCGAAAATCGCATGTGAAGCACAACATCTTCGATAAAACTAGTTAATTTCGTTTATTTTTCACTCATTTTGTGCTGCCGAAAGTGACGTTGCTTAACATATCAAGAGCACGTTTGGTGTAGTCCTCATCCATAGACACAACGTTATACAAGTCGCTACCCATAATGGCATTCGTAAGGATGAGTGGGTTGTGCGAAATGATGATGATTTGTACACCAGTTGTCTTGAACAATCCGGGTAAGAAATTCGTATATAGACCCCAAACGTTTGCAATGTCGAGTGACTTATCCAGCTCATCAAACAGCATAGTTATCGGAGCTACTTTGGTATAGTTGTCGAATTTGGAATAATACTGTTCCTGTACACGAAATGCTTTTTGCCATGAGTCGTTTGCGCTTAGGAAACGTTTCCCTTTCACCTTTAATATATTCTCCATGGACGTCGGGTGTTGAGCTATCTCTTGCAGCTTCTTAATCATAAAAGCAGATTTCTGTCCGAGAGAGATTCTATCCTTCATCCAGACATAACTAACCTCCTCCATCGTATTGGATAACACTGAGCCGGTCAGGTCACCAATAGAGTGTCCACTCCTGCTTTCGAAGTTGTGATAGTAGATAGGTATTCCGTCCCAGGCAACCTTTACTGAATTCATCTGAGCCTTCGCCACTTTCTCTTTGACATTCGCAACAGACTCTCGCTTGTTGAAGAAGCCAAACAACTCCACTGGCTCTAATATACTACTAAACCCATCTTTCACAAGCGCAGTGCCTGCAATGGCTTTGAGTATTGTCGTCTTTCCACTACCGTTAGGCCCGAAGATGACGTTAATCTTATCCTGCACGAAATTGAATTTGCGGCCAACCATTAGCTTAGCGCAAGGAAGATTGAATTCTCCCTTGTGTTTGTTGTATACTTTCAACTCTTCCTTATACTCAGCGAGGCTTTGATTATATTTTTCCTCATTGAAAATATATTTATGAGTATTGAAATCCCATGAGTTGAAATCACTGTCTCGCTTGTTTGGCTTTACCGGCTTCTCATACTCTTGATAGATGTAGCCATTACCAGTCTTCGGAAATTCTACGCTTGATACCATGTCAGAAGTTTTCCTTTATAAATTTAACAATATCTTTTGGCTGATTTTCGTTTTTTGTATTCTTCCACTCATCGTATAGTTCAACGATGCGTGATATGCTTTTGTCACTTGGGTGACTGTCAGAGTATTTACCAACAAGTACTGGAATGCTAGTCCGATACTGTTCCGGTACACACCGCTGGAATACCGTGTATCCCCACTCTGTTGCTTGTAAGTCTGCTACGTTATTCATAAGTTTATCTTTCTATGTTAATATAGTCCCTTTTTCGGAATAACAAACGCTTGTTTTCGTATTTATTGGTATGATGAATGACATCCAAATTGATAAGACTGTATCTGCTATTCTGCAGCAGGTCAATACATACATAAAGCAGTATCTCGGTGCTGACTATAGTGTTTCTATCGTTGACAGCGAATCAGAAATGACAGATTCCTGGGTTGCCGAGTACCACTCCGGTTCCGTGTTTGATAGAGACATTGAGATATCATTTAACAAGAATACCTGGGTGAAGTGCGCCAACGAAGAGGAGTTTACATACCAGGAATGCTTAGAGGATTTGAGCGTGACGATTTGGCATGAGGTAGGCCACGCCATCTATGAACTTCTGATAGACTATGACGATAACGGTGCTTTCGACGACGAGCAGGAAAGTAATATAGTTAACATCATCCAATCACTCGACAGTAACGAGGAGAACGTAGTAGAAGAATTTGGAATCTACATGGCCGGATATGGAGATGAAAGTTCATTGGCACGAGCTATCGACGAATACGACAGAATGTATAACAATTAAAAATAGGGGCTATCTTAGTCCCTATTTTCTTTTTTCTTTATTGGAGTCATTGACCCATACTGGTCGCATTTTGGTAGTCCAACTAGTTCTCGAATCCTGTTAGCATCAACCATCGCTTCCTCTTTTGTTTTATAGAATTTAAAATGGTCGATATGTTTCCAGAAATCGCGTGATAATTTTCCGTTATACATACTACCGGATAGCTGACACGGAAGGAAGTCAAACTCCCTCAAATACCATAATGTGTAGTCTGGTTTCATACGAATCCTCCAATCATTGAATTTATTCTGAGTATTTTACTCGCCTCAGCATCATTCTGTATAGCACTAGCCAATCCTCTCAACACTGGATTGTGTGTGTCGGCATAAACCAGGCCGGCGGCATATGAATGCGAGCACAACTCTACAATCTCCTTCGTGGTATACTGCTTAGTTTCGTCGATGCGCTCGGCTATAGATTTCGAATGCTCAACAATCAGCTTAGCATACTCATCCTCGTCGCGTACGTAATTAAATGCCATTACTTCGTTTCCTCATTTCTTTTTCATATAGTCCCTTGATTTCCGTACCTGGTAGGTACTCAAGGTGGTCTCTAGCGTAGCCCATATCCATAAGGCGTAGCTCCATTTGGTGTTGTGTTAGTTCTCCTGATGCCATATTATGCGTTGTTAATCTCCCAGAAATTAATGAGTGTTATAGCCTCCGGCCAATACGCTTCGCCTCCGTATGTTTCGTACACCGATAGGCGTTCTTGCAGTTTAACCGGTATCTCTTTGTCTGTGATTAGTTCATCTAAAACAACCACATGGTTTTCGGGTTGCTGTCTTCCGGTAACCCAATACGATACTAGAAAGCTCCTGGACATATTATATAGGTAGTTAAAATATAATCAACAACAATATATGTAATAATGAATCCTATTGAATCAATGATGGCGTCACGCAACGACTGATTAAACAGTCGCATCTTAGCCCAAACCCATGCAGATAACATTAACGCACACATCAGTGCGCCTAATACGTAGTGCACCATATTACTCTCTGTCTTTGAATCGTTCTTTCAGACGAATGTATTGCTGATACTCGCGCTCTTCCTCTTCTTTCTCGTGGATATCTTTCCAAGCCTGCAATTCTTCAGCTGTAACATTCCAAATACCTAAATCTGTTAAAACTTTTACAAAGCTTCCTTGACGAATTACGGGTTTACCATCATTATCAAAATAAACATACTTATCTAAACTATGGTATTGGTTAGGATTGATAGTATAAAAATTTTCTAATGCTGGTTCATCTTTATAGAATTCTTCCCATTCACTTACACCGGCACCGATAGCGATAAATGTTTTGTCAGTAAAGGTTATAACAAAAATATTTTCATCTGCATAACCTCTATTAACAAATCCTATTTTATCAACTACTTTACCTTTTAGTGCATCACGGTTGTCTTTAAAATCTACCGGATGAATTTGTTTATATTCTTTGTTGAGATGCATATCACTCGTATTTTTCAAATGTCATGTAATATCGCCAATCCGGGTACACCCAATAATTGACTTTCATCTTAGTCTTCGAACATGTGTCTGTCCGGAATAATCTTGCTTCCATATTATACTGGTTTTGGACAAAGTTGAACAAATTCACTCCTAAGAGCATTCATTTGTGGTTGATACATGGCCTTGTAGTCTTCCCACTTATGCGACGGTACAATGTCTTTCTCCCATAGGTCTTCCCAGTAGTGGTTGGCCTCTGAGTAATCAACTATCTTACCATACTTTGCAATCTGAATACCAAATTTCAACAGTCGCATGCAATGGAACAAAGACTTGATGGCACGGTAGTAATCATAGTCAGCCTCGACTGTTAGCTTCTTGTGACACTTAGCCCATGCATTACTTACGATACTCGATATGGTCTGGCGAAGCTTCCACTTATCCAGGACGAAATACTTGGCGTAGTCATAGTTTCCTGTGTAGTATTCCTCCGGTAGCCACAGGCTCTCAAGCGCAATGATATGATGATTCTTCACCATCTCGATGAAATCGCTTTCTCGGATATACTGTACATCCTTCTCAACGGTTCCGATATTCGTCTTGGTTTCGTAGATGTTGTTTACGTATGCGGAGAAATCCAGCATATCGTCAACAATAGTTATGATGTCGATATCCGAATATGCAGTTGGTTTCGTACCATACACACGCGAACCGTGTGGAAAACTACAAATCGTATGTTCGTTTAAATCGTTTAGATTCATTGGTTTATTGTTTTTTTCCAAATCATTTCATAATAACCGCCATATTCGCCATGCAATACTTCAAAACCAAGATGTTTATACATTGGTATAAGCGTCGGCCAGCATTCCAGTAGTATTACAGCATATTCTTGTTTCAACTCGTTGATGAACTTATGAAACAAGCCTTTTCCCCTGTCAGCATGTCGTACTGATATGGTATTAATGAAAAGTGTTTTACCATCAAATGCCGTTTTATCTTCTTCGTCAAAAGTGAAGTCGTCAATATAATCAGGTATTCTTGTTTCCATAATTCGTTATGCCGCTAATTGATTATTTCGTTCTAACGCCCTGTAGTACATATCTAGCCTAAGACCGTCCACAATACTATCTAGTGGTTTGAACTGTGATATGATTTCAGTGTTCACGTCAGCCGTCCAATCGTGTTTGTATAGTACCTTCCTTACGACGCCTTTCAAATCGGACAAACGTTTAGCGTTATAAACAGAAATCGTCTCGACTCGTTCAGTTATAAAATTGAAGACAATGTCAACACGGATAGACTCTCGATGTCCTTCGTTGTGCATGACAATAATTCTGATACTGTGGCAGTCTTCGCCAATATACTCTCCAGATTTGATTATCATAATATCACCAATCAATGTTAATTTCAGTCGCAAAGATAAGTAAAATATTTGATATATACAAATCCGTTAGCGTTTTATGTAGGAAGCTTGATAATATTCCTCGTGTCGTAGTAGTCGAAATCCTGGCTATGGCCAGTGTCGCTTAACACAACGAGGCAGTTCCCATATAGTTTAGAAACAACACCGGTAGTCAACATGTTATTTGACACAAAGATGACTTTATCACCTTTGTGTAATTCGTTGTGGTGAAAATCGTAATACGTTTGCATAGTGTTAATAATCACCTGATTTTTCTCGCTCATACCAGGATAGTTCTTTATCCTTCTCTTCGTCGTACCCGAACGTCTCGTTTAGGCCTTCCATTCTATAGGTCTTCCGTTGATTCATGAAGTACAATGCCCGGTGAATGTGCTTGTTAACGAACTCTTTATGCGACTTGGTTTGACGATGTCCTTCTCTGTCTAGCAAATCTTCACAAATAATGGTGTCTGCCTCGGAGAGAAGCATATCCCTATCGTGTTTTTGTGTCTGCAGTGCATGGACATACATCTTTGATGCATTTACGTAGTCTACTGTACCATCAACGAAAAGCCAGTACAATAGTATATCTCGCATGTCCTTTGGGAGATTCTTGATGTCGTCTTTTATTTTTGTTGCGGCATCAATTACATGAATGCTTTGTTGTATTGCTTCGTTATCCATAGTCAATTCTATTTGCGATAGGCAGCATCACCAGAGCCACCCAATATGATTACTTGTGCATTTTCCCTTAACTCTTTAATGGTATTAGAGTTGGTGTACGTCATGCAGCTCCGTAAATAGGACTGCATGTTGTCAATCCACTTCGCTACCGGGTATTTGACCTCAACAGGTTTATCAATTCCTTCTGATGTCGTATTCCCGGAGCCGCCAGTTTGTCTCTGTGCGCGTTTAGTGCTCATCCCATAGTAATCCCTAAACGGTTTGAATCCTTCTCTTTCGAAACGTTTAGCGTCTCCTTCTTTTTGTGGGTGTAATTGTAATTTTCCACTCAATCCAAGTGTGCGTGAATAGTAAATTTCTCCACAAGCCTCTTCACACTCAGCAAAGATTTTACCACACATCACCGCGTCGGCACCAAGGGCAAGCGATTTCTGTATGTCATCGAACCAACCAATACCTCCGTCTACGACAATCTTTGTCGGTGCATTACCATTATGGGAGTGGGCGTATGCTTTTCTCTCCTCGTTGATTTGGTCAATAAGAGTTGCTACTGGGTAGTGAACCGCCACGTTGCAGCTGCTCGTACAGCGCGCCCCAGAACCCACGGAAAGTCGAAGATATGATATACCGGCGTCAGCGTAGAATGAGTAAGCACTAGGATTGGCTACGTTGCCGGTCATTATGATAATATGCTGCCCGTATGCGGATTTAAGTTTTTTACAAATATCATATAATTCACTTAATGTTCCATGGGCAATATCAATACAAATATACCAAGTATATGCAAGTTGTCCATATTCGCTAACATCTAAATAATTATACAATTCAGTTTGTGCCTCCTTCAATGATACAGATACAAACGTCTCTTTTGCAATCTCCATGCGTTCCTCGAATGTTAGACCGCTTGGATTGTCCTTGGATTTCTGTACGCTACGTGGTACAACAGGAGTTAGGCCATTCTCAATCCATACTTTGTAATTGTGTTGGTCTGTCACGGATGCCATAGGTGCAACGAATATTGGATACACCTCTCTACCGCATACGTTAATAAATGGATTTACATCACCTCTGTGATTACAGAACGATACCGGCGCTTGCATTACAGCAACGTCACGCAGTTCGTACCCTACCGTTTTAAGTTTTCCCATTTTTTTTTTCTAATTTTATCGTTTGTTTTCGTTCTGTAGTTGATTTAACATCTCTTTTCTCACTTCCTCCTCAAATTTGCCATTCCATGAAATATCGAAAGATACAGTGTCTGGATGGTCAATACTCACATTGGAATCTTTGTGATTCTCAAGGAAGTCCTTGATTGCTTTCTCCATTGCCTCCTTGCTGTAGATACGTCCATTACTATCAGGAGTATCCGCTTTCATGAATGTACTCTTGAGGAGTAGTTGCCTTTCACTCATAACTCAACTATTTTTTGAATCCAATCTTTGTTATTCCTTAATTCTTTCACAAGACTATCCGCATACGCAACAGCAACTCTTGCGTAGATATCTTTAACAGCCACTTCCTCTATAACCGAATGTTGTGTGGTCTCTAGGAGAGAGTTTAAGACACTAATAGATGCGTTGATGCGCACTTGCTCCCATTTCTCTTGTTCTTCTACCGGTAGTTTCTCTATGTATGGCTCAATATATTCTATAACCGCTTCACCCATCACATCATTGTGCCGAGCATATACATGATACTTCTTTTCTTCCTCTATCTTATCCAATGGTACAAGTTTGGAGAAATACGTTTTAGTCTCAATCGGATGTTTTGACCGATAGATAATATCAGCACCGCTTGACAACACACGTATAGTGCATTTTGATAACACCTCCCCTGACGGTTCTCTCATTATTTTCTCTTCCATAGCACTAATCTCCTACCATATCTAAGAACCTACATGCCATGCCTTCCCCAAGAACATCTTCTGTATCACCTATTTTCCCTTTATTACGCAATGCGCTTGCGCCTTCCAGAAATGTGTGTGCCATCTCAATGGCCAGGTCTAGTACCTCGTCGAGCGTGTGGCCATTAACATTAACTGACGTTATCGTTTTAACATCAGTCTCTATACTGATGCGTGCGTGTCCGTTTATATATATTTTTACTTTAAATCAATCTTCTAACATCTCATCATGCTCGCGGCATATGCGATTTAGTTCTGAGTTTGGGTTCCAGCAATCTTTCACATATTGTTCCGCTGCTTGCCGCAAATGTTCATTGTAATTCGGGTCACTATATGGAATGCAGTCCGCAAGTATATCCATAGCGTGTTCAACCTCCATATTGAAAGTAGCCTCAGCTTCTTCTATTGCGTTGGCTCGTTCTTTAGGACCGTTTTCAATCCATTTTTTGAATTCTTCATGATTCATGCTTTTTTGCAATTCATTGATTTGTATTTTGAATCAACAAGTATCTCCCACTCGTTACGCATCTCGTTGATTACAGAGCTTCTTTCGTATGAGAGTGTTATTTCCTCCCAGAAGCTATAGTCCTGTTCTTGAAGAAAACTATCGAACTTCTTTTTCCACCTGATGAGTACACCACGGAACCACTTATTAGTAACGTTTACCTGTACCTTAGTGTCGCAACTGTTTAATATTCTTTTACAGAATAGAAACTCATCGCGATACTTAGTATACAGGCCGAACCGCTTGGCTTTTTCTTTTGGTTTATCAATTCGTTGTGTCATATCACTTCTTTTTCTCGTCTTTGAGTGAATCGTAGACAATCTTTCCAACCTTATGTTTGAACTCCGGTATAACCTGGATGTGTAGTTTCCATAGTCTTAGGCAGTGCGCATATTTGTCATAACTAAGTCCAGCGTTCCAGTCTGAGTAGCGAACGATGAGACTGAATCCACATTTAACCGGGTTCAGTTCAACAATTACATCACCGTTGTGACAGAAACGATAGCAATCGCCGAGTGATTCACTTTCGAATGAAATTCCATTAAGGTCTCTGCTTCGTACAGAGTAGCCATGTTGATGTCCTAATAGCATAGTTAATCCATTGAATGCTGTTTAATATCGTTAATTAATTGTTCAATATCTTCATATACATGATATGGGTAATCAATACCAAGGTTTGAATAGTAGAATACTTTGATACCATGCTCTTCTGATAATTTCTTTTTTAGTTTATCTTTTTCAATATTATACACCAAAGCTTTTTCTCCACCAAAATATCCAACTTCTTTAAAATGCTGTATACCTTGACATTCAATTGCAACATTATATTCTGGTATGTAAAAATCATAAAATAATGAACCAATGTTTTTTAACCAATCAAATGTGTGTTGGTAAGTATAACGAATCTTGTTTTCATCAAGATATTTCATTACATCTAATTCGGTTCTGGTTATCTTACATTTTTGACATCCTTTCCCTTTTAAATGATTCGCAGGAGTCTGCCAAAATTCACCATGCTTGCGGCAAATTATACATACTTTAGTTGAATTAGTTTCATATTCAGTTTTCGAATAATCATATCTATCACCATGTACTTCACGTGCTTTTTTAATGAACTCTTCTATATTGCTTTTATATGAGCCAGAACAAATCGGGCACCCAGCACCATGTAGATGCCCGTCTGGCGTTTGCCAAAATTCACCATGTTCTGGGCAAATTATACACACTTTAGTTGAGGTATTTATATAGTTAACCTTACTGTATTCATATTTGTCACCATGTATCTTTTGTGAACGTTTAATAAACTCTTCGGTATTACATGGATATCTTCCGCCACATTTTGGACATCCTTGACCACTCAGATGTTTACTAGGTGTTTGTAAAAAAACACCGTGTATTGGGCACACTATACGGACTTTCGTACAAGTGTCTTTATAATCTACTTTCGAATAATCATATTTATTCTTATGTACTTCATTACTTTTGGCTATAAATTCACTAAGAGTCAGATTGGAATTTGGCCTTGCGCATCTTGGGCAGCCTTTGCCTCGTAAGTGGCCAATTGGAAGTTGCCAAAATTCTCCATGTTCTGGGCAAATTATACACACTTTTGACTTGCCACTCTTATACTCTACCTTTGAATAATCGTATTTATTTCCATGCACTTTTCGTGCTTCTTCTATGAATTGTTCAGTGGTTTTACGCTGTTGTGTGTGTGTTTTCTCTACGCCACATTTTTTACACCCGTTTCCGCGCAAATGGACAGTTGGTCGTTGCCAAAATTCTCCATGTTCTGGGCAAATTATACAAACATCTGTACGGTTATTTACATACTCAACTTTTGAATAATCATATCTGTTACCATGTATTTTGATTGCTTGTTTTATGAATTCTTCTTTTGTGCATGTGTGCTCACGTGTTCGTTTTTTTATGCCACATATGGGACATCCTCCGCCACGTAAATGCGCATTCGGTGTTTTCCAAAATTCACCATGTTCTGGGCAAATTATACAAACCTTCGTCTTGGCATCAATATAATTGACTTTAGAGTAGTTATATCTGTTGTTATATATTTTATTGGCTTTAACAACAAACTCATTAGTATTACTTCTATGTTCTTCAGAACGTTTTTTAGTCCCACATTTTGGACAGCCTTGTCCAATTAAATGTGCATTTGGTGTTTGCCAAAATTCTCCATGTACTGGACATATAATACAAACTTTTGTGCTGGCATTTACATACACAACTTTTGAATAGTCGTATTTACCACCATGTTTTTTACTGGCTTTTGCTATAAAAAGTTCCTCTTTCGTCATAATAGTTTTTATTTATATTAATAAATATCTTTTAAACGCCAAAAAAGAGGTTCCTCTTAAACTTTTATTAAAGATTTCTGTCAAAATACCCATGTAAATATACGATTGGTGTACAACGACTCCCGCTTCCTGAAATTAAATCGCAAAGTGAAGCTAGTAAATCAGTGTATCTACGAGGAGTTGTTCCTTGACTCACCATATTACCTTTTAAATCATTTTGGTTAGTTCTAATTTCTTCGGCTATTGCATCTTCTAGTTCTTTGCCATTCAAATGTTTAAACTTTCCGTCAGCCAATGCTTTTACCTTAACTTCATTTGGTGTACCTTCGAGACCATTTGTGTAGGCCGGGGTCGTGACAGGGTCCGCGAATTCCCATATGTGGCTACCGAGCACACCGGGAATATGCGGCGATGCGAAACATCCATCGCCATAGATTAGGACTTCCACATGTTTGCCGGTCTCGTTGAATATCCTATCTTGGATTTCATCTACCACTTTCTGTGCAAGCTTCTTCTGCGGGAATAATTTAAGTGTTTCCTCGTCAGCCTTGTTCGAACCAAGCAATCCCCAGTCTTCGTTGTAACCAGACCACGAACCGTCAGCGTGCTTAACAGGGCGATTCATGATATGCTGTAACGTCATTACGTTCGCATTGAAATCAATGTTCTCCGGGTGGCACATACAGTTTATACCAGTCCACAGACTATCATCAAACGATGGGTAGTTACTTAGCAGGTCGAAACACGTAAACGTCAATTCACAACCTTCGCTTTGTGCAAGCTCTTTGTAGTAGTCTTGAATATTCACGCCAGTATATGGGTTTTCTCCGTACACCGGATTGCCAACCTCATCGGTATCAATGTGGACATATATGTTGATATTCTCAGCGTACCGTGCAAATGCTTTCAATATCATCGAGAAACGGTTCCTAGACATAATCGGGAAATACAAGATAAGTTTCTTTTTGAAATTCCTTTCAGTCATGAACTGAACGATGTCATCAACCGTCACATAGTTTCCTTGAGAGCGAGCAACAACAGACTCGGTGATTCCAATCACATCGCAGTTGTCGAACGACATGTTATTCTCAGCTAGCGTTTTTTTGACGTTGTCGATAACAATATCCTCAATGAAGTCTCCTTCTCGAATGATAGGGCAGCGTACGCCCATTGCTATTACTCCTGTATTCATTGTTTGTGTTTAATCTGTTTATTCGTAGTCTTCTACATAGCGATATCCCATAAATCCTTTCATTGGTACTGGATTCTTGAGATAGTGGAACTCTCCTGTTCGAGAAATATAACAGCCATCATCCCAATTCTTACCGGTTGTTGTGCAGACAAAACCGTTTTTATTACCAACCCTAGATATCTTCATCCAGCCTTTGATGTAACCGTCATGGCATACGTAGCACCTATCGCCTGCCTTGACACCTTTTGGTACCGTTGGAAGTCGATAGTTCATTTCGTGTGATTCATCCGCAACTACTTTCAATTCTTTCTCGTAGTCACTCCACTTGGTTGTCTTTGGTAGTGTGATACAAATACTCGCCATATTAGATTTCTTCTAGTTTTTTCTTGAAATCATTGTACGCCTTTCGATATCGGCGCTCATTCACCTTCTTGCGTAGTTTCTCAGCATGGAACGTTATATACATACGTCTTAACACAGGTATCACTTCTCTAGCCTTTTTCAGAGTGATATACTCGCTACAATATTGTCCACTCAAGAAGTCCGGGAAGAATACAACATCTTCAATCTTTGCATTCTCATCCGTGTCGTCTTTACAAAACGTTTTTAGTATGTAAATTCCCATGTTGTCAGGAATTATATAAACGTCAGTGTCTTCGCTAAATCTCGATGCAAATGACTCCTCGAAGTCAATTGGATGAATTTTAACGTTATCGAATGCTTCTTTGCGAAGCTTTTTTAATAATCTGTTGTTCATAAAAGTCCACTTTTAGCCCATTCTGTACTGAAATAGATGTTATCCGGATACTCACCGTTAGATGCCGCTTTGAAACATGACATTAGTTCTGCTCCACTATAGCCACACAACGTTCGCTCGTCCGGTCGATTCCTGTATGCTACTTTAAACTTCTTATCCGGGTTCGCCTTTGCACACTCATACATCTTTCTAATGTGCTCGGTTATCTCAGACAGCGGCATCTTGCGCTTAAACGGAACCCATCCGAAACTGTTGTAGTCAAGAATCGTTGTGGGCAACCCGTATGAGTTGCCTTGCAGTCCTTCTCCCTGGCCGTACTTGGCACCGAAATAAATGCGCGCTACTTTTGCGCTGCCGGCACCATGTACGCCTTCTGGGTTAGAACCAAATACGAATATAGTCCCTTTTTCGGGAATTATGTTACCACTATATGTTTTCATTGTTCGTCAAAACGTTTGTGTTGAAGTTTCTCTTTGATGATATTGTAGTACATTTCGAAATACTTATCACGTATTCTCTCAAACTCTTCGCCGGCTTCACTGCAATGGTCTGTTGGTTTGATGGAGAACATGTGTTCAATCTCTTCGTTCGGCTCGATTTTGTAAATAACTTTATCGTCTTCACGAAACTCCATGCATTTCATTTTTTCAAATGGTTTACCATCGCTCAGCTCTATCATCCACCCAGTCCAAAAGACAATTTTTTTCTTACCGTCTTTTTGTTCTAATATATTAACAACCTTGACGATACTATAACCATGGAATGTCCACAGGTAATCACCAATATGGATTTCCTGCCCGTAATAATTTATTAAACCCGTCATAAAACAACTGTGTTTGGATACGCTTCAAGCCACTTGTCAATTTTATCCTCCTCGATGACTCGTGCGTTTAATACACGTTTCTCTTCAATCATGATGTCGTATGCGCCCTCCACACCATATTCAGCCATCAGGTATTTCTTTACCTTATTCTTGGTTTCTTTACTGTGCAGAGTATGCTTTGTACATACTGACGTCCATATCTTATTTTCAAAACCGTTTACGCGAGTTAGGACAGCAACGGTTGTGATATATCTCCATTTACTCTTCATAACCAATTGTGTAGAATAGATTTGAGTTTCATTCTGCTGTTCATTACGTACTCCAAACGTTTCTGTAGTTGTGGGGCTGGTTTGGATTTCTGGTTTAAAACAACTTTGCCAGGTTCAATGTAAAGAATTTGCGGCACCTCAGATTCCCAGTCGTTCATATCAATTGTCTTTTACTAAATTACGAATCGTTCGTTGTATATCCTGGTCTGATAGTAACAGATATCGCAACATGTCCTTCGTCTTTTCAATTTCTGAGCCGGTAGCCACAGGCATCATACCAAAATTATCAGCCTCGTTCATGGTTACAACGTGGTTATATGCAAATTGGTCAGTAGGTCTGCGATGGTATGCTTATCCGGGTCAATGAACCAGGTCTTCCAACCGAAGTGTGGCGTAAACCACTTCAGTTCGACATAGCAACGTTTCTCGTTTGCAAAGTTCCATGCATCCCATATATCTTGTTCATTCGGATGTCTCTCTTCTGTGATAACAACAGTTCTTAATTCTCGTATCATACTTATAGATTTTCTTTGAAAATTTGCATGTAGTCAATAGTTGGGTTGAAACTACTCTCGTAGAAAGCATCTATCACTTTCTGACAGGCAGCAATGGCAACCTTCTTCTCGTGCTCCACACCTGCGTAATAGCTACCGCCAAGATATTCTTCTTTTCCAATTTCGGCAAGGGTCTTGACTTCTGTTTCCTCATCCCATGAAGATTGGAAGTCGCAGTCGTCTAGCATCGAGCGCATGATTGTTGGGACATCCATCTCGCTATAGTCAACGAACGCATGTGCGACATCTTCGCCGGCCACCTCTATCCAACACCCGTCTTTCGAGTGTAGGTTGAAGCAATCTTTTGTCTTGTTATATGGGCGCTTATCAAAACGCCACTCCTGCTCCAGCTGTTCCCTGGTCAGTTCATAATGGAAATCATTTAGATATTTCCTAATATATTCTTCTTTCAGTTTCATGGTCTACCTTTATAATGTAATTGTATGACAGGTTTTTTAGCCTCAAGCAACTTGTTTAAAAATGCAACTTGACAGTCTCTTAATACAAGTGGTTGTTCTTTACCGTCATGTCCAATGACTTTCAGTTTTGCTAAATCATCCTTTGTTACCATTGTTACTAAATTCAATTTCTCTTAGGTTGTGCTTGCAGCACATAACTATGGCCTCGTCCAATGCGTCGTAGTACGAACTATGATAGTGGTCTGACGCATCTTTTTCAACAGAGACGTGTCGATTTGGCGCCTGCCCGATAACGTATGGACTCTCATAACGCTCATCCATGTTATCCTTATCCAGGATGGTGCGCACGTAGTATATAGTACCACCCTCGAATCCGTCTATGCAAATGAAATCGATGACTATCTCATAGTTGAGTACCTCGCGAAGCCATTGCCGAGCCATATCAGGAGTCGGAGCTGCATAGAAATCACCGAACGAGTTCCAATCAAGTTCGGTTCTACACTTCTCGTTAAAATTACCATTCTGGTTATAGCCTTTGCAGCAATCCCAGTCAAACCCGGCATCCTTCAGAAGTTTAGCCGTTGAGAAGCTAACGTATTGTTCGTGATTATACATAATGTTATTACATTTTCGGTCGTTTCAAATATATAATAAACCTTTTATGCATGGTATCCTCAATTATCTGCACCAGTTGCCACCCGCTGTCACCGTAGGCGTTTAGTTCTACAATTTCAACTTTCCGGCGCTCAATAACTTTGTGTTCCCATCTTGTACCGTATTCCATATTAACTTTGTTTGAATTCTACAATATCATATTCAGTCTGTATCAACTCGTTGCAGATGCATCCGGTGTCACGATACTTATAGTCACCGATAGCATATTGGTGATTCGGCATTCGTTCATTGTAGTAGTATTGCAACTCAGACGACGATATTCTAGTTCCGTTGCGTAGAACGAATGTTCCTGATGTTTCTCCTAACAGGCACTTCTTTGCAATGTTGTTGAAATCCTGAAGCATCCTTGGCTTGCAATATCGGCCTTGTGTACTACCCTTGCAGTTTCTGCATGTACATGTGCCGTTAAGAACACTGTTTGGTATTGCATAGTATTCATATCCACACCTAACACATTTAAATGCCGTGTTTCCCCTTGCTGATGTGTAGTCACTGATAAGGCGCAATGCAATGTGGTTGTGTTTGAGCTTCTTTTGGAAACTTTTATTAACTTGCTTAGCCTCTTTTCTCATAAGCCTATTTTGTTCTTTTTGTCTGGAAGCTGCGCTAAGTTTTGTAAGACAATGTTTGCATCTTGTAGGCTTCAGGATGTTTTCTGCAATAACGTCGTATTCCTTACCACATATTTTACAGCGAACTCTTATCTCTTGCTTCATGCCAGCATATTCACCGATAACATCAATGCTTTCATTTACATTTGCAACGCGCTCTTTAAATGTTTTAGAAACGTTAGAAATGCGTTGGGCAATACCTATTTGTTTAGAGCAGTGTGGGCACCCATATTTCTGATGAAATAAGCTCATTGGAAGCACTTTGTGTTCTTGCCCACAATTTTTACATTTAATTCGTACATGTTTCGTTGTACAAGACTCATATCTACCTACCAATTTGAGAGAAGGAAAACGCTCTTTAAGTTTTTGTACAAACTCCTCTTTTGGCATCCTGAGCTTTTTGCTTACTGCTTTGTGCATTTTCCTATAGTGACACGCTGGGCAACCTGTTTTTAAATATAAAACATTACCAGGAAACGCCATCCATTCATGGCCACACTCATTACATTTCATCTTAACTTTTGTAATAGAGTTGACATAGTTCCCTACTAGTTTAATATTTCTACCTATAGTAGCTATACGACGTTCGAACTCTTCCTTGGTTATTTTCGGTGTTCTTGCTTTCATCGTGTTATCCAACTAGTTAGACTACCATTTTCAATGTGTCTCTTCTGCTCATTGAAATAATATTTTTGTGATTCGGTTAGGTTGGCAAACCACGGTTCAAAGTACTGTTGGTACTTGGCATGGTTATCTCTACGCCAGCGCTCCTGCAACCAAGATTTCAAATCATTCATACTCACTATATTAGTAGTTGCTGTTTATTACAAGCATGTAGCGTGTGATACTTGACGGAGTGCTCTTGAGTTGCTCGATGAATCTCATCTCAAAGTTACCCATACGTTGTCCTTCTCTGTTGAAGTTAAGTTTATTAAGGATGTCGTCAGCTACCGAACCGCCCTTGCCAATCCAATACCCAGGACGTAACGTGTATATGTAGATGATGTCACCGACAACAAATATGTCGTTAAACTGGAACTTCTCCCCATGATTGTATTCCAGGAAATAGTTCGCAAGAAGAATTGCTACGTTGTTTGTTTTATTCTCGTCTTTGATAAGTTCTGCCAGCAAACGGGCAAAAAAGTAACGTTTCTCACTACGACGGCATCCCTTCAAAAGGCGATGGATAAGTTTTTCGATTAATTTCTTCATATGACAACAATTTTAGCTAGTTTTTCAAAATCGGTTACAAAGATATGTAAAAATTTTGAAAAAAGCAAATCCTTTGGACGAATTATCACATAAACCAGTTAAGTCGGGTGGTGCTCACACCACTCGACACCTGCCTCGAACGCATCAATTGGATTGGCGTTCGGGTGTGAATAGTAATACTCACTAGAGGCTTTGCCGATTTGGTATCCTCTATTCTTCAGAAGCTCCTCCCTTGTCATTTTTACCTTCAAGTTTGCTGATACGTTCGTCTAAACCACTGTATGCTATAATAGCGTATATGAGCGCAGTAATACCAAATGATAATGCGACTGATGCTGTGATGCCAATCGCTGCTATTCCTGAACTACTAATCATTACCATCGAAATCAATTTTTGTGAAGTCTACTCCAATGAGTTTGCATAGACCTTCGAGTGATACAATTACGCGTTCGATAAGCGTCGCCGGATGCTTAGCCGGTTCGCGATAGTCTTGCCATGGACATGGCGTGATTAGACTCATAATCTCAATAAGCCTACCGGCAGTCCAGCATGGCTCGTATGAATATACCTCGGTTTTCATGCTAGCCACGTCTGTGTACTTACACCCTGGGAAAACGAACTGCGGTATACTCGCCGTTTCCATGATAGCCGGTATCCACGTATAGTAGCAGTCTGCAGTGTCCTTCGGAATCCCTAACGCAAGAAGCCTTCTTGACTGCTCGATAGTTGTGTATGTATTTGTTAGTTTGCTCATACTACTGTGCACATTTTACAATCATCGAAATTGAATTCATGCCATTTATTATACCATCCACCATTACAGTCGGCATGCTGGCTGTCGCAGAAGTTGAAGAATGGGCATTCCTCTTTACGCTGAGGCCTATAATCTAATAATACTCGGCTCATTGTTCAGTTTGATTTAATATTGTTAATACACAATGTTTTATACCATCCTCAAGTGCCTGCTCGTACGTCTCATACTCAGTATCATCAGATTTGAAACGTTCAAACAGTTCTACAAACTCATCGTATGAGACATCTAAACGCGTCGGATGTATCTCACACTTCCAGCACATCGAGAATTTATTGTCCTGGTTCCTGTTGTAGAAACGTAGTGAAGAAGCTTCAACAGAAAGCTGTTTCTCATCACGTAGCCATTTTTGGGCTATGTGCAATGGAATCTCCCAGTGAAAAGACTCATTGAGGCTATGGCTAACCAAATGCTCTCTCCAGTTAAACCCAGCTTTTGTTAATTGGTTAACAAGCTCTTTGTTTGCGTATGTTTCGTGTATTAAGTCCATCGTTGTTTCATATGTTTACGCCACTCTCGTCTATTTGGATATAGTCTACGAAGATGTGCCTTGTATGCGTTGTATGTTTCAAGATTGATTACCAAAGTCGTTTGTGGTAATTCTCCTCGGAACTCAGCTTCTGCAATCTTCCTACCAACCTCTTCGCTTATTTCATTGCGTTCGACGTCTGTCATATCTTTACGCCTGTATTTAGAAGGCATTCGTTGATGCGATGCGTGAGAACAAGACGCAAATCATAACTATCATCATAACTATCATATCGTCCAAATTTTCCGTTAAGAGGATATACCAGTACTGTTTGTTCTGAGTTTTCGATAACAACTACCAATGGATTCGGTAATGAGACACACCTGAATGCTACGATATTGGCTTTGAATCCACACTTTGTTTCAATACGCCCGTCAATTTTGCCTTCCATAATTGCTTTCGCGACTATCCAGTTAAATGGCTCGTTATAATACATTATTTTATCGACGTCACTGTGGTAGTTTACTTTGGTTGCCTCATCTTTTACTTTTGGAATTGGCATCCAATGGGTTACGTTCTCAATTGCATGGTCTCGTTTCCATGCAATAAGGCTCCCACAAAGTTCGATTGGACAGAATAAACCATCTTCGCCATCATTTTTAACTTTTAAGAACATAGCAGACAGATGCGTTATGTTGTCCTTGCCAAATTTAATGAACACATATTGATTGTCTTCCGGCAACCTATCTTTTACGCTTATCCACTGATTACGTGATTGTTCTATGAGATATTCCATCTCACTATTGGCACTATCACGTTCACACATGAGTTTAACAATGCGTGCATTTAGTTCGCTTATTTCCTCATCGCGACTATGGGCACCTGCTATGAATGCTTTCTCTGTGATGTGTGTACTACTTGCCTTTGCGCTGTTAGCATATTTGCTAGCTAACTCTTTTATCTCTTCGTCTTTCATGCTGTTATAGTTTTTTAAACCAAGATATAAACGTTATCGGGAGGCATATAAGGCCAGCTACCACTACCACTGCAACAAATACTGGTGCAAATATTACACAAAGTTTACAGATTATACTTCCATGTTTGGATATCTCATAAATTATATCCCGGATTCCGCAATCATATAAAAATAAACTAGCGAAGAAAACGCTAATACACCATATAAACACTGATGCTATTATAATCGAAACTATATTCATGTTATTGCGTTAATTTGGTTAGATTACTACTGTTATCAATTCCGGGTTGTCATGCGCGTTTCCAATAACCTCACAGTCTGATGCCTCAAACGCTTCGCCGAAATAATGCTTGAACATATTCTTCTTGTTTATCAGTACAAATGATGCAAACCGAGTGTCATCGTATGCTACCCTGCATACGTCACTTCCGCATTGAACAATATCATCCTCGTAAATCTCTCGGCCGTTCTTGTCGTGTAGCCCTGTGAATTGACCAACCGTTTCAAACATGACAAGGTTGTCCTTGCAGTCTGCGCTCACTAAGTCCATGTCGTCCGGAAGGATGAGCATGGCGTTCTTATCGTTTTCTTTATCAATGAGGTGCCATAGGTCTCCATAGAGCCAATCACCACCGGCCTCGCAATATGCAGGAGTCTTTCCCCTGAATTTTATTCTACGTACTTTTCCCATAGTGTTAATCTAATTTGATGTTATACTTATGCATCCAAATGAATCTGCGTATTCTCCATGCAATACGCTGGAACAGATTCGGTTTCTTCAGATTCTTACACACTAAACCGCCATTCAATACACTGATTTCGTATCTATCGCACGCGGCGTAGTTCGGCCGTAACCCCTTGAGCAGGTATTTGGCATATATACATTCTCTACATTCAATCATGGTTAATCATCTAGTTTTGAAAAGTCAATTCCACCGAACTCAGAACGTGACTCTATTACTTCTATAAGAGTATCAACATACCCATCAAAGTATTCAGGCGTGTTCCTGTATGTACATAGCGCGATAATATTAAGGAGTCTGCCGACAGACCAACATGGTATGTAAAAATCTTTCGTATACTCCGTGAATACCTTACCATCCGGAATGACGTATACGTATGGACGTTCATCGATGTCTACTTCGTCTTTATCGTAATAGCAGTCAGCGCTATCTACCGGTACACCAATCTTCACCAGTATCCTGGACTGTTCCGGTGTAGTGAAACTATTCTGAAACTTACTCATATTCAATCATTTGGTTCTATGTATTCCAGTTTATCGTGTTTACACATCTCTTCGAAGTACTCGTCTAGTGTCATATCCTCCGCACCTTTAACCAATTTGAGTTGGTAGTTCATCGCATCAAAAAAAATGTGGCCTCGGCAACTAACAATGAATCCACAGAATTTCTGGTCTTCCTCACAGTGTCTGTATTTGATTTCACAGACATCCGTAACCTCTTCTTTAAATGTTTCAAATTTCCATTTGTATGTCACGAATCCGACAATGACTTTGCCGGAGCGAGCAAGCTCAGCAAGGTGTTTGTAGTCGGTTGATGTTTTGTAACACGTTTTATCCATAGCATTATTGTCTTAGTAAATCCTTGTTGTCGAAGATATTACCAACAACCTCAACCTCATCGAAGTCGATATCCCAGAACTCGTTACTATTACCGTTGCTAATACCGCTCACTTCTGCATCAGCAGCAACACGTGTTTCCATCCAGAACATACCATCCTCCTCGGAGTATCTAGCTACCATGTAGTAGTTCTTCTTGTCGTCATGCGTAAACGGATATGCCGGGCTGGTAAGGATGTCTCCTTCATAGATGTCGGTACCATTTTTATCCTTCTTGCCTATGAACTGGCCAAGCGTATCATATTGCTCTTCGCGTAACGGAAGCCATAGCTCTTTATCTGATAGGATGTATACGACATACTCCTTACCATCTTCATCAACACCTTTGCGAGTTATAAGATTACCGTACTCCCAGCGGTTGAAGTATTTTGCTCGAAATTTAATATCTCTCATAGATTATTCTCTTGATTTAATAACAGACTCATACTCCGAGTACACAGGGATTGCCATCCAGTGTGTTAAACCGACATCGGTAATGTCATCTCTCCAACGCCACGTACCGTACATGTCAACAACACGACAGTTAACACTTATTCTACCCTTGTAATCTCTAACAAGTATCTCACCGGTGTGGCCTTCAGAAAATTCATGAGTTAGTGGCGGAATTATGATATGCAACTTATCCTCAGGCATACAATCTTCCAGATTCTCCCATGTGTTCTGATGGACAGGAGACGGTTTGGGTAATTGATTGCGTTCTTTCCAAAGCAGCGCTGCTACAAACCCCATTCGGAAATCAGTATTATCATCTCTGACGCTGTGTTCGTGCATATACCGGCCTGCATCATCATAGCATTTACCTATGAGTTTAACCTCGGCGGAGCGCTCTTCTTCTGCCTTCTTGTTGATATACTCCTGACACTCATATTCCGTATCGAACCAAAGCTCACATTCGGAAATTGTGTCGTACAAGCCAAACATGGTTGGATTTCCAAAATTTCCGTTTTCCCTATACTCAACGTCAATCTTCCTGACTGGCATGAGATACTCGCTGGCAACTTGTTCACCAACTATTACTTTAAGAGGTTTGTTCTTGTGGAGAAATGGAATGTACATCCATACAGCATCTCCTGGTTTTGCGTCGTAAAGTGTGTGTCTCATAATTTGTTTATTCCTTGTTTATCATAGATGTACATATCCTGCGTCTTCTTGCAGAAATGGTAGCATGCCTTTGTTCCACGTATTATTCCAACTTCTCCGTTGCGGAAGAACGGACATCTCAGTGTTATCGGTTTGTGTTCGATGAAGTCAAGGTTCCAGTAGATATTATTCCACTTACCGTTCCCACAATCGTCACAAATTTCATTCTTCCATGATTCTATACGTGCAGGTGCTTTATATACAGTGCTTTTCCTTGCCACGTTTCCTTTGATTCTTGCTTAATAAAAAAGAATACCTTTCTGAGGTAATCCCTGACGAAACAAACATACTGCTATCGGTCACGGATACGGAGTTCTACCGCGTTACACAAGGGTTGGTATGTTCTCCCTTGCCTGCTCAGTTACCACCTGAGTCCTCCTATCTGTATATCTTTATGTCAATAGTTCTCGTAGACTTTCTCACGGCGTTTATCTAGCCCAAACGGCTGAAAGTAAATTCTACCTGTGCCCTTCGGCCGGTACCAATCATCACACTCTTTGAGGGCTTCCTTCGCCTCTGCTTCGGTTTTGAAATAGCCGCTAATATATGAGCTGAACTCGTTGTATGTGTTCTCTATGTAATAAACACCTTCCATATTAGAAATGAGTTAAATTAGGACCATAAATTATCGATTTGAGAATTGCGATGGCTATGAATATTCCGAAAAATATTTTTCCCATACTAATATAGTCCCTTTGCTTCGATTAGTAAACCTTTAAAGCAATTAAGGAATTCTGCAGCCATAGCTGAGTTCGGGAATGACAGAGTAGGGCGCAGTACGAATTCCGGGTCTTGCCAAAGGATAATTTTATCGTCTGTTGTTGATATGATGGAAACCGATTTCCTATCAGGAACCCACTCGCCAACCCATGCCTCACGGAGCGATATTAACTGCATGTATGCGATAAACTTTTTCACGTGCCCCTCTGTTGGTAACATGTCTCTCCAATATGATGTAAACTTTTTGTCTGATGAGTCTTCAATGAAATCCTCCCAATCAATTTCCTCTATTGTACAGTCTGTACCAATGTAGTATCCGACTTTTTTATTGAGTTTGCATTGACAACAGTATTCGTACCACGTTTTTGGTGGTGTTATAACTGTTTGAGATTTCTTTTTGAAGATAATCTTCTCGAACGTCGATTTCTCTTTATCAACCTCGTAACCTTCCGGTACTTGTATCTTTATCTCTTTTGTTTCCATATGTTTTTCAATAATGTCAATGGCACAATGTTGTTTCTATGTCTTCTCATAGGGCATCAATGATTGCACATACTATTGCACCAAGCAGCGCTCCAATCTCAGCGCAACCGATAAACCACAGGATGTATACAATCCAGTCCGGTATATTCAATTCGATTTTCATAGGTCTTACTTCTTCTCCTTCAACAGCTCCGGATTATCGTGAATGTTACCCATTACTGTAGACTGCTCATGGTCTGCGTGGTGAATGTAGTAGATATCACCTAGGTAATGGCCATCTTCATCAGCGAGGCAGAATGCTCCGTCTAGGAATCTTACCTGCATGTAGTAGGGAGACCATGCGTCAAGGTGCAAGATATCGCCTTCGTATATTTCCGTACCATTTTTGTCGTGCATGCCGGTCGACTGGCCGACTGTGTTCGTGATTACAGTACGTTCCTCTTTAATGGTTCCATTACCGAATGGTACTGACTCGAAAATACTTGATTTGTCCTCGTCTCGTTGAACCAAGTCGCCATAGACCCACCTCTGCGAGCCATCTTGTTCCGGCCATGCGAATTTTCCTCTGAATTTAATTGTTCTCATATTATTTCTTTTTGAGTTTAAGCAACTTCGGGTTATCGTGAATGTTGCCGATTATTTCAAATCCTATTTCGTTAATCCACCTCTGCGTCAAATCACCTTCGCCGAGCATGTCGTAGCCGACGAGTTTTGTTGCAAAGCGTGCCTCAGATTCTAGGTAGTATACTTGGTGCCTCATTGGTTCGCCTTGGCTGTCAAGTGCTTGAATGATATCACCTTCGTAGATTTCCTCTCCGTTCTTATCCAGAACGCCAGTGAATTGTCCTACTGTCTCCGGGATGACGTGATACTCACATTGGCAATTACCACCGAGGTTGGTCACTATAAGACCTTCATTTTTATATTTTTCAGGGCATTCCTCATCTGGTTCACAATACCCGCCTGTTGCCCATTGTCCTGCGTACTTACTATCGGCTACGCATTTGCCGCGAAATCGAATTGGTCTCATGTCAATCGTCATCGGTTATGTTTAACTTTCTGAGGTCAATCCCATCCACACTACCGTTCTCTACGGCGCGCCGGGCTTGCTTACTTAGATAGTGTTGTTTCTTCGTCCTACCGTGTTTACTTGGGCAGTAGATGCGTTCCTCTAGTGTATAACTCTCACTGGGTACGGCGTATATATTTGTTCGTTTGGACTTTTTCATAGCGTATGAACTTTACTTATGTAGCATGTAACAGATTCGTCGTTATTGAACAATCTTTTCTCAATCTTATATACCAAGCCATCATTGAAGGTTGGTCTCACGTAGTCGCCGACGTTCGGTATAGTGCACAGGTTGTTTGTACTATAGATGACATTGCTACCGTTAACCGGTTCAATTCTCATGTCTTGTTTGTACAAGACAAAATCTATTCTTGTTTTCATTTGTTACTACATTTTTGTCCACCACATACTTTCGCCCGACGAAGTAACTCGTTTCGCATTTCTTCATGCATTTTACTCATAGCCGTCATGCCGTAAGTGTTTGCACCGTAGAATGAATGCATTTGCATTCTCAAAACCCACGAAGGAATTTTCGTTAAATCCACACCTTCTTCGAGGATTTGTTTCTCAAGCGCTTTAACGTCTTTTTCTTGTTTTGCCATTGTCTTAAAAATTTAAAAATGGTGAAACACTAAATTGGTTACTATTATTATATTGGTAGTCGTAGTTAACGCACCAGAAGTTCTGACTTGGCCACGTACATTGATTCTCTAAAAGACCTTTTACTCTACCTTTGCGTAGGCTTTCCTGGTATTCTAAGAACTCATGTATGTAGTTTTGCGAGACATCGCCTTTCTTTTTGAATGCAAAGCATCCGTATTTATTCCATGTTGCTACCGTTGGAATTATACCGGAATTGAACACATATGTATCATCTTCACACTTTGTATATCCGAAATAGTAGTAGTCATAGTCATCCGGATGTTCACTAAAGTATTGTTTGGCTCTACGACCAGCTTCTTCTACTAACTCTTCATATGATGCTGCTATGAAATTATCGTTCATACGTTGTTATTGTTCAACAATTTTGTATTTCCAATCATCCTCGTGCTCGGTGTAGTACGGCTGTTCATACTCAATACCGGTTGGACTGATACAGCTTAGCCTGAAATACAGGTGCCACAGACACGGGTATTCGGAGTTATAGTCAGATAACACTCTCCTGATGTGTGATATGTGCACCTCACCTTCCTTGAAATTCTTGAACAAGTCACTGAAGGCAGGTATTGTCTTAGCACAGATATCTATGAATTTTGCGCATAGCACTTTCACAGTGGTAATGTCGTGTCGCACCGCATACACATCCTTTGCCTTTTTACCTAACTGTTTGTGGATATCCTCGCACTGATTATACAGTCGCTCGTATTTCTCAGCTTCCCGCTTAGAGTTGAATCGGGTGCCATCTGATGCTTCGTATATTTTTACTTCTCGTATCATATGCCTTCTTTTAGAATTAAGTTACCTTCTGAGTCAATTCCTGCGTAGCATTTTAGGCTGTGGCAGGATTCCTTCCAAGCATCGTGCTCGCTGTTCAACTTTGTTATCTGTTCTTCGGTTAGTTCACCATTCTTCTTCTTGATGGCCATATCCATGAAGTATTTCCATCTGTTCCTGTTTTGTCTATCGAGCTCTCGTGCTTTTCGAATGGCGTTGGTTAGTGATATTAAACGTTCTTGTATATTGCGCGTCTTCTCCTCAACCGGCATTGCGTCAACAACGTCCTGCGGTATATGTAAATCTTCTACCAGGCACTTATTCACTCCGATATTGAACATATCACTGTCAATACCGTCACTCATATCGTACCCGAAGTACTCCCAGCGCTCTACAATGAACAACTCAATTGCGTCACATGCCAGGCATACAATTGCCGAACTTACCTTTCCATCCTCGGAAAAATCAGTACGTGAATATTGTTCGCCGCGCCGTATTGTCTTGCCGCAATACATGCACTCATATTCCTTGCGTGCAAACGGCTTGCTTGTATTTATTAATGCTACTCCCATGTTTTAATTTCCTTTAAAGAAAACAATTACGCGGTACGGAATCTCACAGTATGGTGTTGAGTAATACCGCACGATATCTTTTACTTCTCTGATTTCGTTATCCATGTCGCGCCACTTGCTGAAACGAATATTGAAATCCGACAATCCAATCGTTCCGTAGCGCCCGCACTCAGCAAAGTCATCCTTCACAGCCTGCATCAGCGAGACATTGTACCAATAGAATGTTCGGCCTTTGTGCAGCAGGACTTCCTCTTTATTGAGAATCTTCTCTCTCAACTCCTTAGACAACTCATACTCATCCACTTCATCCAGGTCAGGGCACGCCTTCTTCATTGTTGCAGAACACTCGTAGGCGTACTTCCCACCAATCTCAGCCAGTTTCCATCGTTGTTCTTCACTGTCGTATACTTCGACAATCTTGTATAGTTTTACTTCCATGATGTCAGTTATTCTTCTTTGGTTTGAAGACGAAATATGCATCAAAGGGTTCATCGCCGTACGATGGCTTCTCGTACTCAACATCCCAACCCTGTTCGCTATATGTATTTTCAATATCCAACCAGTGTTTCTTAAACACCTCTCCACGCGTTGGCATGCCGTCGTCCGGGTCGCTACTGCATATCCTTGCGAGAATCTCATCTTGCTTGATATGCGATTGTGTGCCATCCCACTTCTCTTGAATGAGTTTATTCACTGCCTCGATAACAAAATCGGGGATAATCAGTTTAACGTCACAGGGACGAATAGGTGTTACCATATATTATTCTTTATTAACAAGTAATTTGGTTAGTCCACTTTGTTTGAGTCGACCTATCTTAACCAATTCACGTTCCTTTCTCAACACCTCTGCAATCTTCTTGCAATCCAAAGGCTGGAACGGGCGCTTTCCTGCATCTACATACAATGCTTTGTAATCAAAATCTTTCATACGTCAATCCGTGCGTTTTTCAATTTCGGTTGCAAAGATATGTAAAATTTTCCATATATGCAAATCCTTTGGCGTTTTTATCAACACAATCACCCAATTTGTGCATTTTGCCACACAGGACATTCACCTTTGCTAATATAGTCCCAACGAAGCGAATTGTGTCACACCTGGACTAAAAAAATATGAAATGTTCACCCATCATACACCGTTCCACGCAACCGAACACCACAACAACACCGAACACCTTAATGGAAAAAATTCCTGTGTAACACTACCCTTACTCTAAAAAATTCCGTGACACCTGGACTCAAATACCCCAGACATAGAAAATATTCCTTCCCAAATCCACCACAGCCAACACTGATTTGGGAAACTATAACCACTACACAATACCGATACCTATCCACCATCCAACATACACACACCATACTTAGACAATTCCAGTAACTACCTGCACAACACATACCACTACACAACAGATAACGTGGATACTCCAGTGCAATGAGGTCTGAACACTAGAATACGGAAGACGACAATACTGTAGACTAGAACATAGCAAACTAGAACACAGTAGACTAGAATACGGCTGCGTAGCGGGCTGTGATGGCGCAGCGTAAGAGACGTAACGTAGTGAACGTGGCGTAGTGAATAGAATGTATTGTGAAGAAACGCAATATGCAGAAATACTACTATGGAATTTGTTTGGGTGTGGTATAGTGATTAGCGATAAGGACACAGCGTAATACTACTACGTGGACGGACGAAAATACAGCCGTGGAAATACTGCTGTAAAAATGGACTTGGAGGCGCCCGTAAAACAGTGAAAATCAGCCAAAATATTGTTCGCCGAGAATTTTTTCCAATTTTTTCCAAAATTTTCAAAAAATTTTCCCCACTTTTTAAGTCACCTAATGGGACCACCCTTTTGTTGACATTTTGTCACAAAAACACCGGATTTTCGTGCAAAGTGTAAGTTTTGCCTATAGGGAAATTTTGAAAAATCTGGCATTTTGTCACATTTCTTGGTTTTGGCATGGAAATTAACCCAACGGACGTCTCCTGGCCTATAGAGACAAAAAAAATGGGAGATGTTCTCTCCCATTCATAATCTCTGTGTTATTAGTCCGGTTCGTTCATGAAGTAACCCTTACCGGTCTTCTGGTAGTTTTGGTATCTCAAGTTCATTGGGGTTCCAGTAGCGAAGCCTCCGTAGTTGGGGCGTGAGTTCTTAGTTGTCTGGATTGCCTGTTTGATTCGTTGTAGCACGTCCTGTGGTATTTCATTCTGTGGAACCTTAGCCACATTGAGTATTTCCTTTGCGTGTTTGATAATCCATTGAGAGCTTGTTTCGTGACGGATGTTATCGTAGAGGTTATTGATAGTGTACTCGTTATGGCCTCCTTGGTATTTGCGGTAGGTATCGATTTCGTTGACTACCTTACTGATGCTTTCGTCGATGATGGTGTTAAGTTTATCTTCTGTCATAGTTGTGTTATGTGTATCTAGTAATAAATACTCTGTATGGTAGGATTGTGCATATAAAGAGAAAAAGAACACCCGTGCTTCACAGCATGAGATGTTCAATGAAAATTAAAAAATACAAAACACTAAATGCCTTTCGACAAGTTTGATATGGTCGGGATAGCGGGATTCGAACCCACGTGCTCTTGATTCCAATTCAAGCGAGATAAACCACTCCTCTACATCCCGTTGATACTGATAATATCATTTCTTTTTTGTTGCGGAACGAGCCGCTACTCGTTTCGCTTCTTGTGCGGTTCGGGCAAGACTTGAACTTGCGACCCTCTGCTTAACAGGCAGACGCTCTAACCAACTGAGCTACCGAACCGAATGTACCCCGAATGGGATTCGAACCCACACTGTCAGGATTCTAAGTCCTGTGCCTCTACCAATTGGACTACCGAGGTGTTGAGAGCAGGTTGTTACGCCTGCTTTACCTCAATGGTCGGATTCCTTTCCTCAGGTTTGAACGTGGCGAATTGCCAGTCGATAACCCTCTGGATGAATCTGTCTACAGTGCTATCTGACAGTTCTCCGTCGCACAGGTCATTGCCGCGAGTCCAGTCCTCGAAGGGTCGCTCACAGCGATTATTCACGCCCGCGATTAAGTTCCAATACTGAGTGCCGTCTTGCCTGTAGACGAGTCCCATAACCGCAGAGAAACGATATCTGTCATTGGCTTCAATGTACATGCGGTATAAACATTCGTCCTCGGTGCTTTTCTCTAAGTAGACTTTCCCGGCGAAGTAATAAGCAAAGCGTTTGAGTTCCGGATGTTCCAGTACGAAAGCAGTCCAATCTGCTTGTTCAAATCCATCGTGGTTGTTAAACATATCTGTTGTTGTTTGTTAGCGTGTGTATTCCGGAGACAACGGCCAGATTCGGACTGGCGAATACTAGTTTTGCAGACTAGCCCCTTAGACCACTTGGGTACGTTGTCAGCTCTATAAATTTCATTTTTTTTCTTGTTGCGGAACGAACCGCTATTCGTTTCGCTTTTTCGTGGCAGCGTAGCAAGGATTGGTTATGACGCCTACCAATCAGCTGTTACTCGTCTATATGCGAATTCCGCAATCGTTGATGTTATCTCAGCGGCGTGCGCCAGTGACGTAGACTTTCACATGCTCCACTCTGTGTACCCCGAATTGGATTCGAACCAACACTGTATACGCTCTGAACGTATTGCCTCTTCCAGTTGGACTACCGGGGCATTGTTGCTTACTCAGCATTGTACCCCTGGAAGGATTCGAACCTTCACTGGCCAGATTTTGAATCTGGTGCCTCTACCGATTGGACTACAGGGGCATTTTGTGTACCCCGCCTGGGATTCGAACCCAGACTGAACAGGGTTTAAGCCTGATACCTCTACCTATTGGGTTAGCGGGGTGTGTTACAGCACCTCGCATAATCGATTGCACACAGAAAGCTCTGCTGTGGCAACCGTCCTAATATGGTAGAATTTATATTCCATCGATTATATTAAATTCGTTTCTAGGTATTTGTTTTCTTCTTCATATCCACCCGCGATGAGTATGTCCGTTACCTCTATATCATCCAGGCCTTGTGTGTGACTAACGCCATCTCTATTGTCCAGGTACCACACCTCTTTGAAGTAACATGCCAGCACCGGTATAATGGGAATCATCTGTGAGTCCCCGGAGATAACTAGTGTGCGGCCGTTATGTACTCCATTATTGATAATCCTGCTACACTTATGAGGGAATGCGTAGAGGTTATGGTATTGTGTCAATGATTCATCTTTGTTCTTCCCATTCCTGATAAAGTCAAAGGACATGTTGCGGAAAAACATATCGTCTGTCAGGTTATACACATCAAACCGTCGTCTTTTGTTTGGTTCTAGGTAAGATACATCATGTCCTTCGTGGCGCCTCTCGACCAGCTTGAAATCATTAACATTATAACCAAAGTGCAAGAGCTTTTCAATAGTCGGCAACACATAATCGATGTGGTAAAACGGCTTGAAGTGATGCTCGTTGAGTGCATACGTCTTATACATCGAGTTCCTGACAATGGGAAGCTTGGTTGCGTCCGGTGGGAATAAGTCACAGTTGCGAATCTTATTCTTGCTTGGATAAACGATGTATTTCGTTATGTCGCGGTGTTTGGTTATGTCGTACATAGTGTGTGTTTTACTTCTACAATAAATAGAGATTCAACACAATTCTTTGGTAGTCAAAACGGGATTCGAACCCGTGTTTCCTCCGTGAAAGAGAGATGTCCTAGGCCACTAGACGATATGACTGTTGCGGACCGGGATGGAATTGAACCACCGACGCGAGGCTCTTCAGGCCTCCGCTCTACCACTGAGCTACCAGTCCAAATAGTCCCGTGTGGGCTTTCACCACAGACCTCCGCCTTATCGGTGCGGCGCTCTATTTTACTCTGAGCTACGAGACTATTGTATTGATTGTGCTGCGGCTCTCCTGGATTTATACCATTGATATAGCACATAGCACATTGCGCAAATGAACATCACATATAGACCATCACCGACAGGAGTTGGGTTTTCTGGGTAAACAGTAACAGCACCACTTCCTGGTTTCTTACCATCTAACGTCCACCAATGATACCATAATCCCAGATAAGTGTTCCATCTGTCCCAAGTATTACCACCGTCGTTTGTACGCCACCAATAGGTTCCGTCCCACCTATATTCGTACCCATCTTCCCACATCCCGTTTGTCGGATTGCCTTGCGTGGAGTTGCCGGTGTCGTATTCGCTGCCATCTCCCCCATACACTACAACCCGTCTGGACTGCGGCCTTCCACCTCCTGAACCTTGGCCTTGACCATTATCCTGGGGTGTCCCACCGTTGCGCCCGGAACCGTTCATGTAGTACTGCCGTGATGTCTGACCATACCCATCCATTGTGTGGCCGTATCTATATGTATTCTGTTCTGGTATGCGTTGTTGTTGGTTGTGGATGGGAGTATAGGATGGAAGTAAAAGTGCCACCAACAACAGGAAAAGTATTTTGTATATTTGTTTCATAATGCGGAGGCGGTAGGATTCGAACCTACGGAGCCTTTTACAGCTCGCCGGTTTAGCATACCGGTGGTTTCAACCACTCACCCACGCCTCCTCGTTAGGAGTGCATCCTCATTATAAATATGCGGAAGGAGAGGGATTCGAACCCCCGGACCTTTGCAGGCCTCCGGTTTTCAAGACCGGCGCGATAGACCACTCCGCCATCCTTCCAATATGTGTACCCCCTGTCAGATTCGAACTGACACTGTATAGGTTCTTAGCCTATTGCCTCTACCGATTGGACTAAAGGGGTGTGTACAGCACTTTCTGATACGTAATCTCCAGCTGTCTGGCGGCCACAACGGGACTCGAACCCGTAACCCCCGGCGTGACAGGCCGGAATTCTAGCCAGTTGAACTATGTGACCAATTTGTGGGAGGAGAGAGACTCGAACTCCCCTACTGCTAGAGTCCACTACGACGATTTGATGAAGCAGACGAGTTTTACAGACTCGTGCCGTTATCCTCCCAAAATATCTATTATGTCAGCGTGCTCAGGATGGTGCTTCAGGTAAGCCTCAGCAAGCGATTTGTCGATGTAGTATCTTTTAAAGAAGTCCGGTGCTGCGGCTTCCCATTCCTCTTTATGCGATGTGACGTTACCCTCAAAAGGCTCCGGCTCATGCTTCTTACAATCCTCAATTGCATCAGGGAGAGTTACCTGCCACACAGTTGGATGTAGGCATACAGGGTCGCCATCCCATACATTAAAGAACTTACACTCTAAGCATCTTGTTTCCATTGTACGCTGTATTTTTGCAGGAGTGGTAGGGCTCGAACCCACGACCAACGGTTTTGGAGACCGCTACTCTACCAACTGAGCTACACTCCTGTGTAATATAAAATAAGGGTGTGCTGTTACGCCAAAGCCCTCCCGTAAGTCCTACCAGAAGTGGGTTCATAACCCCGCCGTACTGCCAACGTACCATTCTCTTGAGGGTGGACTGATTACCCCATTATGGACGGCAGACCATTGAATTACCAATGTCATGTTGTGGATGTCTCCCTTACAGTCAATAACACTCTGGGCTATTAACTCCCAGTTGCCTAAGGCTCATAGGGCACTTTCTGCACACTCCTTAGAAGATGGCTGCTTCCAGGCCAACTTTCCCTTATTTTATATTTGTTGCCCCACTCCGATTCGAACGGGGATTCCATGAACCAAAATCATGTGTCCTGCCATTGGACGATAGGGCAAATAAAAACAGGCAAGGTAATTGAAGTTTGTGCCTTCGATATGCCCTGCCTGTTTAGAACCGGTTAGTTGATGTTACTCAATAAATGGGAACTCATCTACTACCGTTGCCTCTTTTACCTTGTTGGGTTGCTCCCGATTTGTAAACCGTCGGTTCACCGAGAACGTGAGGCCTGTTCCAATTTCTTTAACATATCCCTGCACTAAAATATCGTATGTTCCGGATGCTGCGTTTGCACTGAATCGACTTGCGAGTGAATCGTTAACCGCCTTCATTGCAGCAATCTCTTTCGCATTACCTTTTTCCAACACTTCCTGTTGCCAGGATACCTGTTGACTATTGAACGGGATGGTATCACCGAGCTTGAGAGCCAGAGTTGCCGTACCGTCCATGGAATACGAACCTTCGGGGAATACCACTTCGAACTCGCCGTCACCATCACCAGTGATAGCAACGTTATACGCCAGCCCGAATTGGGTAGACTTACACGATGTTAATGTCAGCGCCGCACAGAGCAGCATGAAAAGAAACTTCTTCATAATTCAATCTTGTTGTTAATGTTGTTATTGTTTACGTTGTTGCGCTAGATGGATTCGAACCACCGACCTCCAGGTTATGAGCCTGGCAAGCTACCACTGCTCTATAGCGCGATATGTAGTCTCTCAAAGAGCTATTAGTTTCAAAAAACCTCTTGGTTGTGTGTAGCGTTGATGAAAAAATTAATAAAAACATCAACTTAGACACGAGGTCGTATAACACACATCCCAAGTAGGAACTACGAAAGGGAACGTAGCTGGCTGTGATTATTGTGATGCCTCATTCACGCATTTTCTTCAGTTGCGAGCCTCCAGCCGGCTTCGAACCAGCGACCTGCTGATTACAAATCAGCCGCTCTGACCAACTGAGCTATGGAGGCATAAAAACAAAGACTTCTTGACTACCGTGCACGTAGAGTCTTTGCACCTTGCCTATGGTCTACTATGTCCTGACCTACACAAGTCGGTAAAGTACAATCCAAACCCGACCACAGCCAGACTGGCGCTATCATCTGAAACCACAACCTCAAGAAAGTTGGGAAAACGGCTCCAGAAGCTCTTGGTGAAGTGTCTAATACGCGATAAGTGCTGTACTTTACGGCAATAACACGCACGAGTAAAAATAACACTACACCTCAAACATATCCGGCCATATAGGAGACCGGTACCCTCCGCATCGGGTGTTAAGTCGCTGCGGCTCCTAGATTATCTCGACTAGGCTCTAGGCTGCCATGTCTCATCCGGGTCGGTACGAATTGTGAAGCCCCAGTGGGTGTTGACAGAGCATGCTATCGAGATAGATGCTGACGAGTCGTCACCCGGATGAAATAGGATTGACTGATTGAGTTCAGTCAGTCTATAAGAACCGATGTATGCGGCCTCTCGCTGCTTTGCGGAAAGGAGGTGGTGCACAAGCCAGACGGAGACGGCGGCCACACCGGTGTTAAATACAAACTATCGTACTGCGTCTTACGGACTGGTGAAACTGAAGATTTCATTCAGATATGCCCTCGCGCAATGGCTATATGCTTCGTCGCCTGCGTCCGGGTTTGTCACTGGTCGACATGAAGAAACGAATCTCAACATGCCCCATTGGATAATGGTTTACACCGCGTGCGGTTCTACTCACCTGTTGCGTTATTCTCACCCTGTTTTATTCTGCAAATTAGTATCACTATATCTACAGGATTGCTCTACGTCCATCAGGAAGCTCCATTGAGCGCCTACCGGGAAACCGGTTAGATGGGGTTACGGAGAGGCAAGGTTCAGCCCCGTGCGGGTTCTGCCCGCCAGCGGGTTCTACCCGCGAATGATACACTGAACGTGATAGTCTGTAAAGGAGTGTGGGGCGGCGCGGCTTTCGATAGCGAAGCCAGTGTGCGTAACTATTGAAACAAAGCGCCGCCACCACGGAACCGACTGGTGGGAAAATGATTGATTGGTAAGTATGGGCACGCGCCCGAATGGCACGTGGGAAAGTGTGGAGCCCGGAGCATGGTGCCGCGATAGAATAGCAGCGAGGCGCCCCTTAGGTCTCCTGGAAATCCAGTCGGTTGGAAATTAGTCTAAGGTACAAATTTCAAAGAACGTTTTTAGTGGACACAGGTGGGATTCGAACCCCTCTGTCACAGTGCAAATGTGACGTGCTAGCCGTTACACTACCCGGCCCAGAGTTGACACAATCCCAGGTTACCCCAGGCTTCCTACTAAGAAAATCTTTTCAGAACCACATCGTGTCATTGTAGTGCCCGCAGATTTCGCTCTGGAGGTCTCGGCGCCATATTCATGGAGTTGAGCGGTTGGGCGGTAGCCAGCCCCATCTCTGTTCGGGTTTGAACAGCACACTCAGCATGTTGTGCTACAACCGCATGTAAGGGATTTCGCGGACGGTAAATGCCGGTACCAAGTTAATTGTTATTGTCTTGATAGGAACCGTGCTTGGGTAGCCAGACCGTCGCCCTTTGCGTTTTTATGGTCTGACGTAAGTTACAAGCCTCTATGCGTTACCCCTGTGGTCTATAAATATGCGTTACATATCAAAAACCATCACTAATATAGTACTTTTTTTTCATATACGCAACAATTTCGTTAATTTTTTTGCATTTTTTTTATTTTTTATGTCTGCTGAGGCTCCATGTACTAAATTAAGTACAAGCACCCCCGTGTGTGCGCAGGCTGTGCGACGCGTGTTCAATAATCAATTAGTATGACTTGATTCGAACTGTGGTCGCCGGCGGCAAGTTGTCTGCACTGTATGTGGAATTCACTCAAGGCCTGTTTGGCGTAGTTGGCTGTCCAGTGTGCCTGACAGAACTCACTCACCGGTCGACTGGTTACGTTCTCCTTAACAATCAGGTGATAGTAGACCCTCTCGTACTCCGTGCCGTATTGGCTGAAGGATAGTACTCCAGGGAACCCGTTGTCCTCGTCGAAGTAATAGACGGCTGCGGCTTCGTACTTGTTATAATTGGTGATATATAGCGAGAAGTACGTGTACATATTTACCATCTCGAAGATGACATCACCTCCTGACGCCGGGAATTGGAGGATACTCACCTTGTTGTTCCCGTACTGTCCATCATGACGAGGCCAGAACTTATAGCTGTCCCATTGATATCCTATGTAGGCCGTAATCCAGCAGACTCCGTGTTCGTCGTAGTAGACAGTGTACGGGCTTCCAGGTTTGCCACTTGTGTTGGTTGTCCCAGTGGTGTTGTTGCCTTGCGTGGTGCCTGTGTTATTATTACCTGCAGTGTTGTTGTCACCGGGAGTGGTGTTACGCTCTGTCCGGTATCCAGTATCTTCAGGTTCGTTATACTGCAGGAATTCGCAGGCGTTGCAGAGGAGTACGATGCTTATACATAGGATGAATCGTTTCATTTCTTCTTCTTTCTGAGGTAATAAGGATTAAACGTTGTTCGGTACTCAAGTTCCATGGCCATCTGTTTGCTGTAGCCCTTCTCTTCCATATCGTATTCGGCGATATCGAGGAAGGCCGCGAACTGTCCGTCATCCATCTTCAGGACTCTAGGTAGACCCATCTCTTTGTTTAGCTCTGAGCGAGATGTCTTGATGGTACCATGGCAGGATGTGAATACTGCATCCGGGTCTACTTGTACTCTACTCCTCGTCCTGCTCATTGTTCTCTGGGATTAATTGAACGTTGGTGTATTCAACCTCGCGTACTAAGACGGATTCCTGGTAGAAGGTGTGGCAGATAGTGCGGGCGAGTTTATCCACTGAAGGACCTTTGGTGAAGACCAAGTCGATAGTGTAAGACTCCTCTTCGTATACCTGACCGGAGTCTGAGCGGTAGAGGCCGGTTCCCTTGGTGAGAGTCATGCCGTCGATTCCACAGGACTCAAGCATCTTATGGAGAAGCGGCTTGAAGTGGCGCTTGTTCCAGCGAGTCTGCTTGCGCTGCTTATACCAGTTCTTGAACGGGTTCTTGTCAAGCTGGATGGCGTTTACATCCAGAGAGAAGGTGACGAGTGCGTGCATGTGTTCCATATCGATTCGTAGTTTTTATGTTAATACAACTCAACCGGAATGGCCTCACAGCGGTAACCGCGCACCTCAAGGAAATGCATTGCGTTCTTCAGGGACTGCTCAGACTTGAACACGTGACAGTAGTCAAGATTCCTGGTGAACAGGTTTTGTTTGTAGATGTAGTTGCGTACGAGATACTTCTCTTTTTTAGTGCCGAGCAACTGAACGGCAAAAAGCTTTTTATTCTCCATAACGATTGATGTTTATGCCATGTACTAAATTTAGTACAACGGGCGGGTTAATTCAAATTGTGATGCAAAGATAAGTAAAAAATCTGAGATTTGCAAATCCTTTGGACGATTTTTCTCAATCCTTCACCACGGTTACTGTTGCAATGATATCTCCGGTAGCACGATTCTCGATGACGAACATGCTGTCCGGACTCATCTCGACGACTCCGTTAAGCTCCTTGTTCCTGGTGATATTGAATAACGCCCTAAGGGAAGTGCGGGTCGATGGAAGCTTGGACTGCTGTCCTCCTGGAACACTGAAGACCTGACTGGATGATATGAGCGCCTTCCGGAACTTCTCAAGCTCTTTCTGGTAAGCTCGCTCGGCAGCATCCTTGATGGCCTTATCGTACGTGTTCCACTCCGGGAAACAGCGCAGCGTCTTCATAGCGTCCAGGAATATTTCCTCTCCTCGTTCAGATATTAGAGCCTGTCCGACGTGAGCGATATCCATCAGTCTCTGGCTAGAGGTAACCATGCGAAGCCCAGGTTTGAACTCTGAGAAGATTCGTACCAATCCCTTCATGTAGACGATTTGCCCCTTCAGGAATAGTATGGATTCGTCGTATCCGTGAGCCATGGTGAGAGTCCCGTACGAGACGACTCTGGTGGACAGCATGGACGAAGCAGTGGTGCATGTCTCAGTGTGCAGTTGTGCTACATCGATAGCCTTAGACTCCTGAATATACTCGAATGCATCACGGCGTACTTCAGTAATGTCCGTATACGGTCGATGGTCGTGCTTGGCGCGCAGATAGCGATACAGGTTGAGCAGATTTAAATTCTTAGTGTCTGACATATACGTGTGTGTTTTTATTAACTGACGCGAGCCTCAGCGCTGTTGACGTAGAGCCCAAAGGCGTCCGGTGTTTCAATACCCTTTTGTTGGTCTGCGATAATATCGGCTAAACTCTTCTTCATGACAGTGAATCGTTTAAAGGTTATACATTGTTTACTTGTTCTGAGCAACGAAGTCCTCGATGAAGCGATAGTAGTCCAGTGCGCTGTCATCAATGATGTCAGAAAGCCAGTATCCATCCATGTCACAGATGTGCTCTCCGGACGGCTTGTAGACGTTTACGACGTGGGAACCTTGTTCTTGCTTAACAACGAGTTCGCCAGTTTGCTCTGAGTAAAAATCAATTTGTTTCATATGCGTGATGTGTTTGAATCAAAAACCGATGCAAAGATAAGTAAAATTTTTGAAATATGCAAATCTTTTCGACGATTTTTTGAAAAAAGTTTACAACTTGCTGTATATCAATTGGTTATTATCCAATGAACTTCAGCATCTTCAGACGCTTTGCGTAGTCCTCCCGGTCTTCATTCGTTAGCACTGCATGTTTTTGTCCAATGTGGAACATGCCACAGGTTGGACACTTGTATGCGACGGCTTTATGAGTCTGGGTTGGTTTCGAGTTTAATCGATAACATTCACGGACGGCGTCTTTCTCTGCGAAGCCAATCTTTGGTTTCGAGTCCTTTGTATAATGGGTTAGGTTCGCCCTGGTGAGTCGTATACCATTCCCATTCTCCTTGAGGAAAAACACTTGTGTATCCATACGTTATACTAAATTAAGTACAAGGGACTCACCGTGGCGCCTGCAGGTATACCGGTTCTCCCTGGTCGAAGACATACCAATATACCAGACCGGCGTTGAAGTCGACTCTGTTCTTGGTGACCCATATCAGGTGAAGCCAGGCGCTGACTCTGAGGTAGGACACGAACTCGTCTACGATGTACTGTTTTCCGGTGTAGGCGTTTGATGCATACACGGTAAGCTTATGCGGTTTCATGCCTTTGCCTCCTTCTTAGCTCGTTTAGCACTTTCTTTGGCAGCTTTCTTGGCTGCGGCTCGTGCTGCCCTATCGCCACCGTAACGCTCTTTGATGATGCGCAACTCGTAGCAATAGACGCGTGCTGCATTCCGGTAGTCAAAGGAGCGACCACCAACTCGACCCAACACGAGGTCAATCATGTCTGCGCCATCGGCAGCGTCAAGTGCCGTGTAGATGACTTCGCCATCCTTCTCCTCAAAACTCTCTGCGTAGCCATCCAAGAGATAGCGCAGGTACTTATAAGCCTCTTTGCTTGCAGGGTTCTCCATGCAATCCGGACGTTTGAATAAACGCAACTGAACCGGTTTTCCTTTTGTCCACATAGTCTCAAAAATTTAATAGGTTGGTTCACTAATGATTTTATCTAACTCCCGAATACACTTCGGTGCGTCTATCGGCAAGCCCAGCAACTCAAGGTCAGCCAAGAGTGTCTCAAGTTTGCGCATGTCCTTGTACCCCACTTCGGTGAGGTCACCATTCTCTTTTAAAATATGCTTGTGACCATATGTCTCGGTCAAGATTTGTTCAAGTGATTTCATACTGATGAAATATTAATGTGAAACGTTGTTGTGAAAAGAACGCGTCTGAGCGCACGTAACGTATGTGGATGATAAGTTGCTCACCAAATGCGCGAAATGCGCTCAGAACGTCCGAAAAGCGGGTTAGATAGACATTGAGATATAATCCCGTAGCGTGGCTACCAATTCACCGCCTTGTGTTGACATCTTGCGATTGTGCTCGCTGCAAATCACTTTGTAGCCTTGCTGCTCGCAGTAGGACTTGAATGCACGCATATCCTCTTTGGCATTGAAATATGTTCCCATTTCGTACTCGATGGTGCGTGCGTTATAGCGGTGCTTGATACCACCTAACATGTGGTTCTCCGCCAACTCCGTAAACTTCTCTCCGGTCATGAGTGTTCCACTCAACTGGATGTCATACATTTTCTGCATACGCGAAAAATCAATTAACCTATACATTGAGAGGTTTTAGTTGTTATTTAAATTCGCTTGCAAAGATAAGTAAAATTTTTCAAATATGCAAATTTTTCGTGAAAAAAATGTAAAATATCTGCATTTTGCTAACTTGACTTTGCAAAAGTGCCCCCATCGGGACTCGAACCCGAATCTAAGACTTAGGAGGTCCTTATTCTATCCAATTGAACTATGGGAACGTGCCACCGGTTACTTCAGTACGAGAACCGCAAGGATGGCGATAAGTAATGCGTTTGTAAGTGACATGGCTCTGTGTGTTTATTGTTCAACATCCGGTACATCAATCTCCTGAATCTGGATGAGCGGACCTTGCTCCTTACAGGTGAGTGTTTCACCCTGATAGACATTCCACTTATCCTTTGGTCTCTGGCAGGCTTTGAAGTGAAGTATCTGGCGGTAGATTCCATAACTCATGGCGATGGCTCTACGCTGCGCCTCTACCTTACACGAGCCTCCGTTCCAACTATAGGAAGCATGCGGTGGTAGGTCTGGCACGACAATCGGTGGTATCTTCTCCTCCAGGGTGTCTTGCAGTTGTCTGCAACGCTCTGGGTGTTCCAATGTCCATGCTGCGTGGTTCATTCCGCATTGACCGGCGAGGAATCTGCCCCAATCCTCAACAGCGTCTGCTATCAGGTTGAGTTGCTCCTCCGTACAGGTGATGGTGTATTTCTTCATAATCGCTGTGTGTTATTCGGTTATTACTTCGACATGTACAATCTGGAAGTTGTGTCCAAATGGATGTGCTGTCTTCTGTTCTTCGATGTGATTGGCTGCGGCTTCCGGTGAAGCGTAGAACACATTACAGGTTGCCGTCTCTTGTGTGTTGTAGTCACCCATCAGTCCTCCCTCGTGCCATTCGTCGTAGTCGTATTGTATTTGATAGATTTTCATAGTGTTTGTACTTAATTTAGTACACCCGATTGCGGTGGAGAGGATTAGTTCCTCTCCGTCACAATATATCGGAAGTGCGGTGTTACAAGAATGCTATCCTCTGCCGCCCAGATAAGTCTGGCGTAGATTCTGCGCTTACCACCATCGGTTATTGTCACCTCGAAGCCCTTGCCGGTGCACTCTGGGTTAGTCACCTGAATGGCTGATTGGTTGAGACCCATCTTCGAGCACTTGGTGGTGAGCGTCTTTATGGAAGTGTCCCAGTATCGTTCGAGTTCTTCCATCACGTGCTGGTAGATGTATTCTGTCCACGATGGGTAGCGCAGGCACTCATGTCCGAGCATTCGTCTCAACTCACCCTGCTCGTTCTCGATAACCTTGACGCGTTGGCGTGTTAGGATGTCGTTGTAGTTGTAAACCCCAATCTCTCTACGCTCTGCGGTTAACTCATCCAATTTCTTTTTCCAAGCCGCCTTGTGGTTCTGGTAGTGGAAGAATAGTTTGGTGTGATACTCAACCATCTTGTTGATGTACGCGTCATGGAACTGACCGAATGCTTGCCGGAATGCGTCTTCCAAATTATTGTCATATGCTTTAGTCGCAGCCTGCATTGCTCCCTGAACGCGAGCCTTCTCTTGTTCAAGCAATTCCTTCTCTCGCTGGAGATAGTTGATGTCACGCTGCGAGGACTGCTGCATTTCGATTGCGGAGTGCAGGCTGAACACCTTATCCATGTTCGTGGATGGGTATTTAAACCCAAGTTTGTCACATAGAGTATAAGGGTTGGTATTGCCGATGATTTCCTCCGTCAAGTCCTCAAAGCCACACTTGTGGAGATAGGCGATACCCTTTGCGATTGTAGCGGCTCGCTTTTCCATCGTGGCACGTTTCTTCTCAATCGCTGTGTCCTTTGACTGAATGCGCTTATCCAATGTTTCAATGTTAACCATAGCCGTAGGGATTATAGTTGGTTCAACGTTACTTTCTCAATCTTGCCATCGTAGATGTCCATCATGTCCGTTTCCAAGTGGAAACTATCACATTCGGTGTAGTACTCATACGTACCAAGTTCTTTGCGACCGATATAGTCGCATGTCTTGTGGAAGAGTGCGTCAAGGCATTCGCCGGCGAGTTTCTTGTTATCGAAGACACCAATCGTCTTGCTGGACGGAATACCATCGTTCTCGCGCTTTAGAAATGATACTACAAACATTACGTTTCTCATAATTAAAAATCGGTTGATATGCCGCCACCGAAAGGCTTTAAGTGAAATACGCTGCAAAGGTAAGTAAAAAAAATTGGAATATGCAAATTTTTCGAGGAAAAAGTGCAGAAAATCTCAATTTTGCCAACTCTACTTTACAATTACACCCCTATATGGTCAAGGAAATCATTGATTTCGTACAATGCCGCACCAAGTGTAGAGTGCGTGTGTATCTCCAGAGCAATCACGAAGTTTGCCTGCTCGTGGCTCATATCAAATGTTTCTATAAGACGATTATAAGTATCGTCGCGAAATTTTGCTAATTCTAACTCACTCATAGGTTGAAGTTATTGGCGGTTGTGTTTCTTGCGAGCCTTGCGTGCTTTTGCCCGCTTAAATTCTTCACTCATCGCTGTACGCGAACGCATTTTGTCTGGAGTGTTCACAACGAGTGTCTCACTCTTCTTCTCACCAACTCGATTGATGAGGTCATTGAAAGCATGTAATAACTGCATATCGTTTACTTTTGTTGGTTCTTAACTTGCTTGGGCTTGATAATTCTGTATGCCCACGCATATCCGTTGTCTATCATAAAGCGAGCGTGCTCCAGAGCCTGACGCTTGCTTGGGAATGTCTCCGGTGCATAGACGTGACCCCACTGGTTATTGAGGACTATTGTTGTCTCGATTGCTTTTGCCATAGTTATTCCTCCGATTTTAGAAGTGGAACAGGAAACCAATAATCATCACCGGTCATTCGCTCCAAGTCTGTTTTTGAAACATATCTGTGGTCGCGATAGTTATTACCACCGGTTCTGCACCAATAGAAGATTTCATCACCCTCTTCCGGCATGCGCTTGGAACACTTAATCCATACGTCACTACATTGACTGAATGCGAAGTCTGCCATGCGCAGAAGTGCGTCCATTAGATTGGTGTTATTATTGTGGCGGAAATCCCATGCGATGAGTGCTGCATGTTGCACAAACACGTTGCGTTGTTCTTCTGTCATAATCAGTCCTCCAAAATATAGGTTAAACATTTCTTGATACCTACGAGCAATGCTGCGTCATGCTCTTTTTGCAATGTGAAACTATCTGCTACAAGGCGGACGTTTCCCTTTTCATCGGTGCGCCAAAGGCCAGGAATATATCCATGCGGCAGTTGAACCACGTTAATGGAAATATCGTACCCATGTACATCACGTAGCCACTTGTGCGCTACTGCGAGTGTGGGAGCGGAAACCTCATTAGTTGCATTCCAATTCGACATCAGTAGGCGATTGCAGAGTTCGTCATTACCATTGATACGACAAAAACTATACTGACACTCCCAATTAAAACCAGCCTGCTTTAGCATTTGAGCCACTTCAAGGCTTACATACATTTCGTGAAAAATCTCTTTCATAATCGTGTGTTGGTAAATTCGACTGCAAAGATAAGTAAAATTTTTGAATTATACAAATTTTTCACGAAAAATCGTGCAAAAAAGTTTATTTTGCAAAGTCCACTTTACAAAACGTACCCATTTGTGTCGTGATATGCGAGTTTCTCACCAGCTGCGATGGTGCGAGCATAGAGACGTTGGTAGTCCAGAACACACTCAATAGCGGGGATAGAAGCGTCCTTAACACCGGTGAGTAGTAACTTCACAGAGTTCTCTTCATAGGTGACACCGGTCAGTTCAACGGCACAACCGGCATGCAGGACAATCATCGGCTCAATGGCGAGTTGCTTGATGTTGTTCTTCCGGAGTACCTGAACCAAGTGCTCTGTATAAATCTGTAACGGACGAAGAGACGCTTGCTCTATCTCGCGTTGGTATGCTTGTTCTTGTTTCGTCATAGTGTTTCTTCAAGTTTTTTAATCTCATCTGTCAACTTATTGGCAATGTCACGAATACCGGTGATGCGCCGGTTGGCTGCGGCTAAATCGTACAACTCATCCACGATGGACTTCACCGGCGCGAACTGCCTATCCCTCTTGGACTTATTATATCGCTTACCATCAGCGTTCCGATAGCACCGGCGCGTTGGGTCTCCAAACTCTTCAAAGTAGAGACATGTTTGACCCTTGTATGGTATTCTGTTTCTATTGCCCTGCATGTACACCTCCGATGTAATTACGTTCTGTCTTGCGTACGTCACTATACTTGGCTTGTGCTGCTGTCTGGATAACGCGCGGCTTTTCGCCGGTATCGGCAACGTGCCATTTCTTTGTCTCGTCTGTGACACCATCGTTCATTGCGTCACAAATAATCTGTCCTAACAATCCCATATCTGTGAGTGTTTTAGTTATTACTAATATAGGGTTTTACCCCCTCTTTTTCAACTAATAGAGGAAGTAAAACGCACCTGCCGCAATACCTTTTCCGATATTGGTATAGTTCTCGTCCATGAGTTGCTCTTCGGTGAGTATTTGCTCGGTATCGTCAATCTCGTTAATGACGAAGAATGTGTTGTCCACCGAGAAGTAGGTCATTACCTTGTCGGAGCGCATGCAACCGCCTACGATAAGGAAGAACTCATGGTTCTCATCATCACCGGATAAGATGTCTTTGAGAAGTTGAATACTATCCACCTTGAATGGGGTCTTCACTTCCTCAATCTCAAATGACTGAACACACCAGCCGTACTTGTTGGAGAGGTAGTCTGCTCCGTCCATCTGCACGTCCTCAATGCGTGCGTTATCATCTACCGGCATGATTGCGCTCTCCGGCAGGTTTGCATTCTCACCATCAGTGTCCCATACGATGTTGACTAATTTGAAAAGTTTCATAATTAAAAATCGGTTTGCCTATACACCGAAAGGTTTTAGAAAATTACTTAAAACTCATCTTTGCCACACTATCCAGCGCGTTCAGGACGTTCATGTGGTAGTCGTAGTCTGTGATGTAAAACTTGTGTATTGGAAGTTTGCTTGTGGAAGTCTTGTAAACCTCACACAATACTCGGTCTTCCTCAACGTACTTCAACTCGATATACACGACCTTGCGTGTCTTATCGTAAGCGTGTATGCGTGCCATATCCTTATTTGTTATTCTCGGATAAACGTGTATAGATGTCAGTCATAATGCGCTCATACGCAAAGAGGTCAGCGAACGCATGTGGGTGAGCCATAGCACTTTCAAAGATTTCGTCTTTGAGACCCATGAACATTTTCTCGATGTTATCCACCTCTTGCGGATATTCGAAATTGTTTCCGCCAAGCACATAGCGCGTGCCATTGCACAAGTAGCGGTTATGGAAATCAACTGCGGTAGAGATACCATAGCGGTCAACGAGAGCCTTGAAGTCATCTTTGTCGGTGATGTCCAAGACTTGTTCTCCGTCCTGCGCACCTCTATCCAACTCCCAGCGGTTGATGATTGCTTTCTTATCTGCACCAAAGAATTGGTTTCCGAAGAAGATACGCTTGAAGTCTTCCATAGTTATTTTTACGTCTTTCATAACACAAATCCATTGCCTATACATGGAGAGGTTTTTAGTGGGTTTTCAAATTCGGCTGCAAAGGTAAGTAAAATTTTTGAATTATGCAAATTTTTTGAAAGAAAAATGCAAAATATCTTCATTTTGTAAACTCTACTTTGCAAAATAGGGGCGTTTATGACCTACACACCTCCAGATTCACCTCATACTGCTCCGGTGATGATGTAGCCCATTGACGGACTGCAATCTCTTGTTTCCTTGCGCTGGCTACGTATTTGAACCGGTTTGCGTCCTCTATTTTGTCAACGGCATGGATGTGTCCATGATGGTCGATTGAGACGTATTTCTTGGTCTGGTCAGCACCGGTGAGTGACAGAACATACGATAGTGTCTTCATAAGCGTTGTGTGTTTTCTGTTCGCGAACGGAGAACGTTTTATTGTTATTACCTTATTTTCAGTTAGTCATACAATCTGGATTACATATCCAGACCATCCAATTTCAAATCTGACTACAAAGATAAGTAAAATTTTTGAATTATGCAAATCTTTTGGCGGAAAAATTTATTTTGCTAAGTGGACTTTACAAAAAAAGCACCTACTCTCACGAGCCGGTGCAATTAAATTTTATTAAACTTTAAATATGTAAAATAACATTTACCGCTGCTCAACGAGCATACGGATTTTTCTTGTGTACGATTTATCGGCAGCGTACGGCAGTTCCTCCAAGAACTTGATGTAGTCTCCGCCGGTGTACTTATACTGCACTTTGTTCTTATACCCTCGCAGACAATCAACCCAGTTACTGAATGAATAATAGGTCTTATTGTACGAATCATATAACCCAAGCATGTTGTTCTTCTGTTTGAACACAGAACTTGTGAAGTTACCACTTTCAAGGCGAGCCTGTGCATAGACAATCTCTGGGTGTTCAATATCCAACTGCTTGCAGACATAGTGGAAGTTGTCCTTGTTCAACGCAAGCGTGTCCAAGATTGTGTCGGGGTAAGCCGGCGGCACGATGTAGATTGTTGTCGTGTCTGTGGTCTGTTGAACCTCCCAAGCCGGTCGGGTGGTCATGGAATAAGCAGAAATAAATGTTACTGCCATTGCTACGAGTAGAATTACCTCTACCACGCGAAATGTGAATTTCTCTTTTGCCATAGGTGTACTACATTTGAGTTTTACTATATTCGATGAGTAGTTCCTCGACTTCCCTCATCATCACGCTCTCGTCCTCGTTGTCGTTAACAGAACCGATGAGCAAGTCGTAGCGTTCTACTTTCTCGTTTGATTTAACATATACGTCAAAGTAGCCTCCGTACCCCTCATCGCGATATACGATACTAACTTTGCCGTATTGGGTCTCAACGATGTTATCGTCTGTTTCGTTATAGTCCTCAACAGCCTCCTTTGCCTCTTCAGCGGACATGACGTGCAGGACGTAGCCGTTATCCTCCATGTGCTTTTTGAGTTTGGCATACTCGTCCGGAGTTGCCTCCCTGCTCTTATCGTAGATGTCAGCGAAGTCGCAGTTGAACTGACCCTTTGCCAATGTGTAAGCCGGATATTGGTCGTTCTCATCTGGTAGGTAGCCAGAGAAAAGGGCGATAACCTCACCAGAACCGGTGACGCGGAATGCAACGTCTTCTGCTGCGATGTCAGCCTCAGCGTGCTCACCCAGCATTACCATGCTCTCCAGACCAATTTTCTTAGACTGCTGCATTACCTGCTGGACGGCTGTGGCTTTGGTGTCTGCCTCAACGATGGTGAGGAATGCCATATCTCTATGGAGTGTAACTTTGTATTTTGCCATTGCTATGTTAATTTCTATTTACTTGTCAACCACGTACAGGTCACGACAGGCGGAATATGCCATGTACAGAAGTGCCCAGTCGAGGTCAGCCTCAATACTTTCAACATAGAATGTGTGCTCGCCATTTTCACCAACTTTACGCACAATAAATTCTGCGTCATAGATGTTGAAGTGGAAACGCGGTCGCATGCTGCTATTTTCTGGACGTCTCTTGATTTGAGCAAGGTGATACTCAAAGTCCGTTCCGTTATCCTCAAAGCACTTGCACCATCCGGTGTCTTCTTTTGGGGTGAAGACTTTCATGTGCTTATTGGCGGTGCTTATCTCACCATACTTATCGCAGACGTACATGATGATGGTGAGCATTGTACCCTCATCGTAGGCACAGATGTTGATTGCCTGCTGCCCCATAGGGTCAACAAAGACAACTCCGTTTCCATATACCTCGCGACCATCAATGATGTCCACGTACTTGCGAGCGTCACAGCCACCAAAGAGGTTATATCGCTCTATCTCTTCCTCGACACGGCGAGCATGTTCCTCAATGGTCTGCGCCAGCAATTCCGGATTATTGTCTATCACCGCAACAACCTTGAAGTGGTCAGCCTGCGTGTGGGTGTGATAGTCTATGGCTACAATACACTTTTTCATGCCGATAATTCAGTTGTATCGTCATAACCCTCTACCTGAACGTTCTCTCCGGTGTACGGGTCGAACATTTCGTTTCCGAGACTTCCTAAAGCCTCGCTCTCTACTGCGAACAAGCCTCTGTCTTTGGAGTAAGCCACTTCAAGGACGAACGGAGTGGTTGAGATAACACGGCGAGCGTAGTCCTCATCCACGCCACTTAACATAAGGCTTTCAACTGCACGCTTGAATGCAAACGGATGTTTTACCTCATCGAGGAATACCTCTATTATCTCCGCTGGTTCGTGGAAAATGGTGATGTCTTCGTTCATAGCAAACCTCCCTCTTTTAAGCGTTTCTCCAGTACCTCATCGCTATCCGTTTGGATATTGCCGTAGATAGTGCCGATGTAATCATCGTAGTTGTCACCAATATACGCGTCAATCGTTCCCGAATTGGTGTCGCAGTCGTACGTTTGCCGCAGCATGATTTCACCATCGCAGGTATCAAGAATGCGGTGCTCGTCTTTGGTGTCGTGATTGCGCAGGAGCGCAGTCTCTATTGCGTAGCAGTTCTCATCGAACGCAGGGCAATAGTATGGGTAGTCGATGTCGGTGTGGTGCTCATAGCATACGTCCTCACCCTGAAAATAGCGGTCGCGAGCAATTTTATAGATGTCTTGGTTGTTGAAGTTACAAACCTCACCAGCCACACCTACGTCCTCGCAGTCACGTTCAAGGGCAACGGCAACATTCACGTTGAGTTCATCCCCGGAGAAGTGTACCATGCCGGACTTCTTATCACCGATAGAAACGATTTTACCTACCGCTTGTTGGTAGTCTTCGGTAGCGACATATACGCGCTCACCAATGGAAAGATTTCGTGCTGACAACATAGTCAAAAATCGGTTGACCTATACCCCGAAAGGTTCTAATTGTTAAAACTGGGTGCAAAGGTAAGTAAAATTTCTGACATTTCCAAATTTTTTGAAAGAAAAATGTCAAAAATCTCGTTTTTGTAAACTCTACTTTGCAAAATTGCTCTTTGGGTGGCGCATGATGATGTGCAGGACTTGGTTTTGGTGCTTGCGGCTATGCAGCATTCGACTGAACTTCACGTAGTCCATGCTGGATAGCGAATACTCTTTGTTGTTGTACACAAGCACAGCCCCTTTGTCGCGATGCGTATGGAAGATGATGTTGTCCAGCATGTGAACAATCTTACCATCGTTATAGAGCGATACACATACATTCTCAACTTCCGGCTTGCCAACCCCACACTCGCGCAGTTTGGTTAGGATTTCCTCTTTGGTAAGCCTGCCGCCATTCCTGACGAAGAACTTCTCGTCGAGTGCGTCTTCCATAGCCAAGAACTGCTGACGAGTGTATTTGACCGGAGTGGTCGTGTGGTTGTTTCCCATAGCCGTAGAAGTTAGAGCGGGTGCGTTGCGAGGTACTTATCCAACACCATGAACTTCTCATCGGAGAACAAGTCCAGCCGGATTTGGTTAAGCGGATTGTCCTTGCGCAATAGAATGAGGTCTCCAATCCAATGACCACCATCGGTGTTGGTTGCGCAAGTGTGACGTTTCGCGTTGCCGTTCTCGTCCAGCACTACCAGCCAATTACAACGCTCTATGTGGCTCATTCTGCGCAGTATATTGCGCTGGTCGGAAGAGAACTCAAAGTCCTTATCCGTTATGAGCGTGCCGACCGGAGACGCTTCTTGGATAAACCAACCCATTTGGTTTCCGTTGAACGATACTGCTGCGCTCTTCTCGTCCATGTGGAATATGGACTTGTGCATGAGCGCGTTGTAACGCACTTCCTCTTCCATGATACGTTGAAGTGTCTGCAAGCAGGTTGCGGTCTTAACGTGTTTGATACGTCCGTTGATTGTAACGACCATTGTGTAGGTCTCTGCGAGAATTGCTCCCATTGTGACAAATCGGTTATGCGTCCTACCAACCGAAAAGGGTAAAATTGGTTACTTGCTGCGGCTTAGGTTCACTCCCAATCCGAAAGCGAGTGCAAAGGTAAGTAAAAATTTTGAATTATGCAAGTTTTTTGAGAAAAAAATGCGAAAAAAGTGCATTTTGCAAAGTTGACTTAGCAAAACCGGAGTTAATCCTCCGGCTCGCTCATGTCATACCACGCCTCGTCCGGCTCAAACAGCCCATTCTCAATTTGAGCAAGGATTGCCTCTGCGAGGTCTTCGTCCGCTTGGTTGTACACGTAGTCCGCACTCGTAGTGTACTCTTCCTCCTTATATGGCGAGTAGAGACGCATGTACATGCTCGTTCCATCTCCGAACTCGATTGAACGAACTGCGCAGTCGATATTGTCCTCATCAGGCACGCTGTACGCAACGTACGGCTCTTCGTCCTTTGGGAAATAAATTGTGTTCGTGCCGAACGTCTCCTTGAACAAAGAGATTGTGTGCGCGAGCAGTTTCTTTGCCAAGATACCAGCGTTGGTGCGCAGGCGGTTGATACGTACTACCTCTGCTTTGAGGTCATCCAGCGAATGAGGGTCAGTAGGAACGTCATCGTCCCAACGGAAGAACTCAACTACGCGCAGTATGCAGAAATCCTCTTTGGTTGAGTAGAACCCAGCCTTGTCTCCCTCTTCGAAATCGTAGAGTTGAGATACATCAGGAACGTGCGCGAGCAGTTGCAGGAACTCTCCCAAGCCGTTGCAGTAGAACATTACCTCATCATCGAATGGGTTGTTTTCGTTGCCGTCCGGATTGGAATTGAGAGCAATCACGTCTTCGTAGTAGCGAACTTCGTTGTGGAAACGAACCTCGCAGCGTGCGTAGTTGGGCACAATGCCATTGCGTTGAACGAACTCCGTGAACTGATTGAGTACTTGTTTTTCCAATGTAGTCATAGTCAAAAATCGGTTGAGTAGCCACCACCGAAAGGCTTTACTTGTGAAACTCGGTACAAAGGTAAGTAAAAATTTTGGAATATGCAAATTTTTTTAAAGAAAAATACTAAAAAACTTCATTTTGCCAAGTGGACTTTGCAAAATCCACCCAAATCCAGATTGGTTTCTTTCTTTTATATTTTCTTTCTTTGAATAATATATCTTATTCTATTAAATTTATATTATTATTTTTTTTCTTTTTTATTTATATTTTTTTTCTTTGTGAACCTACTCTGAATGGACCCTGTGTGGTTAAGGACTAACACGTGTGTGCGTGCGTGTGCGCGCGAGGAAAGAGAAAGAGGGAGAGAGTTACTCATCCCCCTTGTCTGTCTTCAAACCAACGAAGTAGTACAGAGCGCAGTCAGCCTCCAGAACCTCCAGACAGAGGTCGTAGGACATGTCAGCCCAATCCTTGTGGTTTTCCTCTTCAATCATGTAACCAAGCACAATTCCGAAGTAGCGGTCATCGTCCAAGAGGCGGTCGAACCAATCATCGTAATTGCTTGATATATAGGACATAAAGCCATCCCTACTCGTCCAATCTTTCCGAATGCGTTCGCGCATGGTCTGCTCATGGTCTTTCATCCATTGAGACATGACTTCGTACCAACCATCCATAAGGGTAGCCTTTGCGAAGACCTTATCCGTGCTGAAATTGTACATAGCCGGACTGGATAGGTGGTCAAATTCCAAATTCGAAACTATGTTCTTTGGAATAATTCCAAAGAAAATCTCCACGAACTTCCGGCTCACCGCGTCCTCATAGTCGCGTACACGAACCTCGATGTCATCGTACTCAACATTCTGTCCGTCATCCTTATAGGACTGAACCGTCTCTTCGATGGTGTCATCAATGTATGACGAAGACTCTAAAATGCTTTCGTAAAAGCCTGGGAAAAACAGCACTTCAAAGGTTGCCGCAACCTTAATCTCATCTACTTTCATAACAAACGATTATTAGGGGTTAATCTTGTGCGCGGTAATTTGCGCTATACTCATCATCATATATCCACCAATACGGATAACGCTCTTGCGGTTTCGCCTCCTTGATTGACTTGTAGTCGATAGGGAAGAGTGATATTGCCTCCACGAAACCATTCGGTTGGTTGTAACTATCCAAAGGCAACCACCAATAGGTTCGTCTTGTTTCAATCCGGTCAACAACCTTGCCCTGCGCGGTGAGGATGGTGATGATTTCTTTGTATTCCTCTTCGATGTTGTCGCTATCAAGGGTGAACCCAACAACGTCACCGGAGGTACATATTGCGATATGTGTCGCGTCCGGCATGGATGTGCCGTAAAGTTCCATCTGTAACATAGCCATTAGATTTGAAAGCCCAGCGCAGCGCGAGCCTTGTCATACAATTCAATCAGTCTGTCCTCGCTCAATGTGGAGAGTTCCACCGACCTGATGTCAAGACTATTCTCGTTGCAGACCCACAAGAGAACGCGTCTGTTGCTCGGCTCGCCAATCAGTTGAAGACCATCTACCCAGCGGTAGCCACATATACCAACTTCAATCTCTGTCAGGCGGAGACTTCCAACCTCTTCGAAAGATAAGTAACCATCCGAATTGAGCCTATCGGAATACCAATGTAACAAAGTTACCAATTCACTTCTGTTCATACTATTTTCCCTCCTTAATTAAAACTGGATGCAAAGGTATGTAAAATTTTTGAATTATGCAAACTTTTCGATGAAAAAATGTAAAATTTCTTAATTTTGCAAACTCAACTTTACAAAATACCCCTATTTGCTATACCATAGTACTTAATTTAGTACAACAACCTCCCGCTCATCGCCCAGAAACCTCCGTACGACCGCCGTGCGAATGCTGGCAAGTTCATCTGGTTTCATTGCCGCGTAGTAACGCATACCAACGATGTTTGCGGATGCCTCCAGAGTGTCGAGGAACTCCTTGTATCGTTTCCGGAAGACCACTTCGTAGTTAGGGAATATCTTGATGTCGGATAGCAAGTCCTTGATGTCCTCATCATTATAACCACGTGATATGCGCAGGCGCAGTTCGATGTCATCAACCAAGTCCTCCATCTGGTCATCGCTGAACTCATAGGCACACATGGGTATCGGCAGTTTGTCGAAGAGACTTCTGGTTATCACCAAACCAGCGTTGGACTTGAACTCTTTATCCCTATTCCGGTACACCTTTACCGGCTGGTCATCCTCCTGATTGAAGAGCACCTCCGGACGTGCCGTACGTATGGTATAGACTGCATAGAAACATGCAAGGCTTGCGGACGCGAAGACGAAGAGATAATCTGCTCCGGTCTCTGCTCCTGCAAAGAGTGCTCCGGAGACCGAACACATTAAGAGTGTGATTGCGAATAACCAAATTGCCAAACCAAGTTGAAGAATATTAATGCTATGTTTCATTGTTGTTGATGTTTATGGGTTATACATGATGTGGATTGTTGTCTTTCCAATACCCCACTTAACGCAGGGTAAAGGAATAACGTGATGTGCTCTCCGCCTTAATCTTACCTTTAGGGGTCTTGATTACGAAGTGCGGGAACGTGTATTGCGTGCCGTAACGCTCACTCTCATAGTTGCCACGATTACAATCTTCGAACTCGTCCGTCTTCTCCATCTCCATTGAGATAGTGTCTCGTCCGGTTTTGTTAGCGCGCAGCCACTCCAAGATATTCGTGCAGTAGGTCTCGTTCTCCGCCATGTAGTTGACATTAGAGAGACTATCGTCCGAACGCTTGCGGCAGTTGTCTGCTATGTACATGTCCGTCAAGCCAATGGTGGGCAGACCTTGCTTAATGAGCCACTTGTTCAACTTCGTGAATGCCTTACTCTCTTGCAGGCGGACGATAGAAGTGATTATCTCTACTTCATTGTAGATAGGGCAACGGAATATGTCGGTGCGTCCGCTATCAAGGAACGCTTTGCGCTTGCTCACCACAAGTCCCAACGCTTTGGCTGCTTTCTCAACGTGTTCACTCGCCCTATCGTAGCCTAACACCTTGTCTTCGAAAGTCACGTTGCCGACCTTGTTCACGTAGTGGTGCAACTTCGCATCTTTCCATACTGCCCCGATACGGCATTCCGAGAAATCTACGTCAACACGCTTTGAAGTCTTGAGAGCGGCATTGATAGCCTGCTTGATATTCTCAATCGTGAAAGTCAGTTTCTTATCCATAATTTCAGTCGGTTTGAGTACCACCACCGAAAGGCTCTAAAGGGTTGTTTTCAAAAATCTGTGCAAAGATAAGTAAAATTTTTGAAATATGCAAATATTTTGGAAAAAATCGTGCAAAAAAGTTTATTTTGCTAAGTTCACTTTGCAAAATGGGGGCTTTCGACCCCCATTCGCTCCGGACACTCATTGTATGAAATATTATTCAAAATGAGCAAAAACACGGCTTTTTGCGTAATATTTTATACATTAGTACGTACCGGCTGTGTTGTTTTCCCACTTATCAACCAACTCGTCCCAATCGGTCAGGGAGAAATCCTTGTTTCGGTAGCAATAGCAGCCGAGATAGTTGGAGATTTTGCCCCAAAGGTCATCATCGTCCTCATAAGTAGTGGGGTCTCCGTCCTTTGCCAAACGCTCTTTGACGAAAGCGATGAACTTCTCTTCCAAGAAGTACGATAGGTCTTCTGCGAAGTCTATCTCATGCAGGAGCGTACTGAAACATTGCCAATCAACCTCTTCCAGCACGAAGTTAGTTACACGCTCAACGAACTCATCAAACCATTGACTATCAGCAAAAGCGGGAAACGTCCACTTAACCAACTCTATGGTCTCTTTCAATGCGCTTTGATAGGTGCAGACACCACCCCACTCAATCAGACGTGCGAGGTTGCTATCGTTGATAATTATCTCATCATCGTTGAAGTCGCATTCGGCTATATAGCAGACGTTGTTCGTCTTGTTCTTAACTTCGTTCATGTCCTTGAACACATAGCCGTTATCGGTATGTCCGGCAGTATAGCGGACACCGCCCTCTACTTCCTCTCTTGTGCCAACCATAGGCTCGTATTCGTAATCGTACATGAACGATATGAAGTTCACGTCAAGAATGGAGAAACCAAAGCGTGTGGGACGGAAATAGTAGTCTTTGTCTTCCTGCGTCTCCGTATAGGCTGTAATCTCATTGAGATAGTCAACGCGAGACGTGAAGTCGGCAGGCAGGAAGTCCACTTGCGAGCAGAGACTAACCACTTCGCCAATGTACTTGACACATTGTGTGCCACCCTCAAATGACTTTCCGTCACGTGTGATGAAGACGCAATCGTCCTCAACCGCACCATTATCGTGGCGAACCAGCACGTTGATTGCTATCGGCATGGGGAGATTTCCGTGTAAAACGTGACCCATATCATTCTCAACCAAAAAGTCCTCAAAAGTCTGCATTAACTTGCGTTCTACTGCATTCATAATCGTATGATTTTAAAAGATGAAACATTGTTTAGAAGATAGGTGCGAACTTCCTATCTTCCACCTTGTACATTGTGAAGACCACGTTCGCTTGGTCGTAGTTATCGTAGCCGAATATGTCTTGGTAGTTCTCCAAGTTCTGCTCTTCGCGAATGCTGCGCATGTCCTCTTTGACCAATGCTGCATAATCGTCCCCATAAATCTCATCAGGAATGTATGCGAGCCGGCTCAAAACTCCGTACGTGTTCAAGACACCTCTCTTCACGTAGTTCTTCAAGGAACGCATAGCCGCGCGCTTATTCGTGAAAAACGCTACACCCTCGTCATAGTACGCATGCTGCTTATCATATACCCCAGCATAACTATCATACTCATCATTGTCCTTGCGGAGCAGAACTCCAACCTCCACCTTGTAGATATTGATTACTCTCTTCATAGCCGTACGTGTGTTTAGTTGAACATATTGGTATATACACCCTCTTCATCAGCCGCAGCGTGCGCGTCCAAACTCTCAATAGAGATAAACGGAGGAAAGTCCGTTCCAGCCGTTTGACGAATGGTCACGATAGCGTCAGGACTGAACGCTACCACGTTCTTTAGCAAACGGAGTAAATCTTTTGCAGAGATTTCTTTCATAATCTCCATGCTACTAAATGCTTGTTGTTGTGCCATAGTTGTGATGATTTTCAAATTCGACCGCAAAGGTATGTAAAATTTTTGACATACGCAAATTTTTGGCTAAAAATCGTTCGAAAAACTTCAAATTGCAAAGTCCAGTTAGCAAAAAAAGCACTACACGTCCGGTTTTTTATGTTTTACCTTACGTGTATATGCCTTCTTCGAAACCTCAACCTTATTGTGGTTAATTGGTTTCCCATGTGCAGCAATCTCTTCCTCACGGCTTTGTCTCCGTGCCGCCTTGATGATTGCCAATGTCTCCTTATTTGTCTTCGTCACTCGCATGGCTCTGGTTCGTTTTTTGTCTGGAATGCCAACGCACGCAAGGCAGCGAAGAACTCCGGCGAATTGAGAGGTGCGCTATTGCATAGACGTTCTGCGCTACACATAGTCCGCAAATCTCCGATGAAGATATTACTCGTCTTCCATGCTTTCGCCAACTCAATAGCGTCCGACTTTGTGTCCGCATAGAAGAACACGCGTGTCTTCGGTTTGAGGTTGGGAGTGATACGATATTCGCCCTCAACGTAGAAGAGGGTCTCGCCTGCGTCCGGCTTATTTACAAAGTAGTGTAGCATAGTCTTTCAGTTACGTGTTATACAATTATGTTAATTAGTCCTCATCTGCGTTCTCCGGCTTGATTTTGTCGAGGACGTGCTCCAATATGTCTGCGTAGTCCGTGTACGGCTCACAAACGAGATAGACGTTACTCTTTGTGTCTCCCAAATCGTCCGAATAGACGGTCGCGTAGAGCGTGTCATTGACGAGGTTCAGTTTTAAGATTTCCACCAAGTAGTAGCCACTATTAAAAGCCGATGAGACAAATTGCGGTGCGTTATTACGCTCAAAGGTTATCTCTCCACCCAGTTCAGCAATGAGTGTCTCGCATGCCCTGCGAGTGTTACGTACTGCGGAATTGTAGGTTGCGATGAGGTTTTGACCTAACTTAAAAAGTGCCTTAATCATAGATAAAAATGTCGGTTGCCCTATACACCGAAAGGTCTTGCGTTATTATTCCTCGTTGACATAGGAACGGAATGCGTCCCAAGAAAACTCCATGCTCGTTTCGCCACAAAGCGGCTCGCGGTGGCACATGTGGTTGATACCGAATGCGTCCTTGAAGAACGTGAACGTTGAACCGCTATGCCAACCAACGCAACCAAGTTCGTTGCCGTAGTGCTCCAAGCATAGTGCTGCGTATGGTGGTAAGCCGTTATCGCAGGCTCTCTTGCCTATTGCTATTCTCGCACGAAACTTATCTCCGTACTTATTACCGAGTATCTCGTTAGCCACCTTGACACATTCGTTCATCAAGTCTTCAATACTCGGCTCGGTAGCACCGCGAGCAATACGTGCCGCATTTGCCTTATTTTGCTCTGCTACCCATTTCTTAACGAAAGCCACAATAGCCGCACGTTGCTCATCAGTCAAGTCATGTTTCGCGTCTCTATGGAACGTTGCGTAGCCTTGTTTACAATCGGTTGGGTCTTGCTCACATAGGGTCTGCTTTTTCCATGAGCGGTTTGTGATTTCAATGCTGAATGTAAATGCTCCCTTGCTCCATTCGTTAGTGCTGACGCACCAATACATTTCCGAGACACCCCAATTCGTTGTGACACCATAGGAAGTCTCTTGCACCCTATACCCAAAGGCTGGGTTGAGAGATTGTAGGTTCATGCGTCCGTTACGTCCGTCCAATCGTCCGGCAGTAGTGCCATAGAGTGATAGACCCGTGCGTGCGTCATACTTCTCCAAATTGATTGCACTCAATTCTTTTTTGAACTCTTCGTAAGTCATAATCTATACGTGTTTTAGGGTTGAACTTCAAATCGAGTGCAAAGGTAAGTAAAAATTTTGATATATGCAAATTTTCGAGCAGAAAAATGCAAAAAATCTCATTTTTGCAATCTCTACTTTGCAATTTTCTTGTTTTTACTCTTCAACTCTTCCACAATCTCTCCCAGCAGACAACCGATGATGAGAAAGAAGTTGAACCCAGCGACCAGCATGTTTGTCACTCCACTAATTATATCAGCGTTGGACAACTGATACAAACCGATGAAGATGAATATCAACGCGAGCAGTAGGTTTACCCAATAGTATTTGTACATGTACGGCATAGTGATACGTATTAAAAGTGTTAGTGGTTAATACTACATGAACAAACCCAAATACGGAGCGAAGTGCTCGCTGATGAGAGAGTTCAGTTTTGCTTCTTGCTTAATCTTCTCTGCGTAAGCCTTGCGGTCTTCCTCGCCCATGTCCATGTACTCCTGCAAGCGTCTGTTCCAATCTTCGAATTGGTTCAGTTTGTCTCGCATTTCCATTTTCTCCTGCTCGGCTTTCATAGCACGCGCGGAGAGTTCCTTGTTGCGCTGACGAAGACGTTCGATTTCCTCTTCCAATCGTTCCGTCTTCGCCTTGTACTGCGCAGCGAGTTTGTTACGCATGTTTGCCTCTATGGCTTTGCGTGTTTGTTTCATAACTTATGCGGTTACAATTTCATCGTCCGGCTGGTTGCTCCAATGGCAATCTCCGTTGTTATCAATGACGCGAATAGCGTCTTCCTCTGGGTTGCGCGCTGCGGCTTTTGCTTGTGCGTACTTGATAGCCGCAGCCTTGACCTTATAGACGTGGTTGATGAACTTACAATTCATTTCCACATAGAATTTTGTCGGTTTATCCATAGTGGCTGGAGTGTTAAAGGTTAATAATGTCGTTAATCAGACAAGTGTACGTGCTTTCGCTAATTTCATCAAACCCATAAGGCTCAAAATCATTAACATATTCTTCTTTCCCATAAGGACAAGCGTGAACTCCGTCTTTGTCGGCATACTGCGCATAGTATCCGTCATAACTTTCTCCGTTCCAATTTCCGTCAATAGGAACATTACCACCGAAATCTACGCGACCTGCTTTTGCTTTCTCAATCAATTCTTGTTTACTCATAAGAATAAGTGTTTTAAGGGTTATGCATTGTTGCCGACAATGGTTCGTTGTTAAATTCGGCTGCAAAGGTAAGTAAAATTTTTGAATTATGCAAATATTTTGGTGAAAAAATGCAAAATTTCTTACTTTTGCAAAGTCAAGATAGCAAAATGGGGTGTTTTTGTATATGCACCCCATTCGCTTATCACATGTGCAGACGCGTCTCCGAGATATAGAAAGTAGTGTGTTTCTCGTTATAGCGACCATTCAAATAGCACTCCCAATGGTTGAGCAAGCCGGTCTGCATATCGGTTGTCTTGCAGATAGTATAATCCTCATCATCTTCCTTAACGTCACACTCCCAAGTCTCTCCGCTTGCCAGCATTTCATTAACCTTGAACGTTAGGAACTCATAGGCTTTGTCCTTTGAGAGGAAGACACCAAGTGGTTGTGTGCTGGTCTCATCATCGACTGCGAAGTCCATGATTACCGCATAAGCCTTTGGGAATATATTCTTGTCGAACTCATCGTTAGCCGGAGTTTCGATAAGTGCCTGGTGTACCACCGCGCTGGACTGACCGGTCTCTTTCATAACCTGCTCGGCTATGTTGAGTGCTTCGACATGATTGGACGCATTAACCGGAAAGCGGTGTGTGAACTGATATGTTGTTTCTACCAAAAAAGTCTTCATAGGTCTTGAATATACTAAATTAAGTACAATAGGGTTCGTTGTTTGCGAGAGAGTGGGCGGTTTATACCAACCCACGTCTCATTAAGTCCATGCGCTTGGCGAGCCGTTCGCTTTGAAACCATTGTGGCTTACCCTCTTGGAGCGCACGATATTTGTCTGGGTACTGACGTGCCACCTCACGCTCGCACTTATGGGAGCAGCAGTAATCATCTTCACGTCTTTTCCGGAAGTGACGCTCGCATATCGGACAGATACATACGGAGTCCACCGGACGCGCCACGTTATTGTTGATTACTCGGATTGCGAATGGAAGTTGTTCTTGCGACTTGTTAGCCATAGTTGTGTACGATTGCCTTGTATCATCGTGAGGTTGTTAGGGGTTGAGAAAAAAGGTGCACTTAATACGTGTCGTGCGCAACCTCCGGCGGCTTATGCCGTGTGCCGCCAATCGACATTGCGTGTGCCCTCGATGTCGAAGTCATTGACCCACTCGCAACCATTTTGATACCACTTACCGCTCTTGCGTGTGATACCTGCGCCCATAGCGTTCAGGCGGCTCTTGGTGGTGTTCGTTCCGCACGTCTCGCCCTCGCGTCTGCGTCCAGCGTCCGAAAACTCATAGGTCTTCGTCTTGCGGTCATAGGTGGCTATTAGGTGTCCGTGCAGGTACACACACGTTGTGTCTCCCTTGGTTGCCACTTGGGTGTTACCCTGCGAAAAGTTGCGTCCACTCTCGATAGCGTTCAGCATTGCAATTTCGATTTTCTTCATAGCGCGTTCATCAATTACCTATACATTGAGAGGTCTTAAAAGGGTTAATTGCCGTTGTTTCTCAAAAGCGAGTGCAAAGGTAAGTAAAATTTTTGACATACGCAAGTTTTTTGCCAAAATTCGTTCAAATTTCTTACTTTTGCAAAGTCGAGTTTACAAAATAGGGGTGTTTTGTACCTAAATGCCGCATTCGTAGCGTGCGAGCGTCCGCATTCCGTCTTCCAGCGTAACGCATTTGGAGAGGTCTGGACTATACTCGCTATCGTCTGGGTCTCCGAGTGCCCCCATAGCCGCACGGAAAATGTCCCTTATAGCAGTCTCCGATAGGTCATTTTGGTCATAGCGTTCCACCTCATCAAGGAAGTACTCAAACGACTGCTGCATGTCCACGCGTGTAATATGCACCAATTCCATTCTATCCATGTTTATTTGCGTTTTAAGCGACTTTCGTTGTTTGGCTGATAAGTTGGCTTGCTGGGACTTAATCGTCCCACACAAGCCGTTTTGTGGTTAGCGGGCTGACATTTTAGATTTGGTCAGGTAGATACCGCATGGGGTGTCTTCCGTTATCTCGTCATAGTCCAGCAGTTTGGGTTCGCCCTCGTTGAGGAATGCAATGGTGTCATCCACCATTTCTTCCAGCGTGTTGAACTCATACTCATACTGCTTGACCTCTGCCTGCAACTCAATGATACGCGTCTTATAGTCTCCCTCGCGCTTGTCCGCCTGAACGTCCCTTATGAAGTCGGCGAGCGGCACGATACAGAATGTGAAGTCGGTGCGTACATACGGAGCGTGTTCTATATCGTCCGTGAACGTGTGCAGAATGTGCATGTCCTTTGGTGCACCCTCTACTTGCTCAATGGAATAGAGGTCTCTCTCTAAAAAGTCTTGTTTGTTCATATCACTTCTTATCGTAAAAGTCGTTGGTGCTCGGTTTTACTACTACGGTAAACAAAATACCTGTTCCCAGCGCGAGGACAAGAGCGGTGTCCGCCTTGCGGTTCTTTCCGTGTTCCACGTACGCCACATATCTTTGCAGGGTCTCTTTGTTTCGGTTCATCAAGCGTTTCCAAACCTTTAGAAGTTGCTTTTCGTGAATGGGGTGGTTCTCCTGCTCGTAAGCGGCAATCAGTTGCTCAATCAATGCTTTCTTTGTCATAGACGCAATGTTTTGAATGGTTAGTACTCTGTCCGAGAAATGAGTTAGGGGTTTGAAACTTATTCCAGCGGGTGTTGTTATCCTTATCCTACTTTGCGGTGCTCAACTTTTCGCACACTTTCAACGCTCATTCTCGAAATTGGGTGCAAAGGTAAGTAAAAAAATTGACATATGCAAATTTTTCAGCAAAAATCGTTCGAAAAACCTCAAATTGCAAAGTCCACTTGACAAAATGGGCACTTTTGTGGCAATAGGCGAGCGGTTTTTTGTCTCCGCTCACCTATCACAACCCCTTGCGGTGTTTAGTCTTCAACCTCAACTGCGTCAGGCGCACTATCTTCTTGCAGTCCGTCCAGCAGTTCCTTGATGTAGCACTCGCGCGCTGATTCCGCCTGCGCCAAATCAATTGCCTCTCTCTCGCTCTCCGCCTGCACGTTGATAGAGAGGTTCGTGTGGAAGTAAAGGGTGACGTTATACGTCTTCTTTTGCTTTGTCATAGTCCAAAAAAGATTTTAGTTATCGGTTTCAAATGTGCCGCAGGGACATTCAAGGTCTTCCTCAATATCTCCCACGTTGTCCTGAATGATGTAGTTCATGTAATCAGCACGAACCTTATCAACTGCCAACTCTGCCGCCTTATCGGCTGCGCTCTCGTTGTCCTCAACAACAACGCGCGTTGTAATGACCAAAGTCACAAGTAATGCTTTCTTTGCCATAGCCGTATAGAATTAAAATTTAGTCCACCAAAATTCCGTACCCATGAGGGTTTCCGTATAGTCCTTGCACCACTCGTCAAAGCGACCTTGATTCTCCAGAATGTCAAGGAAGAGCATAGGAGACCAGTCCAGCCGCTTGTTCATAAAATCGTGGCTCGCGCTTACCCAATGCGTTTTCTCCTTTGCGTCATAGTGAATATAGAGGAAACTATCAGCAGGGACTACAACGCGTTTCTCTGCGTCAAAGAATGGGAGCAGAATGGGTCGGCACAAATGGTTCGCGTCCTTTGGGTTCGGCTCAAACTCTGGATAGTGTTTCTCAAACCACTCATAGACGAGGTGCTGGCTTTCTATCTTGCTGACGAAGTTCTCGTCATGCCGTTTGGCTGCCTGCGACACGTACGTGTGTGTGTTCAGGCGTTCCTTGATACTTTCTACTGCGCGCAATGCTCTCAAATGCTCGCTCGGAAGACATAAATGGATAGTCATAATCGTAGGGTGTTAAAATTCGGCTGCAAAGGTATGTATTTTTTCTGACATACGCAAATTTTTAGCCGAAAAAGTGTTAAAAAACTCAATTTTGCAAACTCTACTTTGCAAATGCCTCTATCGTGCTGGGGTGCTGCACAATGCTCCAACTGCGAGGAATGTGCATACAATTGCCAATAAAATTTTGATAGCCATAGTGTCAAAACATTTCGTTATAGTCAACTCGTTCGTCCTCTGGGTCGCGTCCGAACTGCCGGTGGTCAAAGCGACTTGATGTACCTCCCCACCACCATTCTTCGGTCTCTCTACCCTCATAGTGTGTTGTTACCATAGTTGTACGTGTTTATACTAAATTAAGTACATTTGTGGTATGGGTGGGAACACGAACCCAACTTGTGAGTTCGCATTCCCTTTCTCAACCCTTATTGAGCGACCTGCAACTTGCGTGCGCCCTGCTCAATGTATTGCAGACTTTCGAACTTGTAGTCGCGCACCACTACTTCGTCTTCTCCACTCAACCCTGCTGCGAGTTGCTTTGCCGATTGAGCCTTTGCAGGAATGTACGATAGTATATCGTCAAGGGTCTTTTGGTCGGTTACGACCTTTCCGTCCAACTCATATAGGACATTCGCATGTGTGTTAGCACGCATGGTGGTGCGCAGGTACTTCTGCTCCGGGTCCTTGTCGGCACACAAAATAAGGTTATTGATTACCCATGTGCGCCCTGACGGCTTTTCCACCTGATATTCGGTGTCCATGCCTGCGCGCTCCAAGCGGTTGCGGACCGTGTTGCCAAAGTTGTAACATAGTGCCACATTGACCAAGCGCGTGACCTTGCGGACGCGACCGATATAGGGGTTCGCGGTCTTGCGCATGTTGGGTTCGGTTGATGTAATGATAGTTACACCAAAGGTCGCAGGGGTTAAGGACTTAACGAAGTTGATTACTCGTTCTTGTTGTGCAGCACTCATAGTTGCCATAGTCTTTGCGAGCGGTCAGGCACTCGCGCCATTAAGTAAAACAAAGGTTGTTCAGTTCTCGCAGGGACACTCCCTAACTGAAATCGAGTGCAAAGGTAAGTAAAAAAATTGACATATGCAAATTTTTCAGCAAAAATCGTTCGAAAAAGTGAATTTTGCTAACTCTACTTTGCAAAATGGGGTCTTTTGTGCCGGTTAGTCCGTCCTATTGACTATCTCTAACTCCCAAGAGATTTTGTCCACATGGTCGCTTATTGCATGCATGATACGCACACATTCGGCTTGCACATCAGCACCCAGTCCGTCAGCGGCAAATACCGCTCCGTCTTCACACCAATTGACAAACGGCTCGCCACCATTCCGGCACACCACGTTATTCTCAATCATGTTGATTAGTTGATTAGCAACGCACACACACGCAATTGCCTTGTAATCGGTCATAGTTTCCATTTGAACCACGTTTTTAGTTTGAAATCGGCTGCAAAGATACAAAAAAAATTTGATATATGCAAGTTTTTGAGTAAAAAAATTTTATGTTGTAAAACATGTTTTTTCGTAAGTCGTTGTGTTTCAGCCGGTTACGTTGTTTGGCGCACAAGAAAAAAATGAAAAAATGCAGACGGGTATTGCATATATGAAAAAAATTGCTTACCTTTGCAGGCGAAATCGGTAACGAGACCGATGATGACCCTATTATTCATTATAAACGCATACGCACATGAAAGCGAAAGACATGGCAAAAATTCTCATGGAGCACCCAGATGCAGAGGTGGCTACCTACGGCATTCGTGGCAACGTGGAAAGCCACAATTTAATTTTCAACGGAGTGAATTGGTGGATAGGCGCATAGCCGGAGCGACCCAGAGACAAAATAGGGCAATAGACCCTGTTTTGTCAACTGGACTTTGCAAAATGAACTTTTTCAGCACTTTTTTGCGTGAAAATTTGTATATTTGAAAAAAAATACTTACCTTTGCACAAAATTTGACACGAACCCCTTTTAGAGGTGCAGGCAACACCATAAACACCGCCCCAATACCTATGGTACGCAATATCTTCAAAGTCGCTGGACACGCTTACGAGTACACCACCAACACCACACGCTCGCACTATTCCACCACCGAGCACGCAACGCTCTACCGAGACGGAAACGAGGTCTCTCATGGTACGGACACGTGGCTCAATCGTCCATGGTACGCTTACCGATACCAAAACGCTATCTCTGCCGCAGTCCGCAATTTCTTCCAAGAGTTAGCAGACCAAGCAGTAGCAGAGTGGAAGACCACCAACGGCAAAAGAGCCATTCCAAGAGCCGTTCGCGAAGAGGTCGAAGAGCCGTTCCTCGTTGTGGCGCACAAGTTAATGACCAAGATTAACACCGCCAACGGAGTGAGCACACACAAACGCGAGACCCTCAAACAACGAAGGGCAAGGCTCGCAAGAGAGGAACGAGCAAAGGCGAAAGCCATGAAGGCGCAAGCCAAGTGAACCGGAACGTGGGGAGGGACAGACACCCCTCCCCATGTCCTCCACCGGAGACCCCTCCCCATGTACCCCCTCCCTGCGTAACCCCTACCGGAGGAGGGCGGTTTTGGGGGCCGTCATTTGGGGCGGACTGTTGGCCATAAAAATTTTTTGGGTCCTTTTTAAATGAGTTCCAGGAGGACCACTATTTTTTGGAATCGCGTAGTTCCATGGTTACAGATGTGCAGCAGATGAGCAATATGCCGAAGTAGTGTCAATATGGATATTACGTCGTTGTTGTTTTGGAAGTCCACTCGTCCTTTGACAACAGAATGGATTTTGGTACGAGATTCACAGTAGTTTTGTTATTAGGTGTTCAGGAGCCGGCATGGTATTTTGCTACGGGTGTGATTCGGGTTGTGATGATTAGACGGGAACAGTTCTATCCATAGTAGCCGTATTACTGTATGTTGGTGTATAGGCTTAATGGAATCGCGTAGTCCGTTTGGCGGTTGGTATGTTACGGATGTGGCCTGGTTTTTTTCTCTATGATTACTGAGGAAGTCCTGGTGTCACACAAGTGCATTTTGTCAATGGGTGTTAGTAGTGTAGGTGATAGTTTGTGGATGAAGTTAACTTCCGTCACAAATGTTGTTCAATTATTGGTGTGTGTTCAATAGTTTTTGAACAAGGTTGTACGGTTGGTAGTATTTATTGGTAGCAATTAAATTAAGAATAAGATATGGCACAGATGTTTTTAATCAAGTATACTGGAACGACTATTCAGGCATGTTGCTTCCCGTATGTCTTCTCATCCGCAGAGAAAGCACAGCGGTTTATCGACGAAGCTTGCTACTACCCGGATGAGTTTGTGGTAATCGAAGCAGAGAACATGGATGAACTGGAAGAGGGTGCAGGTTGCACAAAGGATACAATCGAAAAGGTTGTAGGTGAGAAGGTGGAAAGGCTGCTGCAAAGTAAACTGCAATAATTCGCTGTGTATACACAGATTTCTGCCGAAGGTAATGGTGAAGTCGTTGCCTTCGGCTTTTTGTTAGACTATATTAGCGTGTATTTATAGGTGATGGATAATTTGAAGCAAAGTAACGGCCAACCAATGGAACAGGACTACATAGACAACAATTACACCCCGGACGGAATTAAGTTCTTCGGGGAGAAACACCTATGGACTGACCCGGATGCACTGCCGTTCGTATACCTAACCTTCAACGGTATCAATAAACTATTCATCGGTGACTACGGAACGAATCACCACAAGATACACCAAGGCGACATCCGTAAGTACATGGAGGAACATGGTATGGAATATCAATGGATTGACCTGTAGCATCGCAAGAACAGGTGGTCGCATGATATTGAGGTGGATGGCCGGGTGTGGCGCCTGATTCCTGATGCCAATAGGACACCAAGCAATGTTTTCTCATTCTGGAGTATTGGAAAGGAGATGGACGCTGGCCTGGTGAAACTGGTTGTTGACATGGTTGTTAAGGCGTTGCACATAGAAGACCAACCTATTTATATTTCGTCCGGGAGCGACGTGGTTCCATACGAAAATGTCGGTGTTAACATAGCCGATAATGGAAATGTGTATGCGTCACACCTGCTTCCTCCTGAAAAGAAAAGAGAAGCAACTTCGGACTTTCGCAGTGCAAGAGATAGCCGGCTTGGTAAAAAACTGACAATGTCCAACGGAAGCGAAATGACAATGGCACAATACAGAGCGCTGAAACAAACAAGTGAAAATACAATAAAAAACATGGATAGAATACAAGGACTCCAGACAATAGTCAACGAAGCCATAACGTGCGTACTCAATGAGGCACCGGCTAAGAATGGTGACGGTTACTACATTGGCTTCGCATCACAGTTCTACACATTGTGGTACATCACCACAGTACACATCGTAGACAAGCGCGAGGAATACGACCTGACGAGGTTTAGTTATATCTGCAACCTGTCACATGACTTAGAACAGGCGAAGAGGAACGCAGAGCGTCGTGGCGTGGAAATCATCGCAGTTAACCCGGAACTAAGAGGTACACACTCTTGGGAAAGCCGCAGCAATGTCAAGGAGAAACTGGAGTTTAGTCCGGATAAGTATCAGTTTGGCAAGTGGGCTGGACAATACCTGTCATTCGGAGATGGCGACTACATGCTGTGGTACTACGACCAAATCATCAATAGCCCGTACTATGCGGAGAATAGGAAAGAGGTTGAGAAAATCCTACTGGATAACGGCTACCACATGGTGGACGGACGCGCAGTGAGCGATGAGGTTTATCAGTCAATGATTCAAAAACAGACTGATGCAGACAACGCGAAACAACTCATAGACTCCGGAGAGCCTATTGATGTCATTGCTCAGTCCAACCTCAAGGACGGATATCCGGAAGACTTTACATATTGTCGTGCAACATTAGGCAGCGAGCCAAGTGACAAATATATATGGTTACACTTCAAAGAGTTCAAAGAGATGGTCTACCAGGGATTCCCGTACTACCTACCGGTTATCAATGGCAAGGCAAAGCGTATTAAGAATAAGGCATTGCGCATAGACTCGTACACATACGTAGGAGATGCTGCAGACGGAATGCCGGCTATTGAAGTTCACTCATTTACTATGCTGTAATGTCACAATCAACACAGAATATAACATGTAGTCCGAGACTTGTTGTTAAAAAGTTGAAGGATATATTCGGCATAAACGATGTCCGTGTACACTCTGACGGCGGTGATAAGTCGTGTCGTACGGTGCGCATACAATTCCCTGAAGGATTCAACCGAGAAGACGATGTTGTGAAATTCATGGCGTCGTGTGGCTATAATGCCGTTCGGTTAACAAAAGGGTACGCTGCTATATTTGAGTCAACTAACCAGGATAATATCCGGCAATCGCTAGGTATGCTATTCCATGTCACAACGAAACAGAATTCACTAGAGATTTTACGAAACGGATTCGTTGTACATGACAGGCATGATGATTCTGGCTTCTCATATAACGGACGAACATATTTCTTCAAAGGTAAGGATATAACATACGACATTTGGAATGTTATTCTTTCCATTATAGAAGATAAAAACTTCAACGACGGAACAAGTTTAACGGAAGACGACTATGTTGCAATCATCGTTGACACACAAAACATTCCGGATAATGTACGTTTCTTTACTGATTCAATGACACCGGATGCTGTTTACACAACTGACTATATACCATCGAATGCGATAGTTACAACAATGGAAATTGAGGAACCAGAGATTGACGAACAAAAGAATATGACACAAATACAACGCATACAAAACACCGTAAATGAGTCTATTAGCAAAGTTCTATGTGAGGGTTCGTGGGGATACGAGCCAACACAATCAGACTCATTCGGCGACCAGGACTGGACACTCCTTGAGGATATGTCTGAGTTGGTCTACGACAGATGTATCTCAATGCTGAGGAAATACGGAAAAAACGCCGTAACAAAAGGTGGTGAATATTGGGATATTATTGGTATTATAGAACATTTCTTTGAAGGCCTTCCTGATATTGACGAGACTTTTGGCGACGATAAAGGCCAGGAGCGTTACTACGTTTGGTGGAACCTAATCACAAAAAAGAAGAAGAATATCATCAAACTGTATAAAGACGCAGTAACGTATTGTGCTAATTCAAAAGAGTGGCAAGATGCTTGGGATAAACCTGATAAGATTAAAAAGTCTGCAGAAAGGCGACTAAAAACGGTTGCTAAGTATGAAAAACTGCTAAAGGATAAAATCAAACAGCTTGAAACTGACCCTGGTTATTCAACTCCGGAAGACCTCAAGATACTCAAGAAAGCCGCAAACGACTTCTAATAGAAGAGGTATTTATTGTAAAAGTGACTTTTCATGGCAAAAGATAAATGGATAAATATGAATGTCGAACTCCGTAAGGGTGGCCGTAATGCCGTAAAAATTTCGGAGGCAGACTTCAAAAAAGAACTGGAACACGCATACAAAGCACTCCAGATGGAAGAAGGCGAAAGAACACTATATCCTTTCACGCCTGGCAATTTCGCATATCATTGCTGCTACAACAACAAAAAACTTGAAAAGAACAAAGACCTTTCTACATTACACCATGACATATGGGGTGAGAAATATAAGTTTGATAGCGAAAACGTAGACTGTTCCGGTGGTATCAAGACATCTAACAAAGGTATTGCATATCTACAATGCTATGCTGGAGGCGACTGGGAGTGTCCGGTATGCTTCTTTGTGTACTACGATGGAAGCAAACTCAGGGGATACGTTCCTTTGAAAGGAAACTCCATCAATAGGGACACAAAAATGGCATTCGGCAACGAATCATCAAGTCCGGAAGAGGATTCGACAGAATATAAATTCCTTCGCAAGGAGTTTGGCGTAAAGACCAATGACGAATTACCAATCACACCTGATGATGTTAAATATAACGTTGACGCTTGCCTGGAAGATTTCTTAACGAGACTTGATATATCAGGTTCTTATAAAGACCACGACTATAGTGATTTCGATAAGAAATACGAGGAATATAAAGCACAAAAGAAAGCCGAACGCGAAGAACGGAAGAAACAACAGGAGACTGAGGCTAACAGCCTGAATGAACCAGAAGTTGAGGAGGCACTGGCAGAATCAATCCATGCCGTACTTGGCGAAAATGATGACGATGATTTCGTACTTATAGGTTTTCCGAATGGCAATCCAATACCTGAGAAGTTTTTCACCTTGACAAAAGACGGTAAGATTCTTGCTAACGACAAAGCGCACACCCAAGTTGGCGAATGGGGACACAGGACTGAAGATGAATACACACATCGTAAGACGAATGTTTATTACGGTGGATTGTGGTATAGAGGAGAGTGCTCGGCTGAGAGTAAGCATGAGTTCGTTCAAAAACTACATGATTTGATTATGCGTAGAGGTTACGCAATGAGAGACGGTATTGTACACGTATAATTGATGATAACTATGGATATCAAGATAAACGAAAAAATATTGGATAGTGTACTTAATGAAAGCGTGCACGACGTCATTAAAGAAGATGTTGAAGACCAGGCTGTAGAAACGAAGTGTGACGAATATGCACAAATTTTGCGTAACGAGTACGAACAAGCTCAGCGTGCAGTCCGGGCGTCTAGGCCAACGTTCCACAATGGATTGAGAGACGCTATGCAACGTCATGGGTTCACGACAGTTGGTCACGGAGACAACTGGACTGGTTTCTACGGACCTAGTAGGCTATTCTACTTCTCAGCACACCAAGACTATAATGGTGGCTGGCAGTCTCCATGGATTCTGTCTCAGAAGGTAGGAATCTGTATTGAGAAATATGGTTGGTCAAGCATCCTGCCGTATAACCGAAGGGCTAACGCAGAGCATGGAATATACGATGTTTCAGTAAACGAGTTTGAAGAGTTCTATACGAACGCATGCAACCGCGTACATGATGTTATTGAAATCAGCAAACACCAAACACCGATGGAGCGCGTTGATACGTTTAGTAAGTTTACCGTATACAAAGGAGGAGGTGGTAGCTACCAAACTATTTGGGAGTACGATAATTTCGAGGATGCCAAGAAAAGAGCATACGATTTAGCACAGGAAGAGTGTACTAAAGGCAAAGAGCGGAGGGATGATATTAGTAGATATTACCATTCAAAACCGGTTGATATCACTAACAACCACCCGCACGACATTATCGCATTTGAGTTCTATCTATACGATGAGCACTCTTATTATGTAGCAGTATCTGGAGAATAAGAATAACAAGACAATGAATAAAAAAGTACAAATAGGACAAAACGAATTAACCTACCTCGTTGCCGAGTCAATGATTAGGAACATTACCGGAGAGGCAACTATTAACGAAGGCGGTTTCAAAAATGCAATCGGAGCACTTGCTGCTGCAGGAATAATGACAGCATGTGGCCATGGTTCATTCTACGGAAATCAGCCAACAGACCCAACAGAACAAACACAAAAACCATACGCAGACCAACAATATGAAAAATTCGACTGGAGTCTGATTACAGATGAACCAAACCAGGGTTTTATCTATGACATGTATACAGGCTGTGCTAATAGCGGTAGTAGGACAATTGCATGCATAATTCAAAAGGATAAATACTGCTGGCGCTACTATATTCCAGAGGAAATGAATGCAGAAATTGGTGAAAAATACAGGAATCGAGAGCCTGTTGATATTCGTGATTTCGAAGCGTTCATTGGATGGAAACCATACGACCAACATTGAAACTAACATACTGTGATTGGTTAAATTAACAACATAGGCTATAGACGCAAATCACATAGTCTATATCGTACTACTACTATGTCACAGTATCACTCTGCGTCAAGAAGCAATTCTTGGCGCTTTTTTATTGATTCTAACTGGTTTTTTGATACATTAAAGTGATTAATAAAAACAACACAATGGAAGAAATGTTAAACTGTCCGGCAGAACATTGCCCGGAAACCTTTGAGAACACAGGTGAGAAGAAACTGGATTTCAGTTCATATGCCTACGAAAGAGCAGCAGAAGCTTGCAATGTAACCAACCCATCCAATGGTATCACAGTCGCAGAAGTTAAAGAGGTTCAATGCCAATCTGATGACAAACAATCGGAGTCGTATTACATTGTACACTATTATGGCGGACGTAACGGACATGGTAGCTGGAATAGCTATCTGAAAGATATTAAAGCCATCTTTGAAGAGTTTAAGTATGCATGGCTGATTGAGCTGCAGAATGACTGCCTTGATGACGTATGGGATTTGAAAATCGGATTTAGACTGTAATGAAAACCCTTTATTTGGTTAAAACGTCTCTTATGAACGGCACCGTGACTATTAAGACAATGAACACAGTGTTCGCTACGAAAGAGCTGGCAGAGAAAGCGTTAGATTACATCAAAAAACAACAGCCGTCACACGAATTCTTTACGTCATATTCGAATATGGAAGAGGTTACGCTTTACGAAACAGAAGATGAACTTCAATTAAACTAAAAACAGAATGGAACAGATTATAGAAGTACACGATTTTTCGACAGAACTTACAAGTCCAGGCCGCATTATACGATGCCCTAATGAATTACCAGCATCTAAACAACAATGGTATGTATTCCTTGCAGGACCTATACAAGGAGCCCCTGAGTGGCAGAACTCAATCGACATGATTCCTGGCGTCACATTCCTTAGCCCGCGCCGTGTGTCGTACGATAATTTCAACTATAATGAACAAGTAAACTGGGAAACGGAAGCGATGCGCACTGCAGATGTAATTCTGTTTTGGATTCCGGAAGAGGCTGAACATATCGAAGGCCGTGGGTATGCACAGACTACGCGTACGGAGTTTGGTGAGTACATCGCAATGGGTAAAAAGGTTATTATCGGAATCTACGATAAATTCCCAGGAAGACGATATTTTGCATCGAAATGTAAACAGTATGGCATCACTGAACTGCATGACAGTTTGCAAGGCGTAATCGGAGAATTGAAAGCATATATCAACGAATGCAACAGACGCAAACTTGAAGAGAAGATATTTGTTACGTCAGACACTCACTTCGGTAGTAAACGAACACTCGAATTGTCCAGGCGCCCGTTCCGTAACGTAGATGATATGGACTGGCGGCTCGTAGAGAACTGGAACCGTGTTGTCCATCCGGGTGATAAAGTATTCCATCTTGGAGACTTCGGCGATACAAAATGGGTGCGCTATCTCAACGGAGACATAACTCTCCTGTATGGAAACTATGAACGCAAAGATATTGCGGACGGTAAACTCACCAAAGAAGACTTGAGGGTATTCAGGAAGGTTTATGATAAAAAGTATCTGCCGGTTGCAATCGAAGATGATTTATACATCATGTCACACGAGCCTCTAAATGGTATCGGTGGTAGGACTGACTATATCGAGGATAAACCGATGGTTCTATATGGACACATCCACGCGCGACAGAAAATCAAGCCTTTCGGAACAGATGTAGGCGTCGATGGAGCAAACTACACGCCAATGTCTCTAGCAGACGTTCGGTTCTTCCAAAACGCCCTGGATAAGGGCTACTACGACGAAGAGGTGTGGTGCTAAATAAAAGAAAGAAAGCGCGGCATGATTGCTGCGCTTTTTGTTTTCATCTGTGTATTCATAAATACACAATCTCTCATTTTTCCCACTAATTCAGTGTTAATTTTATGAAATTATTTTCCTCTCGAAACTGGGTGTAAAACCATATTTATTGAAGAGGCCTACTAGTGAACTAGACAACTTAATTAAATACATAAATATGGGTAAGAAAAAACGCTTTCAAGGTCTGTCAGAAGAAGACAAGTTAATGATTGAAGAAAAGATGTCATACACACATGACGGACAGGAAAACACGAGGTATGTCGACGATTATAAACGAAGAGTAAAAGCCATGTGCTATCGCATCGACATTCAGTGCCAAACGGAAAAACAAGAGGTGTTTTACAACCACCTTTTAGATACAAGCAAGAAAGTAAATATATGCGACGCGCCTGCCGGAGTTGGTAAATCGTTCTTGGCGCTAGCTGCCGGCCTTTCACTTCTTAAAGAAGGCACAATATCAAACGTAATCATAGTTGTACCAACCATCGAGGCTAGCGAAACATGCAGAATTGGACTTCTTCCTGGCACGATAGAAGAAAAACTAAAGCCATACACCATAGCCGCAATGGCAAACGTAGAAAAGATTTTGCGTATTGGTGGTAGCACGAATCCAAGGGAAGTAACACAATATCTGTTTAATAACGGTTTAATCCGATTTGAGTTGCTATCATATGCTCGCGGACGTACATTTGACGACTGTTTCTTAATCCTGGATGAAGCAGAGAACCTTAGTCAAAAAGAATGCCTCCTTCTGTTAACTCGTATTGGTGACGGTTCATCAAAAGTTGCCTTACTTGGAGATAGAGAGCAATGCGACAGACGAGATGTTCGAGGAACAAACGCATGTGGACTAATATACGCAGCAGATAAACTTGCAAACTTGGATGAAGTGACTGTAGATGAATTCGAGACATCGGATATTGTTCGGAACCCGATTATTACAAAGATTCTCAATGCATGGAACGCATAAAGAAAACGGAGGTTAATAGCCTCCGTTTTTCATACTTCTTCTGCATTGAGTGCATATTTAAGTGCTCTACGCAAATTTGGGTCTTCAACTGATAGAATAAGTTTAGATTGCATCCTGCTTAGCATGATGTAAAGCTCATTCAGCATTACTTTTTTGATATCGGTATTATGGTACAATTTGTTAGCCTCGTATCCATATGTTGACGGGTCGACGATTATGCGTTTCTCTTCCATGCTAAACTTATAGCAATCCGGAATGAGTAGATAAAAACAATCAACCTCATTCCCTAACATGTTTGGCGTATAGGCTACGTAATTATTACGTCCATCCATATACATGAATGAATTAGAACGGCCTATCTTCTCAGGATTCGGGTTCCAGTTCATAAACACGCTGTACTTATTACCATTGGCATCGTACATGAATAGGTTCTCAAAATCATAACCGCTTGCATCTTTCGATGTGCTACGCCATTCGTTTTTAGAACTCCATAACGCACCAATTTGGAAACCTTCCTTTTTAGGCCTACCTGCTGGTACCATTTTGTCTAACTCATCGTACTCAAGGCGCTTCCTTTCGGCAAATGTCAAATCACCGTATTCTTTTGTGATATACACCTCAACGGATGTTCCGGTACGCACTTTGAAACTTCCGTCATATCCTTCATAAACGAGTTTATGGAGGTCTTCGCAATAATACTCACCACCAAGGAAACGATTCTGCCTTTCGAGGTGGTAGTGTCTGTAATTGAAATTATTGTCCGCAGCGAACTTCTCAAGCTCGTTGATTGTAAAGAAGTCTTTCGTGCTTATTTTCTGGTCTTCATCACAGAAAAAATATGCTACTCGGCCGACACTCTTAATAAGATTGAAAACATGACTGCTTTCAATTTCTTTCGTCTCGTATCGTCTATTGCCTCTTTCGTCTTTTACCTCACACCCGTTCTCATCGACCACAGCAGTACTAAGATATTTGTTGAGAGTTTGTGCTTCATCAAATATCATTACATCGTGGTTAACGTTTTGTAAAACAGTTGGTGTTTTAATATAGCGCTTCAACTCATCGAATTTAGCGCCACTCTCATCGTTCTTACTGACATGCCCGTATTTCTCAGTAATTAGCTCACGACACGCCTTGAGCATCTGTGCGCGGCGCTCCCTGTTCTTAACATAAAAACCAACGTTCACTCCCATAGTAATAAACTCATACAAGAGAGTGTGTGCAGCCATACTCTTGCCACTTCCAGGACCGCCGGATACTGCAACGATATACCTGTTCGGGAACGTATTCTTGAGCGATGCGTAGAAACACCTCAGGAGTTTAGAGTACGTCACGCTCTGCTCGTCGTTGAGTGAGTATTTGTCATGGAATGACATATCACCTGTTATTCCAAACTCGTCTTTTTTCTTCGAAAGGGCATCTTTAACCATAGCCAATGAATCCGGACTAATCGTAATATCCGTAGAAAGGAAATCGTCAGTGAATGTCGATACGTCTGTATACGTCAACACGCCGCTCAAGAAGCTAGCGAATTCCATCGAGTCTTCTCTATTTCCGGAGTAGGCCATTATATTCTCGTTCGGCTGAATGAGGCTTCGTATATCAGAGACGTCAGTGGCGTTATGCATATAGATAACGCTATACAGCTTTACGTTACTCAGGCGCTTGCATAAACACTTAATAATAGCCTCGACCTGGCGTTTGTAATTTCGTATTTGCGGAAGGGGGTGAATGCGTGTATCAGTCTGACTCAATACAGCATTCAGCATTCCATTTACTTCAACTGCTTTCCACTTCGTCCATTGTTTATTTTCTCCCAGAATCACAACAGGATAGACAGCATCTCCACCAATCAAAATCCAATCACACCTACCTCCGGCCAACTCGTATTCACACACCAAAATAACACTATCAGGTATTGAAGACATATTAATAATGTTCATCAATGCTGGTAGTGATTTCTCCCATGAACGCAACTCGGATGGATTAATACTTTCCTTAGCCGCTTTGCATTCGTCAACTATAAAACTTGCAATGCTTCTACCGGATTTCCTGATATCACCGATGGTCATAGCAAATTTGGCACGTGGTGTGCTTACAACAGTAGTCTCCATTAACCTTTTAGTGTTTACATCTAATTTCTCGTTACTAATATAGTCCTTTTAACACGAATCTGCAACTATTTAAGGCTTCTTTTTCCATGCGTGCGAGTATTTATTAGTATAGAAGGATTATGCGCGCACATCAATGCGCAGCGTTGCCATGCCGTGCATGGCCGTATTAAAAGCAATTTAATAAGATAATGAATACTACTGTTACATTAGAAGAAGCTAAACGTGGCACTAACATGTTTATCTCGGCAAAGAACAACAAAACGCTATCAATCGTCGAGAGTACACTTTCACAAATTGGCAATGGCGCATATGCAAAGGATAACAAGACTTTGTATTTGCATGTTAGCCCGGCACAAGGTAAAACTCTGAAAGAATCACTGCTGTTTGCGTTGGAACAAAATGGTGTTAACACAGCAAACGTAAAGATTTCTAGAATGACAACGAACGAATCACCGTTGACTCGTTTCGCTCTCAAAGAGGGTGTTGTGGCTCCTTCTCGCGATAATGCTAATACGAAACGCATCCGTCTTACACGCGAAGGATTGAGTCGTCTTGTTACAAAGGCAGTGAATGAGGCATTGAGTAAGCGCGACCCGAAACTCGCGTCGCTTCCGTTTGACCAACAAGTTTCAATCTTGACCAATGAGGCAAGAAAGCACATGATACAGGAGGGTACTAGCAATTTCTTCCTTATCAACTCAGATACATACCACGCACTACCAGAGCCGGAAGACGAAAATGGTAATCGGAAAGAATGGGATGATGTGGATTATGACTTCGCTATTGAGGATGTTCGTGAAACATTCCTGAGTAACGGATGGGATACGTGCGACAAAGATAAACGTTATTCGTACGACTCTTATTCTATAGGTGTCGACAAAACATGCGAACCGGAGAGCTTTGAGACGCCAATCTACATCATCGTGCTGGTTTGTCCGGGATACTATGAGTCTGCAACTATCGACTACGAAATCGTATGCGACTTTATGAAGCTGTCAGACTTCAACAGCATCGAGGAGTTTGCTGCTGAGTGTGTTGAATGGTGTGGTTCTTCTGAAACTGATGAGGATAAACAAAAAGAAATCGCAGAGGTTGTAGCAAGTATAAATGCAGGCATTGCTAACTTCGAAGAGGTAGTAGAAAAATGCACGGTTCCGTATGGTGTTTATGCTCGTTTTAGTAACGGTGAAACAATGTATAAAAACCTGCGCGAAGAGGATGTTGAGCATGGAGCTACCGATGAGAATGAAGATATATACAGTTACTCGTATTTTGCTAGCGAATTAGCAAAATTTGGATGGTCATTCCATGACTCATATGTTGACGACAACGACGGTAGTGTTATCTTCGCAATCGACAAAGACAGACCCGAAGGAGTTGAGCTTGACGAATTGAAAGCTAAACTTCGCGAGATATACGGTAATAATATAAAGTTTGGAACTCGTACAGCAGTACAGGCACCAGAACTAAAATCAACTGTTGTTAAACTGATTTATGCCGACTAACCAATACGACATAATAAAAAGAGTTGTCGACGAGGCGCTTGTGCATGTTTTACACGAAGACTGCGGAGGTGCCACGACGACTTTCTTTGTTGGTGGAGAGGGTGGATTTGCATACGATAAAAACGCATTACCACAAACAAAAGACCCGGCATACGTCCATCGCAAAAAAGGTGGTATAGCATGTGACAGAATTGATTCCGGAAAGACAACTGTAGAGGAGTCCACAATACCACTAAAAGACGTGGTGGATAAATACTATCAAGATGCAGATGAACAGGGAATTATTGCTGCACTTGATTTAGACCCAACGTCACCAACTGGTGCACAATTTAAGCGTACTCCGGACGGAGAGATGGTACTTGACATAGAAGCATCTAAGAAAGGTAGATTTTTCGCTTGGATAATGAAAAACTACGAAATCTACTGTGACGATATGATGTGGTGGGAGGACGACCTTAAAGATGCCTTGAGTAAATTCGTAAAAGCGTGCCAGGTGAACTATGACGGTATTGACAGGGATATTAACAAATATTCAATTCCAGGTCTCATAGACACCATGTTCGCTATCGACCCTTCTGATTTACAAACTAAGAGCGAACGCTGTGAACAGTTTAAAACGCTATACGAGGATGACGAATGGGTTATCTACAAACCACTAACTCATGATGCAGCGCGCTTCCTTGGACACGGTTCACGTTGGTGCACTTCAGCCGGTGATAACGGAATCCATAAAGGTACGGAATCATTCAACGCATACGCAGAACAAGGCGGTATATACATCAACATGGATAAACGGACAGATGCGCTTTATCAATTTAATTTCACATTTGGTGAATATCGCGACTCAGAAAATACAGAAATCATCCCTAACGAACGTGATTTCACAAAGATAGCGCAAAAAATAGGCATGCCAGAAGGTGCATTCCAATGGTACATGAATAACATTACAGAACTGCAGAGTTCGAAATGAAATAACTATTAAACAAATAAACAAACAAGAATATGGAACAGACGAAAATCGTACGCCTTACTGAAGAGGAGTTTGTAGGCGTTATCAAAGAATCAGTAATGGAGATTCTTGCAGAGAATGGTGTTGCCTTGAACGAAGACTTCTTCGACAACCTAAAGAGCGGTGCAAGGGCTTTCTTCGGAAAAGGACCTGGTGATAATAACGCCACATCCAAAGCTGCTCGCACTCAGTCTGGAGGCCTGAACCTTAAAAAGCGTTTCGACGCAGCAAAAACTGGTTTTGAGATGCGTAAACAAGGTGACGAAATTGGGCAGGTTGTTCAATTCCTGAAAGATTTGGTTGCAAAGAAAGAGCTTGACCCATCGTTCACTATCGCCCAGTTGATTGGTGGCAAGTTGAATGGTAACAAGTTTGGTGTTCTTGACGCAATGAAAAACAACCGTTCTGCGCAAGCTTCGAGGGCAATCAACAAAATCTACCCGAAAGTAGAAAAACAAGCAGCTCCTCAAGCGTAATCTTACGCTTACTAACGAATGAACCGGATGGCTGGATTTCCAACTCATCCGGTTTTTCTTTTCTTATCTGGGAGGTATTTGATGTGTGGATACGTACTTTGGATACCCAACTTATATTTTTTATTGAGGACAGTTTTAGCTATCCAAAACAGCCCACAATGTTGGAATGAACCACCAATTGGCTCTATTGTTGAATAGACATAGTAGTGAATCATTTCATGCACAAGAACGCTACGGAATGATTCTTCATCGAAATCCACATTGTAAGCGATAAATATGGTAGCGTCATAAAGTTTATGCGTTTCCTTATCGCGCTTACATTTAAACATGCCAACATCCTGGAACCCATCAATTAGACGGAATTTTGGCATCTCTAGTGTGTCTCTGAAATAAAGGTGATTATACTCTTTGAATTTATCCCTTAATAATCTGATTGTAACGTCCATAACTACTATCCGATTTCAAGATTAAACACGTTAATCTTTATAGAATGCCGGGGCAGCTCCGAGGTACAACCTCTGCTTTAATGTCGTTGCATCAGTTTTATTCATTTTGAATTCAGAAGCAACCTCACCGATAATTGTACCACTCAACGACTCTTTAATTTTATGGTCATTGAATGGGATATAATAAACAAGACCGCGATTAATGCGTTCTTCTTCTGGAAGGTGTGAATCTAGCGTAATTATTTCTTCACTACCACCACGTTTGCAGTATTTGCATGTCGTTGCAATATACTCGTCCAAATCCAGGCTAGGAGTTGACGCGGCGAACAATCGCCGTAATGCCTCCATCTCTGCCTCAAACCATTTCTTTCTACTTACCATTCTATTTTAAATGTTAATGGGTCTTCTGTTATCTTATATCCATTCCATCTCGCTTGCATCCGGAGGATTGCCATATTGAGAAAATTCGTATTTTTCTTATCAATTTCTACTTCCCTTCGGCCGGTAAACGCGAGCATTGCGATTTGGTCAGAAATAGGTAGCACTACGCCTTGGCCAGATGCAAGTGCAGATGCTGTTTGTGCACTTATCATAACGTCTCTAAAAAATTTTGATATTCAATTTCTTTTTGTTTGTAGAAGCTACTACCGAACAATTTTTCCATGAAACGTCCGATATATCCAATCTCATGCTTGTGGCGCTCAATTTCCAGTTTCTGTTTTTCTATAAATTCACTGATAAGCTTATCTTTCTCGTGATTTGCTTCGTAAAAATCCATTTGTATATCTCCAATGTTTGTGAACTCCTTTACGACACCACAATGCACCCAAGGGCTTTTAATATATACAAATTGTCCATGAATCTTGTCAATATAGATTGCTGTAGTGCACTTGTCAATTAAAGCGCGAGTATTCTCGTCGAAGTCTCCATACGTCACAAACGTGACATTTTTCTTAATCGCCATGTCGGCGTTTGTTAAAATCAAAACCATTTCTAAATGTTTGTCTTAGCTAATATAGTCCCTTTTATCCAAACACATAAAAAAAGAGCGGCACAACACCGCTCAATCTTCACTTTTTCATTTGCTCAACTCTCGCATGAGCAACCTTATTCACAATCTCATTGATTTCTTTCTGAGATAGATAATAGGTTTTCTGCTCTGTTACAGGCTCAAGAACGATTGCCTTTGCCGCATTTTGGATGACATGGGACAACTCACCCCACTGGATGTACGGGAACTCTTTCACAATCTCAGTGTTAATCCATGTAACAGGTTCAACGCTACCATCCGGGTGACGTACAGTTGCAACGATGTACAGGATGTTGCTCATCAAGAACTGTTTATTAACAAGGTTCCTGTATGAGTTCAAATCGCTCATTTCTGCCTTGAACGATGCCTCCTCCTCGGACACTTCAGCAACCGCCTTATCAACGGCCGGCTTGCCAAAGGAGCCAATCAAGAACTTCATCATTTCCTTATCAAGCTTTTCAAGCTCACCGTTTTCGTCAGCGAAATACCATTGGCTGCTCTGAAGGTTCTTACTATCTGATGCAAGATTCTGACGGGCAGCAATCTTATTTGCGTCATCTATATTTGCATAGAATCCACCACCGAGGTAGTTCTGATATTTTGAACCATTGTTTGCATATCGAGGGTCAGTTACCCTACGCTCTCCGGTTCCACCATAGTTATGACGCCAGTCGTCGTCTTTATACTCACTAGCATCTTTGCCGAACCCATGACGGCGCCTAATGTCGAGCTCCTGATTGGTTGCGTTTTCGAAATCTTTTGCAAGACTCTTGTCGTCGCGCCAGTTAATTTTGTAGCTACCAATTTTTACAATGTGACCATCACCGATATCAAACGGAGTGGTCGCCCTTGACCCTGCTAGCGCCTGTTGGTATTTCTCGCTATCACGAACCTTGCCAAGTGCCTGGCCGAATTTCGTTTGACCATTGGCGTATGTGCCAAGTTTCTCGTCGTTGTCCTTGTTGACATACTTCTGAGTCTTAGAGCCATACTTAAACGTGTGGGATGAGAGGCTGTTAGAGTCCTCGATGTACCCAAGGTGAACGAATTGGCCGGGGATAATTTCGTTGGTGTTGAAATTCCATTGGCCAGTCAAAATCGTGCGTTCTTTTGCTTCTTCTAGTGTCATATATAAACAATTTTTTTACTATCAATAAATACCTATTTTACTTCGATTTTCTGAAGAGCTTCGAATAAACGGTCTGTTTTGTTGCCTACCCTGATAAGTTCATAGGAACCGTCGTCTTTCAAGTGGATAATACGTCTGCCAAGTACAGGTATTCCAAGTCCCTTCTCAATTGGAATTTGATAAGCAGCGAGTTGCAATTCATAATGTGAAAACGCCTCATCTACCATATCATCGAATGGAAATAACAATGTATTGTTGTTCACCCTATTATAGTCACTGTATAGAGTGTCATTCGTCTTGTAGTCCATAATAACAACACCATCTTTCCCGGACACAGGGTCTTCATAATACATCATTAAATCGAACATGCCTGCGTACGGGTATATTCCATTTATTTTAGCAGAATACACCTTCGTTTCCACTAACATTGGATATAAACCTGGTGTTTGCATTATATCATCCCAAAATTTAATTGCGGCCAACTCTTTACCTGAGTTCGGAACGAAAAAGCCTTTCTCAAGCTGTCGTTTAAACATCGGGAGGATTTTATCATCCTGACATGTGTAATGGTAATAACATGACTCGGCGAACTCATGCACATGTGTTCCGCTGTTCGTAGCAATAACGTTTTTCAGCGTCCACCACTTTGTTACAGTATCAACACTAACATGATTCTTCTTCGCAAAGTTCTTTTTAATCTTATCCCAGTCTGGCTGCGATTGGAACATATGAATCATGCTTGTTACGGGTACCAACTCAACACCATTCAGCAAGTATTTATGAGAACCCTCTATGAAGATGACATCCCCATATGCTTCGACGATTGCGTCTCGGTATTTGTAAAAATTCTCCGACAGTTCTTTTGTTTTATTCAACTTTCGGATTTCAGCTTCTGTCATCAGCTCTAGATTTTCCTTTGCCATGGTTGTTACGTTTTACGTTGCTAATATAGTCCTTTTATTCGGAATCATATGGTTTTTACGTGTAAAAAGGTATTTATAGTTAGTAACAAAAGAACTAGAAATGGCAAATACAGCAAAATTCACACAGGAATTGTTAGATGAAATGGTAGCCCGCTCTCTGGAGAAATATCGTATCAAAGAAGGATATGGTGAACAAGATAAAAAATGGGGTGATTTAAAGAACCAGGTTGTTGGCCGTATCAAAGATGCATTCCATGGCGTAGAGCAGGAACCACAAGGCACATCACGCAACGTAGGTCAAACGCTTGGTAACTACGTAAAAGACAATTTCGGTAAAGACCAAGGATTCGGTTTGAAGAAGAAATTGCGCCAAGGTAAACGTGCATTGCAAGTTGGTGCCGGTGCCCTCGGAGCTGCAACAATTCCGGCGGCAGCTGCTGCTGGTAAAGTAACACGTGCAATCCAACAAACTCCGAATAAAGCGCGCGAAATTCTTCACAATATTATCGGCGAGGACGAAGAGAAATTGACAAACTGGACTGTTCCTACAGAGTACACACACTTTGCAATACGTAAACGCGATAACAAAATCGTAAACGGATGGGATTATAGTGATGTAGAACCTGAACAATTGCGCCAATTCCCGCGTGATTATTTCACAGTAGACCTTGAAGATATGGGCGTCGACCCGAAACTATTTAAAATTGCAACGAAGAGAGGCTGTCTCAGCAAACTCGGCATCGACCCGTTTGACCCTGAGAACTGGAGCAACCTTTCTGCCGAAGATGTATTATAAGTTTAAACACAGATGAGTAAATATCTTGTTATCCTAGACAATGGACACGGGAAGAACACTCCAGGCAAGTGTTCGCCCAAAGATTCTGATGGTAACCAAATCTTTGAGTGGTACTATTGCAGACTTATCGCAAATGCGGTTAAAAAAAGACTTGAGGCTAAAAACATCGCGACCTATCTCACTGTTCCGGAAGATGTAGATGTTGCACTGTCAACACGCGCAAGCCGGGCTAACAAACAGATTGCGCTTGCAAAGAACAAAGGCATGAAATCAGTTATGGTTTCAATACACCTGAACGCTGCAGGCACTGGAGATTGGAAGAAGGCTACAGGCTGGGAGGTTTGGTCTACTACGTCTAAAAACAACAGTGACAAACTTGCTGATTGTTTCTGTAACGCGTTCAAAGATATTTTCCCGAAACAAAAACTGCGCGGCGCAAAAGAGAAGAACTTCACTGTTATCTTCAAAACAAACTGCCCATGCGTATTGACGGAGAACTTCTTCATGGACAGTCAAGACGACTACAAATTACTACAATCAACCGAAGGTTTCAATCAAATTGTTGAATTACATGTACGTGCATTGCTAGATTATATGGCAAAAAACTGATTAATGGCACAAGTTTGTTTTATTGTAGCAATGCTGACAATTGTGTTTTATTATGCATTTTTGTCAAGCAATTTTCAACTGCCGGCGTCGTTTTGCGCCGGTGGTTCTTTAATGAGGCGTAAGTTCGGTAGGTTTACATTCATACCAAACATTGTTCTTGCTATCATTACAGCGTGTATGGTACCACCTGCGTTACTTATAATCTCGCACGTCACAACTTGTTTGCTTCTACAGTTTTTGCTATATTGCATCGCTGCAGTCACGTTTATATCATTCATGTTCGTAGCGTGTACGATAGGAGTAAATAAAGTTAGCTCAATACATGAGATTCTTGGAACAGCCGGTGAATCATTCCTATGGCTATGGGCAATTCTTGTATCGTTTTATTTCGGAACGGTGTTGATATCTCTTGCGACGATTGGTATCATCTTTTCATTACACAGTATCCATAAGGAACAGTCTAGAAAGATGATGCGCTATCTATTCTGGAGGGAAGTAGCGGCTTATGCCGTCTATTTTGTGACAAACGCTTGCATTTTGGCTATTTTGTAGTATTTATTGGTAGTAATTAGCACAAAAATGATTTTAACAGAAAACGACTGGAAGACGATATCCGAGCGAGTGGTGAATCGAATCAACGAATCAATGAGTCGCGACGACATCATGCGTGCCGTTGAGCGTCTTAGCAGGTCACAAGGTAAATATGGACGCCTGCTGCAATTCTTGAACAGCGGCTCAGAGGATGCAGAACTTGTACTGCAAGACCTTGAAGACCAATGTTTCCCTGATGTTGTGTCGATGGTTATGTATATTGAAGAGAGTAAAAAGGCAACAAAAGGCCAACAGCTCACAGAAGCGAGTACCATTGATGTGAACCAAGGCATATGGGATGAGTATGATATCCCATGGAACGAAGTTGATGATGAACCGGAGAGGTACAATGGTATTTGGTATATCTCTGTAGAGTTCTTCGATTATACAGCATTCCTTGGTGAAATTGATATCGATAGACAGTTCGGTACTCTTAAAGACTGTTTGGATTTTGCACAAACAATCGATAGAGAAATGATATTTGATATTTGCAATGAAGAAATCTCAGACGAAGGATTTACGTCAATTTCATTGAACATCAACTGTCAGGAAGAGCGCGCTACATATGAAGTAGCAAATACAAAGCTTTTCGTACCGAATAAGTAATGACAAAAAAAAAGAGGGGTTAATTAAACCTCTCTTTTTTCTTTCTCACTTTCTTGCGCTTTCTCAATCGACATCTTCAATTGTTCTTCCGAAACGACGCCTATCAGTTTCAATAGGACTTCATCATCGTTATCGTCCGGAAGCATAACAAGCGTAGGTATGTTCTTGATTTCGTACTTACTGACTAATTCATCAGTTTTTTCGTCGTCGATATCAAACTCTGTAAAGGATACTTTTTTGAAACCATCCCAGGAAGCTCGCAACGACTCAATACGTTTTGCCAATTCCGAACACGGCTGGCACCATATTGCCGAAAATTTCAGGATTCTCATTGAACAAGCGAGTTTTTCTGCAAATCCGCAACCCAGTTATTCAAGAAAGCATTAAAATCTCCGGAGCGCATCTTCTCTGCTTTGAACGCATCAAACAGGTTACGCATTTCCTGGCCTTGCTTTGTGAATATCTCCTCACCATCCTTACTCTTTACAGAAATAAAGTTCTCATCGTCGTCTATGAATACACTTCCGTTCTCTAAGTCGTATTGGCCACTGATTGACTCTGCACCGATACTCTCTTTGAGGATATGCTCATACTCGCTACCAACGACGCGTTTGAACGTACTTTCGCTGACAATCACCTCACGCGGAGTATGTTTCTTCTGAACGTTTTCGTTTTTCGTCATGTCGCAAAGGTAGATACAAACATTCAACTCATGAATGAATCCTTCAACAACACTTCGTACACCGATATACTTAGCATCAGAGATGTGACCATAGTATTGATATACGTCTTGCAAAAGTTCTGCTAAGAACTCGTTGAGCTTTATTGCCTTCGGAAGCTCTTCCTTAATATCACCCGGTTGGATTTTTCCGTATAGAGTCTGCAGCTCTTCTGCAAGAGAGTCCTCGAAACCGTATAGTTTATCTGTTACGTCATCACAGAGTTTATGCAAACTCATGTTAGAAGCATCCCAATGGAGCTCTTTAATCCTAATTTTGTAACCTGCAAGCTTATTCAAAAGCTTAGATGCGTTTTCTTCCATTTTTTGAAATTGTTTATCTTTAAATAAATAGTCTTTCGGTGTATTTATAGGTGACAACATTTGCTATGAGAGAAGTAGTTATCACACAACATCAATATAACGCTTTGCTTAACGAGGCTGTATCTATGCTTCCGGAGCGTGTTAAACAGATAGTAGCCGCCTTAGACTCGAATTTCATGGTCAATAGAGACAAGAATTCGCAGGATTATGGGGCTGTGTATCGTATTGATTCTAGTGGACGCGCTATCGCTAAAGTTGATGATGTTGAAGTATTTTACAAACTACAGGGACTTTGTCAAACTATTGCAGATAAGGCAACCAGAGATAGCCTTCTTAAAAAAGTCATAAAGGACTGGTATGCCGGCTCAATTAAAGGCTCTCTGATGTCTGTTGCTCTTTAATAGCCTTGCGGCGCTTTGAAGCTACACGGACTTTGATTGTGTCATTGTCAATGTATGCTTCAAATTTTTTTGCACTACCGTTAAGGAGGATTTCATCAACAAGCTTCTCTTCAACCTCAGTTTCTATTTTGCGAATAATCGGCCTTGCTCCCATTTTGCGTTCTTTCTTATCAAGCGCCGCGAGTTTTTCGATAACACCATCTCCAATTGCAAGCGTATAGCCTTTCTTCGAGATTCGCTCAATGAATTTGCTTACCTCAAGGTTAGTAATCCTCTTGATATCATCATCACTAAGACTGTTGAAGTACATAATTGAATCCAGGCGGTTTATAAACTCCGGTTTGAAGTACTTCTTCACACTACTTTCGATAATCTCCTTATTGCGTTTCTCAACTGTATCTACGTCATTTTCATAGCCGATACCATACATTCCGTTGTTTACTGACGCGGTACCAATGTTTGACGTTAGGATAATGAAACAATTCCTGAAGTCGACTGTACTACCAATACCATCTGTCAACCGGCCATCATCAAACACTTGAAGGAATACATCGAAAATATCTTTATGTGCTTTCTCAACTTCATCAAGTAGAATAACGCAGTTTTTCTTCTGACTTACCTTAGACGTCAACTGTCCGCCGTTGTCATATCCAACATATCCAGGAGGCGCACCAATTAGTTTTGATACAGAATGCTTTTCGCTGTACTCTGACATATCGAAGCGAACCAACGCATTCTCATCTCCATACAGTTCCCTTGCAAGTTCTTTAGCAACAAGTGTCTTTCCCACACCGGATTGGCCTATAAACAAAAGATTACCTCGCGTCCTATTCTCACTACCGAGCCCAAGTTTTGCTTTCTTTACGACGCTTGCTATTTTATCTACAACTTCGTCTTGGCCTATAATCCTTTTCTTGAGCCTATCTCCGATGTTGTACAGATGCTCTTTGTCGTTAAGATTCAGATTCTTTACCTCAATACCAGTCGCATGTGACACAGCCGTCTTGATGTTCTCGTCCGTAATCTGTGTAGGCTCCTCGCCTTCGCCGTGTAATCTTTCAGCATCAGCAATAGAACGTTCAATCTCATCCTCAAGAACTTTTGCTTTCTGGTATGCTGCAGTTCCTAAACGTGCTGCCTTTTTAACATCTTCGTGTATTTTGTCGCGCTTTTGGTACAACACTGCGAGTTGTTCGTCAACTTTATTGTTATACGCTGCGGCTGCAAATGTCAAGTCAAGTATATTAACAGCATCACCAGGCATGACATAATTTGATTTATACCGCTTACACAAGTCATAAATGATATCCAGTTTTGCAGTGTTGAATTTGATTTTTGAATGACGACTCATCGACTTGGCGTGAAGCTTTAAAACAGCCTTTGTTGTTTTTTCGTCTGCGTTTTCTACGTTGATAACATCAAATAACCCGGAGAAGTTCGGTATTCTTGTGAGATATGATAGTCCTGTTGGTGTAGTTGTTGCAATTACAGGTATAGCGTCTTCGCTAAGACTCGTAAACAACCTCAAGCTTCCTGGTTCATCCAAATCAGAGAAATCATCTAGGTCATTAATAATCGTTACGATGTTTTTGTCCTTCACAGTTGCTATGAACTCCTCCATTCTGGTGTCGGGACTTGAGTGCATAACACCGTGTGTGATAACAGACGTGTTGTCCATTAGAGTGTATTTGTACCCAACCAATTTTTGAGGAACATCACTTTTATCCAAACGATTTAATACAGCATTGATAATACTGCGTTTTCCACAACCATTCTCTCCAACCAACAATACATGTGGTTTATATTCCTTACAGAGGATTGTGATGATTTGTTTTTCAATCTCACGATTATGGATAAGCATCGATGGTTTAAAAGACACCTCTTTTGAATGTGTGAACATTACTTGAGCACTCTTAACCTCAGGTTCCGGTTGTGCTTCATCCTTATTTCCAGCAGCCTCCTCGGCACGAATCTCCTGAAGCAGTCGAGCGCTTTTTGCGGACGAGCGTAGAACACCTGAAATTAACATGTTTGGATACTCACGCATGATTCCAGCAATAATATCCGTAGATGTTAATTTGTGTTCTGGTTTTACAAACTGTGCCTCGCAGAATAACAATAGTCGCGAAGCCTCAGCATCGGCAATAGAATCACCAATGGAAATTTTCTCATTAACGCTTGTAACGTATGTGTTATACAAGCGCTGATACTCGCGGTCATTGTCTGAAAGCAAATATTTTATTGCGGTATTGCCGTGCGACATTGGTACGGACATAATGGCACCAACAAGGCGCTTAATTGTAATAGCTCCGTACTTTGCTTCGCAAACATCCAATACGGTTTGTAATTCTACGTCAGAGTTGTCTTTTATTCTCTTATATTCCTCTTGTGTCATATCGTTGAAAAAACATCAAGCGTAATATACATTAATAGCAAACATAAATCAACAATAATGTATACATTCAAACACAACGAAGATGGAATCGAGGAATGCTACTATGATAGCTCCAATGTTTTCTACTCAAAACTCATTGACACACCTAATGAGTTAAAGACACTAACTGTAGTTTTCAAAAACGGTGGCACGTACGTGTATAATAATGTAGACGTGCGTGAATATGTAAGGTTTAGGGATAGCGAAAGCACAGGAAAGGCATTCCAGGCTATTATCGCCACGAAATCACCAGATGGTGCACCAAAATATCCTTACCATCGCATAGAAGATTCATCAATTGCCGAGTTGCTTATGCGCAAACAAGATTTAGAGTTTGCCGCTGCGCAAAACAAAGAAGAAACACAAGATATAAACGAGACGGTGGAAGATAATTGCCTAGCAATAGGAGATGATAGAATAGAGCTGACCATCTCCGGACACCATACTAAAATCACATTCCAAAAGCCAGACATGGCACCAGTAATGGAGCTCCTGCATGCGTTAAAAATTTCTTACCGTACCGCGTATGTATAACCCATCTGTGTTAGTATTTATGGGTATACACACTTTACATAATGTACGATAAAGAATTTATGCATATTGATGAAGATACTACGTGTATCACTAAGGGAGGTAAACTAAACGAAAACATAATCGACGATAGTGTTGACGTGGACGATATCAATATGTCGTCCTTCAAAATTAAAGACGGCCTAAACGGACTTATTTGGGGTAGTACTGGTATACGCCCCAAAGTTCGTATTCGTCTTTTACAAATCGCACAAGATTTCTGGGACGAAGTTGAAATCAAGTGGGTTGACCCGATAGACGTTATCGTTACCGGTTCAATAGCAAACTACAACTGGTCTAGATTCTCAGACATAGACCTTCATCTAATAGTTGATTTCTCACAAATAGGCGAACGTGCAGACCTTGTTAAGGAACTCATGGATGCTAAGAAGAATATATGGAATAGCAAACATGACGAGCTTAAAATTAATGGTTTTAACGTAGAGTTATACGTACAGGACATTAACGAAACGGTTGACGCGACAGGTATTTATTCTTTGTACCGCAACAAATGGCTGCGCAAGCCATCACGCTCCGTATTCCTGTCAAAGAAAGTTGACGATGATGACGTCAGGAGAATGGCTGCTCATTTTATCAATGATATCGATGACCTTTCTGAGGATTTGAATGATGCGGTAAGCGCACTGGATATAGAGGATGTTTCTAAACGCATCTATCTTCTTTATGATAAGATTCGTCAAATGCGCAAAAGCTACTTACAAAAAGAAGGTGAGTTTTCTCTCGGCGATAAAGTCTATAAGGTTCTAAGGCGCGCAGGCTACCTTGAAAAACTGATTGATTTGAAGTCTAAAAGCTACGACAAAGTAATGTCAATATGACTTTTTCGTTAAAATAGAGTATTTATTGATAGTACAGACTGTCTTTTCGTGTCATGTACACAATAGAAACATTGATTAAGCAAATAAACATTTCTAGAAATGCAAATAGATGAACAAATTAAACAGATGCAACATCTGATGTATTACAAGGGCGCAGAAGCTCCTGTAAAACGCCAAACCTCTCTCGAATACATGCGTGAAGGTGTTGACGGTAAAACCTACGGCATTTCGCACGAGGGTAATTCTTACTACATCAAGGTAAGCGAGAAGGCCGGCAAGAACCTTGTTGCTGAAGATTTCGATTACGTTGGCGGTTTTGTAAATAAGGGTCGTGTAAAGTACGCTAGCTACACAGACGCAATGAAGAACCTTGACATGAAACTTCAAGAGATTCGTACTTCTCTTGGTAAAAAGGCTACTATCATTGAGTCAACCAACCCTGAATACAAAGAAGTACTCATCACCGAGGCTACTGGCGAGATGAGTGATTTCATCAAACGTCAGCGTCAAATCATGGCTAACATGCGTGTTATCGAGGAAGGCGCAAACCTTCAAACGAAACCCGTTGGCCTTGAGATTGGTAAAGTAGGTGATTCAGAACCGTTTGGCGAGCAACACGCTGAGGCTAACCAATTCGCCGAGAAGAGTGGTTTCGAAGAGAAGCCGAAAGAGGCAAATGCAGACGGTGAGCCTGCTGGCGCCAAAACTCCCGGTGTTGGCAACGGTCCTGAGGCTGCAAACGACGGTCTGAAAGAAGTCCCCGGTGCAAAAGAAGGTGCGAAAGCAGCTGAGAAGCCGGTAATGAAAGAGGAAAAGGATTTCGACGAGGAAGAGACAACTCCTGCAAAGGAAGCTGACGAGACTCCTTGTGAGAAATGCGGTAAGACTCCTTGCGAGTGCGGTAAGGAAGATGGCGCTGATGATAAACTGCAGCAAATCCTTGACCGTCTCGATGCTCTTGAGAAGAAAATTGAGGAAATCCCGTTCCAAGAGGAAGAGCCTGCAACTCCGGTAGACCCGGAAGGCGAACCTGAGGCTGGTCTTGACCTTACTCCTGCAGAGGACGAAGTTCCTGTAGACCCGGAATGTCAACTTCCTATTGACGCAACTACTGAACCTCAAATCGAAGAGGAAGGTCTTGGTATTGAGTGGGAGGATGAGAATCCTAACGGAGACCCCGACGAACAAGAGCAAATCGACGCTCTCTGGAAGAAATATCCGTGGCTCAAAGATACAGATGCAGAACTGGCAGCAATCGAGCACGGCTCAGACGCAGCTGCAGCACAGGCAGCAGCAGAGGCTGACATCAATGCAGCCACAGCAGCTGAGGAAGAGGCACGCAGGGCTGAAGAAGAGGCAGCTGGTGAATAATCGGTCTTTAACACCTCTATTCTAATTCGCAAAGCACAGTTTCACGCTGTGCTTTGTTGTTTATTCTATAAACGAGTATTTATAGTTAGTAAATAGTATACTGCGATGACACAGAAATCATATGTAATCACAGCCGGTGAGATACGGGAACAAATGCAAGAAAGCCTAAATAGGATGATTGCAGAAAGAAATGTCATTAAAGTTCCTGGTGTTCAGCAACCTCCTGTGAATATACCACAAGAGCCAGCAGCTCCTGCTCCGGCCGAATCTTTACCGCAACCTGATGCTAATGCTGCAATAGACGATGCTGTGAATCAGCCTCAGTTTGATGCAGGTGTTGAGGCAGACCCGGATACCGACCACAAAAAATATCTCCAACAGTTAACTGGTAAGCTTTCAACCGAGTTGCAAAAGTTTGTTAACGAAAATCCGAATGAAGCAAAGGAGATATGCAAATATATCCTTGGTATGATTGTCAAACAAGCAAGCAAGCCGCTCGATGACGCCGATAAGAAAGAAATTATTAAGAAAATCAACTCAGTAGAAGCAGGTGATGAGAGCGGCGAACAAGCTGAGCCTGGCGCACAGCAGCAGGAAATAAACCTCCCTCCTGTAGGTGAATCGGTTATTAAAGAGACTTTGCTTGATACGAATCAACCGGAGCCCAAATCTGAAAGGCAAGACCAAAAGCAGAGAACAGCACCAACTGCTAAGAATAGACCATACAAACCAAAATTTTAACATGGCACAGATAATCTTTATAAACGAAGACGATAGTACAAAAGTATCAGGCAATGTTACCTCAAATAATGGTAACCAAGCGTCTTTATGGAGTAATCTCAAAAAGACTATGCAAAACCCGGCCGTTGATAGTGTAAAGGTAGATGGTGATTCTTTGGTGAAGCCGGCCGAAGCGCAAAAAGACGGAGCAGTACACATTCAAGCATCAAATGGTGCTGATGCAGAACAAGCTATTCGGAAAAACGTACTCGGTAATCCGGATATCAAACGTGCCGTTGAAAACGGTACTGATGTTATCGTTGATAAAACAAACGAGTCGAAAGATACGAAGAAACGTGTGGTTAATGAAAACAACTCATTTACCATTTCTAAAGACTTATTTACAAGGTACACATTGTGGAAATAATCATAACTGAAGAACAAGCAAAAAGACTTGCCGGGCAATTAATTGGCAAGTGTGATGTGTTAGACAAAGTGAACGACAACGTTTTGTCTAATAGCCCATTTTTGCCAAGTGATTCAATTATTGACTTCAAGAAGAACGTCATCCGCAATCGGTACTATCAGATTTTGTCTGCTTTGTCGAAATACGAAGACTTACAAAGTATTAAGTCACTAGACACAGCAAAGACTGCACTTTCGCAACTGACAAACAATGCGAAGAAAATCGAAGAGCCTTTACAAGAGCAACTCGAAACTGTGTGCAAAACAGTAATGTCCGAAATTTTCAATCAAGGTGAAGAAAATGTAAACTTTACACCAACGCTCGTCGGAAAAGTTCAACCGGCTAATGGTTTTAGGGTTGAACCACAAGACGGAGAGGAAATTGAATATCAAGACATGAGCGAGGTTGGTGAAATCGGCCGTGAGATTGAAAAGCGTCGTATCATCAATGCAATCATCGAAGGCGGTGCGCATGAGATATTTGCAAATTGCGACTCGTGGATTAGTATGGTACATCGCCTCAACAACGAACTCCCAATCCTTTATACGAAAATACTATTACTGAGAGACCTTGTTCTATTCTTGGACGATTCAAAAATAGATTCTAAGAACGTAGAATCGACTGGCATTGCTGAAGTTATTTTTAACGGCGAAGGAAACAAGCCTGATATCGACGTACAGGCAATACTATTTCCATATTTACTTGAACAGTCTATCAAAGGTTTCTTGGAATTATTTGCAAGCAACGGACTGCCTGATGATAAGAACCAGGCAATGTACGTGCTTGCACAAACTGAATGTCTCAACAGCGAACGTTGGTATCAGCGATTCGGTGTTCCTATGTGGCAACTGTTATTTGACGGTTTGACGCTTGATACTAATAACGTGCCGCATTATATAATGAACTTGTCTATGCAACCATCTAGTGAATTAGAAGGAACGCTTCAAGAAATATTCGCTCACACAAAGGCCGGTAGGGTGGCTGCGAAAGAATTATTCGATAAAGCCGTGCATGATTCTGATTATAGTGCATTCGAGGATTCTATCATCAAACGGAATCACGATTACGAATGTGCTGAGGAATTAAGCATCGAGGATATAGACAGGTTGTCTATTTAATCAACCAATATGATTGAAGATTTAAAACAAATAGGATTTGAATACGCTAAGTGCTATAACGACAAAAGCAGGATTTACCTTATCGAGCATTACTTCACAACGAACAATGCCGGTGTGGTAACTCCTTTCTTGTTATTCCCAAGGCAGAAAGCATTCCTACATAGCCTAGCAGAATATAACAAAACAATAGCAATCAAGCCTCGTCAGGCCGGTATTACAACTACTACTGCAGCATGGACGGCAAGTCAGATTATCATGGCAGGAATGAACGCCCCGGAGACAGTATTGTGTATTGCAAACAAGCTTGAGATGGCGCAAGATATGCTCAAGAAAATAGAAGCATTCCTAGAACAGGCTCCAAGGTGGTTGTGGGGAAATAATGAATACTACTCCACAGACCCAACTTCAGAAAAAAACAAGCAGCCAATCTTTATTCGTCAAAACAGCAAAGAGTTGCTTTTGTTTAATGGATGTCGTGTCGTTGCAAAATCTTCAAAAGAAAATGCTGCGCGTGGTGTGTCTGCAGTATCTATCCTAATTCTGGATGAGGCAGCATTTATTGAAAACGGTAAAGATGTTTATGCTTCTGCAGTTGCTGCTACGGCATCTGTGAAAAACGCACGTATCGTCATGGTGTCAACTCCAAACGGTAAAGACGCTTTGTACTATGACACATATGAGAAAGGTCTCGATAAAGTTAACGGTTATAATGTTGTTGAATTCCGGTGGTACCAAGACCCACGTTTCAACAAATACCTTACATGGCATAAAACCAACGAGGAGACTGGCGAAGTTGAAGTTATTGCAGAGCCTACAATCGGCAACGATGGTACAATACCATATGATGAAGAGAAGTGGCACGACCTCGTACAGGATGGTTGGAAGCCAAGTTCTCCGTGGTACGTTTCTATGTGCGAATCGTTCAATAACAACTCGATTAAAATTGCACAAGAGCTTGATGTATCATTCCTTGGTTCTAGCGCAACAGTATTGCCGTCTGACACAATAGAGATGCAACGCAACACAAACATGCGTGACCCGATTACTGAGATGTCCGACCCGCTCGTTCCTGAGATGTGGTTCTGGAAGCCTCCAATAGAAGGTCATAAATACATTGTATGCTGCGACCCGTCTCGTGGCGACTCATCAAGCGCCGATAACACAGCAATCGAAATTATCGACATGAATGGTGTCGATGAAAACGGTATGCCGATTATCGAGCAGGTGGCCGAATACGTAGGTAAGCGTCCTGGTGATGAAATAGGTGAGATGCTGTATACATATGGCAAACTCTACAACGATGCGTTGATAATTGTCGAGGCAATCGGTGGTGTTGGAGACCCGGCGCTTATTATGCTTCAACGTATGGGATACACCAACCTGTATTTCGACGATGAGAACCTTAAAACATATGTTTCTCAGACTGACACGTATAGGTACAAAGCTGTTGGTGGCGACCCGAATAAAGTTCCTGGTTGGCGCTCAAACTCGTATCGTATGCAGATGCTTACGAATTTTGCTACAATGGTTAAAACAAACCAGTACAAGATACGTTCTATCCGCACGATACACGAATTAGAGACGTGGGTATTTAAGAATGGGCGCCCAGACCATATGAACGGCCAACACGACGATACAATTACAAGTACAGCAATGGGTTTATTCGTGTTGATATACTCAATCAACAAGTCTAACTCGTCAATCGAAAAGGATAAGGCCATATTGAGCGCCTATGTAACAACTAGTCATGCTACAAGCACGCAAGCGAACTACAGGACATATGTATCGAGCATAAGTGCTCGCCCGAATAATACCATCTACACGACAACATCCAGTAAGAAAAACGGTGGAAATGTGTACGCTTGGTTATTTGCTAGGTAGTTTTTGTTGTTTCTAAAAATGAAACTGCTATATTAACAATTAGATAATTTTATCATTGTGGCAAATAAGACTTTGACAATATATCAACGGATGGACAGAGTCCTTAACGCTGATTCTCCCGCAGACAGAAGTGAACCACGTCGCGTCAACACGTACAACATTACACCGAGTGTGTCAGACGATATCCTTTATCGCACAGACAACAAAGAAGAGTACGACCTTAAAAAGTTGACGATGCAGCAGGATGCATTCCTTGCTCGCCAGTGGAAAACTTCAAGTCACAACATCTCTGCTAAGCAACAGCTTAACGGACTTACGTTGCTGAACCTGATGTATCGCGACGCTGACCTCATGGATACATTCCCTGAGATTGGTGCTGCATTGACGTTATATTCAGACGAAGCAACCACACTCGACCAGCAAGGTAAGATGTTTAATATCACATCTTCTTCGCCACGAGTTAAAGCAATCCTTGAGGACTTGTTTGTTAAACGGCTCAACTTGAACGTATGGGCGCCGCGTATTATCCGTAACATGTGTAAATACGGTAACACGTATATGCTCATGAAGATGCAAAGTAATCGAGGCGTTGAAGCATGGCGTGAGATGCCGGTATATGAGATGCAACGTAATGAAGATGGCGTATCTCCGTACTGGTACAGCAACGATAATGCCAAGAATGATAAAAGTACTAAGGTTCCGTCGACGACATTCGTTTGGATGGGTAACACGGACGGCCAAACTCCGGCTAGTGAGTTTAAGGATTGGCAAATAGCGCACTTCCGTATTCTCACAGATTCTGTTTTCTTACCGTACGGGCAATCCATATTAAACTGCGCGCGTAGGCATTTTAGGATGCTCTACATGATGGAGGACTCCATGCTCATCTACCGCCTCGACCGGTCTATTGAGCGCCGAGTATTCAAAGTATATGTTGGTGGCATCGATGATAAAGACGTTCCGGCTTACGTTGACCAAGTTATTAACCAAACAAAGCGTGGTTCTATTATTGACCCACAGACCGGACAAATCGACATTCGCAAAAACTGGGCTTCTGTTGTAGATGATTACTACATCCCGGTTCGCGACATGAACGCACCTAACCCGATTGAGACATTGCAAGGAGCACAGAACCTTACTGCCATAGACGACATAAAGTTCATGCAAAACAAAGTGTTCACGGCACTGCGTGTACCGAGGGCATTCTTGAGCTTTGACGAGTCTACCGGAGAAGGTAAAAACCTTGCTATGATGGACGTTCGCTTCGCGCGTGCTGTCAATAGGATTCAGTTGGCATTCATCGAGGAGTTGACACGTGTTGCAATTATCCACCTCATACTTCTTGGTCTCAAGGATGAGCTCACCAATTTCTCTATATCAATGAACAACCCGTCATCTCAGGCTGACACTCTTGCATGCGAATTGATGCAAAAGAAACTCAGCTTGGTAAGGGATGCGGTTCAAGATAACGGAAACGGCATACAAACGCTGTCACTGCAACGCGCGTTGAAGATGTTCCTTAACTTCTCCGAGGAAGATATTAAAGAAAACTTTAATGAGATACGTCTTGAGAAAGCACTTGCCGAGGAATTGAATAAGACGCCTGAGATTATTAAACGCACACATATCTTCGACCCGGTTGATAGGCTGTATGGCGAACCAGGTGCTGAATATTCAAGCGCTGGTGGTGAAGATGGAGATGGCGGTCCTGGTGGAGCACCTGGCGGAGGAGGCGGTGGCTTCGGAGGCGGAGGTGACTTCGGTGGCGGGCTAGACGCAATCTCTGGTGATGAAGGTGCCGGTGAAGTAACAGGCGAAGAGGGCGAAGCACCAATGGGTGAAGTAACTCCTGCCGGAATGGCTCCTGAAGCACCAGCACCTGGAAATCCAGGAGAGACTACAGCTCCTGAACCTCCGGTAAATCCGAATGAGGGTAAAAAACCAAAGGGAAATGGTAAACTACTCACAGAGGATAAAGTTCTCTTAGATACCAAGAATCTCATGCAGAACGCTTTTACCGAAATGATTAGTGAAATCGACAAACAAATAGAAAGCTAATACGTATTTATTGGTATATAACGAATGCGATGAAGAAGAAACAATTACAAGAGATGTGGTCTGCTAGCCTATTGAATAGCGCTAGCTGCATCACGATAGACGATTATGCCAACGCTGAGAAATTCATGGCCGAGGCGATTAACCATCTGAATAGCATGCGTACCGAATACGAGTACTATTCACACCCGATTACAAACTTCGGAGTCCTCAATCGTCTCGTATCCGAGAATCTTGATGAACTGCAGAATAACTTCCCTGAGTTTATTAACGAGTGGACTGCGACGATTAAATCAGATAAAAACCTGCGCGCGCAATACTTGATGTACGAGGGGTTGAATGATTTCGACAAATCTTTCGATGCGCCTAAATACATCACGGAGTCTGTTCGCATTGCTTCTGAGGATATCGACGCGGCAACGTTACTTGAAAGTAATATGAAAGCTTTTGAGCTTCTAAAAAAACACGAGCTTATCATTCCGGACACTCTCACCGAAGCTGACGAGAAATACTATGGCGCTTGCCAATACATGCTCGAACACAAGAAAGATAATCTCACACTGTCAGAGCACTCCAAAGCGACACAAATCGCTTCTGAGTATATCAAGGAGGCAAGTGAGCACAAAGCACAAAGCGCGCTTTCGTCTCTAGCTGAAAACGTAAACCAGTTAACGAAAGATGAATATGCCATTGTTGAGGCCGCCATGGGTGATGAGGAGAAACAACAGGAAGTTTTCAACAATCTCAAGGACGAATGCTTAAAGAAGGTAAACGGCGAGATTGAGAAAGCACAAGACGATGACGAAGATGGTAAAGCGCGTTTAGCAAACATCAAAGAGGCTTTGAGTAAAAAGCAATTTAACGCTAAAACTTTCAAAGAGGACATCGTCAAGCTGGTATCATTCGCAGAAATTTAATATTTTAGCGACCGTTTTTAACAAGAATGCACTATATTAATAGTGCATTTATTTTTTTATACATGGCAACAAAAGGAGAAATTCACTACAACCAAGAGTTTAAGGCATATACAACTCATGGACATAAATATGCCTACGGAACAACAGACAGGTATGCTGGCGATAGCGTTTACATCTATTACAAGCCGGCCATGCAAATCTCACAGAAAATCAACGTGACGGATGTAGAGAGGAAAATCACATCAAAACTTCGTGCACTAATGAATAAGGCGGTGTTGGAGTATCCGGAGTTTAACAAGTCTTATATCTTAGACTTCCAATTCTCTAATAAAGTTTTCACACCTGGTATTAAAAGTAAACTTTCTTTAGAGGTGTTTCTATCTACAGTAAACAAATTCAAAAGCCCAGACGTGCATAAAAATGCACTATCTGCCATTTCAAACCTACTAATTGGCCACATAGACGAGGAAATTAAGGACTTTGCAGCTATTTATGGATAGTAAATATTTGCGCAAGAAACTATGAATTTACAACAACGTCGCGTCTTAACAAAAAATGCGATTGAGAATAAAATCACCCACGGTAAAAAACTACAACTTGCCAAGGCAAAATTGTCAGCACCAAAAGTACATGTGCTATCTCTAAAAGCAGCACATGATGTTGCTATTGCACCTGAATTCGTAAACCCGATTCTTACGACGCCAGAAGCAGTTGCAAATCAACCAGCTAATATACTAGAAACCATGGAACATCAAGTTATCACTTTTGATAGAACGAACAATAAGCGTGTTTTGTGTTGTATTGTATGCCACAATGAAAACGCAAACTGCGAATACCTACTTGATTCGCTAGAGGGTGCAATGGATACTAAGGTAATAGACTGTGCAAGTGCAGTTAAAAATAACCGTTTCATCCTATGCGACAATCTGATGTTTGGAGGTGCGTACAACAAGGCTATAGAACTAATGATTGAAGGTGGATACGACTGGTTGTTATTCTTTGCCGGTGACGTCCAGATTGATAAACGTAATATGTCTGCGCTTATCAATGAGGTTAATATGGTGAAACAGTCTACAAACATCGGCGTATGGGTACCATGTACGACACAAGATAGTCATGATTGTGGTGAAAACCGATATACAGGTAGCAACATGATGTATGTAACCAAACATATCGATGGTTATGCAACGCTTGTTCGTGCTGACGTTGTTAAAAATTCACAGCCGGCAATTAAAGAGATTGTTCTTGGTTGGGGTATTGATTGGTACGAACGGTATGAAGCCCAAAAACTCGGTCTGATGACTGTTGCTGATGATAGTGTATGTGTTAAACATCCCTGGGGAACAAGCTACAACGCATCTGCTGCAGACTTGGAAGCTATTGCGGTAAAGCGCAAATATTATCCTACATTTGAGCGGGCGTCAAAAACTGGATGGACACACGTGTGTGTATATGATGGTATCACTACGAATATCTACATCTGTACACACAAAGATTTTGTACCGTCGGTTTCTAACCCTGCATATCACGTTATTAAACGCTCTGATGTCACTATAACAGACTCACATGGACTATCAGTAGTTCAGACAAACGAAGATAATTCTGATTTCTCATTCCAGCGTTCGTATGGTGAAACATACTTCTTACTACATAATGATGTACCAAAATGCGATAACGTAGGATACTGCCATTATCGGCGATACTTTACAGAAATGGATGATATCTATAAAATAAACGCCGAATTGATATCGCACAAAGCTATTGTATTCAACCACGCTGTCTTGTCGCCGAATATTGCAAGGCACTACGCAATGTGCCATAACGGCAATGATATCATTGAGGTGTTCAACTATGCGAAAGAGTATTATCCAGACCGCGTTAATGAAATAGACGATTTCTTGGTACACAACCAGGTATTCTATCCCTGCAATTCATTTATTACGAAATACGACATTTACATGGAATTAAAGAAATTCTTGCTTTACGTATTCGGCCGCTATAACGCGGTTCATAAAATACGTACACAAGATGACGTCGTGAATTATGTGCAAAACAACCTTGATAAATTCCACAATAGGGATGTACAATATCAAGCACGTCTCCATGGATTCCTAGGCGAACGACTTACCTCATTCTTCTTCAAACATGTCGTTGGGGATGTTATTGAATCAAATATGGTTTTAACAAATTCGTAATATGAAACAATACGACTATGTAATAGTTGGAGCCGGAATCTACGGCTCCACATTTGCTCACTTTGCAACAAAGGCTGGTAAAAAATGCCTTGTGATAGACAAACGTCATCACGTTGGAGGTAATATATACTGTGAAAACATTGAGGGTATTAACGTGCACAAGTATGGCGCGCACATATTCCATACTAATAATAAAGAAGTGTGGGATTTTGTCAACTCGCTTGTTCCGTTCAATCGATATACGAATAGTCCAGTCGCAAATTACCATGGCGAATTGTATAATTTACCATTCAACATGAACACATTCACAAAAATGTGGCCTGATGTTCATACGCCGGCAGAAGCTATTGCTCGCATTGAAGAACAAAAACAGGATGCAGTTAAAGCTCTTAACGGTCGGGAGCCTGGTAATCTAGAAGAACAAGCTCTTTGTCTTGTTGGAAAAGACATTTTCAAAAAACTCATCAAGGAATACACTGAAAAACAGTGGGGGCGTGATTGCAAAGACCTACCGGCTTTCATTATTAAGCGTGTTCCAATTCGAATGACATTTGATAACAATTACTTCAACGATGCATATCAAGGAATTCCTATTGGAGGATTTAATGTTCTTATCGACAAACTCCTTGAAGGTTCAGATGTGCGTCTCGGTTATGATTTCTTCGAGCATAAAGATGAATTAAAAGAACTTGCGGAAACAATTGTATACACCGGTCAGCTTGATGAGTATTTCGATTTCAAACTAGGTCACCTAGATTGGAGGGCGGTCTCATTCAAAACACGTGTAGAGGATACACCGAACTATCAGGGTGTTGCTGTAATGAATTTCACATCTCACGAGCAACCGTACACGCGCGTCATCGAGCATAAGCACTTTGAAAGTTTCGGAAAAGACGTATACGACAATCCAAAGACAGTTGTCAGCGAGGAATATAGTACAGAGTTCCATATTGGCATGGAACCGTATTACCCCGTAAATGACGATAGGAATAACGCGCTTGCTGAACAGTACAGAGAGTTAGCATCGAAAGAGAAAAACGTGATATTTGGTGGCCGGCTGGCTGAGTATAAGTATTACGACATGAATGTCATCATAGAAAACATAATGAAACAACAATGAATATCTTAATCACAGGTGTTGCCGGACTGATTGGCAGTCGCTTCGCCGATTATTTGCTAAAAACAACAGACAATACGGTAGTTGGTATCGACTGTCTTGAAGAGTGGGGAAACTGTAAAGAAAACATCCCTGATGGTGTAATATTTTTCAAACGCGACTTATCAAGGGATAGTGTGCGTGATATCTTTGAACAATATCACTTCGATTTGGTTTACCACTTCGCTGCATATGCTGCAGAGGGACTTTCTCCATTTATGCGAATGTTCAACTACAGCAACAATATTGGTGCAACTGTAAACATTATCAACGAATGCATCCGTTTCTCTGTAAAGCGCCTCGTATATACGTCTTCGATGTCTGTATACGGTCACGGCGTTAAACCTGGTACGCGTTTCACTGAGGAAGACCCGTTGGCGCCAATCGACCCGTATGGAACAAGTAAGTTCGCTTGTGAGAATGATATAAAGATAGCCGGAGAACAACACGGACTTGACTGGTGTATTATTCGCCCTCATAACGTATTCGGCGCAAATCAAAACGTCAATGATAGATATCGCAACGTGCTTGGAATATGGATGCATCAAATTTACCACGGCGAGCCAATTCTCGTTTACGGAGACGGTAATCAAACACGAGCTTTCACAGAAGTAACTAACATCTTACCGTGTTTGTTAACTGCCGGAGTAGCAGACCAATGTTCGAAGCAGATTATCAACCTTGGTGGTATCAAGGAGTTTACAATCAATGAAGCAGCGAAGATTCTGTGTGACATCACCGGATATGACAACATTATTCACCTAGAGCAAAGGCACGAGGTAAAATACGCAGTACCGACATTCCAGAAATCCATTGACCTATTAGACTACAAAGAGGATATATCATTCAAGGATGGTCTTGCAAATATGTGGGAGTGGGCTAAGAATGGTAGGATTCACGACTGGTTTGTCTGGAACAATTTCGAGTTAGACAAAGGAATCTATAGTTACTGGAAGAAGTGATATGGAAGAGGTTAAAACCTCAGAACAATATGGATGCACGATTGTAGAACACATAGACGGAAAGCGCAAACCACTATGTGTTCTTGGCGTTCTACTTACACCGAGAGGTATTGAGATTCGTGATGAGATGATATCAGTTCTTTCTCCGTATTATCACGTATACGAGGTACAGCAGCAGGAACCAGGAGTGTTGTTTGAATACCCGGCGCTTCGGTTCATGCAAGAGCTATGTCTATATCAACATCAGCCATGTCTCTATCTACACACTAAAGGTGCTGCATCAAACGGCTCCATGCAATCTAGGGTGCGTAAAATGTGGTATCACGAGTTTCTCCATTGTATAGATTGGTACATGCAGCAAACAGACACGACATATCCTGTTGTTGCGTGTCCATTCACTGGAACTGGAAGACAGACGTGGTTCAACGGTTTTTATGCGAATGAATATGCAATGGCTAGTGTAAATATAGAACCAAATGCTGACCGATATCATTTTGAATCGTTATTCAGAGATTATCATCACGTTCGCATTGAAGCACGCATCGACAACGATGTTAGTGAAAGAAAAATACCTGACATGTTTCACAAGGTGAGAACCATCTCACAATCTGTTTAATTCTTAATATATGGAGATAAGCGGGCTATTCGATGAATAGTTCGCTTGTTTTCTTTTTGGTGATGTATTTATAGATAGGCAATAATCTGCATATACATTATGGATACGCTAAAAGATATATACAAAATCGAGGAACCGGATTTGAGATGGATGCACGGCGGGATTTTTTATGGCCTTAACGGAGCAACTCCGGAATATGATTCTGGTTCGACAGAAGAGGAAACAGTAGAAAGTATTTAACAATGGCTCAGAAGAAACTACAGGAAATAAAGAAAGGTGAAACCGGAACCGGTCTCTTAATTGAGAACGACGGTTATATCTCTGTTGACTTTGGTAACAACAAAGCCATTTGCGAAGGTATTACAAAAGATGGTGGCTGGAATGTTCCAAATCCATTCATCCTGGATACTGTCTTCCAAAAGTATGACATCAAGAATGCTAATGGCCGTATATATCCGAAAGAAGTCCTGCAGCGCGAGGTTGATAAATATCAACAAAAAATTCGTGAGCGCAGGGCCACAGCAGAAGCAGACCACCCAAGCGAGACAACCATTAGCCTACGTGGAATTTGCTTAAACGTTGAGGAATTACACTGGGAAGGACAAACGCTTTGTGGAAAAATCAGACTTCTAACGAGTGAGGGATTTAGACGATACGGTGTTATCAGTAATCAAGGCGACCAGGTAGCAAACCTCATTCTTTCTGGAATCAAAATTGGCGTATCATCGCGTGGCGTTGGTTCGGTCGAACAGAAGTACGGCCAAACAATCGTTGGTAATGATTATGAATTGATTTGTTTCGATGCCGTAACAGAACCGAGCACGCCGAATGCGTGGATTATGACTGAACCGGAAACAGAAAAGCAAGCATATGTGGAAAGTAAGCAATCCAAAGACTCTATTTTGGCAGAAAAAATCAACAAAATGGAGCTAATCCTACTTTAATTCATAAAAATTATGCAGGAAAATTGCTTTTTTCATTGTGTTAGCATATTTATAGGTAGATAACGGTATGCCTAAGTATACCTAATTACTGAATAAGAAAGATTGTGACGAACATGAATTTGAGACCGGAAGTTGTCAAAAAGTCTTTGGACGCAGTAGACAACATGAAAAAGGAAATAAACGAAAACACATCTGCTGTGCTGAAGAAGCTGCTCTCTGAGGCTGTTAAGGCAGACGTTGCTGCGGTTGACAATGAGGATACACCCTCAGATGTCAATACCGACGGCAGCAAGGTGGAAGGTACTACTGACTCCGGCAAGACAAATGATGAGCAATCGAAAGAAGAGGCTACGCAGACACCTGACGAGAATCAGGATGGCGACACCAACACAGAAGATTGGTCTGAATTTGATTCCTTTAAGGGGGAAGATGGGAAGTACGACCTTACAAATGCAAGTGACGAAGACGTCGTTAGAGTGTTTAAAAAAATGGACAATACCGATAAGCTACGCATCGTGCAGGACGGCGATAAGGTAGAAATCCATGACGGAGATACTGGAGCAGATTATATCATCGACTTGGGAGAAGAAGTAAGCAACAACCCAATTCAAAAAGAAAACACCAATAAAAGTATGAGTAATACCAAATTACAAACTATTTATGAAGTTGCTTTGGGTTATACTGATTCATACCAAAGCAAAGATGCAATGACAACTCCTCCGAACACGGAAGTTGCACCGAACCAGCATCGCGATTTGAACGCTGGCATTCCTACCGGAAGCGAAAAGCCTTGGGCTAAACCTAACAAAACTGCAAAGCCGTTCGATAACAAGCAAAATGTAACCGAAGAGGCAAGCGGCAGTGTAATTGAGGATGAGGCTCAGGTAGAAGAAGTTGCAGCACACGCATCAGTTAAGTCAACTACGGTTGTTAAGAGCGACCCGACGAACCCGCAAGGACGTCCTCACCGTGGTACCAAACCTGCAGGTGCTGTACAGACAGAAGGTAAGAAATTCGCTGTTACAGAGGCTCAGCTCGCGAAGATTCAGAAAATCTTTGAGGAGAACGAAAGCCTGAAGAAATCGCTTGTGAAGTTCCGCAATGAACTCAATGAGGCTGTTGTTACTAACGTGGCCACCACACTTGCGCTCAAGACCATCCTTGAGAACACGACTACAGAGAATGAAAAGAAAGACATTGTCAATCGTTTCAAGACTGAAGCTAAGTCCATCGATGGCGCAAAGGCACTGTATGAGAGCATTAGCCGTGAGTTGAAAAAGACTCCTGCTGACAATCTCGCCGAGAGCATCAACCAAAAGATTGTGGCCGGCAGTTCTGCACAACAGATTAACGAAGCCAAGGAGCAAGCACTGCAAGCAGAAAATGAAAGCATTGCTCGCATCCAGGACATGATGCACAGGGTTTGTAAGTAATAACCCACCTAGTAAAAGAAAAAGTAAATCTAGAGAAAATGAATACATTTCTTCAATCCGGCCTGTTCGGCAACATGGAGCTCGACCAGGCAAAGAAAATGCGTGAAGCCATCACCGAACGTTGGGACAAGTTTGGCTTCTGCGAAGGTTTGAGCGGTGTCATCAAAGAGAACATCTGCCAAATCTATGAGAACGAGGCTAAGCACCTCATCAAGGAGGCTACTAACTCCGCTAGCTCTGGCTCATTCGAGACTGTAGTATTCCCGATGATTCGCCGTGTCTTCAGCAAGCTGTTGGCAAACGACATCGTGTCTGTACAGGCCATGAACCTGCCTATCGGTAAGGTATTCTTCATCCTTCCTGTTACATCGAAACGTGAGGAAGTTCAAGAGGGCGTATTCGAGCACGCTGGTCTTATGGGCTACAACCGTAAGGACAAAAACCAGAACGGTGCTGACACTCCCCGCTACTACCTCCCGGATGACGTTGTAAACCAGGGTGCTAAGCTCGTACAATTCTATGAGACGACTCTGTACGACCTCTACTACAATGACTTCCTTTATGACGAGTCTAAGGGTCGCGTAACCATCGCCCTCGGTTCTGTTACTCCGGTTACTCTGGAGAAGAAACAATTCAAGCCGATTGCGAACACAGCTGACATCAAGACAGCTAACGACGGTACTGTTCACAGCCTGATGCTGGAGGTTAGTGGCTTCAATAGCTACAACGCTGGTAAGCTGACTGGTCCTGACGGTAACGAGATGGACACTGAGGAGTTCCTCGCTTCTATGAAGGTTTGGACACCGTCTGCAATCACAGCTGTTAGCGGTAGTGCAGCTTTCGAGGTTGGCGAAGAGATTCCGATGCACGTAATGACCCAGAAGTACGGTAAGGGTATTGTTGAATACAATGCACCGGTTGACGTAAACGGTAAAATGTTTATCGAAATCGACCTTACAAAGCCTGGTAAGGGTGAGGAAGGTTACGTAGGTGTTGACAAGGCTCAGTTGGCTAGCGTTCTCGCAGCTCTGAAGATTTCTTGGAAGCGATATGACAGCCTTGAGCTTGAGACCGAAATCGGTGAGGTTTCATTCAAACTTGACTCTATGGAGGTATCTGTTGTTCCGCGTAAGCTGCGTGCAACTTGGTCTCCGGAGCTTAGCCAGGACGTTGCTGCTTTCCACAACATCGACGCTGAGGCTGAGTTGACCCAAATGCTTTCTGAGCAGGTAGCAGGTGAAATTGACCGTGAAATTCTTCGTGACCTCCGTAAGGTTGCTCCTTGGCAAGGTCGTTGGGATAGGAACGGTTGGAGGCGCCTTGAGGCATTCTCTACCAACTATACCCAGAAAGACTGGAATCAAGAGCTGATGACCGTTATCAACGAGATTTCTGCAATGATTCACAAAGCTACCCTGCGTGGCGGTGCGAACTACATTGTAGTATCTACAGAGGTTAGCGCTCTTCTGAACAACCTTGAGTACTTCCATGTAACTGACGCTAGCGCTGAGCAAGACCAGTACAACATGGGTATCGAGCGTATCGGTTCACTCCAGGGACGTTATCAGGTATATGTTGACCCGTATGCACCTCACTGGTCTATCATCGTAGGTCACAAGGGTAAATCATTGCTCGACACAGGTTATATCTACGCTCCGTACGTACCTATGGCTCTGACCCCGACAATGTATAATCCAGAGAACTTCGCTCCGGTTAAGGGCATTATGACAAGGTATGCGAAGAAGTGCGTAAACAACCGTTACTTCGGACACGTACGTGTAGACGGTCTCCGTATCTACGGTCACGGAACTCAATCGTTCCGTTAATCCGAAAGGATTAATCTCATAAAATTGGCAACTCGCAACTAGCGGGTTGCTTTTTTTATTGTAAAATCGTCCAAAGGATTTGCATATTTGAAAAAAATTACTTATCTTTGTGTCATAATTTGATTTATTATGCGGAAAGAACTATCCATAGACGAAAAACAAGGAATTGTGAACGCGTACAACGCGGGTACAGGACTCGAAGCAATCGCTACAGAGTTCCACGTTGGTAAACTCAAAGTTAAAGCCGTGTTAGATGAGCTTGGTGTCAAACAGCAGGCTAAGCATCTACGTGTACCAAAACAGTACGTTGTCAAGGACGCATCCATTAAGAAATATCCGGATGTACCAGGCAAACACTATGTCTGCACATGCAAGCTTGATGGGTTCAAAACGAACGACTACATGAATAAAGGAGGATTCCTGACGTCTCACCTGGAAAAGGAGTGTGGAATCGAGGTACCAACTTTGTGGAAACGCAACGAGTATTACAAACTAACCGGAAACTACTGGCACGAGCAGTATTACGATATCGAATTGGTTGATGACAATTCAACCATCAAGTGTCCATATTGCGACTGGACGAGTGAGGACGTGGATAATAAATCAGGAATGTTTGAAACACACATCAAAAAGGTGCACGGAATAACTAAAATGGAGTTTCTTCACGAGCATCCGGAGTGGCGTGACTATTTCCGCTTGGTAAATAAGACGAAGGATAGAGAAATGGAAACGGACGAAAGCAAGTTCGTAACGTGTGCTATATGTGGAAAGAAACTTGCGCGCATCGACTGGAAACACCTTCAAAATCATGGAATTACGGTAGATGAATACAAGGCGTTATATGGCGAGAAAACTATTTCAAATAGCCTACGCATGCGTTTACATGAATCTGGTGTTGAAAGCAACTTGTTAGTTCAACACAATTTCTCGTCTGTTGATGAGAACGAACTCTTGGAGTATGTAAAACGGTTTTGCCCAGACGCGAGAAAGGATAGAACTCTATTAAATGGTCAGGAATTAGATATTTTCATTCCATCTAAACATATTGCAATTGAGTTTAATGGATGCATGTGGCATACTGAACAATTTGGTGGTAAATCAACAGTATACCATTTGGCCAAAACTGAAATTTGTGAGTATTCCGGCGTGCGACTTATTCATGTTTTCGAAGACGAATGGCACCTGCATCAAGAAATGGTCAAACGGAGAATCGCGCATATTCTTGGATTCAGCATGCAACCATCAATATACGCTAGGAAGTGCACTGTGCGAGAAATATCTATTGAAGAGGCAAAAACTTTCTTAGATGCTTATGATATGAGTGGTTTCTCGTATGCAAACGTTCATTTTGGCATGTTTAGTGACAACAACCTTTTAGCAGTTATGTCACTAAGAATCACTGGTGAAAACGAATGGCAGCTAAGCAGATTCGCAACTAACGACAATTATAGGCTCGTTGGTGCGTGTGGTAAACTATTAAGTTATTTCAAAGAGCGATACAACCCAAATCGAATCATATCATACGCCGATAGAAGATGGACTACGGCCGCACATAACATGTATACAGCAACAGGGTTTACATTCTCTGGATACACAAAGCCTCTGTATAGGTATTACAATCAAAAACAGGACAGATATAAACGCTGGCACGAGCGAACTGTGCGTAACATATTATTAAAGCATGGATGGAAAACATCTGGGTTAAGTAAACTAGAAATGGCTCGTAATCTAGGTTACGACCGTATCTGGGATTGTGGCCTTATCCGTTACGTATGGAGTAAAAGCAGTGATTAACGCGTCTGATAGTGTTGTTATTCCGTTTCTTTAGGTATTTATTATAGAGGATATTTACGAAAATGGTATATAAGACATATCTGGACAAATTCAATACTATAATGAGTGACTCGGAGGTCAGTGTAGGCTTGTCTCCGGTTGAGTTTATGTACTATGGTGGCGGTATATCCCGCGCATTGGTGCATTTTAGCCTATCTAAGCTCACGAATTTGGTTAATGGTAAAGTTGTACCAGATACATCAAAACTAACGCACAGACTCAAAATATACACCTCAGGGGCGATTGAATATAACGGGAAGTGGAATACAGAGTATATCAATAACGTCTCAGACGCAGGAACAATGTTGAGAGCCGGTAATTGCTCAATGATATTGTTTAAACTTCCGGAGCCGTTCGAGAGTGGTAATGGTTACGACTACAAAAAGCCCATCGCAGGCATATCCGCATTAGCAACGAACGGAGCAAACTGGTATAATGCTTCAACTGGTAAAAAGTGGATTAGCGGTAACGGCGTGTACACCACAGACTATCTGAGCAGAGAGTTAGATAAGTTCATCGACGGAGAAAAGAGTATCATCATCGCCACACAGGACTTCACGGTTGGTAATGAGATACTAGACGTTGATATCACAGATTATGTAAACGCATTGTTAGCCGGTGAGGAGGAGAATAACGGAATAGGAATTGCATTTACGCCAACACTTGAGTGGATGGAGCTAGATGATACTACGCGCTACATATCTTTCTTCACTCACGAGACACACACGTTTTTTGAACCGTACCTGGAGTCACGCTATGATGATGTTATCAACGACGACCGCAACGATTTCTACCAGGGGAAGACAAACAGACTTTATCTCTATTGCAACATCGGTGGTGAGTTGAGTAATCTTGACGAGATGCCCACGTGTTCCATTGACGGTGTAGGTGAGTTTGAAACGAAGCAAACAACGAAAGGGGTTTATTTCATTGAGGTTGACGGTAAAACATCAAAGGAACTGGCCGCAGGTGTTATGTTTTACGACACGTGGTCTAATCTGAAATTCAATGGTGCTGATTTGGATGATGTGGAAATGGACTTTGTTGTAAAGCCGTATAAAAATTTCTTCAATTTAGGTAATGAGATTACGCACCGCGAGAAATACGTCCCGGAGCTATACGGTATCAAAGACAGTGAGATAATCAAACGTGGCGACGTGCGCAAACTGAACTTTGTTGCACGTGTTCCATTTACACGGAATCAGTTCGCGCTTATTGATAATATGGAGCTGCGCCTGTACGTTAAAGATGGCCTGCAAGAGTTTGATGTCATTCCATACGACCGTATTAACAAGGCCTTTGCTGAGAATTACTATACCATCGACACAAACGAATTGGTGCCGGAGAAATACTACATCGATGTCAAAGTTACAACGGACGGATGCACAATCATCCATCACGACTTGGTTCACTTTAGCATCGAAAACAATATAACAAATAAATCCATATAAGACATGTCTAAAACAACAAAACAAGAAGAAAAAAAGTACGAGCTCACGCACTCGCAGTTGAAAAATATTGTGAGAGAGGGTATCAAACGTTACAAACTCGCTGAGGCAAACGACCAATTCGAGCAAGAGTGTCGTGCTGAGGCTGACGAGCTCATTCAATCTTTCGAGCCGGAAGCAACGAAAATTGAGGTAGGCGATGAGTGGTTCTCTGTTCAATTGAGCAATAAGGACGAAGCACATCCGTTTAAGGTATGGATGGATATCAGCATCCGTGACAATGACGTATATGTAGACTGGAACCAATACATCTTCCACCTTAACAACAGCGATGACGTTGTGCGCAAGATGTTCCAGGAAGACACAAGTATGTTCGAAGCCTGCGATTCAGAGGCTGTCTGGGCACTTGAGAACGGTGGATACATCTACCAAGATGACAACGCCAACTGGCACCGTACAGAGAAAAAAGACACTCCTGCTGCAGAAGGCAGTGAAACAACACCTGAGGTTAAAACCGAAGAGGTAGCAGCTGCTCCTTCAGAACCTAGCAATCCTGGCATTATGACCGGTGGCGGTGCGCCGAAGAATGAAGACCCGGCAGAGAAAGAGTTTATCCGCACAAAATGCCGCGAGTTTGCAAAACAAAACATCTGGCCACACTTCATTGCATACAACATGGAAACAGGAGAGGCTATTCCGTGTAGCAACTATGCAACAGCAGCAACATACAAAGCAAAAGGTATGAAAATTGCCGCACTGTAAGATTTGGTTACATGCAAACAAGAAAAATCCCCGTCTAGTTGTTAGGCGGGGCTTTTTTATTTAGCTAATCCAAATATCGTTTGTTACTAGTGTGTTCAGGTCGAATGCTTGAAGGTCTTCCTGTTCCTTTTTACCAACCACACTGACAGGCTCCTGTGCCCATGAGTGCTCGTGACTAAAATATGCCTTGCGGAAGCTATCCAAGAATCGAACCAGTTTATCACCGTAAGGAAGTTGGTGTAGCGATTTGAACAATTCGTTAATCTCGTCTTTCGACATGAACTCCGGGAATTGCGACGTACCGTTCTGTGTGTAGATGTTTGCTTTTTCATTCGAGAACAGTACAATTTTTTCAGCGCGCGTGCCAGCTAAACTATTGATACTCGTTACGTTATACGCATCTTCCTCAGACGAAGGAAGCGGCTTAGAAAGACTTACCACCATTCCGTCTGCAGCGTACTTCAAGAAATCAATAGCCGGAGTAGCTCTGTTCAATGTGACGTTACCAGGCACATTACCATTCTGGTCTTTAATACGAATACCGCAACGAAGCATAACCTCATCATCGTGCACAAGAACGTCTTCACCTTTTCGGCCGACAATGGCTTGAGCGTCTTTTCCTGGGAACGCGCCGTTTGTCAGTTCTCGATGCTTCGTTAATACGCCATCTTTGAGCGGTTCCGAAGACCCATGAGATTTGAGCGCTGATGTAGCACTGCCTGTATTTGGAATGCCAGTAGCATCTGCATAGTCATCTTTGTAGAAGTTTTGTGGTTGAGAAATGATTGGGCCTACATACCACCTATTTGAGTCGGTATCAGAAATTTTAGAGTTGATAACAATCACAGCCTCACCTACTTTCGGTATGGATTGAAATACCTTTGGTAGAAGAGGAAAACAATCTAATGCTTTGCTTGTATTGGTATGCCTTGTGTCAGAGTGTAGACGTACTTTAATGCGGCCTGCATCCTCATCGTCATCAATGGATACAACATACCCGATTCGTATTACATAATCGTTTGCCATCATGCCTTATAAACGTGTCGTTTTTTCAACTCTAATGTAATCATATTGTATGCAGTATCAATATCTTCCATCTCGGAATAGAGTTTTAACATCTCATCTTTGATAGCTGCGTGCCTCTCTTCGAGATTCTTCATCTCCTGCATCAAGGAGGCGTTATTCATTGACTTATAATCCACCTTTTCCATTATTGTATCTGCGCTACTCCATTTGGTATATTAATATTGGTACCGGTAACAACTACAGGTCCTCCAGCGTTGGCGCCACTTGCCGTAATAGCCATTGAACCAGGCCCGAAAGCAACCTGTACATTTGAATCAAACCGCAATGCCCGATAGAGCTCGTTCACAATACCGGCAACAAGTATGTTTGTCCTATTGTCAGACCCATCAGGGTTAGCACGAGTCTCTATACCCTTCTCTCCAAGGAACTTGATGATATTAGCCGTAGACACCATCACTGACAGTCCAGGCCGCTTAATAAGCGAACATACCATGAATAATCCTGGTATTAAGTTCGCAGGCGGTCTGAGCTGCGACATGGCGTTCTTCAAACTATTTAATATGGTTTCTAGCGACATATTAACAATTATTATTTGACGGTTGTGTTTCCTCAGATGACTCAGGAAGAGCATCAATATCAGCGTAATCAACTTTGTCGATTTGACCGTTCTTACTCATACCAATTCTGAATCCACACTGTTCAATAATCTCTTTAATCAACTCAGTAAATACAGCAAGATACTCAGCAATGATTCCAAGCGAGAACATTGCGAATATAGTACCAAGCTTAGCCATAATCAACTGGAACAACTCCTCTAAGAACAACACGATAATCTCTTTAGCCATACTGAACAGAAGCATAAAGATACTCTTGAGCATAGCCTTGTAGTTTACGCTAATTCTTAGATTTGATAGGTCGTTGTAGTTAACCTTTCCGTCGACACTTATAAAATTGCTTCCTCCGGTGAAGTATTGGTTAACCTGCCAAAGCATAGCAACTTTCGGCGTCATAATGGAGTTCATGACGATTTGCAGGAGTAGTTCAATACAGAATTGCTCGAAGAATCCACTCTGCAGACCATACGTAGTCTCTGCATCTGAATACTTAATGGCAACAGACGGCGCAGTCTCAAGCAGGTTGGTAATCTGCTCTTGTTGAACAATCTTGTTAGACGACGAAGCAACGTTCTGCATCGCCTCTTGTAGAAGCGCGCGGTCGTCATCAGCGAGGAAACCTCCCGATAAGAACTCTGAACCACCACGACGTTTATTCTCAGCCTCTTCTGTTAAGTGTTTAATCTCATCATTGGAGAATGAGAAGTAGCAATCGTCAGAAGTAGTGTCCGGAGTGTCAATAATCTTACGAACGACCTGGCGTATCTCCGCTTCCATCTCAGCCTGCTCTGCAGTCAATTTCAAATCGACATTCAGGTTGAAAAGTGACTCCATAATTTTGGCAATCACCACATTTGCGTCAAATAGACGCATACCCATGATATAGTCGAAATTAAACTGATATACAGTCATGCCGGCGTAGCATTCGAACATATACGCTACAAGCATCTCGTCAGGGATATTTGATACCTCTCGTGCGCCTTGATAGCGTGCTAGTTTATACTCAGCTGTTTTAGCGTTGTATTTCAACACTAGCCTATCCTCAGGAGCCGTTGATTCTGGACTTCCATATACCTCTTTTGTACGATATAACTCATAAACGTAATTGTCGTGGTCTGAGCTATTTTCTAGGAACTTTTGAACCCTTCCATTCACAACACGCGGGTATACGGTGAATCGACCACCTTTGAGCATCTTAGTAGGCTCTCCGGCTGCGTTGAAAAGAATGCGCTTTACGTGTGTTAGTTTCTCATGGTATGCCTTATCAAGCGTAACCTCGGAACCATCCATGCACTGAATCTTGCCTTTCTTTGGAATCAAGATTGGATAGTGGAACTGCGGCTTCGGGAGAATCTTAAAGACATACTCACCATTGTCAAACGAAAGTGACAGAATTGGCTTATCCTTCTCGTAATGCCTCTCGGCGTTTTTTAGCGCTATTAGGTTATTCGAGAAAGCATCTTTTATGTTGAAGTACCAGTTGAATGCCGGTTTGTATTGAGCACTACCGTTACTACTAGCAGGGATTACTTTGAATGCAGTTAATTGCCCTGATTTGTTACGCTCTGTGCCACAGATTACAGAGAGTGCGCATGTGTCATTATAACGGACTCCTGTTCCATCGCTGACGCCTAATACCTTGCTGCCTACACCACTAGATACCTTTATATATTCAAGAAGGTGTGCGTCACGTTGTGTTGTAATATCTTCAATCCTGTCGGCAACAATACAATCTTTCAAATATCCACGGTTCTTAACGAACCACAAATATGCGTTGAAGTCCGTTGCGCGGGCAAGTTCATACGGTGACGTTGTTTCTTTATCGACACCGAAATACATCTTACTATAGTCAACGAAGTTTAGAAGCTGGTTCCATTCTTCAAATGGACTATGATTCAGTAAGTTGCTATAATCGATTGATGAAACAGGTATACGCAGGCCGGCTCCGTGGCGAGGTTCTGACTCGAACGAAAATTCACCCCACTGTAACTCTACTTTAGTTTTCTTTTCTTTGTCGTCTGTATCCTTTTCGTCGTCTCCCTCGAAGAACTTACCATTAACCTTCATTGTAGGTGTACCAAGCTTGAACGTTTCAATATAGAATAGTTCGCGCAAGTCATCCGGTATGAATGGATTAGTGCTACACGAGATACAAGACATCAAGTTAGATAGCAATACGCCTTTTACACCTATTTCAAGCGCTGGCATTGCATAGGTTAGGTATTTTGCCAGCCACTCTTTTAAGTCATCAAGTAGACCAAGAGCGTCAACGAGAGCCAATAGGTATCCAAGGGGTGTTACCAACTCCAATTGTAGGTTATTGATATCATCCCAAAAAGGAAGAAGCTCAATTGCTTTTTTTATACCTTCAATTGAGCCACTAACTTGCCTCCTTAACGCTTCTATTTCACTAAAACCGGCTACTGCCATTTTACGTTATACTGTATACTTCCTTTTTACTACCGTCGTTTCCTCCGTTGTCGATAGCATCTCTAATCGCCGTGAAATCGATGCTGCTTGCATTTTGTGAATGCTCACCATTGATAGCCTTTGATACATCACCATTGAACTCAATCACATCCTGTAGAACTTTGCAAATATCCAATTTACGACCGATTGCTTTATCTTTAATAACTAGCAAATCGTTCATTGCCTTGTAATATTTGGCTTTCTCATCCATCGTGATATCCTTCAAAATAGTAGACGTCGCAAGCTTCGAAATCTCGTCGTTTGCATTCTTAATTTGCGCATTCGCAAGGTCGTAAGACTCCTGCAGAATGGCCGTCAGTTTTTCTGAAGAATTCAGAACAATCGTTGTCTTTGCCATGATACTCTTTTTCTATAAATATCAGGTTAAAATGTTTTCCCGCAACTGTTCATATAGGGCGTTGTAGCGCTTCATCCCCTTGTGAATTTTGGGTGTAGTCAGGAGCGTGTACTCGCGTATATAATATAGGAATGTCTGGCGGTTGAACTTATTACTCTCCTCACCGGAAAGTAATGTTTCCCAGTTCTCCAGGAAACTCAGCAACGCATTACCTGTAACATACTCAACTTCAGTGAGACCAAGCTCTTCACGGTGGTCGACAATGTTCTTGACACCATTATAAAGTTCAGTCATCAACCTATCAAGTTGCCTTTTGTGCGTTGCACCATCTGTCTCATCGGATGCCATGTCTGTAAACTCATTCTCACCGAACTCGTTCTCTCCCATGCCATCGTACCAGACATACCTCATTTGGCTTTTATTATACGCGTTAATCCTACCGAGAAGGTAGTTTTTACACATATTTCCAAAATACGAATATGCTTTATTACCCAATTCAGGCTTAAACTTGTCGGCTTTGGATATAATAAAGGTCATCGCATCATTGAAAGTAAACTCAAAGTCCTCACCTGGAATATACAACTCATACGTCCTAATTACAGAAGATACCAACTTGACAAAGGCAGGGTAGAGGATTTTGTTAAAAATATCCTCCCTTTCCTTGCCGGTTGTATTTAAGTATTTCACGAATGCCTCTTCTTCGGCTGTGTGAAAATACCCATTTTCTTTGCTTTTCTTCTTAGGCATTACGTATGAGTTATTCTGTATATTGATATCCGGCGTCTGCCTTTTCCTTATAGGCGGTTTTAGCAATTTTGTACCAGTAGTTTACTTCACCCTCTTTCATGGTGTGTGAGTAGATATCGAATAACGAGCCTTCTCGATTGATGAAATGGATATAACCATTCTTCGGAAGCACCATGAGTTTTTGGTTGTTCTGCATGGCACGACGCATATACTCAAGCCAGAATGTCAACTTGATGGACTCTTTCAGTTTACCAACAGCCTTGAAATCTTCTGTTTTGAATACAGCACCGGTCAGTGTGTAGTTAAAGAAATGTTCCAAAGACTCCATAGACACAACACCCAACTCCTCTGTAAATCCTTCAGCGAGCGGTGCCTCGTTAGCAAAAGCGATGAACTTAGCTTCTTTACCTTTACGCTCTGCGATATCTTCCATCGGGATAAACAGCGATACATCCGGACGGGCATTAGCAAACTCCAAAGCCGACCTAAATGCAATATTTCGCATCCAACCGTCACGGCGTTCGTTTCCTAACTTATAGACATCATCAAACTCCATGATGGAGAAAAATTCGGTATCGACAGCATCCACAGCCTTGTTAACCAATGCTGCAAACTCTGAGTTCTCGTTGGTAACTACTTTATCGGCAACCTTACAAAACTCCTCATTTTCAAGTGCTGGTGTAGTTGCGATGATGAGTTTCACAAACGGAAGTTCAACGCTAGCTAGCGCACTCTTAATCATCGCATCAATCTCCTCATCATACATGTGTACAGGAAGTATGACGGTAATTTTCTTTTCTTTCTTATCCATATTAAAACCAAGGTTCTTCTTCTCTCAAATATTCCGGCTTAACCAGCTCGCGCTCAATAAGGTTTTTAAGCGGCTTCTGGTATGCCTCAAGCAATATACCACCGTTCATTGACACAAAGCCACGGAAGTATTCAATATACGTACCTTCATGGTATGTTACACCATCAACGACGCAATCCTTTGTAAATCTAAATAAACGTTGCTTATCCATTTTTCTCCATTTGGTTAATAGCGTTCGATAAATCTGTCCTTCTATCATCAACATACTTCGTGCAAACAGCAACAGCCTCAGCATCAAAGTCACGTCCACCTGCAGATGCCGGAAGATATGGTTGAACTGTTTCTTTCATATTGTCGAATAGTTCCTCCGGCAATGAATCGTGCGTCCAGCCGCGAACAACATTCATAACAACGTCACACAGTTCGCTGTACGTACGGAACCAGATTATACCATCACCCTTATCTTTCTGTACCCAAACAGGCGCATCTTCAGTTACCTTTCCAATAACAACGCTGCCACAGGCCATGGCCTCCAGTGCGGTATAGCCAAACCTTGTGTACTCGTCACACCAAATGGTAATTGCAGCCTCTTTCAGCGCATTTGCGAAATCCTCTTGTAGAATACCACCAATGTTCCTGAATGTAACCCATTTAAACTCCGGATATGCCCAGTAGAACGTCTTAATGATTTTCTTTGCGTCATCCTCCGGTGCCACGATATTGATGAGTATCTTCTTTGGTTGGTCGATAGGCACAAAACACTCCTTTATGGTAGGAACAAGCGTTTTGATTTTCGCATATCCAAACCATTTCTTGAGCAGGTCTGCGTTTTGTTGCGTATTCGTAAGTACATCCATAAGACGATAGTCGCCTATTTGTTTTCCAAGCGGCATCAATTGACACATAAAGAAAGGATTCTGAGAAATAATGACGCGCTTGCACGGCATTTCCTGCGTACCTTCCATTACGTTGACGAAAATCTCCGGGATGAACAAGATGTCAGCTGCGCCTACCTTGAGGTCTTGCTTTGTTGTTGAATAATGTTTGAGCTTCGCATATTTCTCGCCAAGCCAATCTTTAACACCAACAAACGACTCCTCTTTCTCGTCGTGCATCATCAACACATTCTTACCAGCGTTTTCCAGCGCGAGTGCTATTGTATAGATATACTCAAGCATTCCACTAGGAACACCCTTTGTGTCAACAACGTAGAACATGTACTTGTTCTCATTCTTTGCAATTTTCTCCACTTCTGATTTGAAGTATGCAAGTTTAGTTTCTTGTTCGTTATTCATGGTTCTTTATTGTATTCAGTTTATCGAAAAATTCTTGGTCGTTCATAAGTTTTGACAATGACTCGTACTCCAAGTCGGCTTGAGCATTCTTATTAAACTCGCGCTTGATTTTCACAACAATCTTACCTTCCGGCTTCTTCTTAATAAGCTTCGGGTTTGCAGTAATGATTACATCACATTCATCCCAAATTCTTTTCTTGGTATCAATCAGGACATGGCCGATACGGAATCCTTTTGCCAGGAAGAAAAGTGTTGACATCGCAGCAATTTCATCTTCATCAGGACTAACTGCGATAAGTTCAACAGGTTCTGTCGCCTTTTCAACAACAAGGTTATATTTCCACGTGAGCAACTGTCCGGAAAGATTCCTTTGTTGCTGGCCGGCGGTACCGTAAATCTCGTAAGCATGGTCAATAAACCTAAACTCGTTCATCGCCTCATTATTGTCGAACGGTACATACTGTTTGTTATGCCATACATCAAGATTAGCAATGAGCTTACGCGCTTTTTTCGCACGGAATGTCTTCTTAATGCCATATTCTTTATCGTACTGCCTCAAGAAACTTGAGTTTACATCGCGCAGTACATGGTTGATGTCAATGCCTATTTTCATTTTCCAACTGTTTTTGCGTTTTAATCTCTACACGTTCTGCGCCGTGTATTACATTTTGGTCTTTCTTTATCTTTTCAAGGTCGATTCCTTTTTCCTTCGCATAGCATTCCATACACAGACATCGTCCTAATTCGTAGTGTACGATTGAAGCAGTATAGTCGTCTACATCTTTTCCACACTTCTCACACTTAACAACAATTTCGGTTTTGTCCTTATTATATTGAACGGTACCCATGTCGATTGTTGTCTCGCGGCGCTCTTTGTTCTTGTATTTCTCCTCAATAGTTGGGGCAGTGAATTCTTGCATGGTGTTTTCCTCGTGGTAGTTATCAAATGCAAGAGTAAACTTAATGCGCGCACCGTCGTCACGATAGTTCAGCTTACCATCTTCGTAGTGGATTCCTGATGCCTCAACTTGTACATAGTCGTCCATTCCGATACACTTATATGTAATAAACGAGATACTGCTAATGGAAGATACGATATCATTCCTTGATGCGTCATATTCATTGTTGATTGTCTGCACTTTTTTGAGCGCAGTCATGAACGACGCACTTGAAGTGTAGTTTGCATCCGGCTGCGCGTTGAAAATAAATGTAATCGTTTTCTCGCGTTTGTCGATACGAACGAATTTCAGGAAACGTTCTATCTTATATCGTGCGAATGACTTATAACCAACTTTTACATGCCAGTCCTCTTTAATCATGTTTGTCTCCAGGGCTTCCAAAACAGTTCCTACAATTGGAATGTTCTCCTGAACGATAACAGGTACATTTGTTTTCTTTGCGTGGCCTGTTTTTGCTATATAGTCGCGTTTCTTCGCCTCTTCATCAACGGCATATGTACGCCAACGAAGTTCCTCAACTTCTTGAGTAACTTCGCCTTGCATCAGAGCCTCTCCAAGGTTCTGCGCATGCTGTTTCTGTGTAATCCCAGAGTCTCCACTTCCTGATGAAGCGGATTGACCCATCATTTCCTCATTAGCCCTTTGCATGCCGAATACGGCACCAATAAGAACTTCTTTTACTTTAGTCCTTAGATTCTTTTTCATTTGCTGTTTTCAGTAATTTAACAGGTAGATATTCTTTGTACATATCTACAAAAATGTCGCAATATTTTTGATATTCAGGACAGGCTGAATCACCGGCGCTCTGGTGTACGACGCGGATATCATTTGTAACGCCAACCTTACATTCTTTCGTAACAAAGGCGTTGAACGAATATGAGACGTCGTAGAAGTGAAATCCATCGAAATGAACATCGTCAAACATCTGCTTACACCTACTTCTATCGATAGCGATAAAGAGACCGTCGATACAGCATACCTCAGCAAGATGTTTCGGCTCCGGAGTCATAAGAGTCATGAATTTCTTATTGTCTCCAAGATGATGAACAACCTCTCCGGATAAGTCGCCTTTCATCATCCACCAGCGATATGGTGCATCCATTGTCTTGGAACCGGCAACGCCAAGAATTCCATATTCTTCATTTTGTTTGAAGATATCAACCAATTTGTCACACCAATTCAACGTAAGGAATGATACGTCATCATGTACAAAGACAACATATCTAACGTTCGGGTATTGTTTCAAGAAATCATTATAAACCTTAGTCAATGGTACACTGTTATTTCTAGCAAATGCAACTTCGAAATCAACGTGGCCGTGCGTCATTTTGATATTCTTGAAAATAGCATCCAGCTCAGTATCATTCTTGCGCGTAGATATTGCTATTAAAACTTTCTCTTCCATCACAAATACGTTTATAAAAATCAATACGTGTCTCTGTCACCTTATCGAGAGTATATTTCTCCATCACGGTATTATGTAAGTTAGTTCGCAATGCGTTACGTAGTTCTTCGTTTTGAACAACCCACGTGATGTATTTACTCCAATTCTTGTTATTCTTTCTACTGTCAACCAGAAGCGCATTAGCTGTATAGTCAATAACGCCATTACCAGCATCAGCGTTCTTTAAGTCAACGGTGTAAGGACCAAAATTCTGAGCAATTAGGACTTTATTGAATACACCGGCCTCGATTGCTTTCAGTTGTGACTTATACTTAGCGAAGTCACATTCTACAAGCGGTGCCAGCAACACGTCTATATCGTTGTAGTGCGTTGCATACTTATCAATAGGTTTTGTCCACCGGCGCAAATAATACTCCTTATTCTCATCGCCTTGATATGGTACATTGATGTATTGTTTCAGGTAACGCGCGTACTCAGGAGAACATAATTTATAATCATTAGTAATCACGCGCTCGTAACGTGCCCACACGCCATCTTTCGGGTCTATCTCAACCACCTTACGTTCACCTGTTTTCTTATTGAGTAGTGTATTTCTACCATTCGTGTCGAATCCACACAACACAAACTGAATCTTCTCGCGCACCTCCGGCTTGATTTGATATGAAATACTACTAAGTAAATCCACATCATCACCATGCGTACTACCACATATCAAACCAATGCGCAGTTTATCATGCTGTACTGGATTGGGAATAAACTGTTCCTCAGTGATATCAATTGCATTTGGTATTACAACGACATTCTTGTTGAACTGTCTAATTCTATCTGCGAAAATAGGAGTTGTAGTAGTTACATAGTCTGCCTTTGAGATATGGTCAATTATCGGTTGGAAAGCCTTATCGCGTGCATTCACCAATCCCATCGGGTGGTGGCTACCGAGCATCCAATAATCGTCGATATCACACACAGTAATCTTACCCATATCTTTCAAAAGCTTTAGGGTAACACCTTCCGGGTCGATAACTTTGTGGAAATGAATGATATCGTATTTTGCGTAATACGATGACAGATTCGTGTTTGGAATGACATAGTCTATGTCAATATTGAATTCATTGCCATATTTGTCAGCAATGTATGTGTGCGGTTTTAGAGAGCGGTAATACCCAACACCGCCAACTCTATCGCGAACTAATACTAAAATGTTAATAGGCCTATTCAAATTTTTAGCAATTTATTATGTAATGTATGTCAGACGAAATATATAATCAACAAAAAAGCACCGCAGATGCAGTGCTTAATCGGTTATTTCAAGTTGAAAGTTATTTTTTAATGTTACCAACGTGCTTCCATGACACCTCGTATATCTTACCTTCGGTAGTAACAACCTTGATATTTTGTGAACCCTTACCAATAGTTAGGTACTCGATTTCATTCGGTAAACCAATCGGTAGTTTTGTTTCCTCAATGATTGATTTCTTGAGGGCTGTAGCATAGCGTTTCAGTTGTTCATCTACGATGCGTTTGATTTGCTCGTAATCAATCTGTACGCCATATCCGGCTGCTGGTTGTTGGTACATTGCCGGCTGTGCTTGCGGTTGTTGTGTAGTTCTGTAACCGAGGCGTGCAGCGTCCTCATGCATTTTACGCTGCAATTCTTCAGGAACACCACCCATCCTATCAAATACAGACACACCCATATGTGCATCATAAGCAGAATTGCTCGGATTCAACGGGTTGCGTGCCATCTCTTCGATAATAGGACCTAGAACTGAGTTGCCGCGAGCTGCAGCAATATCTGCTTGTGTAATATTCACATCTCCGTTATAACCAACATACCCACCGCCACCAGCTTGCATTCCTCCTGGCATCGGGGCCGGCCTTTGTGGCACGTAAGCTTCCTCATTCAGATATGCTTCTTGTGGAATTTCAAATTGAACATTAATAGGACGTCCGGCCATGTCGGTATGTTCTGTAACAACCGGGTAATCCAAGTCCGGCTGTGTGTTATTTTGTGACGCATATGTATTATTCTCCGGCATTCCCATCGGCTGTGCGTTAACGCGCGGTTGACTTACACTGCGTGGTTTACTTTCGACTTTATCCATTACGCCTTTAGCCCTACTGAAGATAGAACTAAACTTTTTAGCTTCTTGGTCTGTCATTGTTTTTCGTTTTCGTTATTATAATCCTTGTTGTCATCAGATTCATCATCTTTGATAGGACCTTTTTCCGGTTCTACACTAATGGCATCAAGACTGTCATTTGCTTCTTTGGCAACTTTTTCGCGGAATTCGTCTTCCATTCCTTGTTTGAATCTAGCCTCCCAGTCTGCGCTCTCGGCGTCTTTTTCTTGATTAGTCTCCGGAGCTTTGGTTTGCTGTGGTGTAGGCTTGATTCCTGACGTATCAAGGTTATTGTAGTTGATAAACAGGTGGCCACCGGTATCTGTACGTGCAATCGTTCTACCGCCTTTGGTGTTAATGAGGCCGATGATATTCAGAACCTCACCATTTTTCATGGTATACTTACCAATGACGCCATTATTTTGGTATTCAGGACCATGTCCTAACGCTTGCTTCTGTGCGGCTATTGACTTTGCCTCATCATCAGGAATCTCATAGTCCGGACGGAGCACACGAAATACCTGCGACATACTCCTATCTCCACTTCTGTTGCGCAATTTCTTTTTGAGGTATGGGAACATTTCAGTGACGTCGTACGGCGTCAGCTTCAAATCAGTTATCCTGTCTAACCTAAACATTTTCCACTCTCCACTTCTGGTTGGGTGAGCGGTAGGAGAATTCGAGATTTGGAACGCACGAATTACAGGATTGCCTGCTTTAGACAATCCATATGCGAAAATTTCAATCTGCCTCCTTGTAGGTATCCCATCTTCACCTTGATAACGAATTACAACGCGCTTTTTCAAATCCATTGCGCGCTCTATCTTATCGGCTCCGATAGCCTCAAACAGAAAGACTTCGTTTAACTTATGTTGTAACTCGTCAAACACTAAATAGTATCTGTGCTATATTGACCAATGTTTGCACTCATATCAATAATATCCAAACCGTAACGATAATTCTCGTTATAGATGGTACGATTTACTTGGCCGATACGTCCGGGGTGATTGCCACGTCCGTTAATATCGTCACTGCTACCACCTTGAGTTGTATCAAAGTTTGAATAGTTAATGATATGCTTGTCTAGCGAGTGGTCTGGCAAGAAATGTGTATGACCACCATTACCGGTGCCTTTTCCAATCGGAGTTTTTTCTCCGCTGTACTCTTTGACATCATCAATGTAGTCGTTTTTCTTTTCGAGTTCATCACGCCTTACAATGGCCTCTTGTTCTAGGTATGTTTGCATAATTTGACTATGTTTATTCTTATTGTTTCTCGCAGTACTGCTTTGTTATCAACGATAACTTATCCTGCACATTGTGTAGTTCTTCTCTAATCCTATCAGGCTCTTTCCAACCGTCAATCCAATCCTCCTGTCTGAGCAACCATGCAATTCTGTCTCGCGCTAAACCAACAGCTGAGTCTGCAAGGCTTGAATTGGTGAATAATTCTTCTTTTAAATTTTCGACAAATAAAATCAAATTGCCGATTGCATAGTACACATTAGAAGGGTCTTCTCCGGAAATCCTATTGCACAGTGCACGTAATAGCTCTGTAACCAGTTCATATTTTAAGTCAAAGGCTCCGTCGCTATCCATTGGCTTATATCCAGCAGTGCCTTCACTCATAATATTGTTTAATGCGCGCAATGATTCTGTGTTAATCTGTTTTCCGTTTACACCGACAACGCGAGACGGTGATTTGCTTACATGGACACCGTTATTTTTTACACGTGTGTCAGTTTTAATTTTATTGAGTTCGTCATGCACGCTACTACGCATTGTAGCAAGTGTCGTATCAACCCAATTCTTCATCGGAAGGCCGCCGTTCAAGATAAATTCAATATCATTTTGTTTTCCGGTATATGTGTCAAAAAAGTTTTTGATGCGCTTCAACTCATTGTATTTGACACAAGGCCTGCCGATTTCTTTCTGATTATTGATGTTGTTATACTCCGGGTATAGGATATGTTTAATCCTCTTATAACCATCCGATGTTTTGTATTGGTCATAAGAAAGCAGCACCTGGGAAAGGTGTTTCACAAGTTCCGTTGGCAAAAACACCACCAGGCCGTTTAACAGTTGGTTTTCAATAATCAGCATTACTTAACTGTACCTCTAAAGTTTCTACCTCTCATAAAATCAAACGGTTGCGGAACCATGTTCTTAGCAATATCATCCGTGGTAGGACCTGCCTCTATCTCAGCATTGCCATCTTTACCGGTTGTTTGTTGAGTGGTTCGAACGTCAGCATTTCCAGGATACTCCTTTTGGTCGCCATCCAGTTCAATAGACTCGGCACGCAAAGTATCAAGCATCCTATTATATTGCGATTCTGTGATAAGTACCGTAATTTCCATTTTATATCGTATATCTAGCAATAAATACTTTGTAACAGCGAAAACGAGGTATTTATAGTTGTAAAAGACTATACATGGCACATTTGAATACACATGGGTATATTGAACCTACGTTAATTCTATATAACAACGAGTATTGGGACTTTAATCTTCTCAATACCAATATTCCATGTGGAGACACGGGTAAAGACACAAATTTAATAGCACTTATTGATGCAACTGACAGTGCAAGCACTGCTTCTGAAGTATGCATAGCAGGCGTCCCTGAGTATACCTGGGAGAAAGCTGTAACAACATCTGCTTACACACTATACAACGTCGGTAGGACTATGACTGATAACGGTCTTATTGAATTTGATAAAAACGATATAACAGACGATGAATTTTTGTCTGTTGTGTCTGGCTCCGCCCTGGAGGTGTCTGATGAGGCTGTGTTACATTTGTGTCCTGTTAGCGCTAATACACAGGAATATGTAATGGATGTCGCCGTAAACACAGATAGCGGCACATTCGAATTCAACGGCGGATTCTACCAGGGATTCTTTATGACGGAGTGTGGCGTTTACCAAATACTACCGATTGACCTATCTAAAAAACTTGGTTTTGCATTTGAATTAAAATCCGGACTAACAGAATTTTCCGGAGCCTCCGGTGAAACAAGCGGAATGACATACCTAAATGAGAAATATCCGAACAACTCAGGTATATTTTTCTACATAGGTACAATGGCAGAGAATAAATGGTGGAAATACTACTCGATTGACGAAACTCTTTATGAACGCGGGGACATTGAAAAACTACACGACGAATCAAGCGGACTATCTGGGTACACATTCGAGACAAATGAAGGTTATCCGTTAAAGAATAGTTCTGTTGTTAAATTTGATTCTAATAACAAATACCTAACATACAACCGAACGCGCTCCGGATTAACAGCACAGGATGGGAACGTTGATGAAGTAACGACATTCTGGTACGACGGACGCGAGTATAACGAGAACTTATATCTAATGATGAATAGAACGCCATCAGGATATACAGTAGAAAAATTATTACAGCACGAAGACGAGGTAAAAAATGGGGGTAATAGTAATGATTATAATGTTATTGGCGATTTGTATAGCAACGCGCTAGCATTTCGTATCACAGAAGATGGTAGGATTGGATTTAGGTATCTAATCCACGCTTGCGATAACGAAAAATCAGTATTGGAGTCCCACGAAGAATATTCGAAGCCTGGTCTTATAGATGACCAATGGCACTTCGTTTACTATTCTCTAAACAGGATATCTACAATGTACATGCAGGTATACATTTACGTCGACAATAACCTCGTATATGTATCAAAGATTCTGCCAATCCTCAATTTACGCCAGCTCAACGATATCTACGAAAAACAGGAGGGTGTTCCATTCGTCATTTCTCTCGGAGGTGGCACACTTGGATTAGGCGCTGCTATATACGACAACTACACAGACACGCCTGCTTACCGATTGCCGCTAGAAAGAAACTTTGCTGGTACATTCATAGGCCAGATAAAACGATTTGGAATTACTAGCGGTGATGGAGAATACTCCAATGTAATGGCTGTTAAGGATATGTTTGAAAAAGACCTCAGTTAGAGGTCTTTTCTGTTTCTGTTCGTATCACGCCGTCAAACACTTCTTGCTTGCTCTTGATGATATCGAGGATATGTTCGTATATTGTATCCTTGAAGTACTGCACGTATATCTTCACGTCTGTCGTGGAGCCTATTCTGTGTATTCTGTCGCATACCTGAGCGAAGTCAGCATACGAGAAGTTTGGGCTTTGGAACAGGGCAATGTGACATGACTTATGCAGGTTTATACCGGTTGAAGCAGCGTTGATATTACCGAGGAATACCATTACATTCGGGTCGTTGTTGAACGCATTGACAGCAAAATCTTTTTGCTTTGCTGTTATTTTTCCGTTAAACAGCACACTCTTGTCACCAAAATAATCCTTCAGTGCGTATATCTCCTCATCGAATGCGCAAACGACAAACACCTTTTTGCCTTGTGAAATCAACTTAGACACAGCATATTTGGTTTTCTCAGTCATGATGCGAGAGATATATTGCCTGTACACACTCACCTCAATCAGTTGTTTCACATCTGATAAGTCAATACCTTCGGCAAGCTTCTGAGCTTCATATTCTTTCCAAAGACGCATGTATTCAAATCGCTGGTCTGGAGTCAACGTATAAGCTATTGGTATAACCTCTTTTTGCACCATGTGTGGCAGCTCGTCCTTTGTTACGCGGAAATACAAGTGTTGGATGCGTTCAGCAAGTTCTGCTAGGTTGGTTGATTCATTCATCACCATGGCGTGCTTACCGTACTTATCTACATAGTCTTTAAACACCTGTTTTTCCTCATCGGTCATTGACCTGTAATCTGTATACATTGGCTTACCGAACAAGTCTTTATGTTTAGCAGACCATTCTTGCCATAGTCTATCCCATTCGCCCTTTCGGAGAGTTTTTCTTGCGCCGGCATAGCGTTCCATATATCGTGTATAATCGCCTGTGATATCACTTTCAATCAACCGGAGTACACTATATAAGTTAACAGGATTATTGGTGACCATCGTACCAGTTAACAACCAAACGTACTCATTGTGCGCCTGCCGGAGATAATCGTAAACTATCGCAGAGCGATTGGACTTCTTATTTGACAGGTTGTGTGCCTCGTCTATAATGATAATATCAAATTTTGATTGTAATAGCTGACTTGCAGCATTGCTTGCCTCGCGGTCAACAATACTTCTAGAAGCAGGAAGTTGATGGAAATCGCCTATAATATCGAAATTGATAATTGTGTACTTCTTACCAAGCTTCCATTTACCGTGTGCCCTTGCGTATTTTTTTAGGTCGTTGACATTGAGACCGGATGCATCTTTCAATTCCAAAAACTCAATCAGCTCGGAACGGCTCATTTCATCTATACCGCGTATAAGTGATACTTCATCTTCCGGAACAAACTGTATAAGCTCTCTTTGCCAGTTTGTCTTAATTGACTCAGGACAAATAATAAGGACTCGTTTATCTTTTAGAATCTCAGATGCGACAATTGATGTCATCGTCTTTCCTGTTCCTTGGTCTAACGCTAGAATACACTTCTTTCGAGTAAGAAGGAACTTGACTGCGCGCTCTTGATGCGGCATTAGCGAGAATGCCGGGTTAATTTGCTTTAGTTTGTTATTGAATGGAGTAAAATCGATTTTCATCGCGTCAAAATCCTCAACTTTCAACGGCGTAATGAAGCCTGTTTTAGGTAAGAAAGTTAACACTGGTTTTTCTTGATATTTTGAGTAGACGACGTCGCAGACAAAACTATCTGCAGTTTCGCCATATAACGTTGCAACAACAATCTTCTCCGGGAGGAAATCTATCTGCCACTTATCTTGTTTTTGCTTTGCAACCCACTCTTGAATCTTAACCAACTTGTTTAAAGTTTCAGGTGTGCGATTGTAGTTAGTCAGGATATACTCATAATCAAGCGAAGTTAACGGTTCGCTTGTCTTAGATTTCTTCTTTAATATCCAAAAATACGGGTCTTTACCGTTATACTCTGATAACAGTCTCAACGCCTTGACAATATCTGCTGCTTTTACTCTCAAAACTTAACGCTTTCTGCGTTAATTTAGCGGTTACAAACTCGATATTCAACTATTTATTGATATATAAGTGCGCATAATGAAGCATACGAACGAAAATACGTATAAATTTCCTATCGTACGGAACAGTCTCTTCTTCTCAGACGAATCGTTTGAGGTGGAGGAAGATATCGCAATGGAATACCTAATGGAAGACATCCATCAAAGTGTGATATGGTATGCCGTCGACATGGAGCGTAGCAACATCAACAAAACATACAATGAATCAAGAGACGGAGGAATTGTGTTTAAGCAGCCTGTGGAGGTACCGTGTCTGTATAAAATAGACCCACCTGACTTAAAAGCATATGACCAACACAAGAATCTTGGTCTTTATAGCCAGACTGGTATATTGCGAGTGAATGTAATGAATAAGACGATTGAAGAACTCAACGCCGACATTAAAAGGGGTGATTACATCGGCGTTATCGTGTCTGAACACCAAATCAAAATGTTCTCAGTTGTTGATGACGGTCGTGTTAATAACGACAACAGGCATTCAATGTATGGGTTGAAGCCGTACTACCGCACAATTCTAGCTGCTGAGGTTGATAAAAACGAATTCGACGGAAAATAATAAATGGAGGTTAGACGACCTCCATTTCTTTTAGTTTATTGAAATAGTCAGAAAGTTTTGTAACGCATGTGTTTGCGTATGATTCAAAGAACTTTCTCTGCTCTTCGTTATTTGATTGGTTAGCTTTATACGATGCTACGTTAAACCATTGATACACCTGAACAAAGCGCCACATGTAGTACCTAGCAAGAAAACCTTTGTACTCTTTCGTACCTTGCGCATAGCGATATCTGTCATCTAATAGGCGCAGACCATCATTATCGTTGATATTGCCAAAACAAGCGATATCATAAATTGGGTCGCAAATGCAAGCAAATTCAAAATCAATAAAAGCAATAGTTCCATACTCGCCATATAAAATATTAGAAGGCATCATGTCACCATGGCATAGTACGTATTCAGATGTTCCGGCTTCTTCTATTTTCTCTTTTATTTTGTTGAAGGTGTCAATATGCCAATGGTAAGCATAGTTTTTCTTCTGAACAGAATTGATTATCCGCTCTATCCTCGCAAATACGTCCATGTGTTTATTATGGACGAGTTTTTTTACGACGTCATGTGAAACTGAATGCAGCATTTCCATGCACATTCCGACGGACATAATCTGCCAATCTGTTATACTTTCAACGGTGTCAAGTGGCGTACAGTCAAAATAGCGTCTTAACGCGACTCCGTTTGGAAGCATGACTTTTTGGAATTTAGCGATAGGGCATTCTTTAGCAAGCAGCTTAGCGATGCGTTCGCTTTGCCGGTCTACTATACCGTTATATTGAGCAAATGGGATACGCAACACATATTTCCCAAATAATAGGTAATTTGTGTTCGACATCCCATTCTGTCCTATTCTTTCGATAAGTTTCATTCTTCGAACGAAAATCCTTTTTGTACTAAATCATGTTCAACTTCTTCTATAGGTTCGCCGTATTGGAAAATCAATCGCAACTCAGGATATTTTTTATCTGCAACATCCTCATACGCCAAACAAGTACAGTGGTCAATAGCATCTTGAACAGAGAACTGTGTGCTCTCCGGGATTGTTATCATCCTAAAATCTGTTTTGAGGCGCTTGATGCAATCGTATGTATCATCATACGGAACCAATTCGGCTGCGCACGATGCGGGTAACTCGCCAAAATCATCACCCCATACGTTATCTTTATCGTGGGTGAAGAATAACTCGTATACGTATCGTTTATCAGCCTCCTGGCCAACATATCGTACGAAACCTAAGAATAGTTGTTCATCCATTTTAATGCAAATAAATTTCTAGCTGTTTGAACAAAGATGTGAGCTGTTTGTTACATACAACTACGTTATTTAATGCGTCATAGGCTGCTGTAACAAGTCCATCCAGTTCGCTTTTCTTTTTGTAAAGCTCTGTGAATGTTTTCATTACGTTGATTGCAATCGCATCTTCATTTGAGATGTGTTCTTTTGCCTCTTGCTGTGCGAAATTGCTTTGATATGAGCCAGCAAGGAAAGAGTTAATCCTACCCATCGGAGCGGCAAACACTGCCTTTTGCTCGTCAATAGAGAAGGACTTCACAATCGTGCTAAGAACAAGCGAATAGAAATCAAGCTCATTGTTAGTGCGGCCGGCAAAATCACTACTCTTCAATGACCACAATAGACTTGCTACGTCTTCGAGTGGGATGGTATTGCTATCGAAGTGATTTTCAACCAATTCGTTGTATTTGTTAATCAACATTTCCATTGCAACAGACCGCTCCGGAACGGGCTCGCCTTTTCCAATTGGACAAATCGGTTTCTCCTGGTCTTTATGTGATGCTTTTGCTTTTGCTTTCTTGCATGCATCGAAAGCAGATACTTCATTTTTGAGTTCAGGAATCCATCCTACTGGGAGCTTACGAAGCTTACACTTGCTAACTGGTTGCTCGGTCTTATTGTCTTTTTTCTGCATAAGAATAAGGTTTTTCCATAATGTATTCGGACACAGAATACGTTTCAATAAGTTCGTTAACAAACCCAATTTTGGTACACATGCGCACCAATACGCACGGAAGCTGTATTTATTGTTAGTAACACATACACAATGATTAATATATCATCAATAATATCAGAGAGTATTAACACTTACTTGATAGAGCACGAAAAAGACTTTGTCAAGGGTGGTGTTCAATATACATACCAACAGCCTGCCGTTCCTCATAGTGAGGTTCAAAACTTTACCCCGAAGGTGAAGCCGATTATTGTGTATAAGCAATTTAAGATGCGCCTTGACAAAAAAACGGGTAAAAACCTGGCTCCTGGCTATGTATTCCCGTTGTATGTGAATACGGATGGAACAGGTACTAATCAAGGCCTGCAGGTTGGCAAATGGTACAAATCCGGTGCTGGTGAGTGCTGGCTTAACACTAAGAATGGCAAGCTCTACACTCGCGGTAACGGATACGGTACTGACGGACAAAAGATTGACTTATTGGCAATGCGTTCCGGGTGGCATACAACCAATACGCCATTTGGTAACCAGCGAGGAGCCAATAAAGTGACCGGCGGAAAAGAAGGTACAGGTAACAACTACCAAAACACATGGGATTCAGAAGTGTGGGCTAAGGTTGAGATATGTGTTGATGTAGACGCAACAGAACGTACGCTTGAACGCGCTAAACAGGCTGGCTCAACTAAACAAGCCGACCAATACCTTGAGCGAATCGGAAACGACGAGTTCTATAAGTTCAAAACTAATTCCAACGCAACAGACGACCAGTCATGGTACATTGTCGACAAAATGCGCATCGTTGAAATCCTGGATGATGACACGGTAGATTCGACCAATCAAGAATACTACGACAAACTCTCAAAAGAGACAGGTAGGAAAATCAACAACAACCCGCGAGAGTATACAAGCGACAGTGGTGATATTCCATACTGGAAGATGCCGCGCGTTAACGGAAAACGTTATTCAAAAGAGGAGCTTCTTGCAATGGGATATACTCCGGCACAAGCGACTAATGTAAACTAAAAACACGAATCTCAATGATTTCAGAAGAAGTACAAGCTTTATTTCAACAGACGCTATCTACGCTAGGAGCGCCTATCCGCAAGATACAACTAACGGAAGAGCAGATGTGTGATTTGCTCAAGAATGCTATTGGCCTTTACTCAAAAGCTGTAAACAGTTGGGTTGTTAAGTCTCAATGGATGAATCTTTACGGAAAAGACCTCACAGCGAACGATATCACATATCTTCTGACGGCAAGAACGTTGGATATGGCTGATGATTATGCATTCTGGTTCTCTAAAGAGATTGGATTGCAGCAACGTGGTAAGGGTTATTGGGAGCTCAAAAAAGACTTCTTCAAGGTAGAAGCTGGTAAACAGAACTATGTCATTCCTGCAGGCCGTGAAATCAACCGTCTTATGTACGTAACGCCTACAACGTCTAATGTTGCCCTAATGGGTAACTTAGGTGGCCTTGATGGTGGTTTTGCATATGGTCTCGGACAGTTTGGTAACATGGGTATGGGAATGGGTTTAACCGGTTTCTATATCGGTAGCATGGCTGATTCAGTTATGATGTCCATGGACTTGAAGATGAAAAACCAAATGCTGCGCGGTGACTTGTGTTACAAAATAACGGCAGGACCCGACGGAACACATATTGTTCACCTATTAAGTACCCCTGGCAGTCACAAGACATTCGGAGGAATATCGCTAGACGATAGGTACGGATGGGGTAAACTTATTGATTCGTATGTGTGGTATTCATACTATGATGTAAATGCTGATAACGTTGATGAGTGCCGTCGCCTCAATAAGAACATTATAATTAGTCCAGACCAGGTTCCGCTGGAGCAAATGAAGTTTGAACTGCTAAATGACCCGGCAAAGCAAACAGTCAGACAGTTATTCCTAGCAGAGTGTATGCGTACTTTGGCATTTGTAAGGGGTACGTATAGCGGTAAAGTTTCCATCATGGAGGCAGAAGCTAACATGGACTATAACATGTTCATGAATAGCGCGGAGAAGGAGCGTGATAATGCATTGGAAGAACTCAAAACATGGCTTGAAGATATGTCTCCGGATGTCATTATGCGCAAACAGGCCGAGATGACAGAGAATATGATTAAAATACAAACAGCGAAACCAATGGGTTTCTATTTGAAGTAATATGCAGACATTCCATATCAATCAAAATAGCACACTACCTTACCTCATCGTCGCACTCATCGATGATGGCCGGTATGATTTTGGGCGCTTTAACGAATGCATCCAAGACGCGACAATTACCTTCGACATGTCACGATTGGATAACGGTAATGTGCGAGTAGCAAAGGCCACTTGTGAAATACGACGTATAAGCGATAAAACCTGCAACGAGAACTACTGCATCGTTTACAAGTGGAAAGAGCGCGATACGCGAGAGAAAGGTGCATACATTGGTGTATTCACTATTAACTTCCACGGCAATATAACAAATGGAGATGGTGTTGAGTATCCTGTCGGAAAACTCATAGCACCAATCAAGGAAAAAATTGTAATCAACATCGACTAAAATGGATAACGAGAAACGAAAAATCACAGCTAAGGAGCTGAATGAAATGATTGAACAACGCACAAAAGAGCTTGTTGCGGAAAATAACAAAGCACGTGCGCCAAAAAGTATTGAAGAGGCACACGTTGAGTTTATGGTAGAGAAGGCATTGCGTAAATTGTCGGTTGAACAACCTAAGAAGACCACTATCGAGGAGATTGTACGTCGTAAACTCGAAGAGAAAGCAAATGCTGAACGTACTCTCAACAGGCATGAGGATACAGGCTATGTAATCGTTAGTGCCGAGAGGAAAGATGCAACTCCGGAAGAAAACAAAGCTAACACAAACAAGTTGGCAAGTGAGATTCAATCCAACAATTTATCCTTCAAAAAGGTATATGGTGGCTACGTAAATGACTTTGGTACAGGTCAGCAGACCCAAGAGGAATCGTTTATGATTTTCCCGTTCACAACAACCGGTGCTCAGTTTGATTTTGAGTCATTGAAACAATTCGCAATTCAACTCTGCGGTAAATATGGTCAAGAATGCGTTTTGGCAAAGATACCAGATGGTGACGTTGTATACTACAAAGCTGACGGAACAATCGACATGAATCTTGGCAAAGACGTTAAATTCAACGATAAAGACCAGGAATATTTCACGAATTTCCACAAGTTGAGTAATCCTGATAAGGTCAAACCTGATGGAAGGCCAACAAGGTTTACTTACGGAGGTTAAACGAAGGCGGTGCAGATTGCATCGCTTTTTTCTTTTTATAAATTTTTCTTTTAGTTTAATTATTATATCTTAATATATATTATGATATATATTTTTATTAATTTTATTATAGTTTATTCGGTCCACATGGCTACATAATACTCAGTTCAAGGACCTTTTGCGTGCATGCGCGCGAAGTAAAGAATTTAAGAAAAAACGTTAATAGACGTAACCAATATTCGCAGAATCGGACTATATTAGCAATGAGTTTAATAATTGATGTGCCCTTGTGGTACTTAAACACAGTAACCAATAATGATTAAAGAAGTTACAACTGAGGTTATAGACAAGTTTTTAAACGGTCGTGACCCAATGGAGCGTATTGTAAATATCGAGTGCGGTTATAACGATGATACCGTCAGTATAATTTACAGAGATGAGGATGGCATCAAGCGCATAAAGAAAGAACCATTCTACCCGTTTGTTTGGTGTAAAGCAAGTATTGCACGTGAAATGTTTAGCCGTTTCGGTAGCTCATCAAAGGTAATGCTATCAAAGGAAATGGCAAGGAGGCATATTGGATGTAAGGGACTGGAGACAAAGAACAGAAACGGGGAAACTATAGACCGAATGGAAAACGGATATCGCATTATGTTCTACGCAAAAGAACCAATGTCGTTTTCTGATTTTCAATCCTTTTTTACAGATGCCGGTACTCCCATCTATGTCAAGTACCTCACAAAGGCGATGCAAAATAAGGGATTTGACGGTAAAGAGTTCTTATCAGTATCTCCCGTAGAACAGCACATGATGCGTACGGGGCAACGTTTATTCAAAGGATACGAAAACTACGATGACCTTGTTCGTCTTATCTTCGATATCGAGTCTCAGGGTCTTAACCCGGAGACATGTGGTATCACGCAGATGGGTGTTCGTACCAACAAGGGTTTTCAAAAACTATATTCAGTAGAAGGCGAAGGAAAAGCACGTCAAATCAGTGAGGTAGCGGTTATCAACGGATTATACGAAGCAATCGAAAGCGAAAAGCCGGATATCATCACAGGACACAATATAGAGAACTTCGATATTCCATTCCAAGATGTGCGTCTGCAAAAAGCTGGGACATCTATGAAAATAGAGTCAAGCAAGCACATGCGCGGAGGAATGTACAAAGAGAAGAAACAGTCCGTACTGAAACTCGGTGGTGAGACAGAGTATTACTATCGAACAAGGGCTTTCGGCATTAGTATTGTTGACTCAATTCACGCTGTACGCCGCGCTCGTGCCACTGACAGTAACATGAAAAGCGTAAACTTGAAGTATGTTACTCAGTATTCCGGTATAGCAAAACCAAACCGCGTTTACGTTCCTGGTAACAAAATTCAAGCTACTTGGGATGATGTAGATAATCAGTACGCATTCAACGATACTGATGGAGATTGGTATATCTATGACCCTACGCGTGAAATAGGCGAAGTTCACCTCGACAAAGATATTCACTATTTCGAGGGTGTATTAGCTGCCGATAAACAGGTAGCTACAAAAACAGATTTCATTAACTATCTAGTTGGCCTTACTTTCTTTGAAAACAAAGAAGGTTTGTCCGGTGATGTCTTGTTTAAAACGTATTCATCTCTATACGATGACGCAAAGCGAAGTGCTGACGCGGAAATGCGCGCTAAAATCAAGCAAGCGTACGAAACATTTAAGACAGAATGGAATAACTCACACAATCAATATCCAGAAGGAACGACTGCTGAGTCTCTATTGAATGAATACAAGCTAGAAGCGCTCGAACAGCAAGGATTGTTCCGTAAAGGCTTAGAAGGCGACAAATTCCGCATTCGCCACTATGGCTTTGTAGCTCCTGGCTACGAACTTGTTACCGGAAGGTATATTGTTCAAAGATATTTGATGGATGACTTATGGGAAACTGATAAAATCGAATGCCGCTATAACGAGTGTAACTTCTTGCTTTCAAAGTTCCTTCCTACGCAGTTCAGTCGCGTATGTACAATGGGAACTGCAGGACTATGGAAACTGATTATGATGGCATGGTCATATGAGAACGACCTTGCAATCCCGGCATTCGGTATTAAGACACGTTACACAGGTGGTCTTTCTCGGCTGTTACGTGTCGGCCGTGTTACAGACTGTTGGAAAGAAGACTATAACTCTCTATATCCATCGGAAATCATCACAAACAATATCAAGACAGTGCTGGATATCAGTGATGGTATGATTCTCATGCTTGAGCATATGCTTAGCGAGCGTGAGAAATACAAAAACCTCAAGAATGCAGCCGGTGCGATTGTTGACTCAATGGAGGAAGAGATTAAGAGTGTTAATGATAAGGAGAAGCTTGCAGTCATGAAGGCCGAGATACTCAAACAGAAGGGTATCAAAAACAAAAACGACAAAAAGCAGTTACCTATTAAGATATTCTGTAACAGTTTCTTCGGTGCATATGGTAACCCGGCTCTATATCCATGGGGCGATATTGATTGTGCAGAAGAGACAACATGCCGTGGTCGACAACTGCTGCGACACATGATTCACTTCTTTACACAACGCGGTTACACTGCTATCGTTGGTGATACTGATGGTTTCAACCTGTCGGCACCTGCAGAGTTTAGGTACACAGAGGAACATCCGTACATTGGTCAAGGCTTGAATCGAAATGTGGAGAAAGGAAAGGCATACATAGGTCCTTATGGTGACACTGCGGAGTTCAACGACCTATACCTGCGTGGCAAACAAGGTCTTGACTGTGAGGAAAATATTCCAATCAGCTGTAATATCTCTCGCAAGAACTACATCGACTACTTCGGAACGAAGAAGGATGGAACTGATAAGCTTAAACTAGTTGGCAACACCCTGAAGAGTAAAAAGATGCCGGTTTATATCGAGAAGTTCCTAGATAAGGCTATCGGATATCTCATTCACGGTAACGGAAAAGCCTTTATTGAGTACTACTACGAGTATCTCGGTAAGATATATAATTACCGTATTCCGCTTCGCGATATCGCTTCTCGCGGCCAAATCAAAACGACACTTGATGAATATCAGGCAAGTCGAAACGAACTGACTGCAAGTGGTACGAAGAAGTCCAGGCAGGCATGGTATGAGCTGGTTCTGCGCGATGGAATTCACGTTGATATTGGAGACACTGTATATTACATCAATACAGGTACTAAGAAGGGTGATGGCGACGTAAAACGCGTTGTTCACTACTACTCCGGAAGTGGTGAGAGTAAGGAAGAGATTACCAAACCTCTCAACAAGGCCTGGGAGAAGTACAAGAAGGAGTACAAGGCTAATCCTGCAGCGTTCAAGGAGAATAAGCAGTTTAGTCTCATGGAGTTCTCGAAAAGCCATTACGCAACAGATGCAGGATTTACGGACATCCACGACGAAGATGAGTTGATTATGAACTGTCAGATGATTCCGACATCTGTTGTTGATGCGGACGACGATACGTTCTGCGACGACAACACCGAATACAACGCTTCGAAGTATGTTGACCAGTTCAACAACCGCATCAAACCGCTTCTTGTATGCTTCTCGCGTAACATGCGTGATAAGATTCTGGTAACAGACCCAAATAACCGCAGCTACTTCACAGATGAAGAATGTGTGCTTGTTAGTGGCGAACCGTTTAATCCGAGCGACCAGGATACATACGAAGAGTTGATGACAATGGATAAGCGCGAAGTTGATTTCTGGACTCGCGTTAATAAGCGCCCACCGTTCGTAGATGAAATTGGAATGGATTGGGATGCTATCGTTAAAGAGCACGAAGAAATCAAGAAGCGTGAGCAGGAGACGATATTTAAGACTCTCAACGAACAATACCTCATTGCACTTGAGAAACTCAAGTCAAAGGAGATTGAAGAGTTCTATCAGACTGCAATACTTCCGAAACGAATCGGTGATATAGTTCACATGGACGTTGATATGCACTTGCGCTTCAATGACCTTCCGGATATGGTTCCGAGTACCGGGGGATATGTATTCGACGATATAGTAGAACCTAGCGAAAACGACGAAGACGAAGAGTCTGATGAGTAGTAATCAAGTTGGTGCGGATAATTTAGTCCGCACCAGCAAATTTTTAAAAATTCGTCTAAAGGATTTGCTTTTTTCAAAAATTTTACTTATCTTTGCATCGAATTTTAAATCACACGACGCATGAAACAATTACAAAACAACTACACAACCCCTGAGCAATCTCAGAAATTGCTGGAGTTAGGAGTACCTGTATTAACCGCCGATTGCTATTTTTATATCAAAGAAGTTAACGGTAGAAACATTTGTGATACGCCAAATCTTGTGCCTTATGGTATGGGTGAATATGGTTTAAAACGTTGGTGGACTGAAAGGAACAACGCACGATACACACCTTGTTGGTCGATTGGCCGGTTACTTGAGCTGGTTAATATATGCATGTATGATATAGACAAACGTGATAAATTTTACACAAAATTATATTATCATCAAGATGATTTAATTTCGTTTATTCTGTTGACATTACAATATAATGAGGTTGACTTTTCAAAATTGGAGTATTAAACATGAATGAACATTTAATGACAGTACAAGAATTGTACGACTTCGCTAAAAAGCATGGCTTTGAAGATGCAACGATTTGGATTCCTATTGACTCTAACAACCATTCGTCAGTTGAAGGGGCTAGATTAACAATCCAATCTAATGGAAATACAAACAAAGGTGTGTATCTATATAAACCACAACAATAAAATATGAAAACGTTTCAAAACAACTACACTACCCCGGAACAGAGCAAGCTTTTGCTGAAGTTAGGGTTACCTGAGGATAGTGCAGACTGTGCACTTTTTGCACCAACACCAAACTCGATGTATGAAAAAGAGATTTTGCTGCACGAAGGAACATATTCCAAGATAATTAATCATTACAAAGAGGTTGGTAGTACAATGTCTTATCTTCCATGCTGGTCAGTAGGCCGGTTAATGGAGATAATCATCATGTGTGATAGTATTATCGTACTTCCGATTAGTGACAAAACGCAGCCGCAGATAGATTGGCTTATCCGTGTTCTGCAAAAGAATAAGTTTAACTTTTCAAAACTGAATGACTGATGAAAGGCTTCATTGAGAATCATCCTAAGTTGTTATTCCTTGGCATTATTCAAGGGCTAGCGCTAGCTGGTATATTTTTCGCCATCGCGGCGCACTATCTCGCACAACCGTTTAGTTTGACTTGGTTCCTATGTCTTGATTGCCCATTGTACGCATTTGTTATCTGGGTATGGTGTAAAGCAATCATTCCTTGGTCGCTGAAAATAATCGACACAGAAGGTAAGGCTTCAACCAAGAATGATAATGTATTAACAGCATTTAATAAATGTTTGAAGACAATCGAGAGTGCAAAAACACTCCAGCAACTTACGACTGCTCATAAAATGCTGTGCAACTTCAACAAGATGTACATTTACGGAAAACCGTACGGTACAGAAAACTGTGTGTACAGAGAGGAATTGTATAGCGCTTATTACAAACAACATTACGCTTTAAAGGCATGAAACGGTTTGAAACAAATTACACCAATCCTACGGAGTCTAAAATGCTGATTGATTCCGGATTACCAATCGATACTGCTGATTGTGCTGTACATACCGCTAGTTACGACAATAGTATCACAGTTATGCACGGTGGCTACACCTACACCAAGTGGATAAACGAGGTGTACGGATGTCAAGAAGTTGCGCCATATCTTCCTTCCTGGTCGGTTGGTCGCTTAATAGAAATATTGAAAATTTGTTTAACAGACAAAGAAGCGCTGTTTATTACCTTTGAACTAATAAAAGATAGCATCTTTATTACGAGGAATCTTTGCCAGGTATTCAAAGAGTATAACGATGTTATTGACTTCTCAAAACTGAATGATTAATATGAAAACCAACAAAGAAGAAGCATTCGACAAAATGCTTAATTACGCAGAGCAACTTGCTCACAACTACGGATTGTTTAACGTAGAAGAGAAAAAGAGTACATTCTGGGCAGATTTCGGTAGCCGGGAGTTAAAATGGACAGACGGTAAAAATAAAGGCGTTCGTGTCGAGTTCCGGAGCCGTTTCAGAAACCCGCGAATCGATTTCCGCAACAACAATGACTTTGCTGCTGTTGAGCTTTCACAAGGACATCGCGCGACCGGTGAGAAGGATGAGAAGGGTTATGATATGATTGAATATGATGGAATCTATCGTCCGTACGAAATACAAGCATGGGGTGAAGGTGGCCTTGCAATGGTAAACATCATGTGGCAGGAATTGTCTGCGCTTATTCACGAACCGACAAACGATTTCATCGAGGATGAGTAAGTTATGAATTACGACAGCTATAAAGAGCAGGCACTGTATGCTTGCGAAGACATCATCAATAATTGCGATAGGATGACAACCGGTAACTTTATGCATAACGTTGCGGCAATCAAACTATTTGCAAGGACAATCAAAAATTGTGTTGAACACTTAAAAGAGGAGTAAATATGTACTATTACGACGAATTAAAGTTCCACATATGGTCTCTTGTGGTGATATTAGGACTTTTCTTTGCGTTCTACTTGCCGCTTAATTTCGCTGACAAGCACTACGAAACAATCACTGTTAAGGAGAAGACAGTCGAACCCGGAAGGTATGGTTCCTATCTTATCATCAGCAAGTACCAAAGTTTTGAAGTGGACGACTCTGATGTATACAGTCAATTGAAAGTAGGAAAGACGTATAAGGTGTACGTTATGGGAAAACGGAACCATTTCTGGCAAACACACAAACGAATAGTTGGTATTGTAGAAACTTATCCACAAACACGCCAAAAGCAATGACAGACAATTCATATTTAGCATACCTGAACGCTGCAGGATTTACACTTGTTGGTGGAATGGTTGTTCCTAAAAACTGGAGGAAGCATGAAAAAGTTGAATGACAATTTCACTACACTAAGGAAGAGTGAAGTACTGCTTGAATTAGGCCTCCCGGAAGATACTGCAGATTGCTACTACGAAATGAGCTACCGTCCGATACGCGCGATTTTGCCTGACGGAATCTCTTTTTCCAAACTACCGCAGTACATGGATGATGAGGATGGAGATTTGGATATACTTCCATGCTGGTCTGCCGGACGTCTGATTGACATCTACTGCAAGTGCATGGGTCATAGCGGCTTCCTTGTTGATAACGAGGATATGATGGGTTCACTTATATTAGGAATTTCATACGCAAAGAAAGCGGGTAGTTTACGGCTATCAAAATTGGAGGATTAAATATGGAAATGATAAATCACGAATGCTATGTATCTTTAGAAGTAGCAAAACTATTAAAACAAGCAGGATTTGATTGGCCGTGTAATCATGCTATTTGTTGTGATTGTACGCACTATCCTAATCTTAAAGAAGGTGATGTATTAGAGTATAACTATCTTGAATGTTCCGAACTAATGGAAGGAAAGAAACCTCATATGTTACTATGTCCGACACTTGATGTAGCACAAAGATGGTTGAGAGAAGTAAAAGAAATTGAAGTTAATACTCTTTGTGTTTATATAAATAATGTTAAAAAGTATAGTTATTCTGTATTTGAGGGAAAGTATAATAATGAACGCATTGAAGAAGGTTTTGATACTTTTGAAGAAGCACTTGAAGCAGGTATCAAGAAAGTACTTGAAATAATTTTAGAGGAAGAGGAATAAGATTATGACAGAAGAAGAATACTTACCAAATACACACAAGAAGCGTTATGCAAAGGCAACAATCTATCTTGAAATTCCAGAAGATTTGGACGATGAATGCAAGGTAGAACGTGAAATTGAACGGTTACTTGATTATGGCCAATTATATTTCACAGGACCTGCTGATGTCATGGTGTCTGGATGCGGTAGTGATGAACCAGAAAAGTTTATCAACCCGGTTGGTTATATTGCACCAGATGGTAAGTTTTATCTTATGGAGTCATCTGAATGCGGACTTGCTCATATCGAACTTGCTCCATTGATGCTCAAGATATATGGAGATAAATTAGACAGAATATTACTATATGGTGACGGGATGAGCATTGACTACGGTTTGGAAAAGGCGGGTTTCGTTAAGGTACATAAGTTTGACATTCGTTATCTTGCACATTTTCAAGCAGGATTTGGTGACTATGAACGATACACACCAGATATTACAAATGCACAGTTAGAGTCTATACTTCGTTATTGTAAGTTGTGGAATTATGATGGATGTATTTGCGTGAATGGAAAAAGAGTGAAGGTATCAACAATCAAGCAAGCAGATAAGTTTGCATTAAGAGAAATGTTTAGTTTATAAATCATTATGGAAAAGAAAATTACTGCTTGGGCAGCAAGAGATGAAGATGGGGAAATAACATTGTTTATGACTGATGCACCTTTCAAAGCAAGTGCTACATGGGTACCACAATCATACGATAATTCTTATTTAGAATTAGATAAAAATGATTTTCCTCAAGTAAAATGGGAAGATGATGAACCAACAGAAGTTGAATTAACAATTAAAATTGGTAAGTAATATGAGAGAAGATAACCGATATGGTTATAAGAGATATATCTTGACAAAGCAGGAAGTGATAGACTCATTCAGTAATCCATATAAAGTTGTATGTCAAGCATCAGGATATGGGGAAAGTGCTATATTGACGTATGAGAATTTGATGTATTATTTGAAAAACTATCAGCATTATTCTTGGGGAATATGGGATATCAGGTGCTATGAAAGCGCAAAAGAATTCATAGAATACGGTAAGAAATATAACTACGCCCTGAAATCATTGAAAGGATATAATCTATATAAATTTCCTGTTGAGGTGTATGACGGAGGAATTTATATTAAAGGAATAGACGGATTTGAGTTCGTTTCGTTTGATAATCTACTGAAAGATTATAGATGGGAGGATGGTAGGAAATGTGGAATTATAAACTATGCGACGCAGTCGATTAGTATTGAATAACTATGAATGATTTAAAAATGACTGGAGATTTCTATGAAGATGTGAAAATAGTCGGAGAGGCTGTTTGTCGTCTTCATGGAATGTTGGAGTTTCTTGAAAAAGAATGTATTGAAATGGATAAAGGACAGACTGCATCTGATAAATTTATCTATATAAACGATATGAAAAATGAAGTTAGTAAAGCAGTAGAACAAAGCAAACAATTAATACGCACTTCGGATATAGACCAATATGGCTCGTTGAGTAAATATATTAGGGGATATCTTGGATAATACAATATAATTATGGAAGAGAAAATTACCGCTTGGGCAGCAAGGGATAAATCCGGAATCCTATTTATATACACGCGAAAGCCTACAAAAGGAAAATCTTGCGATGCGTGGTATCTTAAAGGTGATGAAATCGGTGGTGTTGGGATAGAAATGGATATGAAGAAGTTTCCTGAAGTCAAATGGGAAGATGCCGAACCTACAAAAGTTGAATTAACAATTAAAATCTGTGAATAACATGAAAACAAAGATTATTCCGTTCGACTTGGAGACAGCAAAGAAAATCCAAGCAGGATATATCACAGGTAGTATTAAGACAAAGAACGGTCTAACGTGCAAAATAGTATCGTACTGTGACGGTACTGACTTCTTTGTTGAAAGAAAAACAGAAGCAAGTTATTTCCGTTGGTGCTACCCTTATACCAAAGACGGTAGGTACATAGACGGAAAGAATAACGGAGGTACTGATTACGACCTCGTTCTCGAAGTTGCCGACAATGAACCGCAGTTCAAGCCATTTGATAAGGTGCTGGTGAGGGACCTACCTACTAACAGATGGTTTATAAATTTATTTTCTCATTACGGGAGACAGGGTAATAAGGTTACTTATTACTGTATGTATGGAGAAGATTGGATTTATTGTATCCCTTATGAGGGCAACGAACATCTTGTTGGTACGACCGGTAAACCAAAGGAGGACTGATTATGAAGTATAAAGCAAATTACATTTGGAACATTATATGCACTTTTGTTTTTGTCTTTGTCGCAGTATATGACATAGCGAACGGAAGGATGTGGCAATCTTTGATATGGTTTTTTAACTCTTTCCTTACTGTTGCCAGCTGCTTCTTTTTTCAAAACAAAGAGAAGCTAGAAAAGCTGGACGAGATTAAGGAACTACTCAAAAATAAGGAGGAATGAGTATGAAAAAGTTACAAAACAATTTTACAACTCCGGAGCAGTCAAAGAGACTGTTGGAGTTAGGAGTGCCTGCGGATAGCGCGGATTGTTACTATGATTGGTACGGTATGGAAATGGAACCACATCCATATAAATTTGTAGCAGTATTCAATGGAGATGATACTTTTACTATTCTAAAAGATAGATTTAAAAGAGAACTTCTCCCCTGTTGGTCTGTTGGCAGACTGATTGAGGTGTATCTTACATGTGCTTTAGAATATCATCCTTATGATGATTTTTACACAGAGACACCAAGTTTACATCTTATGGCTTTTGATAAAGATAGGCTTATCGAGGAGGTTATTGAGATAATGTCCGAGGACAAAATGGACTTTTCAAAATTGGAAAATAAATTATGAACACACATGAATCTTATGTAAGTATAGAAACTGCTAAACTGTTAAAAGAAGCTGGGTTTGATTGGTATTGTGAAATGGTATACTGTAATGACGACCCGGCGATTATCGACAACTCCCATTGCCCGTGTAATTGGAATAGCTGTGATAATAACTATTCAGCTCCGACACTTTCTGTTGCGCAGAAGTGGCTGAGAGATACGAAAACGCATGATGTGTATGTATTCCCAACTACCAATATCAAGCGCGAAAATGTATACCAATACGGTATCAAATGCCCGAAAGGCACTTTGTGGGTTCCAGGCCAGCCAAGTACGGCGATGTATGACACTTACGAAGAGTCTTTTGAAGAAGGTATAAAGAAATGTTTAACAATAATATTAAATGAAAAGAAATGAGAGCATTTGAAATCAGAACAAAACGAAGCGATTATCCATTCCTTATAATAGCATCAAGCTACAAGAACGCAATAGACATTCTTCGTAGTACAAAAGAAATATACGATATTGACATTATTATGATACATCAATTAGATGATTATAAAAATGGTCACATCTTCATCGAAGGTACGAAATGAAAGCAAAAGACTTAGCGGATATACTATTGAAGCATCCTGACTCTGATGTACGCGTTGGAATACAACGCTATATTCCAAGATGCCGAGAGTATAGTTATGAATATGTTTATTTAACCGACGAGTTAATTGACATTAACGACGAATATAATGAAATTTTGCTAGGAAAGGAGTATGAGTGATGAAAAGACTACAAAACAACTTCACGACACAGGAGCAGTCGAAACGACTATTGGAGCTTGGAGTACCTGCTAATAGCGCTGATATGTATTATGGCTTATTCGTAGAAGCAGTAATATATACCGGATATGATGATGTGCCAAAAGGTAAAACATTTTACTGTCACGAACCAAGCGTAAGGCATATTGATTCAAACGGAACTGTATGTGAACTCAAAAGAACAGATATACCATGCTGGTCCGTCGGACGGTTGATAGAGATATTTAATATCTGTAATTGTTATAGTGCGGATTGTGATTTGACAGCAACTCCTCAAGGTATGGTAGATGAAATCGAAACTGCTATTATGGATGATATATGGGATTTTTCAAAATTGAAGGACTAATTATGGATGCCATATACTTTTACACACTTGCAGGAGAGGAAGTGTTTGTGTATATCGAACACGGAATTTGCAGACTTACTTTCGATAGAAAATGTCCAGATGTATGTTTCGTAAGCACACTCATCGTAAACGAATCAAGTCGCCAGCATGGAATAGGTAAGCAATTACTTCGCGCAGCGGAGTTGATAGCAAAAAGAAAATGTTGTAATCGCGTCTCTTTGCAAGTCGAAAATAACTCTTGGAAAAAAGAGTGGTATGAGAGAGAAGGCTATGATGTAATTGCAGACGGATATGATGAGGGTATGATTATTATGTCAAAAGAATTAAATGAGGACTGATATGAACGAATCAATTATAAACCAAGAACATGTTGCTTTACTAAAACATATGTTTATAGATAATGGCTCATTATGGTATATAATAGCAATTATTATTCTCTTATTCTCATTCAAACTCTTCTTCTTTTGGGAAGGACGAGCTAAATTATGGGTGAGACTGCCTATTATAAACATTTTAACGTTTATAGTATTGCTTTTACTTGGAGTGATTGAGGAGTTCTATCTTACTTGTCACCCAGAAGAAAGAACTCCATATTTTAGGACGAGTATATTTCAATTATTTTTTAACAAATAATATTATGAAAGAACTACAAAGGAATTACACAACACCGGAACAAAGTCAGATTCTGATTGAGTTAGGGATACCATTGGATAGTGCTGATATGTATTATGCACGCATGAAGCACGATGATTTCGAATTGCCTAAAGTCATATGGGAATGTTATTCAAAGAGTACAAACCTTCATCCGTACGTATTTACATATCTTCCGTGTTGGTCTGTAGGACGCCTGATGGAAATATACGATACGTGCTTCAAGTATCCGGAAAGTAGAAGCTCTTGGTGTGCTATCACAAAACTTTCAGGAGTTCCATATGTAAACTACGTACTAGATGCTTTCCAAAAAGCTGCTAGCGATAATTTGTTGGACTTTTCCAAAATAATGGATTGATTATGAATGTAACAGATTTAATGATTGGCGACATCGTTCTCGCAGGTGGAAAACCGATACACGTAACGCTTGCAACATTGAGTTGTGGTGTAGATGTAAAACCGATGCCGCTTACAGCGGAAATACTTGAAAAGAACTGGCATGGCTCCGGACTTGGATGGTATGACGTCTTTATGATGTGGGAAGGAGAATACGACGAGCACAACTTTGCTACTAAATTCTTCGCAGTCCGTGATGCATATCGTTATCCTCACTTGCCGAGGTTTTCCATAATCAAAGACGATAAAGATAATGTCATCAAAGAGATTAAGTACGTACACGAGCTGCAACATTGGCTCAAGGTACTTGGTATTGAGAAGGAGATTGTAGTATGAGTAAAAGTTTACGCAAACGCATCATTCGGCAGTTGGCCGGTGGCGATAAAGCAAAAGAGGATGAGTTGAGCAAATATTACGGTACAACTCAACTACAAGACTTAAAAGTTATTATTCAAAAACACAAAGAAGAACAATTATGTCAGAAGAAGAATTGAAAGCCTTTGCTGCAGATACAAAGCGAATGATTGAGAACGGTGAGAAGTTTCTGAAAGAAGAAGCAGCGATGCAGCGCACCATCGATTTTCTCATCAATGAGTATCACACCAATAAACGCTGGTTCCGTGAGGAGCCCGGACATGTCACAATCGAAGATATTATCCGAATGACCGCAACACACACCTGGGCTAGCAAGCGCCAGTTTGACTACGACCAGAGTAAAAAATGAATTACCAACTCAATACTGTTAATCTATGGGAACGTTACATTGTAATTTCACAAACAAAGGCCAAAGCAACCGCTTGATTGCTGTTGGCCTACCTGCATCTACAGCAGACTGCGCAATGTGGCAAGGTGGTGATATCAAGGTAAACCCGCACAATGTCGGATTCGACACATTCTTGAAAGAATATGTTGATGAAATGGGTCACCAGTATTATACACCCGCTTGGTCTTTTGGAAGACTTATGGAAATTTTCGACCAGTGTTACGAAGGTGAAGATGGTTGGGATGAATGGCCAAAAACAGGCGAAATGCTTGAATATGCAGACAGTCTAGTCGAGTATATCGTTAAGATATATGAAAGAGGCTTTGAGCGAGGTGGTTTTGACTTTAGTAAATTAACCCATGAAAAAGCATGACAGAAGAAACGAAACAGAAGGTAACCGAAATACTTAATATCGCCACAAAGGTGATTCTTGACAGGTTCCCGGAATACACTGACAAAGACGACGAGCTGAAGGCCTGTTTGAATGGTTTCATCTACGGAGCACAGTGGATACAAGAACAAATTTATCTTAAAAGCGATGCAAAAGATTAAATGCCATACATGCGGGCGCGACTCGAAGCTTGTTTCTGAATACGTTGACGATATACATGGTCTAACTTACAAGTTTCAATGCGGAAAAGGCCATGTAAGCATATTGCGAGAATTAGAACGAACTGTATGAAAAAGGTAGGCGTAACAGCAAGTTTCGGCTATAAGCAACCATTTGAGACTCGCATAATTGAGATAGACGACAGGCTTGTCAACCATCCTAATCTATCAGAGATATTGGACGATATGCTAAAAGCAGAAATAATTGAATATCACATTATATAACTGAGTAAACATGGAACATTTAATATTGCGATGCAAACACTGTCACAAGGAGTATGTGTATTGCACGTACGGGAACGAGGACGGATGCAGCAGGGATTATTGTTCGGAATGCCAGAAAGCGATAGACGAAGCGCTTAAAGCGATTCCGGTAAAGTACGAAGCTAGATACACGGAAATTCATAACGATAAGATATTTGATGTACTTGCATCCACAAAACGGAACTATCTTGAATCGTTAATCGGCACCGACTATCATGTTTCATATCATTTTGCTGTGCCATTTAGCCAGTATGACAATGTAGAGCTATACGAACACAACCGGCGGAGATATCTAGTAGAATGGAACGATGATGCACAAGACGAAAAACACGTGTATCTTTATAGTGAGTTTGATTTAATCAACCAAACTTTTACCGGTAAACCATGGACAGATGGAATAAACTGTCGTGATTACTATAGTAAACACAGACCAGTGCATGCCAAAGATATTTCTGTTCAAGGAATGACTCCTCCAATTGGAAAGATATCATTTATGATGCCTGTTACTCAAAACGCGAATAGTTAAGTATGGTATATTTAATTCTATCTCTTATATTCGGAATTGCTTGTATATTGTTCATTCGCTACGACAAACGTGAGCAGATGTGGCGTACGCTACGTGCCGGCCGCTCGATACAAGTTCAAAGAGGCGACAAATGGTGCTCAAAGCAAATCATTGATGTTAGCGAGGACAGCATTAAGATACAACACCATAAGCGCATGACGAAAAGTGAGTTTCTGTCTAAGTTTGATGGCCAACGTTTAACACTATAAAATTATACATGGAGAAAGTTTTAAGAATATGTGATGTACAAAAATACGGGTTGGACAAACTCGAAAGCATCACGCGCGATAAATTAGAAGGATATACGCGCATAGGCGTAGATGCCTTTTCTGGAAACCAGAATCTTGTTTATATAGATATTCCGGAGTCAGTTACAACAATTGACCAAGATGCATTTAGGGGATGTGCGCATCTTGTGTTTGTCAACCTACCAAGGCACAATCATTTGACAATTGGTAGCGGCGCGTTCAGGGATTGCCGCATGTTGACACGTGTTGAGTTTCCGGAACATATCGAAAACGCAGGATATGGAGTCTTTCAGGGAACAGCGCTATTGCGTGTGAACCACGGAAAGTTGTGTGAGGGTGGTATTATTTTCCATGCTGCAGTTGCAACAGATGTCAAGCTTGCGCGAGGATGTGTGGTTACAGAAGGTTTATTTGCTAACAACCAGGCTATCCGAAGCTTATATATACCAAATACAATAGAGCGAATTGGTGATTACGCATTCAGTAGGTGCTCGAATTTAACAACAGTAAAGATTCAGAGACGCCATACAAACAAACCTCTAAAGCTTGGTGCTTTTGCGTTTCACAAGGCCGGTGGAATATATCCTATTAACGTAGAATTTGTTGACTAACATGAATACATATTTCATTTCCGGGCATCGGAACATCACAGAGAAAGAGTTTCGAGACAACTATTGCGCATTAATCGACTATGTTCTTGAAAACGACAAAGGATGCCATTTCGTTATTGGTGACTACTACGGTGTAGACATCATGGCGCAAGACTACCTGATGGACGAACGTAAAATAAGTCCAAAGCGAGTTACAGTGTATCACATGTTTGACGCGCCACGCAATAAAAACAAAAAGATTACCAAGACAGTAGGAGGCTTCAAAACGGATTCCGAGCGTGATACTGCTATGACAAATGCTTCAATTGCCGACATTGCATTTGTTCGTGACGAGCTTGTCATGTCAGGTACAGGCGAGAACATACTACGCAGGCATCTTTTGAAGAAAGACTGAATCGGTTGGTGGTTTCACCAACCTTTTTTGTTTTCAGTGGATATTGATTTTTCGATTCTATGGATATATATTGGTATGAAATTAATACATAATAACATGGATAAGAAAAAACTTTGGATGTGGATTGTACTTGCAGTAGTCCTCATCGTCGCTGTAGTCTTGTATTTCACAGTTCCTCCGTTTGCATATGCAACAGGCGGCCTTGCAATTGGTTTTTGCATTGGCCATATCATTGGTGAAAAGGGCTACCTGACGAAAAAAACGAAACAAGTTCTGAACGATTAACAGGTAATGCAGATTGGAGGTGGCTTTTTGCCGCCTCTTTTTGTTTAAAAACGTATTTATAGTAGATGGCGACTCTTGTAAAACATAACATAGCATGGAAGCGTAGGACTGGTGGTTTAAAACGGCGCCTTGAAAACGTCTATCGAATTCTTGACGGCGATTTGTCGTTACCAAAGCCTGTTGAATATGAGGATATAGACAATTCTTTCAAGGATTGGACTAGCACTGTTCTGTCGATACAATTCGACGGCAAAGAGTTACCAACGTTTACTCTTTACAGTAATCAGCGTATTAGTGAATACACGCAGAGCTGGCAATACCTGGACGAGACGAATAACTTCTTAATGAACTTCAAAACGGTTACACGCGAGAATAACCCGAAGTCCGGGACAATCTACGGAGAGAAGGCAAACATCCCTGGAAACCGGAAGTATCTCATCGGTATTAAAGAGGTTATGCAGGAGAATGGCCTTGTAGGGTACGACGCCTACAGCATGACGCAACCTTTCGCCGTTGACCTTCAATATAAGATTTCTATCATCACGAATAAGTATGAGCTGCTTAACCAGTTTAACATGATGGTTGTAGGAGAGTTTAAGGCTAAGCAGGCTTATATTTTCCCGAACGGCCACGCGATGTCCATGATACTTGGTGATATCACCGACGAGTCTGAATACAACATCAACAACCGTAAGTTCTATTCCCAGACATACTCCATAACGGTGCGCGCGTATATTATAAGGAAAGAGGACTTTACTATTACGCATTTGCCAAATCGCATGAATCTGTACACAACAACAAGTCAGGCAAAGCACCATAAACGCAAGAAAACCAATGTTATGTACATTGATACTGATGAAGGCAGGCGAGTAATTATAGATTGCACGAACGACGAACAGGTAACGACGCTTACGTACGAAGGCGCAAACAATCTGGATATTACGAATATAGAGCTTCAGAACGTTGATGATATCGGCTGGATTCAGGTGAACGGTGAGATTGTAGAGAACCTAGAAGAAAAAGGCTTAGTTATCCAGCCCGGCGACAGGATAGCCATCCAATTTGCGAAGGACTTTAACGAATCACCAAACACAATAACCCTAACAGGTTCTATACAAAGATAGTGAATGACTTCAAAAAATAGTCATCCTAACGCTTTTTGCGATTAGACGTAGTATTTATTGATAGAACTGTACTATGTACGCAGAGATATTATTAAATTAGAATAATCAAATAACGAACAATGGCTAATAACACTAAGACAAAGGCTCGTCAAACACACGTTTCTCCAGGTGTGTATAGTCGAGAGGTAGAAATTCCGTATGCAGTCAAGAGCCTTGGTCGCACCAAACTAGCACTGGTTGGTGAGACTCAACGCGGACGTGCATTCGAACCGGTGTCTGTTCAAGACTGGACAGCATTCCAAAAGGAGTTCGGTGGCTTAGATGCTAGCAAGTTCAAAGGCAATCAGTATCCGAAGTACGAGTTGCCATACATTGCTAAGACATACTTGGAGGAATCGAATTCACTGAGTGTTTGCCGTGTGCTTGGTCTCAGCGGTTATAATGCTGGTCCTGCATGGCTCATTACTGCAAGTGGAACCGACACGGACGAAAAAGGAAATCTGAAGAAAAGAGTCGTTGCTGTTCTTCGTGCACGAGGCGACTACAAGAAATCTGTTATGTTCAACAAAAACGCGAACACAGCAGAGACTTGTGCATGTCAATATACTGCATATGATACACTCATTTATCGCGTAGGTGAAAGAATGGAGGGTGTTGAAGACTGCCACGGCGTAACGCACTATGACGGTACAGCAGTTTCCATCGAGGAGTACTTCTCTTTGGACAACTACGGTAACGAGTGTGAAGGATACAACATCAGTGGTGAAGGAAGCGGATTTAACATCAATGTCAACAACCTTGGTCAATTTACAATCAAGGGTCGTTTGTCAACCGGTGGTACTTTCAGCTATCCTGTATCTCTGAACGCAGCTGATAACAACCAATACATCCTGAACGTATTCGGAACAACTCCTGAAGAGGGCGATGCTCCGTTGTGGGTTGAGGCTCTGTATGACGTCAACCTTCTTGGTGACGTACAAAGCGGCCGCGTAACTCGTATTGATAGCGAACTGACGTTCATCGACGTTGAGTACACTCCGGAGTTCTGCGGTACTAAGCCGGTACATAGCCTGCTTAACCGTGGCGAGGAGATGCTGACGAAGGGTATGGTTGGTATGCGCTTCCTTGCAGACCCGACTACTATCGACGATGGTAATGTTGTAACTGTACATCCGTACGACTATAACACAAACAAACCGTTTGTATGTACTCAAATCAAGGGTACAGAGACAAGTGGTATCGCAGATGACCTGTATGCAACCGAAATCGATGGTAACACACTGCTCTTCGACGAAAGCGGTACGGTAATCGACGCACTGGATTCTGGTAGTCCGTACTACGAGGAGTTCAAGGATTACACTTCTACTCCTGCATTGACATCTCTTGGTGTCTGCGGCAGCACATGCTGCACTGTTAAGGCAAAACTGAGTAACGGCCTTGTATTCATTCAAGGTTGTGAGCTTGGTCAAATCTATACCGTTAAGATGTTTACCGATAAAGATGGTAAGCGTAATTATGTATACGCATACTATCCGGAGAACATCGTTCGTAGCGAATTGAGTCTTGGCGTCGGTCAAGGTTACAAGGTAGATATCGTTCCTATCATGGATAAGCTGATTGATACAGACCAACCTCGCGCTATTGACTATCAGTTCAACGATAACGAGAACAAGCGTGCATTGGCATTGTTTGCTGACGGATACTACTATCGTATCAAGGATGGCAAGATTGCTCGTGTAACGATGGATATGAACAACTATAAGTCTCAGTATCGTCACGCTATCACTCCGTGGCTTGTTAGTCAGGTTAAGGGTGACACGAAGACTATCAACCTTGTTAAGTTGTTCCGCTTCCATACAATCAATGACGGTAAAGAGGCAAACAAGGACATCAAGGTGTCTATTGCAAACATTCTTCCTGACCAAGCATTGTTCGATGTATACATTCGTGATATCAACGATAGTGATGGTTCTCCGAAGATTCTTGAGCGCTACACCAAGTGTTCATTGCTTCCTGGCGACCCGCGCTTCCTTGGTTACAAGATTGGTACATTCGACGGTGAGTTCGAGCAGAAGTCTGCATATGTAACTGTTGAAATTGCAGAAGGTGACGCTGTAACAACTGCAGTACCTTGCGGTTTCTTGGGTTACCCGACTAATATCTATTCTGGTATCATCGCAAGCGGTAAGACGAACAGCGAGGCTATTGTTTCTCCGGACATCGTTTACAACACAATGTACGACGAAGACCTCCGTGCAAGGAAACAGTACTTCGGTATCTCCGACTTGACTGGTTACGACATCGACTTATTTACCTTCAAGGGACGCAACGTTTATACAGAGGATGCAACATATCTTGGTAACGGTTTCCACTTGGATTGCCGTCTTGGCAGCGACAGTTACATGACTGGCGTTGAGCCTGCTGAGATTCTTGTTGACGGTAAGGCTGGTTACGTATTCTCTACTGTAGGTGTAAGCGAGCATACAGAAGGCCACGAAGGCGCTCCTGTTCTCACTAACGAGACTACTATGGAGGACAACCTGTACAGTGACGTTGCAATCCGTAAGTTCACATTGTTCTTCTACGGTGCATTCGATGGATGGGATGTATACCGCGACCAGCGTACCAATACTGACGATTTCAGTATCAAGAAATACAAAGGTATCATCAGTACTACCAACGGTGAAGGCCGTACGTTCGAAGCAATTCAGGACGCAGAGGCTCTTGAACTTGAGAGTCCGGGTATTACTTCTGACTACTACGCATATCTGTCCGGCTATCGTCAATACTGTAACCCGTCGGCTATCGACATCAACATCTTCGCAACACCTGGTATCGACTACGTTAACAACGGAGACTTGGTTAAAGAGGTTATTGACATGATTGAGGAAGAGCGTGCAGATTCCATCTACGTTATCACAACGCCGGATAAACCTGCAGGCGCATCTGACGACAAAGCATCTATGTATACCGCACAAGAGGCTGCTGACAACTACGTAGATAGCGATATTAGTAGCAACTACTGCTGCACATCATATCCTTGGGTTAAGTTCGAGGATACTGAGAATAACCGCTACATCTACTTGCCGCAAACAAAGGATATCGTACGTGACATGGCTTACACCGACAACGTTGCACAACCTTGGTTTGCTCCTGTAGGTTACAAGCGTGGTAGACTGGACGCTATCAAGCCGCGTAAGACTCTGAAGTTGAGTGAGGAAGACATCCTGTATGCTAACTCTATTAACTTCGTTAAGTCGTTCAGCGGTGAAGGTCATAGAATCTGGGGTCAAAAGACTATGGTTCGTCAAGAGCCGGGCGCAGACGACACAATGCTGTCACGTATCGCAGTTCGTAGGATGCTGCTTTATGTACGCAAACTCGTTGCGATTGCATGTAACCAGCTTATCTTCGACCCGAACGACCCGACTATGGTTAACCAGGTTTACAGTGCCGTAGATTCTATCCTGTCACAGGTTAAAGAGAATCGTGGTATATCGGATAAGAAGGTTAAGATTCTCTCCGATGCGAAGAGTGTTGCAGATATGATGGAGTTGAACGGTGTTATCTACATCAAACCGTACATGGCACTTGAGTACATCAACTTCGACTTCGTACTGACACCGGAAGGCGTATCGTTCTCAGACATCTAAAAAGTTACAGATGGTGGGTAGAAATTTCTACTCACCGTCTAAAAACTTTATTTAACTATATTTATAGTAAAAACATAGTAAGATGAGCAAGAAATTAAATAACCTAGATTATCAGGCATACAAGGCCGAGAAACAAATCAACGAAGGCCTGCGTATCCTGCGCGAGGGATATGTGTTTCATGAGGACGAGGCGCCTGCACAAGAACCGGTAGCTCAGGAACCTGAAAATCCAGTTGACAACAGTGTAGATTTCATTGACAAGGGTGAGTTTAGTAGCGCAGACGCTGATGTTACTGCAATTCGTAAACTTGTCTTCAAAACAATGGAGCAATGCTGCGACGATGTAACTTCAACGAAGTACAACGTAATGAAAAAGATTTGGAACCTCCTGGACTCAATCGCAAAACCAGCGGATGAAGGCACAGCGGGAAATAAAGAATAAAAACACACGAACATGAGCCTACTTATTAAAATTCCTCTTGATTACGAGCCTAAGAAAAAGAACAGATGGCTTCTCCGATTCCCTGCAGACCTCGGAATCCAGGAGTGGTGGTTGCAGTCATGTCAACGTCCTCACCTGAAGATTAACGATGTGGAAGTTCCATTCCTCAACACGTCTACCTGGGTAGCCGGCCGTTATAGTTGGGAGCCTGTCAATTTCACACTGAATGACCCGATTGGTCCTTCTGCTGCACAAGCAATCATGGAATGGAACCGTCTCTGTGCGGAGTCCGTATCCGGCCGTATGGGTTATGCAAGTGGTTATAAGCGTGATGCCGAGCTTGAACTTCTTGACCCGACCGGTGTTGGTGTAGAGAAGTGGATTCTGAAGAATGCATGGTTGACAAGTAGTAACTTTGGCGACCTGGATTACAAACAGGATGAGCTTGCTGGTATTACCTGTGACCTCAGGATTGACTACGCTATCCTTGTATATTAATCAACTGATATACATTTAGTTATTCGAATTGAATCAAGTATGAGTTATGCTTGTACTTGATTCTTTTTGCACCTGTCAATGCAGCAAGGAACCAAACATACAGATAGAGGTAAGACAAAACCGAAGAAACATAGCGCGTCCCGCAGGCGCGGTATCTACTCATCGCGTCCGCACAGACAAAAATTCGGTACATCGAAACTGGAGGAGAAGTTCGCACATCAGTTCCTTGATAAACTAGGAGTAAAGTATGTTTATCAATACGAGGCCACAAACATCGGACGGTACTTCGACTTCCGGATATACCATGAGTATGAAGGCGGCGCCAAACACATGGGACCTATTATAGAGATTCAAGGCACGTACTGGCATGCTGACCCGCGTGTGTATGATGTAGAAGACCTAAATAGGACGCAGAAGCGAGATATCATCATTGATGAAGTAAAGAGGAAGTGGTGTAGCAAAAATGGTATTCGCGTCATCTATGTGTGGGAAAAGGATATCAACGAACGACCAAGCGAGGTTATGTCGATGCTAAAAGAGGAATTAAAGGCCTACAGAAGTGAAATTGAATTGTTTGACGATAAGCGGAAACGGCACTAATTGAGTATTTATTGTTAGACATTCATCTAAACATGGAAGATAAGATTTTATACATCACAGAAAACGATATTAAGGCAATCGTTGTCGAAGCCACAACAGAACTTCTAAAACGCGCTGCACTCGATGAAGATAGGGATGCCGTCAGCGATATAGACCTTGGTGGAGAGATTGCCGGCGGAATGGCAGAACAGGTTTCCAATTTCCCCGTGTGGGCAATTCACTATGCTGCATATGGAGAAGCGGACGGCCTTGAAGACGAGGATGCCAAGCTAGTTGACCGGTGGATGGACGAAAATGGATTCAGCCATTTGGTTGACGCTAGTGACGAGACGAATTTTAGCTCACATCCGGTATTCGGGTTAGCGTGTGACTGTGTAGAGTGGGCTACGTTCGAAAAGAAATAAGGTGCACTTTTTAGTGCATGTTGTTGTTGTTTGCGAAGGTGGGAGACCGTGAGGCCTCCCCTTTTTGTTGAAAAAAATATTTTGATTGTATATATTGGAGAAAGAATATTCTACAACAATGGCAAACGATACAGAAAAGAAAGAGAAAGAGCGCCAACGGCTAATTAAGCAGTGTATTAACGAACTCGACATGCACGAGCACACGCTAGCGACATTGCATGACACGACAAAGCATAAGAGGCCGAAAGATGACGCCGAGGAGAAAATTAAAGAGGCTATCAGCGACACACGCGCAAAGTTAGCCAAACTTGGTGTTGATGATAACGAGTTACAGAGATTGCGTTCTGCTACGACACGTTCAGTGACAGAGAAGCAAATGACTCGCATTGATGAAGCAGCAAGCATTCAACCGCTTGTTGCGACTCCTGTAACTGTTTCAGATATGGTTGCTCCGGATTTCGACGTTACGATACCGAAGATTGCCAATCCTGTTGACTTTGATGTTCAATACGATGTGATTGACCTTCCTAGTCACGGTGAACCGTATAAGGGCAAGAAGAAAAGCATAGCAGTGGCATTTATGACAGCCGCTGATGAGAACCTTATTACGTCTCCGAATCTTTATAAGGACGGATTGCTGATTGATTACCTTCTGAAGAATAAGATTGTTGAGGAAGGATTTGATGCAGATGACCTGTGTGCCGGCGATGCTGATGCAATCACGTTGTGGCTGCGTGTCACTGCTTATGGTAACGAATTCCCTGTAACCATTAAAGACCCGAAGAGCGGTGAGGAGTTTGACTGCACAATCGACTTAATGAACGTTAAGGAGAAACCGTTCAACCTCAAGGCAGACGAGAATGGTTACTTCGATTACCAAATAACCAAAGAAGATGGTACGCCTGGTGACCTTATCAAGTTCAGGTTCTTGACTAGGCGCGACGAGCGCAAGCTTCGTAAGATGGATGACTATGAGAATGAGAGTACACGTAAGATTGTCATTGTGCGCAACCTCAACGAAATCCTTAGTCTTCTGCAGGATGGTGAATCCATTGATGGTATGACCAACACGGAGCGTAGTGAAATCGTTAGTAAGGTCACCGACTGGGCAACTAAGGCATCAAAGGGTATTACGACTGGTATCTCGAAGGTTATCACCAACAGGATGGAGATGCAGATTGTCTCTGTTAACGGTGAGACTGATAGGGAGTTCATCCGCAAGTACGTTGCAAATATGCCGACGCGCCAAGCGCTTGACTTTAGGCGTTACGTTCTTATGAATGAGCCTTCTATGGATTTCGAGATTGAAGTAGAACGCCCTGAGAGTCTGGGAGGTGGCTCCTTTAAAACCTTTCTTCCGTGGGACGACACTATTTTCTACCATATCTCCTGAGTACGAGCGTGAGTTAAAGACGGAATTATTTGCATGCGCAACACACCTACATATTCCAATAACAACTCTCTATAAGATGCCAATCCGTGACCGGAAGTACTACATCAAACTACACAACGAGGAAATGGAGAAACGCAACGGTAACGCCGGCTCCCATAGTCGTACGATAACAGGAGAGGAAGTTAATAAATATGCTGGAGTATAACGACAACGAGAGGTGGCCATTGAGTGCTACCTCTTTTGCGTTAAAATAGTTTATCCCAGGGGATAAATATTAACAGTGGAGACAGAGCGAGGATAGCCAATAAAATTGGTACCCATACAGAATCACTTGTTTTTGTTTCGATACTGTCTAAGTCAACCATATAGCCCTTTGCGGCTAACGAATCATATCCAAAAAATAGTTTCATACGCGTGTTGTTTTTAATTTTCGATACAAAGATAAGTGAAATTTTTCAAATTTACAAATCCTTTGGACGATTTCCTTAAAATAACACAAAAAAGGTATTTATTGTTTAGTAATAGTCACCATGGCGAAGAACGAGTTAAATAATGTCGACAGAGAGCTCCTGAAGAAGGGTATAGAGACGTATAATGACTTGATGAATTTCAGTCAAAACCATACGATTCTCTCACAGGACGAATTGCAACGTATGGAGCAATACGCTTCGTATTGGCAGGACTGTGTTGATAGGGGAAAAGAGTTGACACAGACTGAGGAACGAATTCTACGCCAGCAAATTGCTCTTGCAGAACAGCAGAAGCAATATCAACTTGACTCACTGAAATTCATTCAAGAGTTCGGTGCGCAAGACGGCGAAATTATCGCAAAGAATGCCGCTCTCATCAAAAAGGCCATAGAGTACAACAAGGCTGGACTTACAATGGATATGTCCGGCGTTAGTAGTGAAACTGAGGTTGTAATTAAGAAATTCACGGATTTAAACGGGGAATATAATAAGTTTACAAAACCAGGTAAGCTTGACCCGATGTCTGCTAGGATGCGCTCACAGCTCGACCTTCTTGCAAAGCACCAGGATGCGCTTAACCAAATCAATGCGCAGGTTCAAGATATTAGCGACTCAAGCGTTCAAGCACAGATTTCTGCTGAGAAATCGTTAACTAGTCTGAATAACACGAGAACTGTTTTAGGATATATCAGACAGGTTCTTGGCGGTGTTAAGAATAGTATTAACGAAGCAACTAAAGCTTGGAGGAATTTTAATGATGCTGCATTCAAGGCTGGGCGTGAAATGGGTATGTCGTTCGAGCAATTGCGCGGCTACCAAATTACAACAATAAAGAATACTCGTGAGTTAGCAATGGCATACGGCCTTGCTCAGGACTCATTAGCTAAATTCCAAAAACAATATACATCTTTAACACAAAGGAATGTGCTTCTTAATACAACAGACCAGGAAACTGTTGCTGGAATGAGCACATTGATGGGTGAAGAGTCAGCCATGAAGCTTGTTGACGAGTTTGATAAACTTGGTGGTTCCATGTCTGCTGCTAGTGCATGGGGGATGCAGATGCAGAATATGGCAATGAAATTTGGCTTGAGTAGCAAGCAATCGGCTGAAGCTCTGGCTAAATCATTCCAAATGGCTAACCGGTATAGCTTCAAGAACGGTATAAGTGGGCTTCAACGTATGGTATTGCAGTCACAAGCTCTTCGTTTTAATATTGAGGCAGCAAGTGCGGCTATTGATAAAGCATCAAGCTGGGAAGGTGCAATTGATATGGCTTCTCGCATGCAGATGCTTGGAGGTACATATGCTTTGCAGTTTAGTAACCCAGGACAGGTGTTATACGAAGCATTGAATGATGCAGAGGCATTTACTAACCGCATTATCAATACAGTTGCTGGCAAAGCTAATTTTAACCGAAAAACAGGCAACGCAGATATAAATCCAGTTGATTTGGCATTTATGCGAGAAATGGCAAACGCAACAGGTGTAAGCTTTGATGAATTGTCTCGTATGGCAAGGCGTAGCGCTACTAACAGAGCTGCTGTTTCTGAAATACAAGATTTAACTATCGACAAAGAGACTCGCGAAGCTCTAGCTAATATGTCTCAATATAACGCTAAGACTGGGCAGTTTGAGATTAGTTATATGACAGCAGAAGGAGAGGTTACTTCTGCATTAGCAAATGTTACTAAGGATATGGTAGACGCGATTCAAAGTAATGTCATATCCGACAAAATGGAAGATAACGTTGCCAATATATATCGATTATTGCGTGAAGAATACCTAAAGCGTGCTCGTGAGAGCCAATCGTTCAATGAGAACTATGAAGGTATGAAAACTGGTATTCAAGCGACAATTGCACAGGGTGCAAATGGTGCTATGAATTTAGCGCATGATGGTGTTCGCGCGTGGGGTGATAGTGATTTAGTACAATGGGGTGGTGGATTATATAATGTATTAAAACCAACTCTAATAGGACTCGGAAGTGCATATGCGGCATGGAAAGTTAAGAAATACACTGATAGGATAAGGAAAGCTCCAGGTGGTGTCGGAGGCGGTGGTGGCGTAGCTCATGCTGGTGGATATGGAGGAGGTGGTGGTAGTATGCCTGTAGCAATGCCAAACAATCGTGCTGGAGCGGCTCCACATTATAACGGTTATAGTAATGGCGTGCGTCAGCTACGTAGTGGTGGTTACCAATATAAGGGACGTACATATATGCCTGGTGACGCTGGATTTAATAACGTCCGCAGCCTACATTCTAGGGGTCTCCGTAGTATGGGTGGTACTGGTGTTACAGGTGTTCGTGGCGCAGCATCGGCAAACCGTGCAATGTCCGTTGCTAAATTAGGCGGTAGAATGCCTAAGGGTGTTGGATTGGGCATGGCCGCTGGTTTGTTAGGTACTGGTATCGATATAGCAAGCGATAAACTCGTTGAAAGCGGAAAAATAGAACGTGGAGGCGGAGCAGATATCGCAATGGGCGCTGCAGGAGGTGCATTGAGCGGTGCAGCAACTGGTGCTATGATTGGTAGTATTATACCTGGTATTGGTACCGGTATTGGTGCAGCTATTGGCGCGATTGCGGGTGGATTGTTTGGAGCCAAAAACAAATCACAGCAAGCTGCAGAGATTCGTGCACAAGCATTGAATAACGAAAGTGCAGGTGCGGGTATTAACGGTAGCATCAACCTTGTTGTTAGTGGTTCTGTTAAACTTATTGCACCAAACGGAGCAAGCAGCGATATGATGCGTGCAATCAACGACCCGGCTGTACGTAGTCAGATTACAGATATTGTGCAGCGTGAACTTAGAAAGAGAACTGCATCCGGAACATCTGTTAACATGGGTAATCCAGATATGCAGTTGCAACAAGGAATATAGTGAACATAGATTATGAGCGTTCAGACAGGAGGAGTATACAAATATAATTTACCGACCATTGAACAAGTGCTTAGTAAGAAGATAGGCCACTCCCTATCACAAAACAGGTACTCGGTTAATGGTCTTGGTGCTATTGATGATAATTTAGGGTGGTTCTATAACGATGCTGTACGTAGTAAGTATAGCAATTATCTTAACTATGTAAACGACACGTATTTCAAATATGAGCCGTCTCCTAGCGTCGTTCATCCTTTCAGCGAACCGATTCATCAATTAGATTACTACTTCGGTTCAGTAACTCCGGACACTCAAACCGGTCTGTATGGGCGTGAGAAAGGTAAAGACACACTCTACAATACCTACAACACGACTAAGATGCTTCGGCAAATCTATCGTGGTAAAGGTATTTCTTACGGTGTAAACGATTTGCTTGGCCTTGTTGGGCATCTCAATGGATTCGATATGACCATTGACCCACATACTGGACGTGCTGCATCGTTCGATTATCTATATGAGGTTTACAGGGGTTCTGAATACACATCCGGAAACCGTTCCGACTATGAGGATATTTCTGCCTATTTCAATATAGACCAAGGATATAGTACGTACACGTTGACTGTTGGTGACGAACTCGCTCAGAATACAGTTGATGCGTTGCGTTCTAACTTGCACTATGGTGAAAACGTACTTGCTGACAGTGGCATTGGTAATAAGTACCTTGCCGATAGGCGCTATGACTATGCTTTTACACAGAGTTTATACCTTGAGAATGTTACAATCAACCCAATTGTAACAACATACGTTTACAAAGAGGCTGATGGTGCAGATAGAGAAAGGGATGATTCTGAGTCAGAAGTACATTTGGGTCGTACCGGCTCATATGTAGGCTTAACTGAGGAGTTTACCGGAAATGATAATATTGTTTCCAAAACGAATAAACTTTTCAACACGATTGATAAGGGTACAATGACGAGTCAGTATCGCACAATGATATCTCGTTTCTACAATAAAGACACAGAGTCTACAGAGATACAAACTGCAGGTACTGAACAGTATGGTCTTTCGCATGGCCGCAATCTGTTGGCAGCGAAACCAGCAATATACAATGGTTACGAAGACCCGTATTGTCGTGTTTGGACTCACCACCATCAATACAGTAGTTATGATAAAGCAATTCGTCCATTTACAGATGACGGTGACGTTGTGACTGCAGAGATGCTGGAAACAACTTATCGATGGGATAGTTTCCGCGTAAAGGGCTCCGGTAAAATCCTTGATGAAAATACCGTATTACACAGGGAGAGTAATACGTTACGTATTGCTCCTATGTACAATGATTCTGGTGAGATGGTAAAAGACGCTGTGAAGCGTTGTATGTTCTCTATTGAGAATTTGGCCTGGAAGGATAACACAACATATCTACATAAAGAACAGCGCGGTCCTTTAGGTGGGCGTATCATGTGGTTCCCTCCGTATGGCCTGTCGTTTAACGAAAACACACAGGTTCAATGGAATCCGAATGAGTTCATTGGGCGTGGAGAGAAGATATACACATATGTCAACTCTGAACGTGGTGGAAATATAGACTTTACGTTATTGATTGACCACCCGACTATTGTTGACCACTGGAGTGAGGAAGCTGCTAAAATTCAGCAAGGACCGCTCGACAATGTCGATAGCGACCAACCGATACTGCGTTACTACGCCGGCTGTTTTGTACCGAGTACGGATATTCCAAAACCGAAAAAACGCAAGTATAAACTTAAACTCAAAAAAGAGAAGATACGCGAGCTTCTTAAACCGACAAAGAAGGTTGTTTTCTTTGCGTTCTATCCGAATAACTATAGCGGCCAGGAGAGCAAGAATGTTACCAACCTATTAACATATGTTGATGGTAGTTATGTTACATCACAGGTAGACCTCTCGAAGGATGTTGATTTCCCAATCAATTACCTATTGTTCGGCGCAGGGACACAAGACGTATACGTTACATCAAAAGATGATGATACTTTGTATACCTTAAATCCAATGGCTCAAACAAGTGGTGCAACAGTTCCACTTACATATTTTATTACCAAGAATGTAACTTCTCCAGATAGGGATTTATATGAAACTGCGGATTTTAGCGAGATTTTTGACAACGGAAACTGGGATTATTCCGGTTATGAAACCTGTATGATTCTTGAACAGAGCTCTGATACTAAGGGTTTAAGTAGGATTAAACAACCTAGTTCAGCAAAAATCCAAGGTGATGCTGGGACATATGGGCGGAAAAAAGGTGAGCAAAAAAATAAAGATTGTAAAATATCCACTCTATATGTTAACGGCGAACCAATTAATGATAAAAAACCATTAGGTTATTGCACCGGTATGCTCCTTGTTGACACCGACTCAGGTGATACCATGGATGCACCATTTATATTTGCATCAATGCAAGAAGAGAAAGGCGGGACAAAACGTAATGTATTCCACCGTGTAGATAATTACTATCGTGTATCAGGTGAAAATAAAGGTGAACGCGTAAAGTGGGAAAATTATTGCGATAGCAACTCGTTTGGTTTTAATACAACAGATGGCCTTAATGCTGTTAGTTCCGTATACAAAACACGTATAGCAGAAGCAAAAGCTGATGGTGTTGACACTATTGTTTGTTCGCTTGCTGATATTGCCAGTGTGGTAAATACAGACCAGCAATGGATGAAAACAACTACATCGCGATATACAAACCAATCAACGTGCGAATTGCTTGATGCAGTGCTGAATAATACAACCGATAAAAAATACATCATCAGTGCAATCAACGTAGTCGGACACGCAAGTAGACATGGTCATAACGAAGCCGGTAATGACAGAAATAGTAGTTTGTCAGGTAGACGTGCTGGTACTGTGCTGAATTGGCTAAAAACAAAGTTAGCAGATAAAATATCTTTTGCTAAAGAATGTGACGCTGTAAACTTTAATGTTGTGACCGGAGGATACACTCTAACAGAAAATTCTCCTGATGTAAATCTAGCGAATGCAAAAATACAACGTAGTGCAGAGAGTACGATTTCGTTCATTAGCGAAGAGAATGCTCAGATATATCATGATTTAATATCAGTTGATGGGAATGAACAAGAGTTTGAAGGTAGTGATGAAGAGTGGGAAGAGTTCAAACGTCAAAAAGAATCTCAGGGATATACAGTTATATTGTTAACTGACCCGAACAACCTTGTTGAAAGTACTGACGCTGGTGGATATGGTGATGAGTATACGTTTTTCAAAGAACTAAAGCACGAAGACCCGTTTGTGTTTAAAAAGCTTATTGATAAGATAAAGCATTTTGACCCAGCATACCACAGCATATCACCCGAAGGTTTCACAGAACGTTTAACATTCTTGCAACAGTGCTGTCGTCAGAGTGCCACACGACATGGCGGAAGGAAAGCAGATAACCTTGCATTCGGCCGGCCTCCGGTATGTGTACTTCGATTGGGTGACTTCTACTACACAAAGATAATCATCGAGAACATCCAGTTGAACTTTGATGATACAACGTGGGATATGAACCCAGAAGGAAATGGTGTACAACCAATGTACGTTAAGGTGTCAATCGCATTTAAGTTCCTCGGTGGTTCCGACATTCAAGGACCTATTGCACGTCTGCAGGATGCACTTTCATATAACTACTATGCGAATATGGGTATGGTTAGTGAATATGCGGAGAGTCAGGTATATGATGAGAATGGTAAACCGACTTCGTTTAAGGCGAATAGGATATTAACAGCAAAACAATCGTAATATGTCATATAACAGATATAGTAAGTTTATCAGTGGAAATAATGTGGAAATCGTGCCGTTTATTCCTATTCGACACAGAGCCACTGATATGTACACTGAGTATGAACATAACAGGACACGCCTCGATGTTCTCTCTAATGAGTTCTATGGAGACGCGTCCTACGGTTGGCTTATTCTACAGGCAAACCCGGAATTACGCAGTTGCGAATTTGAGATAGACGGTTCCGTTGAGGTGAGGATTCCGTTCCCGCTTGAAGAGGTCATTGCTGGATACGAGAAAGATATCGACAAACACAAATTATACTACGGTAGTAATTAATGGCAGAATACAGTACATACATTGACCCGGCTCAACTTTACACAGCACAGTCAGACAGAGGATTGGTTGCTGTTACTCCAGCGTTGGAGGACATGAGTGTTGCGGTCGACCTGGAAGTGGAATGCCCTAGGCGTAACAACAAGGCAATCACTGATAATGGTAAGTTCATCTTGCAGTTCTACACAACTGAAAAGGTGGACGGTCAGAGTACTGTGTCGTTTTTGGGCGGTAGCCAGTTTACGGACGCTAAAACAAGCACTAAGCTGCGTTACCTTACAAACAATGGCATTGAGTACGTGTACGGAGACGAAAAGAACGATGAGATGTTTGGTATCAAGTCAATCTTTATCGACTACTCTACATTTTTCGTGCCGAACATCACAATCGAGTTTGCCGATGTGCGCGGCGCATCGCTATTTAGTATAGAGGAGGCAGCACACCAGGGGCAAGGCAGTTCTATTGGTAATGAGAATGGAAGTACAGACGTTGTTCGCTCATTCTTTGAGTGTTTCTTCCGCTTCCCGTATCCGACATTCAGGCTAAAGGTAAAAGGCATCTACGGCAAACCTGTTTCATATGAGTTGATGTGCTTGAAGTGTACAAGTGACTTCGATTCATCTACCGGCAACTATAACGTAACAGCCAACATGGTTGGTTACGCTTACTCTCTGCTTAATGATATCACGCTTAACGCGCTGATTGCGGCTCCGAACGAGAAACACGATACTGGTTCGTGGGGTGCAGACTATTGGAATGCGACTTTTGAAGGTCGCCCGCTTCCTTATGGTCATGGTAACTTCAAAAAGTTTAGCGACATCCTTGTTAACATTACACTAGCTCAGAACGAGATTGAACATGTCCGCACTGAGATAGATGAAGACCGCTCCAAGGTTTCTCAACTGATGGAGACTTTGGCAATGATGCAAACGCATCTTCGCAAGATTAAAGGTTATTTACAGTCATTTTTTGAAACCAGGAAGTGGCAAGTAAACCCATATATTGACAAAGACGAAAGCGTTACGTTTTTCGGTGCGGATGTTGCTAGTGTTGTTGACAATGGCAGTCCGACACTAAAAGCTCTTGAAACGTATATTAACGAAAACAGAGTTCTACCTGGCTATGATAATGCTGATTTTCGTTCTGCTGGTGATGAAATAAAACAACTACGTGCAATTGTACAAGAGTATCAGACATTGGCAGCATCTAACGGAGATGGAACTGCATTACCTGAAGATATCATCGAACAACTAACAACACCGTCTAAATATGTAAAATATACAGGTAAGTTAACATATACGATAACTGGCGGTGGCTTATATCACACCACTAAAAATACATTTGAGAAATTACAATCTTGGAATATAATTAGCAATGGTACCGAAGGGGAACACATGTTTAATGTTAACCAGGTGAGTGATGATGTTGTAGAAACCAGTAACGAAGATATTCCGCTTGTTGTATCTTCTGCTGCAACACCATATGATGCTTCTATTTTACAATTCCCTAGTGCAACACCAATGTCTAGTTGGAACTATGCAGATGGTACTGATTATTATGTTTATGTTATCGATACAACTGAAGCATATAACACTATAGGTGATATATATGCTCACTATACAGACTATCAAAGAGATACAACTCGTGCACACGAGCGGCTTGCTAATCTATATGAGACAAAATTAGGGTTTAAACCTAGTATTGGTAATATAGCAGCAATCATATGCGCACACATAGAGACATTTTTGCATTGTATTAAGGCGTGTGAAGATTCTATTTATTCTGATGAAATTTGGACGAAACGTGTGATGTCATTGTTAAATAACATGACAGACATTGCAAATGCATCCAAACATTTGCCTCCATTCCCGATGGTAACAGAGAATAAAGATGGACGACTTGTTAGGAGTTGGCCTGGAAGTCTTCCGGAAAATAGTCGTGCGTACATGCCGGAAATCCACCTTATTAATGGATTTTTGAATGGTATATCAGAACTAAGCGATGCTTTTTCTAACGCTCAAGACCAATTAATTACAGAAATTGAGCAGGAAAAAACCCCGGCGTTGTTTAGCAATGATATAGACATTCCGTGTCCGCTGTTTCCAAATGATTTTATTTGTACTATCGATGATAGGAAAAATGACGAAGTTTTAACACCATTTGGTGTTGACCCGTATGATTATACTAAACAAACAGACCCAAATCAAGCGATTAATGGGCTTATGTGTCGTTACTATAGTAATTTTAGCGTTGGTCTTTCAGAAAAACAAAAGGGTATTATTGATGGTGTAAATTACGCATATTATTATGGCAATAATATTGGTAATATCGCAAATGATTCGTTCCTATCAAAACTATCTTCTGCAGAACCATCATATAAAATTTCATCTGAAAGCGAGACAAAGCGCAAAGCAATGCCTTTTATGAATTATAAGCTAGACGATACATCAAAAGAAAAAGCTTATAAGTCACTTAATTCGTATAGTTCTAACTATCCGCAATATTACGTGCGCTATAATCTTCAGAACGATTTAAAATTTGCAGTTGCGAATAAACAATTATTCAAAGCTTATAATTATAACGAGTTTAAAACAATGTTAACTGCGAAACTTGGGGCAATGCCACCTGAAGCTCGCGAGATATTGTCAGGCAATCATGCACTTTATAATAATCAATTAGATGGGTACCAAGCACATACAGACAATGTGGAAGGCATGCATGGTATTTACCATTACTACTATGACGAGGATAGTTTTTGCTCAAATACGCTAGGAACTCATATATATAAGGGAAGATTTGCACGATTTGTTAATGTTGGCGATGTGACAAAAATACCGTTTTACGAGTCAAATTGGTGGACAGGCGGTGATTTAAAAAATATAGACACGACAACAGGACAGGTGACTGATGGTGTTCAAGGTCCATACGAAGAGGATATTTTACCATTTGATGATGCGATGCTTGATAAAATGAGCATAATGTATTTTGAAACAACATTTTCAAAACCATCATATTATGGATTAACGAGTATTCATGAGAAAGCTGTTAGGTTTTTGTCATCTATTTTCATTGGTAGGGAAACGAAATTTTATGGTGGCAATCCGAGCCAAAACATAATTCTAAATGATGGTAGCACACTTGGTGCTTGTTATATTCAAAACACGGCAGGCTTTTTATTGCAAGGTGCACAACTTGCTCTTAAAGCAGAAAGAGAGAATACGCCAGTTGCTAATTATAAAAATTATAGCCAAAAACAGAAATATCTACTAGAAAAATATGAAGAGTGGTTAGATATGCCAGAAGTTGGCTTTAAATACATTATGAACCGGTACGAGTTGAAAGACGAAACTGGGCAAGTTTACACAGAGGAAATGGCGAAAAAATTATTTGACTACATCAGTAGCGCTCAAAAAACTAACGATTTTTTGGTCAATGTAGAAAGCATTGTTGCATCCAGACCGGATAATATTACAATTTCAAATAATTTATTTGGCCTTGGTGATAAAACATACACGTCCTACGTTGAATACTCTACTGCTGGTGATAATAATTGTATTATTTTTTACAATAACCCAAATCCTGCCCATCAAAAGATAAGTAAATTCTTCCTTACGCCTTGTATTATTTTTGACCTACATGGATGCTATTCTAATTTTAATGATATCAACAACAGCAAACCGTCAAAAGACTATCTAGATAATATCCAGGATGGGTATAAAAAAACTTTTAGCCAAATTACGGCAACTCAACACGAGCTCGAACGTGAAGCGGCTAGTGAGCAAGTTAGCATGGATATTAACCGCAACATCTTCGCAAATGACGATGTTCATGTCGGTTTGTATACGTACATAAAAACATTATACGACAGATGGCTTTGTGGAAATACCGGCCGCGATGGTGGCGGAAGTTTAATGTCGTATGATAAGTTGTACGGCTATGATAATTTCTACACGAAGCACTTCAAATTTATTGATACCTACTATAACAAGGTAGGTGATTTGCTTGTTGTTAATATTGGGCACATTATGGAACAGATAGAGTATAGCCTAAGCAACGATACAATGTCTTTGCTTGAGTTTATTACTGGAATTTGTACCAAAAACAATGTCCAATTCCTGTGTGTTCAAAATTTCTCAGACTTCGGAAGTACAGATGCAAAGCATAATCCAATTGTTGACGCGTTTAAGGCGATACCGTATTCGCAGGCCGGGATGGACACATTGACGACTATACCTGATTTTGTCTTCTTATATGCAAACCAACCGTCGCAGAATCTAGATATCAGTGGTGATGGTGATTACGAATACTCAGACGACAGTTTTGATGTATCAGATGATGCTATAATGAGCAACCTATGTATTCCGAACCGTCGAGAATGTAAAATACCAGCATTCGCTGTTAACTATGGTTCGATGTATCAACATTTCTTCAAGGACATCCATGTTGGTATGGACAGCTCAATGGCAACGGAACAATCAATCAAGGCGACGTTCCTGATAGCAAACGCTAACGCGAACACTGATACGAACGAAATAGTTAGCCCGATTGGTCAGGACTTATATAGTATTTACTCAGTGAACTCTTATAAGTGTGAGTTAACAATGCTTGGTAGTGCATGGATACAACCATTGATGTACTTCCAGTTAAATAACATACCAATGTATCATGGCTCGTACCAAATCAAGAAGGTTACGCATCAGATAACTCCTGGTAATATGACCACACATATTATTGGTGTGCGCCAGGCGAAGATAGGTAACCGGTTTATCACTGATTACTTTATGGATGCGACTAACATGACCGGCATGGCAGGTTCTCTTGATTATTCAGCCAAATCATCAGTCGCAAATTACAATAATGATTGTGGTTATGAGTATTGCAATGTGAATACAAACACAAATGAAGACGACTCGCTAAATCACTCTGTTGTTATAGACGTACTCAAAGCACACAAAGTTCCGTCCGGAACCACCAATGATGACACAATGAGTATGTACGATGCTATTTTATCTGGTGTTATCAACACGGCCAAGGACAACAACTGCCATAACAATGAGACAGCCGTTAAGTTGATAGCGTCTGTTGTGTACTGCCGTATTAAGAGTAATGACCTCGAAATTGGTGGTATTGATAAACTTTTCGCCTCGAACGAACCAATCAACTGGAAACGCAACAAGATTAATGAGACAACGTACAAGAACCAAGTGAAATGGGTTAAAGAAATATTTACATCGTCACCTCTTTCACTAAAGGGTAAGGAATACGATTCAGATTATAGTAGTTAACAGCGCTATGCCGAATAAGTTAAAAGAATCACAACTAACAAAAATACGCAATTTCCGATTCAATGGAGAGTATGGTAGGTCTGGCATTAAAGTCGGGTCTTTATATGTCGAGGTTGGAACTGAATCGATGTTCACTAAAACAACACAGACACAGCAAGAAAATCCGAACGGTCTTACCGATTTGGCTGTTCAGTTGTTCAATGCTATTGACGGAACAAAAAATATTACAGGCGTAATCAAAGACTGCAAACTTACGATAGGTGTCCTAGATGCAAACAGTACAAATAAGAACCAGTTCACGATTACATCAGACAAAACTGATGCGTACAAAACCCTATTTGATATAATTTTAAGTACATACTATGATTATTTTTCAGCACTGATTTGGATGTACGGCGGTGAGTCTAATCAACGTCTTGTTGTCACAGCATGCGACCAGAAAGGTAATAATCGAGAGGCTAGGAAAGTATATTGCATGAATGCAAACCGACAGATGCTTGGTTTCGATTCAACATATCCAGAAGGATTCATTGCTGCTCTAAAGAAGAAATATATGTTGGATAAGTTTGCCACACCATACGATTACTTCAAAAAGAATGGTAAAAATGTGTATTTCACAGACTGTTCCAATTTTATAACCGTTGTAACAGGAGAGTTAGGGGACGATAAGAAGGCCGCATTCAATAAGTTGTTTAATGACGTTCATATCAGCGACTGTGCAGAGGTTCTTCCAAGTACGATGCCGGAAGGTAATAACAGTGGGTGGATGGCTGCGGTTAAACGTGTATGGATGGGTTATACAAAAGACTCAAGCGCTGGTGGACTATTCAATGGTGGTAATACGTGGGGAGCAACTGCAGTGCAGGACATAACTCGTATTAGAGCTGCAGGTATCCAGGCTGCTACATACTGCCGTGCGGATTGCTCAGGCTTTGTCGGTGCTTGTCTACAGGAATATTTAGGTCCTGGAACAGCAAGAAAACAAATTGGTGGCCTTGCTCTAACAACTGCTTCATATCACGCAAGTAAACCAAACATACCAAATTTCAAAAAATACACATCCGGATTGTCTTCGATGACATTCCCGCAGGGAACAATCATCATTATGCATGGTGGTGGGGAACATCATGCCACTATCGTTGCAGACTACGAAAAAGACAGGTTCTACGATTATGGAAATCCGAGAAACGAAACACGATTTGCAAAATACTGCAAGAACGGTGTAAAACCAAACAGGAAAGCCGGTGACCCTGTTTGTATGGGCAATGGTGTCCATAAAGCTAAAAATACTTTTGTTGTAGCATATGTTCCTTTAACTGACGGCTCAAACCAATATGTCACAAAATCAACAGAAGGCCAAAATGTCACACTTCAGGCAGACACACAATCACGCGCTGCAAAATGTGTGAAATATCTATACGATAATGTGTTTAATGAAGGTGATACTACTATGCGTAGATATGCAACTTGCGCACTTGTCGGAAACCTTATGCAAGAGAGTGGTATTAAACCCGATATCAAAAACAGTCTTGGCGCGTTCGGTATAGCACAATGGCTTTCTGCCAGTTATCAAGAAAAACTATACAAGCATCTTACCGGGCAAACCAAAACAGCAAGCAAAGACGGTGCACTTGGTAATGATTTAAAGGCTGCAGTTACACCGCTGGCAGATAAAGGTCTTAGTAAAGAGCTGACATTCCTTGGGGATATGCTGCGAGGGTCTAATAATGCACTACGCAGATATATGCTTGGTTTGCAAACAAAAAGTGGAGTTGCTCCAGCATCTATATTGTCACATCTTGAAAATCAACTGTCGTTATCTACGCAATCACTGTTAATGAAAGAAGTTGAATCATTCTGTCGCGTATACGAACGTCCGGGTGAACACGAGATGAAACTACAGACTCGTTTGAACTACGCAACAACTTTCTTTAACAATTGGAGTACCTATTATTCTTAAAATGGGACTATATTAGCGCTAGAGAACGTACGATATGGTAACATTAGGATACATACTAGCAACATCGAAGGTACGGGACGTACCTGGATACATAGAGGTAATAAATGACGTGTCACTGGCTGATGCGTCATTGCCTTTACTTATAGTCGGGTACGAAAACGCAAAGAGTAACATCAGTGGATTCACGCCTCTTGAACGTGTATACGAAAACGGGCGCGTCAGGTGGATTCTCAGCAAGACTGAACACCGTGGTGAGTATGAGAAAGGATTGAAAGAGTTCTACGAATATGTTGTGTCGTCTATTACAGAGAAGTGTAAATATGCTTATGTCAATGTAACGAAGATGCATCAAAAGGAGATAGACTCACTCAAGGCCAAGTTACAAGCTAGCAAGCCTGATTTGACAGTGTGGGATTCCTGGAACATGGACTATGTGTTGTCCGGAGATACTGTATATGGTGTTTCGAAGGAAATCGTCGACTACTGCGGCCTCAAGGAGACAATGGGAGATGTCATGCGGTGTGCTAAAAGCGTGTCGTATGTGAACAAAGAATCCAAAAGCGCTGTCAACGAGATAGCAAACGGCCTCATAAAGGAGCGTTTCAAGTGCTTTTTCTATTCAAAAACCATGCGTAAATAACATTTTTCCAGGTATTCTTGTATTTATAGTTAGATAAAACTCCATACTATGGACAATACTTTATTAGAAACAATGGAAGAGACGTTGAATATCAACGGCGAGGCTCCCGTTAGACGTTTGAAGATGGACAGAGGTTTGATTGAACGTACTGAATCTTCTGTTACCGTGCTTACGGAGGACAACAAACAACTATTAGTAGACTAATATTTACGAAATGGCTATATTGACTGAACAAGATAGGATGGCTGCCGAACTTGCACAGTTTAGGCATCTCTGTGAGTATGGCTATCCTGTTTCCTATAAGAAAGAATCAGCACCTGCAGTGATTGGTGAAGCTGGAGAGGACGAGAACCAACCGGTTAATCCAGCAGACAATCAAGGTAAGAATGACACATTGCCCGCTCCGGGTGATGCTGCCGCTACACAAGGTGATGAGGCTACACCTGCACCTCCGCAACCAGGTGATGATATGGGACAGGGTGCAATGGAGCAACCGGTAGAGGAACCAGTGGATGCCAATGGTATTCCTGAGCTCAATGCAGAGGATGTTCCGTCATTGGATGACGATACTACAACCGAGCAGCCTGGTGATACAGTTATTGATGTTGATGACCTGACAAAGGCTCAAGAGAAAATCAATAATAAGGCGAACGCCATCGGCACGGATGTTGTTGATGTAAGTGACAAGATTAACAAATTGGCCACTGCTATTGACGACGTTCTTAATAAGCTCGAATCTAACAATAGTGACATTGAGAACCTTCGCAGTGAGTTCGAGAAACGCAACCCGACAGAAACAGAGAAACTGCAGCTGCGTTACAAAGACTCTTATCCATTCAATGTGAATCCGGATACGTACTTTGACAACAAAGACAACGGAAAGGACGAACAGGAAGAGGAGAAACAACAATACGAGATACATCAATCTGATATCGAAGACGCCGTCGACGACCCGACAATTGCAAAGTCTTTCGACGAGGAGTTTGATGAAGCATACCACTATGACATGGCAAGGATTCTTGAATGGAATAGTAACGGTGACCCTGAGAGTCCTGCACAAAAGGAAGAGTATCTCCAAGCGAAGAGCGCTATTGGTAAAATGATTGTTTATCACTTCTCAAACGGAAGTGGAACGACCGGCATCCGTGTTGACTCTGTTAGCCGGATTAGCTCAGGAAACTTCATCTTTGTCGATGTAGACGGTAGTCGTGGTGTTGAGATTGCTGACGTTCACTCACTTATACATCATGCACCTCGCGCACCGAAGGCTAGCCTGTACTTGACAAATGGTGAGACACTGGACAGTAACGGCTTTGCTGTTCTGGCCTAAAAACACTTGTGACAATGAATAGGGGGAGCAAAAAATCCTCCTATTTTGTCTGTAATTAGTTTAAAGTTTCGTCTAAAAGGACTATATTAGTAGTGAAAAACAATGGCTATAGAGCCGCTTTGATTTTTATATTTATTTTTACATTTAATGGAAGAAACAATGAATTATGGGACTGAGATTTCCCCGGCAGCTGTGCAAGCACAAATCACAGAGTCGAAACCTCAACAAGAGAAAGTAGAGAAAACTAAGGTAGAATTCGACCCCAAGCATTACCTTCAAACAAATTTGGAAGATGGGCAGACGGAGCGCACCATGCAAATTCGTCTTCTCCCGATTACCAAAGACGCGCAGACACCTTTCCTTCTTGTACATGCGCATTACCTAAAAGTACCTAAAACAGTTTCTAAAAACGGTTGGAAACGTTTCATCTGTCCGGTCAAGAATGGCTTCGAGGACAGTATCGACAAGTGCCCGTTCTGTGTTATAGAGCGCGACACGCTTGCTGCCATGAAGAAAGAGGTAAAGGACAGTGAAGCCTACAAGAACCTCAACAGCCTTGCCTTCCAGTATAAGGCTAAACCGATGTGGCTTTGCCGTTGTATTGACCGCGACCACGAGGACGAGGGTGTTAAGTGGTGGATGTTCCCGCACCAGGAGCGCAAGAATGATGGTATCATCGATAAGCTTGATTCAATCGAGAAGATTGCACGCAAGCAAGACCCGAACTACACCATCTACAGCCTCCGCAACGGTAAGGACTTATTCCTTACTATCAAGGGTACAATGACCAACGGTAAGATGCAGAAGTCAATCACCATTGTGGCCGGCGACCAACGTACGCCTATCTCTACTAACTATGAGCAGGCTATGAAATGGATTAATGACCCTGTTCTGTGGACTGATGTCTATAAGGTTAAACCTTACGACTATATGTCAATCATTGCAGAGGGTGGTGTGCCTGAGTTCGATAAGAACTTGAAAAAGTTCGTGAACATTGCAGCTCCTGGCGTAAACGACGAAGCTGTAAAGGAAGGTATAAACACTCCGGAAGAGAAGGCTGCTGAGCAAGAGATTACCAATGCAATTCCTGTAAACGAACCTAAAGAGCCTGTTACGAAATTTGACCCTGAACTCAATAAGGCTGTACAAGACCTACCGTTCTAATATGGAAGGAAAACTTTACTACACATACGGAACGATGTCGTCAGCAAAAACGTTAGAGCTACTCTCTTTGGCTTATACGCTTGAGAAAAATGGTGACGCCGTTCTGAGTTTGAAATCTTCAATCGACACGCGTGAGGGTGATAATGCTATCATCAAATCGCGTGCCGGTTTGCAAAGAGACTGTATCATCATTAACGATGACCAAGATATATACGAGCCTATTAAGCAGTATGTTGAGGAGATACGTAAGCAAACCAACAAGAGAGTGTGGGTGTTTGTTGATGAATGTCAATTCTTAACGCCACGGCAGGTTGATGAACTGGCCGCTATCGTAGATGATTTTGATGTCAACGTATTCTGCTTTGGACTTCGTACTGATTTCCAATCACATCTTTTTCCAGGCGCAGCAAGGCTTTTCGAACTTGCAGATACCATCACTGAGAAGAAAACATATTGCAAGTGTGGCGGAAAGGCAATTATCAACGCCCGTGTTGACGGAGATGGGAATGTATTGAATGACGGTGAACAAGTTCTAATCGGCGGTGACGAATGCTACGTTCCTATGTGTCGTAAGTGTTGGAAAGAACGTTCTCACTAAAAAACAAACAACAACAATTATATGGCAACACAAGCAGTAAAGAAAAAAAGTAATCCGCTAGGTGGGTTGGCTAGCTTCAAAAAATCGCACGCTTTCTCGTATAACAACGCAGATAAGCCGCTCGAATGGATTCAAATGCCACCTGCGTTCCAGGAAGCAACGCGTTTGGTTGGTATCCCGATGGGTTACGTAACAGCAATCCTCGGACACTCCAACACTGGAAAGACGACACTCATCTGTCACATTATTGCGCAGGCACAAAAGCAAGGATGTATCCCTGTTATTATCGACACTGAGAATGCATTTGATTTCAACTACGCAATATCGATGGGGTTTGTAGCAACTCCAGTGCGCGACGATGATGGAAAGATTGTAATGTATGATGGAGATTTCCTTTATTACAATAATGCAATCCTCGCCGCACAATACGGTGACATTGATTACAGTACCGGAAAAAAAGTCGCTACTCCACGTACATGTGCTGTGATTGAAGACGTTGCACAGTGTATTAACGATGTCCTTGATGCACAGGAATCTGGACAGCTTGATGCACCACTCCTGTTCGTATGGGATTCAATTGGTTCCATCGGTTCGTGGCAAGAGTATGCGTCCGGTAAGAAGGCGAATAACATGTGGCAAGCTGCGGCTATCGCAACATCTATGCGTGATATTCTGGATAATCGTATTCCTGGCAGTAAAAAGGCTATGTCTACTTACAGTAATACATTTGTGATGATTCAGAAGTTAAGCGTCGAGACAACTCCTACCGGACTCAAGTCTGCAAAGGGTAAAGGCGGTTTGCAATTGCATTACAGCGCTCGTCTTGAGTTGTTCCTTGGTGGTGTAGGTGGAGCCGGAACAAAGGTTCTGTCTGCTGTTAGCAAGGGTGCACAAATTGATTACGCTACCGAGACGAAGATTAAAATCACAAAGTCTCACCTGCCTTCGCCGTTCAACGTAACCGGAGAGGGAAAATTCGTATGTACTTCGAAGGGTATCATCAAGTGCAGTGAGCTGGAAAGCTATAAGAAAGAGCACTTGAAGGAAATCATCGATGGACTTAACCAACAACTAAGTGCTTACGGAGAGGGTACAGTCGACAGTGATAACATTGACTTCGCTGAGCGTGAGGTTGAAGAGTAAACTGATAGATGGTGTGGCTTCGGTTGCACCATTTATTTTTGTTTTTGTATTTATTGGTAGTTAAGATTTTAAGCGATGATTGTTACAACCAAATGGATGAAGGAGAAATACGATGAGTTCAACGCTCGCTATTTCGAAGGAAAACTACCAAATATACAATTTAAAGTCAATAACACCAATAGTCGATGGGGGTACTGCTTCGTATCACTACAGTCTGTCGCGCGGTACTATTACACCTACAGAGATTAAAATGTCTAACTATCATGACTCTCCGGAGAAGGTGAAGATTAACACGCTTCTTCACGAGATGATTCATATAGCAGACTACACATTCCACCCGGAACACTTCCTAGTACGTGACAGGTGGACTGGAAAATACAAGCGCCGCAGGTACGACGCACACGGACCTATTTTCTTTTTGCCTGAGGCTGCTCGTCTTAATAAGGACGGGTGGGGAATTGACGCACATGTGACGCAGGACGAAATTGAGTCAAGCACGCTTAGTGCCGACAATCAAATGAAACTAGATAAAAAGAAACGTACAGGTGTAACTTTCTTCATCATCCACTACGCGCATCCATACATTCTCACTAGGACGGGTAATGTCATGTACCACTACGGTTATTGTAAGGTTGGAACTCGCCGGGATGACTACCTTGTAAAATTTAAAGATTGCGTTGCACGTGGTGAAGTCAAATACGTTGACGAGTATGTGTCTCATACAGAAGAAGGTGTCAAGGCACCAACCAGTAAGGAGCGCCGGTGGTATTTAACCAATGACCCAGAGGGCATCATTGAGAAATATAGTCTTGAATACGTAGGAACTGTGGCCGGCCGCACTCACTCCGTTATTAAACAAGACAAGCAGGACGACAACAACGAAATAACAACAGGAACAATGGAACCAAAAGAGAAAAAGATTCCTGTATTCACAATGAGACTGAATAACGGCCGCGTATTCACTATCGAAAACGTCACAGAAGACGAGTTGCGCGCTGCAATAAAAAAGCAGTTTCCGAACTGGTCTGAGGATGCTATTAACAAACTAATAGCAAACCAGTCATTCTTTCCTAAAGGCAAAGGATTGGAAGAAAATTGTGAACATGGACTCATCGACGAGGATACAGAAGGAGGAGATGCAACAGACGCGTTTACACGTGTTATTCCAATCACAAAAGATAGTGGAATTGTAGAAATGGAATAAAAAAGTAACCTATTTTCGAAAAAACGGACTATATTAGTGTTGAAATCAAACGAAAGTAGGAATATATGATTCACAGTGAACTTCGAAAAGAAGATGTGCGTCGTTCTAATGTTATATCGGATTTCCTGGATAAACATTTCTACGCCGTGCACACAACACAGTTCGAACGTGTAAATGACACCGAGCGCCAGGTTCAAGGTATCGATACCATTTTCACATTTCAAGGACACGAATATACATGCGACGAGAAGGCTTCAGTTAGGTATATCAACAAGAACCTGCGAACCTTCTCGTTTGAGTTAAGCTTTTTGCGCAAAAGCGGAGAGACAACAGATGGGTGGTTACTGTCAGAAAAAGACATTAACAACTCTTTCTTGCTATGCTGGATAGACAGGGCAAAGAGCGATACGCCACAGGATGAAAGTGATATTCTGGAGATGGAGATTGCACTTGTACGGCGCGAAGCAATTCTTGCCTACCTACAGCATTTCGGATGGGATAAACGAAAGCTACTGCGTAAGGCAAGGCGCATACGTGAGCAGTATCACGAGAATCTCGGCTCGATAGAAACAAATGGCTGCAAGTTTGTGTTTTCCGATAAGCTTGTTGAGAAGCCTGTGAATGTTCTCATTTCGCGTGATACATTATTAGAGATAAGCGATTTTCACAAGATTTTGTGATTTTTCGCTATTTTTGTATGGCTATTATGTGATTTTGGTATCAAATTCACACTATTTTGTGATTTTCAAGGAACAGTTATGTATATGGAAGAAACAAAGGGATGGACGATGACGTCTACTATTGGCTCCATCCAAACAGAAAATGGCGGCCAAAAAGAAGCTAATGCTCCAGTAGGTAAAATCGGCACGATTGAGCCAATCTGGGACGACGATGATGACAACACGTTATCTGAAGAAGCTGCAGAACAAAAGGCTTTTGTACGCGGTGTGCTTGTAAAATACACCACCGGCACGAAGTACAATATAGATATTGAAGAGATAGTGGATTATATTGCAGGACTTTACAGGCAGTAATTTATGCAACAAGGTATACGCCCGAACATATCACAACGCAAACCGGCAGAGAAGCCTGAAACACACCTGGTAATTGACGGCAACAGTCTCCTGAAGCGATGCATCAGTATAGATAAGCGTGTCAGCCAAAAAGGTTGGGAGTGGGGAGGAATATTCCAATTCCTGATGCAGGTAAAGGCTGTTTTGCGGAAGTATAACTTCGACTATGTGTATGCTTTTTTCGACGGAGACCAGAGTGGGTATTTGAGATACAAACTCTACCATGCCTACAAGGCAAACCGTGATAAACACTACGACACATTCTCGGAGAATCAGTCAGCGCACGATAAAGCGTTCAATGCATATTGCAAACGTACTCTAGATTATCACGCACAGAAAGCAGCCCTAACGGAGCGTGCGAGTGCTGAAGACGACGCAGACGAGAATTTCCGGAGGCAGCGTGGCATCCTCGGTATGATTATGGAAGAGTTATTCATCCACAGTGCCATGTTTGACATGGTTGAGGGCGATGACCTTATTGCGTATTACGTAAAGAACAAGAAGCCGCAGGATAGAGTTGTAATCATGAGCGGTGACATGGACTTAGCTCAGCTTATCTCTGACACAGTTATTATGTACTGTCTCAACTCAGATGAGCATAAGCCGAAGTTCTTCATAAACTCAACAAACTCTATCGAAAAGCTTGGATTCACACACAAGAACGCCGCGCTCATTAAAACTATATGTGGTGATAAATCTGATAACATCTTCGGCATAACTGGTTTTGGTGGAATTGGACATAAGACATTGTTCAAGTTTTTCCCTGAACTCATTACAGAAGAACACGACTACGCCTATATAGAACATCGTGCGCGAGAGTTACATGCAAAGAAACCAAGTAAGTTCTTAGAGAACCTTATCAATCACAGAACGACCGGTGAGTACGATGGTGATGTTATTGATATCAACAATAAACTTGTTAGTCTCAAAGAGCCAATGCTCACCGAAGAGGCAAAACAGTATTTTGTAGATACAATGTACAAGCCTATAGACCCGGAAGATAGAGACTTAAAGAACATCAAACAGTTGACCTATGAGTATCGTTTTACAGACTGGCTCAACGACGAAACATTCGGTAGATTTTTCTCTGATTTCACAAAAACGATGGATTTAGAAAAAAAACGTTACAAAATGTCACTAAATTAAAAAACTTCGGACTATATTAGTATTGGAGTTTGAAAAACCACATAATTTATAATTTAATTGTTTAATCCTTTAACCCAAAGAAAGAAGAATGGAAGAAAAGAAGTATCCATTTGACATTGAACTGCAAGTGAATGACACTGTAGTTCTTGCAAACAACTTTAACATCAGCTTCTTCAATTGGGAGAGTATGAACTCTAGAGACTTCCTGGTAGTTGCTCGCAAATGCGTGAAACTTATTAAGGATGACCTCGCTTCAAAGAGCCGTGTCGCATCTTGGTTCTACAACTCGCCCGATTACAAAGAAGGTGAACTCCTGAAACTGCGCCAGGACTATCTGGACGCACACAAAGACGAACTCGTTGAGTGGCCTGTCAAAGTCAACGAGAATGAGTACGCTACGCAAGCGCTTAACTACATCTCGAAAGAGCACACTTACCCGGCTCAAAGTGACTATGAGACACCGGTAGAGCCCATGTCGTACATCTTCAAGTTTGTTATCAAACATGAAGGACGAGAGATGTTCTCGGAAATCTGGGACGGTTCCTACTACCAACCCATTGTACGCGAGCACATCGACCTCATTAATGACCCGCGTCGCTACGAGAGCGATGACCCGACGGAGTCTATCTCTCTGAAATTCAGCATGTATCGTGCCATGTCGCTTGGCAAGACCAATGTGCTTTCGGAGATTATCCGTAAAATCTGCGACGTATGCCGCCCGGAGAAGCTTATCCGTGACGAGAAAGGCCGTGTAGTTGAGAAACAAGGTCGCTATGCAACCACTCTTGACTACGACCTGGGAGAAGACTTCACCAATGACAGCGACAATACCGTTCGTCGCTACGAGTATGGACGCATCACGCGCCAGAAACAACTTACAAGTGAGTTGCTGAAAACGAAGGGTGTGTCGGAGAAAAATCGTAAGTGGAGAAAACAATTTTACGGTAACAAGAAATAGTTGGTAGAATGGCTGTTCAGGATGATAAAAGCTGCCTCGGATATCTTGGGGCGCATTATCAATATAACCTTGTGAAGGAATTGATTGAAGATAAGGAATATTTCAAAGACCTGTCATCAATCCTTGACCAAAATTCCTTTACGGAGCCTATTCTTAAGAGTGTTGTCACCATTATGCGTGACCACTATGCGAAACACGGTTCCGTCCCTGGTTATGATACAATCAAAATCTACCTGGCCGACCAAGCTCACACCACTTACGAACGCGAGAGTAACCTCGCAGCAGTCGATAAGCTGAGGAATATGTCTGTGGAATCTCCTGACATGATTAAGGAGAAAGCAGATGTATTCTTCAAGCAACAGAATATCGTCAAGGCTGCGAATATGATTTTGAAGATTGCCGCAGACGGTGATACTTCTAAATATAGCCAAATTGAAGACATTCTCCATAAGGCCTTGAACGCCGGTAAACATGATAACCACTTGTTCCGGTTGTTTGATGACTATGAGGAGACTCTGTCTAAAGACTACCGCTGCCCAATCCCAACAGGTATCGGTAAGCTGGATGAAGCTCTCGAAGGTGGTCTTGGAAAGGGTGAGCTCGCTACTATTGTGGGTGCATCAGGCTATGGTAAGGCTCTCTCTGTCAACGAACTCGTAGCAACACCAAACGGATGGGTGCGAATGGGAGATATACATAATGGAGACTATGTACTGGGACGTAACGGTAAACCATGCAAAGTCGTTGGTGTATATCCTCAAGGAATCAGACCTATTTACAAAGTAACATTCACAGACGGTTCCAGTTGCGAATGTGACCTTGAACACCTCTGGAGTGTATGCAATGTAGGCAATCGCCGCGCCAAGTCTTTCACATATAAGGCAATGACGCTGCGAGAGGTTATTGAAAGCGGGCTGTACTTTGGCCAACAGAAGAAAGTATGCAAATACATGATTCCGACGGCCGATAAGGTACAGTATAACGCAAAGAAGGTTCTTTGCACCCCATACCTGTTTGGTTACTTCCTTGGTAATGGAGACATGGCAACAAACACCATCTCCGTACCAAGAGAAGACTCTGACGAAGTTGTAAATATCTTGCGTAAGTCCAATTTTGACTTTACCAAGATTGACAACGGAAAACGCAACATTACACTCCGATTTGGGGATGGATTCCGGATGATGTTCCAATCCTATTTCCAGGAATGGTTTACAAAGCTGAATTCGTTCATTCCGAACGACTATAAAGTCAACAGTGAGCGCGTTCGTGTTGATTTGCTTTGTGGCCTTATGGACAGCTCCGGCTCATTCGGCAAAGAAGGCGTGTTTAAGACCCGTTCTTCTAGAATGGCTCAAGACGTGTATGAACTAGCATTGTCACTTGGATGTAAAGCATCTATTAAGACAGGCTCTGCACGTTCTTATGAGAAAAAGAATGGAGAAGTCACGGATTACGATACCACATACTACGTACACATCACACTGTACGATAAGAGTATCCGTTTATTCGGCCAAGACAGTAAGCAGAATGGCGTGACCTATCGCACCGGAGAAACGTATCATCGACTCATTGAGTCTGTGAACTATCTTCGCGATGACCACGCACAATGTATTACCGTTGATGCCGAGGACGCACTCTACCTGACACGTGACTTTATTGTAACACACAACACTTCTATGACAACAGCGCTTGCTTCATACGCTGCAACATACAAGTGCGACTACAACAACAACAGAGGATTTAAAGTCCTTCAGATTGTATTTGAGGATACAGTTAAGCAGCTGAGACGTAAGCACTTTAGTAGGCTCAGTGAAGTCGAGGCGCGCAAACTTTCTTATGATGAGGAAATCTTCAAAGTAAGGGAAGCGACCGACATCAAGAATGAGAGGTGCCAGATGTTGCAGGAGAACCTGTTAATCGGAAGTTACCCAAGTGGTGAGTTGTCTCCGGTTGACATCCGAAACATCCTCAAAGAGTGTGAAAACAACGGTTTCAAGGTAGACCTACTGATTATCGACTACTTCGAATGTCTTAAACTCCTCAGGGGTATGGACGGAGATAAGTGGGATGCAGAAGGTGTTACTATGCGTAAACTGGAAACCGTAACGAAAGAATTTAATGTCGCGACCTGGGTTCCGATTCAAGGAACGAAGGATTCATTGAATGCTGATATCGTTACAATGGATAAAGGTGGTGGTTCCTTCAAGAAACTGCAAATCGCCCACATTGATATTTCGATTACGCGTTCGATGGAAGACGTGGCAAACAATCGCGCCAAGATATCCATCTTGAAAAACCGTGCTGGCCAGGCCGGTGCAACATTGGATAATGTCTATTTCGACAACGGAACGTGTACAATCAACACGGACAACGCTCAAACATTCAGTGATATACTGAAGTACAACGCAAAACGCGAAGAAGACCAGTCCGAACTTGCGAAGGCTATCTTTATGGCACACAAGGAAAGGCGCAAAATGAACATCGACGAACCATTCTAGATTCGTGAACGTTAGTCAACGGCCGATTGGGTAATTCCAGTCGGTCGTTTTTGTTGTTGATTTTATGGTTGATAATTTGTAAATTATCCTTGAAACCTATTTACGACCTATTTATTGGTGATATAGCATAACAAATGAGCGCTACACGTAAACAATTTTATAACGTAAAATATCCATTCGTAGATGAAAGCACCAATGGGTATATGTTCGACCTTGCGACCAATCCAATCGAGAGGGCGAAAAGCGAAGTCATGCACCTCATTCTTACACCAAAGGGTCAACGTATCAGAAAACCTGATTTCGGTACCAATCTCATTAAGTTTATTTTCGATATGAATGACGAATTGTCATGGGAAGATGTTAAGGCTGAGATACGTGACGCAGCAAAAAAGTGGCTAAATGGTATTACAATCAAGAATATCTCTGTTAGGCGTGGAGAAGACAACCCAACTGATGTTTTTGTAGTTACCACATTCGAAGTTGACCTTGGATACAAAACGGTTTCTGATACCGCGATTTATAAAGTATAATTAGAAGATGAGCACAAAACATATAAATTACCTCACAAGGTCTTACGATGACTTTGTACAACAACTGTTAGAGTTTACCAAACAGTATTATCCGGAACTAAGCGACAGTTTCAACGATGCCAGCGTAGGCAAGTGGCTGATGGAGCTTTATGCTGCCGTCGGTGACGATTTGTCATATCACATTGATAGGGTATATCAGAACACAAACCTGGATAGCACCAACTCAATGAACGCTGTGATGAACATGGCGCGCGCTGCAGGACTGAAAGTACCAGGCAAAAAGGCCGGTATGTGTGAAGTTGAGTTTACGTGTACACTCCCTGTGCTTATAACGAACGGTAGTGCAGGTCCGAACTGGAAATACGCTCCGCTCATCAAGCGTGGCACGCAGGTGTCTTCCGGTAATTATGTGTTTGAGACTCTTGATAACGTTGACTTTGCAGAGCAGTTCAATAACCTTGGCTACAGCAATAGGAAATATAAACCAATCATCGGTAATAACGGAAACCTGAGTGGCTACGAAGTGTCCAAGACTGCGCTCGTAAGCAATATCGAGTCACATATCTACAAGAAAACGCTCGTATCAGGTGAGGTTTATCCGTTCATGGAGATTATCTTGCCTGACCAGAACGTATGTGGAATCGAGTCTATCATTTTCAAGGAGTCATCTTCTTATTCCGGCGAGCCGTCTCGTGAAGAATTCTACTACAATAGTGAAGTATTCAAGCTTCCTAACGAATCAATCCACACGCGCCGTTTCTTTGAGGTCGACGCATTGGTTGACCAATATGTATTTGGTTCTGTTGATGGCACAGACGGTGAGATGTACACAGACTACTATGAGGATGGCGAACCGGTACAGCGCGTGTATAAAGGTGCATGGAAGGGTGTTCAACAGAAGTTCATCACGGAATATACTGACAACGGATATCTAAAGATTACATTCGGCGCCGGTAGTAACTATGACGAACTTCCGGATACAAGTACTCCTGGTGAGAAGATTATGAATCGCATCGTCAATAACGACATGCTTGGTATACTACCGAAAGCCGGGTGGACGATGTTTATTCTCTACAACACAACCAACGGTCAGGTAGCAAACCTCGGTAAAGGCGCCATCAACGCTATTAACAATCTAGCTGTTAGCCTACCAGAGACTGCTACGCTTCAACAGAATAGAAGTGCTGTTGTTTCGTCTATTAAGGTGTCTAACACATCTGATATCATCGGTGGTCGTGATTTCCCAAGCGTAGAGGAGATTAAGAACCTGATTCGCTACAGTGTTGGCGCCATGCGTCGCGCTACGGTTATTGACGACTACAAGTATATCATCTCACAAATGCCGGCTAAGTACGGTTGCCCGTTCAGGACTTCAGTTAAGGAGGAAAACAACAAAGTTATTGTTAGTCTGTTGAATGTTCACGCTGACGGTACTCTTGATTCATCACTTCCGAGCACAATGCTTGAGAATATCGTTAACTTTACTAGCCTGTATAAGCACCTTGGCGACTACGTTGCTGTACGCTCAGGTAAGATTTACAACCTTGGAATCAACGTTGAGTTGTTCATTGGTAAGGCCTATAACGCACCTACTGTATTGCGCAATGTAAAAGACGTGATTAAGGACTACATGGATGTTAAGAACCACAAAATGGGTGAGGATATCTTCGTTGGAGACTTGACGCGCGCTATTATGGATGTTGACGGTGTAATCAGCGTGATAGACTTATCTGTTTACAACCTGTACGACGGTGAGTATAGCGAGGATATCTGTCCGCTGGAGCGTGAGATTGTACAGAAGACATGTGAGAATCCGGAGGAGCTTCCGTTTACATCAACAAAGAACGGTTCGAAATCATTCAAAATTGACCTTTCAAAGACAGACCAGGTTCTATTCGCTGATGACGACAGCATGTTTGAGATTAAGTTCCCGGATAATGACATTACTATGAAACCAATACTGAAGTAATGCGGAAAGCACAACAACACAACATACATAAAAAGGACGACTGTAACTGCAAGGCAACCAAAGACGCAAAGCGCATCAAGGCATTTTTGAATCCGGAGATGCGTGGCCGCGAGGACGATGAAAGTATATTACATTTTGCATTCAGTAGCGTAATCAATTTCATTGGTGTAGCACTGCTTTGGATAATGGCTGTATTTGCTATCCCAATTGTCTTGTTGAACGTATATCACAACTACAAGAGAACAGGTAGGCCATATGCAAGCGTGCCGCGTGTATTCAAGAAGCACGAGAAGCAGCTTGTTAACCTCCTGAAAGAAGATAAAAAAGAAGAGACCAAAGAAGAAGATGGACACGAACCGCAGCATTAGGATAAAAACAAACGTCGGTACCGATACAGTGCTTGACGTGAAAGCTACGAATGATGTGGATTTCCTTGAGATATTATCGTTCAAACTAAGAAGCGACCACAACTACAATACGATGGCATCCGATACAGGTGTCATCGTTGGTCGTGTTATAGCGAACGGTGGTTTCGGTATTCCAAATGCAAAGGTTTCTATCTTCATCGAGGCCGACATGTCTGACGACGTTGATAGTCGAATCAGGTCATTCTACAGCTATCGTGACGCAATTAGCAAAGATACAACGCAGAGACGTTATAACCTGCTTCCGGAGAAGAACAACACCAATAAAGACTGTTTCCAACCGGTTGGTGATTTCCCGTCAAAGCGATTGATTCTTGATGATGATGTTATGCTTGAGGTATACGAACGTTATTTCAAACTAACGACAGTAACCAACCAATCCGGAGACTACATGCTCTATGGTGTTCCGACTGGCCAGCAGATTCTGCACGTTGATATCGACCTTTCGGATATCGGCATCCTTTCACAGCGTCCGTCAGACCTTATCTACAAAGGTTATAACATCAACCAGTTCAACAACGGTAGCCAGTTTAAAACTAGCGATAACCTCGATGAGCTGGCTCAGATATATACACAAAACCACAGTGTAACTGTTTATCCGTTCTGGGGAGACCAGACCAAGAACAACATTGCTATTACTCGTTGCGACATCAATATCTCATATCGTTTCGAGCCTACATGTGTGTTTATGGGAAGTACCTTTACAGATGATAAGACGAGATTCATTAGTAAGTGGTGTGGCTTCTCTAACGGTATGGGTAACAACGGAGACCTCATTACGAATTCCGGTATTATCGAGATGATTCGTAAGACACCGGACGGCTACACAGAGGAATTCCCGATACAAGGTAATCAGCTTATCAACGGTGATGGTGTGTTCTGTTATCAGATTCCGATGAACTTGGATTACATGATGACGAACGAGGAAGGTGAGATGGTTCCAACTGACGAACCAAATAAGGGTATAGCAACGAGGACGCGTGTACGTTTCCGTTTCTCTTTGGAGGAGAATGACGGTGAGTATAACACAAGCCACTGCGCGAAGTATCTTGTTCCTAACAATCCCACGCTGGTTGAGGGTAATAACACGCATGATATTACGCTTGATAGTGGCCGTACGCTTGAATCTTATTACAAGTTCGGTTCTGCATCTAATGATGACGATTTCAAGGACTTGTATATGAACAAGGTGTATTCTGTTAAGAACTACATTCCTCGTATACAGAAGAGTTTGCTTCCGAATACAAAGCACTACCTGTCTATTAAGACAGTGAATAGACCAGGAAACAACTCTCCGTTACCGTATAACACAATCCGAGTGGATATCAGTATGATGTTCGTGCTGTTGTGTATTATCTCAAAGGTGGTACTGTACGCAATTACATTGATTAACTGGATTGCTTGTATTTTTAAAGCACGTGAGAATTCGGATGATGAGTCAACGAGCGTTAAGACGTGTATCCCATTCCAGTTAGGCGATGAAAGCGATACTGTGTATGTTCCTGGGTGTCGTCCTAGGCGTAGCTGGGATAAAACAAACAATTCATCTCGTTGGGTAGCAACTCTGAAAACGTTCCGTAACGATAGTGGTATTGGTACTGACTCGTTCGGTATCAAGGATAATAAGTATACCTACATGTATGTCAAAGACGATAAGTATGCAGCAGCGTCAGGACTATTTGATGGTATGGAGGTGTTCTCAGGATGGTGGGCTGCGCGTATATGTAATAGGGCAATGACGAAAGACGGTGAACTTGACCCGAATGATGATGCAGATGCAGCAATACTTCCTAATATCGCCTACTCGGAAGACGATGACGTTTCGTTTATTGATGGTGTAGACGGTGATTTGTGGTATAACGACTCCATCTATATTGATGAAGTTATCATCCTTGCATTCTTTAACCGTTTTAAAGCTAAATATGAGAACGACACAAGTGTTTCAAAAAGCTCTGTTCGTCGATTCTTCAAGTGGGAAAAAATTAGTAAGGCGCTTACAAGCAGTCAATATAACTCACACATTACAGACTACGGTATCCGTACTAACCCAAGCTGGGCTAAAATATTTGATGATGTATATGGCATTGATTTCAACACGCTATGGGATAGTTATTTATCACCTTTAGCAGAGTTATTGCCTGCTATATCATTTGTAGCAGAAACTGAAGGTAAATCTTCTAATCCGTATTCATATACTTTCACCATCAAAATGCAGGTTAATGAAGATGCGGATATCATGTCATTCGATAGAATCACTCACTACTGGGCTGGTGAGTTGATGACGAGTAAAAAGTGGCGTCGCTACGCATGGTCTCAGCGTAACAGTAATGTGTTCAAACTTGACTCACTTCTCGACAAAATAGAGTCGTCTGTTGCAGAGGACAATGAGGTTATCAAGTTGAATTTCGCAAACGACTGGTTAAACGGTGGGTTATATTTCCCTGTATGGGAGATGCGTAGGTTAAGAAAACGTAATTTTCTTGGTTTATTTACAATTGCCGGGCGTGACATATTCTGCAGTTGCACAAGAAACACATCTCGTGTGAAGGTGTTTAGTACATGTGCGACACATATGAACGCTGTAAATGGAAACGCGACAACAGAACCAAACCTTTCGTATGAATCGTCACTCAACGACGCCAAATCTGCACTGTATCGGCGTATAACTAAATATATCAAGATTAAAGGTGGTGTAATTTACAACACAAAGAACAACGATGGCTACAACCTCTATTACTATTCGTTAGGAAACGATATTAGTTCTGGTGGCGGTCAGAGTAAACTTGCACCTTTGTTTGCGACGGATATAATTTTGCTTGGTAGTCTTGACGAGAATGACATGCATGGTATTCCTCAGTTATTCCCAAGGTTGGAACCTACATCATGTAACGTTCCTCCTATTACTACCGTGTATTACGAAGATGATTCTGAGGCAAGTGGTGGTACGTCAATGTTCAAAAAACCTGTCGTAGATGCGTCCGGTATGGACTTTTCAAACAAGTCTCCGTATGACGGTGCTGGTATGTTTGGTGGAAAAACATACTACGCGAAGTATGGTAATGGCTTGTTTGCAAATGTGACATGTTTCAATGCCTACACAGTATCTAAGACTTGTTCAAATACACGTAGGCTCTGCGAGCTTGGTGTTGGTAATGACAGCACAACAACTAAAGATACTGTTAAGGAGACATATTCCGATGAGGTACCAAAACCAACCGATAGTGGACAAGAAAGCATACGTTATTCTGATGGATTTGTATCACAGTTTGATATCCTCGACCATGAGGCTCGCCGTATGTTCGCAACCATGAACTATGGTAACCTTACCAAGAAGACATTCGACGTTAAAACTGGATATTACAATCCACAATACACATATATAGCACCGTATGCTTTCAATGGAACCGACGTTGCAGCAAAAGATAAGCAGACAACCACTCCTGGTACGCTTAGTGAGCTATATAACAATACTGCTTTGTATCACGACATTGATTTCTATGATACAGAGTATATGGCATTCCGTAATGGACAATACGGTGGAACCCGATTCTACGACTTTAGCTCTAGTGCGCCACAATTGCCGTTCTACGCTAACTCGTACTACTTCTACTTCGGATTAAAGCCTGGTAAAACAGCACTTGACGATTTCAATAATACATATTTCGCCGAGTGCCCTCATGTTGTGCGCGAAGCTATCGAATTTGATGCTACTGTAACGTATGTAAAGCCAGGTGCCGGCATGTACTATGTGTCAGGTGGAAAAACGTTGTTTAACACGGCAACTATCCGAGTAGAGATGAAACATGTTGATGAACCATATACTGTTATCATCAAGAGTCAGCTCACAAAAGAGGTTGTCTTTGAATGTGAAATGACACGCAGTCACACAAAAGTCCTGACATTTAACGGATATTTTTCCGGAAATAGAGGAAACTTTGACGTAACAACTCCGGCAGAGGATAGTTTAGCAGCAAAAATTCTGGATGGTACATATATTGTTACTGTGATTGACACAAACGGTAACTCCGGAAAACGTTTTGTTGTTGTTGCTCGTGGCGATGCAGATACCACAGGTGATGGCGGTGGTGGTATTGTCCCTGATGAGCCGCCAACAGCACGCAGTGGTGTGGATTACACATTCGCAACTACAGACCTTTTAGAGAAATATATTACACCTAAAGATGGGGAGGCTGATGTTATTAAGGAAAATATCATTGCTAACGATTTGTATGGTACGATACGCTTCAATTACATCACCATTGGTTACGACAGGTACACAATTAAGAGTGTAAAGAAAGCAACCGGAACCGAGCGTTCATTCATAATCAAAACCAACCCGCTTACCGAGGACGAAACTGATGGTGTAACAGTTAAGATGACAATTACCAAAATCAACGGTAACGCATCTTTCAATATGTCTGACGTCTTCATTGACCAGGGTTCAGCGAAGTATTATAATGTTGTTGATAACGTTCTTATTTTCTACGTATATAAGCCGTGCCGAGTTAGCGTTGATATGGAGTTGTATACTGATGAAGAAGAGAATCCTATCGACAGCTATTTGTTAACTGTGAACAACGGAGAAACCATAGAGGCGTACATCAATAGTATTCCTGCATATTGTTTGCTTGGTAAAAATTATCAACTTGCTGTATATTATTCTGGTAAGGGAAATATAGGTAATTTCTATAATGCACAACATCAACATCATACAATGGACGGTTTGAAATACTATTTCAACGTTCATAAAGAGATGTTTAATGATACTGGCAAGGTTTACTTGTTCAATGGTCTAGGTGACGTTGATGCGCGCGAGTATTGGTCTGGTATGATTGGTAATAATGCTGCTAACATTGGTGATATTTTACAGTATGGTAGTGCATTGCTTGATGGAGAGAAGTATACTGCTATGATGCAGAAACTCTATTACATACTTAACATGTCGAAGAGTACATACTATCCGTCTAGTGACACTGCAAATATCGCACTATACAGTACCAATCCTCGTTACAATGCAACAAATGGATTACTATATGCCTGGGCAAGGCCATCAGACAACCCAGATGTGCCTGACTTTGAATACGATTCTAAAGACGGTGGCTATGGTGAACTTGAATGCGAGGAGAATAAGCCATATATCGTAGGTAGCAACTTTACGTCGAATAAGGTTTACTCAGAAGGAACTGTGACATATTCGCTCCCCGAACATTACAGAGCGTCAGCGACAACTCCGTTCTTCAGCCCACTGTTTGCTGATAACGTCGATGACAGTGATAAGGGTGGCTATATGGCAATATCAGGAAGGTTTGAAGACTCTACACAGACGGCTGGCGGAACTTCCGTTAAACGTACTGTGGTGTTTACTCCTAAAGCAACGATATACTCCGATGGTGGACAGTTTGTTGAGGATGAAGAAAATGACACAACCACTGCAGACTATTCGTTCTTGTATAAAGGCTCTGAGAAAGTGACTCCGTACTTCAAGTATATGTTTATCGATAGGCGTATAGACTACGACTTGGAGTTATGCCTTCCTGGTTCAAATCTGTTGAATGATACAGATACTGGAAAGACGATGATGTATCGTGGATATGTGGCAGGTACGTTTATTAACGGTATCGAGATGAACTATGACTCAAATCATAACATTATCGGCACAACAAAATACACGAGCACCACAAGTACTGAAACAGAGACACTTAATATCACAATAGATTTCAACGCGAAGTTTATTGACGACTTTATCAATAGCTGGAACACACCTTATAAGTATATTATATACACACGAGGCGATAAGACATATACAGCATTGTGGACTGAGAGTGTTACACCGGCCACCATAGCAGCTGTTGCTGGCAACACTGTTGTTGGAACCACGCAAAGTGTCTATGACTACTTGCAACGCCACATTGTAATCTACACATCTGAGAGTCAGAGTGAGCCTGCAATCGAGGCTGGCATCTACATGCTCTATGTTGGCACTACCGGAAGTGTATTCAAGCACAACACGTTCTACCTTGCTGTGAGCGACTCTTGCGGTGACCTGCATTGGGTTGCTATTGATAAGAGTGATGTCTATGTAGACTTCGAACAAAGTTTCTTGTGTCGTGTCACATCAAGTAGCAGCAACGAAACCGGTATCTATTATGAGTACGAAGTTGCGCGCGATGGTGAAGATATGGTATGGCTAGACAACGAACAGAATCCGCACAAACGGCTTTACACGCTTGATTTTACCAACGGTGCTACATCATACGACCTGCGTGAGTGCTTGTTCAAGAATGACCTTACACCGTCTCTAACAAGGAATTATTTGATTCCTACTACTGCGTTGCATACAGCTATGGGTACAGAGACGACAACGAACTACAAATATGATGGTGTAAATAGTGTATATCCGGTTAAACGCGGTATTGCTTGTACGAATCTGCCTGCAACGGATAAATCCTATACCATTAACATGGCAAGCTGTTCATACGATACCTATGAACTTAGTAAGGACAACTCTAACGTGATGAAGGCTATTATCAAGCCGTGTGATGAGCAGAGTTTCACCGTGGACTATTTGTCTTATTTCGATTACAGCCAGCTGTCTGACAATATTGAGAACGACGAAATGTTCTACGTAAACAACCTCAGCCGGTTTATTGTGGAGATGAACCAGGTTAGCACAAGCGGTTCTGGTACTACATTTACTCCGAAAGCGGTACGCGAAATCATTTATCGCGATAAGGTGAACACGTTGAATAGGAGTGCACATAGCATACATATCAAGGAACCGTTGCTTATCCAGATGAATGCTACTGCAATGCGTAAGACAGGTTCGTATGATGAATGGTTAAGCGAAGTTAGCTCTTCCGTCACAGTTAACTCTCTTGGTATCAGGTACAATAACGGAGGCAAGGCGATGAGTGAAACAATGATTGCTACAGCACCGTCTGATACAACCTATAACATTGTAGGATTCACTGCGTGTGATGAGGCTAAGACATCCGGAGACCTCATTGGTAACGTGGCCGCAGGCAGTAATTTCACTACACCTACTTGCTCGCCTATAAGGCTAACGCCGTCGACTAAACCGTACGTTATGATTGCTGACGAGAGACTATATGTCAACGCAAAAGACAATCACTTGCTACAAAGAGCAAGAGTAATTCGTTTAAGCGATATTTATAGGTTAGAGAACGCAACGCTAAGTAATATAAGTAGAGCTGTCGATAGCAATGTTGGTTCGTTGTCATTTATCCTCAAAACAAACAACACGGATACATACAATGTGCTTCTAGATGTTGATTTGAAGAGCTTCAGGATATATGATAAACTTAAAAAGGCATATTTGCCGCTTGACTTTGGACAATCATCCTACGACAGTGACGACTCCGGTACGGATAGGGTTTACGATGTATCCTTGATGTGGGATAATACATCATCTTCTAACCAACACGAGTTACATATCATAACTAAAAGCGGTATAACATATGCGTTCGGCTTATAGTGATGGATATTACGCTTAATAGTGCTAGAAGTAAGAGTCAAATAAACAAAGATATGGAACTACGTGTTCCGTGTGAGAGACACAGCAAACTGTTTCCTGCAACCACACTGGACACAACGTTGAATCTGAGTGAGTTGTATAGTAAGGAGCGCGAGGCATCAGACCTTGTGCGCCTTACTTGCGTTATCACACCGATGTGCTCCAACCCGATTTTCAACAGATGCACTGAGATTGTCAAACAAGAGGGTAGTAACAGCTGTAAAGTTCTCAACTATAACCCTGCGAGTGGATACAATCACATCCAAAGCATACCTGGAACATACGGAAAACCTAGCAATTTTAAGTGGGATGCCTACGAAGGCGTACGTGACACACAGCTCAGTAATGAGAAGTGTGGGTTTACGTATCACTGCGGGTACGATATATTCAATAATCACATCTTGCGTTCGAAATATTTCTGCAGTGTAAACAAAATGCCAACGTATGGCACTACAACGCACAAAGATTTCAACACCATTGACGACACCGGTCGCGATGGTAAAGGAAATGCTATTATCAATGTCTATGACAATGACCCGAACGCTCCAGGATTTGTGAATAAGCTCACACCGGCAACTGGTTCAACACGTCTTTACACATCTGATGACGTATTTACGTTTCCTTCCAGTATAGCAAATAACCTGTCAGAACATAACGGGTGGTTTGGTTTCTATAACAAGAACCACATCATGGTCAACGAACTATACGACCAGGGATATGTCTTGCACCGAGTGATAAATAACCGTAGTGCAAATGATTTTATTGAGATGTACCCGGATTCAAGCCTGTACTCATTCGTTCCAAAGTATAACTACGCACGAAACAGAGCTGAAAAAAACTGGAAGTACTATATAACCTATCCGAGAACGTCGACACAAGACGTATATTTCATTGACAAAACCACAAAAGGCCTTCTTGCAACGGCTTACGATGACCTTGCCAGGACGAGTTCAACACTTGTCTATTCAATTGCGAAACACGGTTTAAAAGTTGGCGACACTGTCAACGTGTATGTCAATGGAGACTTGGAATATCCGTTCGCAAAGGTTCTTGCGCTTGGTAATGGTACAGAAGGTAGTGATGATTTCGTATTTGCTTTTGCTAATAACGGAATTCGTGTTACTGAGGATTGGGGAATTATCTCAGATTCGACAGAAAACACAGATTCTGTTAGTACATACTATGAATACGACAGCACTCGATATAGAATTCACACCAACCGCACACGAGTGTCGTTTATCAATCCGAAAACTGGCAAAGAGCCGTTCGGCGATGATAGTTTCGTAATAGATGGTGACAGGTTCCCAATCAATATTGATGACACGACAGGAGAACCTCTTACGAATACGATTTCATTCAAAAAGGTTTCCGACGGTGCCGAGTGTGAATACTATGTACGTATTTTCACAAAACTTCCAAACTTCAAATTCGCGAAAGAAGCTATTACTGACGAGACTGCTAATGATTTCAACGTTATTAAAAAATACGTAGGCGGAAACTCAAAGTATAATATTGAGCAATTCAGTAGTGAAAATACGAAACTTGCGTTTTCAAGAAATATTTTTAATGACCTGAAAGCCCAAATTGTATTCCTGGAGGATATCGACCTTGCTCATCTTAAAGATAATCTCGGCCGGCCGCTAACAGACCTATACTTGACAATAGTAAAGGCGAATAAAGGTCACGATGAATGGTACGAAAACTATAATTTCACCAGTAGTGAGATTGAATTCTCACACTGTTTCGGCCGTGTTACAGGTGGGTTTATCAATTCGAGGCTTTCATTACAAGAGGATTCCATTCCGAATGTGTTAAAGAACTCCTACGATATTCCAGGTATCCTAACAAGTGATATAAACGGTGGCGAAGAAACAGATGAGGTTCTGGACGAGACACAGTGTAATTTCTATGGAGATTTATGTTGTTTCGATAAGGCAAAATTCACAGAAGAGGTGTTACTTGACTACTACATGCGTTTCAACACCGCACAACGTGAGGCAGTAGACCGTAGTAACGTGTTTATGACATACTTCGATGAGATTGAAGAATATCCAAGCGCTGCAAGTGATGGCCATAGTATGAAATATAACGGTTACACGCTCAAAGACGATTCTATTACACCCAGCGCAGACGATTTAAACATTCTTGCAAACAAGAGGGATAAGACGCGCGAAGGTTACATCTACAAGGCACATATGAGAATTCCTATTCATGGAATGTCAGAGGAACTTGAAGAGCAACAACCGAAGATTTTCAACACTGTTAACGTCATCTACACAACAAAGGTTAAGCAGTGTACAACAACGGAACTGAACTATCTCCAGGTTGGTGACAAATTCATGTTCTACAACCTTGACAATATGAGATATGCCACTGCTCGCGTCGAATCATTGCTTGGTACGTCATACACGAGTTTCACCTATTCTGTTATAGATGGTGACATGAGTGAAGTGATGAGTACAAGTAATATTGCCGTATTAAAGCCGGATGTAACTATACCGTCTTATGCTGCATTTGTAAACGACGGTTCTTATCGGTTTGTCTGGAGGCACTTCGTTAAGAATGGAACAGGTGAATCACAGAATACGAACGTTATCAAGTTCGCCAATGGGCGATTCTACGCAACTCCTGAGTTTACATTCTACCTTCGCAGGCAAGACCCGTACGGTATTGTTGAAGAATACACACCGAACTCAATTGTTATCAATAGTGCATCATTTGAGACTGTATATACAATTCCTAATGCAGAAACCTGGTCATTCAACCTTGATTGGTTCGCAGATGGAGACCTAGTAAGTTGTGCAACAGAAAATGGAGATTAACACAATAGAAATAAAGCAGGCACCGGCCGTAACAACCACCGAAGAGCTTTCAGTGGCTAACGGCTGTATTGCTGCAGGTTCATGTAGAGTATACGACAACTATACAACTGTCAGTGGTGTTTGTACCAATGCACAGTCTTTTTATAATGGAGAACCTGTAGAGGTGCGCTGTATGGGGTTATCAACCAATTGCCAGCTCTATCTCAGGGGTGGTGGGTTCATTGTCAATGTAGGAAAAATACATTCCGAACAGACATTAGATGTTGCTGCGTATCGCGATGTTGCATATGTCGCCTATAACGAAGGTAAACTATATGAAATCATTGATAGTGGTTCAACAAGGTTTGATGTACGTGAGCTTGATATTGACACAAGGCCTTATATTGAGGTAGATGATGAGATAATCCATTTTGATATCCAAGTAGACGCAGAAGCTGGCTCGTATGTTACTATCAACAACTATAACTACGACGTAGTGATACGCCACGAGAGTGGTTTATTCGGAGACACGCTTCACGTAACAAGCCGAGGCGGTATGCTTGGTTATAACGAGGGAGATGTCATATATGCGTATATCTACGGACAGCATAAGGTTCCGGTTGAGATAGAAATGGGTGGCGCAGCAGTCAATGTGCTTGGTCGCACATACAATGTTATTGAGGATATTAGTCATTTTGTCGTTCGCAACAACGAAGAAATTGAAATCTTCCACGACCATGATGACATTTGGTCTGTGCGCGGTGACGATTCTATAACATACCATCTCAACGACGACCTTTCAGAAGCGAAAGAGTATGTTGTTGACAACGCCGGCGTTATATCAGTTAACACGTATCCTGTAAGCGGATATTCTGGGTTTGAGATTGGTGGAATGACCTATCTAATCAAGGATGATGCTGTAGAAATGTACAACAGACTCGTTGGTGCGTTCATTGTTTTGAATCGAGAGAGTGACTATTCTGCAGAACTTGCGTTATTCATTGATGAAAACCACTACGAAGAATACACACACGGTGACAAAAAGGATGTTGCGCGTGCTTTGTGTTCATTCATCGTCACCAACCAGGATATAATTGTGTTTAAGAAGAGTGAACGTATCTTTGGTAACGAGGATATGTTTGATAATGTGACGGCTGCCGTGGAGGCAACTCTGTCTATTCGTCACACACTCGGTGGATATAGTATTCCAGTGTTGTTTAACCAACATCCGGAGCACAACTTGTGCCAGGCAGACTTCATAAAGCATCAATATGAAGACCTTGCTATTGAGGAGGAATTGAATAAGCCGGCGAACCGTATTATTGATATGGAGCGCGATTTCTACATTCCTGCATATAAGCCGTCAGGTCAGGCGTACGGAGAGCACTCAGACAGTGGATTTTCTCCTGTGACTGAGATTCGTTTCAACCTCCACTTCAGAACAAGGACATTGGATGACTGGCGTGTAATCGTTGATGATAAAACACCTGGTACAATCGGTAACTGTAACTGGTTCGTTACTGACTACTACGACGCACAGAAAATGATAATGCTCAAGGATAATGGTAGCCAGCATACAAATTTATACAACAGTCTTGACGAAAAACTGTATAAGTCTTCCGACCTATTGGGGTTCCTTGGCTTCGAGACTGGTGATGTGAAGAACAGGCGTAAAAAGCTGTCTAAATCATTCATCCGTCTCATGTTCTACGATTCCGCAAACCCTGCGAATCAGACGTTGATGTATAGTACAACTATCTTTGTGAACATCAATAAGTTAAACGGTGCGTTCATGCGGAATAATGAGGGCAAAAATATGTTTACCGACGCCGAGGAAGGTGGCGAAGGCTACATAGCATATCGCAATAACAAGACATATTTTTACGATAAACGGATAACTGCTTCTGTTGTTAGCTGTACATCTTCGTATATTACAGTCAAGTATAATTCAAAAACAATCCCTCTATACACAGCAGGTGATTCAATCTATATCCGCACAGCATCAAGTAGTAGTGCTATTAATGGATATGGATTCACACTCAATTCAGAGTCTGATATCGACTATGGCGAGCGCACAATCAAGTTTACCGGCCATGCAGAAACTATTGCTGCGGGAACCACTGTGTACGTATATAGGGAAACGGACGTTACTGACCCGAATAATGACTACCTGTACAACAACAGCTGCGGTGTATTCTCAGAGCCGTGTGAGTATATCACTGAAAGTGGAAAGCGTTACTACTATCCAACACTCGATAAAGAAAACCGCCTAAGTAGTCAATTCTTAACAACACACAACTCGGTTATCGACCAATCGTCTGACGGTTTCTATATGTACCTATTCAAAGACTATGGTGAAAAGCTGCATGTTAAGGATTTATTTATGAAGGTTGAGTTTAACCACGCTGGGTACGGTGAGACAATTCCATTTATGATACTTACAGACCCGACAACAGGTAATGAACTCACAAAGATGTCTCAGATAACGGATGACATCAAGTCCGGCTACGAGATATACGACAGTTATAAGAACATGTACATACCGGTTAGTGTTGTTTATGACACAAAACTCGGTAAATATGTTTGGTATTACAAAAACAACCATAGTAACGTACTGAATTTCAACCTGTTTGAGGTTAAGTATAAAAGCGTGAAGGTTTCCGGTGGTGATTGTGGTCTTGAATTGGATAGTTATGGCCACAGTACAACGGAGGCTGGCGGTAATGTAACTGTTAACGTAAGTGGTATACAAGGCACACAGGGAGTAACCGGAACAACTGATTCTTCATGGCTACATGTAACGAAAAATAGTAATAGCCGTTTCACTGTATCGTTTGATGCAATGACTGGCTTTAACAAGTGGGCGGACGATGAAACGTTAAAGCTTAGCCGCACTGGAACTGTAACAATCGGAGAGGTCGACAGTAAGTATAGCGACTGTACGTGTGAATTCAATGTAACGCAGACACTTACCAACTACATATTTGTTAGCCGGCCGTATCATAAAGAGAATGGTGTTAAAATATACGAACCAGGAACTACATCGTTCACACTTAACTCTGGAATCCGTGATTATTTCATGGATGTATTAACCGATGCGACGACTTTCACTAAGAGTACACAATCAGGAGACTCAGGAAACTTTACTGTTGTGCCGAATGGTGTATCGAAACCGATTACAGTCACGTGTAATCCGAACTACGGCGTTAAGCGGCAAACAACATATGCATTCAGTATCGGGCGTTCAGGGGTACATAATCAGGCGACGGTAACGCTTGTACAGGAAGCACAAACAAACTTATTCCATATTGAACCAGACGGTCCTAACGCATTCAGATTTGGTAATAGAGCTGGAACGAGTACGTATCACATCTCGTCATCAACTCCTGTTGCGCGGCCTACGTTGGTCACTGGTGTTAACTGGGGTACTATCTCAAGCTACACAGATGTAACGCAGCCTGGCCAGGTTGATGACACAATCTATGAATACGACATGGCAATTTCATATACGGATAACGGAGACGGCGTTCACGACATTGATGGACGTACCGGCACGTTGACGTTCATTGTTAACAGCAAAGAGGTGAAATACAATGTCGTTCAAGATGGGTTCCGTGAACCGAGGTTTGACATGGACTATACAACACCTGAGTTCTTTGTTGATGAGGCACTGACACGCCAGGACACATCCAAACATGAGTTTGAAAATGTCACACTTCATACGTTAGGACGAGGTGCGGATATTACATTACCGCTTGATGATGAGTATTGGATTACATTGACTGCTCTTACGTCGTTTGATACAGTTGGTATTACTACTGATAGAAATGTAGACGGTATTAGCATAGATGTTCGGACTACACAAATGGGTAATGGCAACTATCGATTAGAAGCCATAATTCACGTTGAGCCGCTTCCATTTAGCCACGAGTTACGTCCTGCGCACGGTATATGGGAACATATCACTACTGGTGGTGCAATTGGCAAAGACGTTTATCTCAAACCTGGAGAGTGGGCTGATGTATATGGAGCATTCTATGTTGCACGTTTCTATGACGGTCTTGAATACGAATATGTACCAATGACTAAGGATACAACGAGTGGTTTGTATCATGCTGCATATAGTGGAGATTTGTTTACTTCATGCTGTTTTATGGTGTGCGCTGGCCAATTCAATGCACGGTTCCCTGAGACGAATGTATTGGAAAAGACTGGAGAACAGACTGTATTCGCAGGTGGCAACACATTCAAAATTACATCAGGATATAGGAACGTTACATACACTCTGTATAATACACTTGACGAAGAGAACGAGACAACGTACGAGACGATTAAACTGATGCAACCGAACAGGAGATACTTGTCAATTGACCCTGCTCTTGATGACATCATATTTACGTCTCGTGGAGGTAAACAAACATATACAATGCATGCGGCACCTGTCGGGTATTACCTTGAGTTGGAATGCATGGATGATTGTGGATTAACTACAATGTATGGTGGAACATCTGGAACTAAAACATCAGTAAAGGTTCCAGCTAACGGTGAGGTAAAAGTTACTGTTGAAGCCATGGAGAACTTTGTAGGGTACGAGGTAGTTGGTGAGGCAGAAATTCAGTTTAAGCGTCATACGAGTGACATGGATGTAATAACAAGCGCAGAGTTTGAGGTTACAATTCCGGAAGCACAACACTTGTGTACGTTGGATTATTTAGGTACGTCAGGTGTTACACTTAACCTAGCCAATAGACACGTAACGAATATCCACTCACAGCGAGTACGCTCAAGCGATGACACATTCTCATCAACAAGTGATGTTCATTGTGTTGACTACACGCTAGATACATCGAAACAAGAAGTGACATTATTCCTGCTTCCAGGCACAAGAGACTTATTCGTAACAACCCTGAAATCAGGACAGACGGAACGTACATTTGACGTATCATATTCGTATTACGCCACATTTGAAGAGGAAGAAACGTATTTCTCAGACAAAATACAATTAAGAGTAAAAACGTAAATCAATGGAAGATAGAATTGTCAAGAAAATATCTTTAGAACCGCTTAAATCAAGGGTTCCAGGTTCTCTTTGGTATATAGGCCAGGAGGACGCGATTGGTACGTTATGCGCTACAACTGTGGCAAAATCCGGCAATTACAATAAGATAATCAGCGATATTGAGATTCCGGAGGAGTTCGTCGACATCATACGAGACTTTACAGATATAGATATCCTTCTTCCTAATCCTGATGAAGATGGTAAGTACTATAGTATTCAGCCGTACACACCGGAATACATGGAAGAACACAAAGATGACCAGATTGTTTATTACACGAAGGCTGTTGATGTGCTTTATCCTGCAAGTGTTCTGGAAGACGGAGGAAGTGGTGATGTTACCGTTCAGCAAATGCACATTTTCAGCAAAGAAAGCGGTTCCGGTGAACAAATACACAAATATCTACGTTACTATACATTGCGTAAGTGGTATCAATTCTTTCTTGAGTACTACAAAATGCTCGACGTTGAAATCTGTAAGGACGGAACGCGCAAAAAATACGATTCTTTTGCGACGCTGCGCGAGGAATACCCGGAGTTGACACGTGATTACACCTATGTTTTTATGAACAGGATGGACGACCTGTGTGAGATACGTGGCGGTCGCGACTTCTTTGAGTGGATGTGCGAGAAGTGTTTCAAGATGTATCGCATGCCTGACGGTACAAATTATCCAACGTATATGTACTACTCCGAGATATCCGCAGAGATTGACTGGTTCGAGAAATACAATAAGAAATTCAGTGGTGTTACAACCATTGATGAATGTATAGCCAGCGATGATTGCTGTGTATGCCAGGCGTATCTTCGAAAAGGTGGATATGATACCTATTTGTGGATGATTAACCTTCCGGAACCTACACACGATATCGAAACAAAGGAGGCTGAGATTACCATACCGTTCCTGCTACCAGTTCGCACAGAGAATCTAGGTAGCCTATCAATGTTTGCGAAGGAATGGGATGCAAACGAGGTTTATAATGTCAATGCGGACGGAGTGAAGAGTACTGGTAGACTTGTTCTTTTCCAAGGGATGAGTTATGCATTGTCTGCACTCGGTAAAACGAACGGAGGTTTCAATTATAGCGAAATATACAGGGAACGTATCTTTGGTAATTTGGATGCAACGAACTACAACGATGTAGAACGCAAATACGAGGAATTACCAGATAGTAAGAAACAATGGGAAGATGCTACAGACCTTGAGGGATATGCTTATGACCAAGATATTTTTGTCAGCGGTGTATGCGATAGCTCATCAAGCATGTTGGAGGACCCTATTTTCCCAACTGACGATAGAGGACAGCAACTGCCTGGGTCTCTCAAGAAGAGATTGAATCCAGACGGTACTTTTAACGGTTTTATCAACCCAGGTTCATATGACACACTTGATATCACGTACCATGCAGGCAATGTGGCTTGCTTGGATGAACTATGTGTCCTTACAGGGGACAATTTTAAGAACTCCGGTCTACCCGTTTCGGACAGTGGTAAAACGCTTTACACGGGGCATATCATCGTAGGCATGCTTTTTGAAGTGGTTGCTTCGGATGGTACTGTTGTAGTCAGCGCAGCAACAACTCCTGATAACTCATTCTTCGATATTGAGTCGTTCAGTAGTTACATGACCGGCAATTCGCTGCAATGTCAAATCTACTACCTTAAAAACGCACGCATATTGCGCTATGATAATGGCGGATATTATAGCCCTGATGTAGTTTATAATGCAAATAACACAGTTAGTATTGAAAATTTACCAATTCACAATACATTGTATGTAGATACATTTGGTGTGTCGTTGTCGAAGTGGGTTTATAACCTTGCTGGTGGTATGAGTTATCCTATTTACTACTACAAGTTAACAGGTGATTCATCGTCAAATTGCATATTTTATATGCATTCAACGTTTATGAGCCCGGACAATCACTACGGTGGGGTGATATTTATCCCTACTGTAAGAAACGAGGTTTATTTAGGTATTAGCAACCAGGAAAAACGAGACGTTGATATTTATATAGATAGAGGGCTTCATACTCTGTATGAGAAACAATTGAAGCTTGGCGAAGTGGCATCATTGGACGATTTGGTGCAGTACGGTAATGGATTTTATAATATATTGAGTGACAAGTAATGGCAAACGGACTTTACGGACAGACAATTCCGGCGAACATAACATCCAGAGATGTTGAGATATGGTACACGTACAGTGAAAACCATAATACTGTTAGTAGCGAATCGGGTATATGGAAACAGCTTGATTCGAATATTTTGCGTCAACAGACACGAGATGTAAGCAACGGTGCGCCGGATGAGTTCCTTGAGGGTATGTATAAAATTAACCTTCCGGCAAGCGTGTTTAATAAGCCTGGATTCTACAGTGTCTACATTAAACCGCGCGAGATTCGTGCAACAATTGTTGACGTATCTGCATTGCGTGATTTCCCGGATGTACGTGGAATCGTTGTCAACGCAGAAGCCGTAGATGGTGAGTTCCGTTCGCTTTTCAACACAAATGATGGACTTGTTGGGTACCGCGTGTGCTATCTTGACACATCAACCGGAACAAGGCAGGATTATGTAAGGCTTGTAACTAGTAACACAAAATGTGAACCAGTTATTAAGCAAGCCAGGAACAGCTCTGACCGTTCACGTATGTACGTTTACAACTCATCGTCCACGCTTACATTCATTACACTTACTCCGTCTATGACAACGTCGTATTCGGCAGCGAATATTGTCCCGTACATTGGTGTTAAAGACCAGGAGGTTTTATTCATCAACACAAAGTTCACGCCGATACACTTCGATATACACATTGTTGAGAATGACGCAGATACTCTGACAACTCTCATCAAGGGTGACCAAGTTCTCAATATGGAGAATGGTCTCACAACCATCTTCACAGATAATGGTGAACCGTTTACACAGTATCGCACTGTTACAATCAAGGATGAGTACACCGGTCAACCCGTTAAGCGTCAGCGTGTCAATATGGGTGGCAACATCGATACAAGAGAGACAATTGATATGTAATGGCTACAAAGAGTTATACACAATATAGCAAACGGACGAAACACCAAGTTGCTGGTAAATCTGTCATTTTCGAAACAGACCTGACCACATTGCAGGACATGTCGAGTGTAGAGAATGACAGTGTTCCTGTGTACTCTAGCGGTAATATTGTCATTACAAAATCAAACGAACAACACTACCAGCGCTCACACAAGACGGCCGGATACCTAGAAAACCAGCATGGTGGCACAATATGGAACGGAGAGATACTTAATGAGCTTCCGGTTGACGCAAATAGTTGCTCTGCGACACAGATTCTCAAGCGTGACTATAATAAGTTACAGTCATTTGCATATTACGGTTCATGCATGGAGTTGTTCCGTGCGTCTCTGAACCACATTGTAGAGGCATTTCCGGGTGAAATTTTCGTTGAGGCGTTTCCATCAGGTAGCGGCATTGGTATCCCTCATAGAGATTCAACGGCAAACGGTACTCCGTTGAGTGGTACCACTTCGGATGGTCTTGTTGCCGACTGTATGTGCAGTAATCCATTCAACATTGATATATTCGCAACTTCGGTTAGCAAGGACTTGACGTTAAGTAATAAACTCAAATACTTTGCCAACGGAGGATGCCGCAATTATAATGTGATAAGGCCGGATGGTAGCAAATATGCTATTGAAGAATGGAACGTTATCAACCGCAGCGACAAAGACTGTTTCATTCCTGGAGATATTGTATGTGAAGTTGAAATAGGCGCAGCCGTTAACGACTTGGGTATCAGCACAATGGAAATCAATAAGGATTTCGAGGTTGGCTTGGGTCACCAGGATGGCAACTTCATGCGTGTGCTTATTATCAAGACAGATAGCGGCTATGGTATTTTTACCAATGAGAAATACCTTGGCTACCACATCCGTCCGAATGACGCGTGCATCAACGAAGCCTACTCAAAACTGTCTATATTTGAACAATATCTTTTAAATAGAGAGACACTGCCGATGTATAAGGCAACGTTCGAGGTTATCTACGAGACTTCGACAGGATACGAGCGTGGCCTCGAATATTTCATTTTCCCGACAGACATTAGCGGTTACAACTTGGATATCACCGGCAACCAATACGACGTATATGCCGGTTCGCTCGCTAATCTTGGTGTTCTGTACGATGAGTTATACTCTGACAACCTGTATCGTTCAATGACACATGAGGCCATCAGCAACATGGACTTCACAAAGATTGACGAAAACAGTGAGACAGAGTACACACTTGGTGTGGAGAAAATGAAGAAAGTTATCCGTGTCCTTGGTAGGTGCTTCGACGAGATAAAGGTCTATATTGACGGTATTGAGAATGTTCACACCATCTCTTACTCTAATGCGGCCGGAACCAGTGACTATTCTCTTTCTGACGAGTTGGAGAATGACGGTTGGGATATCGCAAGCGTTGTTGCGTTACAAAAGAAAAACTACTACGAACATACCGGAGAAACGTTCACTGAGGAAAGCACGATGCCTATCAATGACACAGATTTCATTGATAAGATAATTTACTACATCGGTGCAGACAATCACCAGTTTGAACACGGTAAGTTCTATAGGTGCACACAGGATACATCACGTATTCAAATAACAAACACGCGTAGTGGTTCTATCGACTTTGTTGACGGTGGAATCATGAAGACATTGCGTACATGTTTGTCTAAACTTACTCCTGCTTGGAAACAATATCTGCCGCTTACATTGAAAAGAAGCAGTGGAAAGTGGCGCCTCACCATGAGCAACGGTACTGAGTTGATGAATGCCGATACAATCGACGAGTTCAAGTTCGGTATCACACAAGACATGATTGTTGACACGCCTATTACTAGGTACGTCTTCAATATCACCATGTTCTTATGGGAGGAGAGTGTTCCGTATGCTGCCGGTGAAAAGGTTTACACTGATAAGGAGCCTTTTGATGTATGTACCAACCTTATTGTTGACAGCAAGGGTGAAACACATACACTATACCGTGAGTTTTCTGAGGTTGACGCAGAATATAAGCCGTATGGCAATGAGAGTGATGCGAAGTTCCTGACTTGCTGTGGTGGAGAAGTTCCGGCTAACGGGCAACAACTCATGACTGAGATTGTGAAGTTTATCCACTACAATGGAAAGAAGTACATCCTTGACTGCAACGATGAACTGCGTGAACTTGTTAATGGTGAGGTTGTAACACATCCTATTGTAAACGGATGTATTGAGTTGCGCGGTGAGACTATTCCAGTTCAAAGCGAGAAACGCATCCTGCACACTGTAACGAGTTATTTCGACAATAAGACTTGGACGGCCAGTGAGATAAACTACGAGTTCCAGAAAAGGTTGAAGCTCAACTCTCGCGCCATTTTACGCAAGAAAGGTACGGCAAACGCAATTGAGTCGTTGCTTGCTCTGTGGGGAATGAAATCGGATAGGTTCGTTAGCAATAGTTCTAACACCGACCTTGTTTCTGACTACAGCATACGCGAGACATCCATCTATACAGATGCCATTAAAGACACGTACGAGCCTACCAGAGAGCTTCCGACGATGGATTGGTATAACTATATCAAAACATACACATACGACACTCCAAACGCAAGAATGAATATCTACGATGCATATCGTGGATTGCCGGTTACGTATGTACAATACTACATCGACCCGACGGACGTAAGCGGCGAAGCCTACACAACCAACGCATACGACTACAAGAACACAAAGCGCAAGGAGGCGTTCCGTATGGTATATCCGTATTTTGACAACACAGCAGAATACGACGGTGGTATGTACTACCAGATGTACGGTGGGTGGTTAAAGAAGACTCCGTACTGTTTCGGTGATAAGAACTTGATTCTTTGCGGTGAGACATTCACTGAGACACTGCGCAACATTCACTTAGTTGACAATATAGAAGCATTGAAAGGACTGCGCTATAACTCCTTGTACGATGGATTCGTTTGTGAGGTACGGGATAACAGCATTCCTTACATGAATATTAGCGGTGAGTTGCTTCCGGTGAAGACTGAGAGTGTGAAATTTGTCAATAACGGTGGCATCCTGAATGAACGTACCATATTGTCTTATGTTGAGGTACCGATGTACTTTGACGGATTCACTGTTGGTAACGTAACATATAGCGGTGATGTAAAAATATCCAATCCTTGCTTCGAAGACTTCGAGGAGATTATTGACCTCTACGACCTGCCTAGTGAGCGCCCGACAACGAAGAAGATATACCTATATTACACAAAGGATGGTGAGAAATACCCTGTTGACATTTACAACCTTGAATCCGGCGTTACTGCTGATATGATTCACGTGGATATCGAGATGGATACGGATATGGGCGGCGATGACCCGTCTGTTCTCATGTACGCTGTTAGCGAATACTTGGAACCAGGACAAAACTATTCAAACTACTGGGTACTGGACGACGTTGACAACTACCAGTCTTTCGCCATGTCTAATAACCCATACTACCAAATAGGTTGGACTAGACTCAAGGAAAACGACCCGCGCGCATTGACGCTTAACTCGATTAAGACCATCATAACAGGTAATAACCCACACAGTGCACGTATTCCTTATGATGATGGTTCCGAGTACTTATATCGCTTCGTGAAACTGTTTAAATACCCGTACATGCATCGTGACTTCGATGAGCGTTGTTTCCAGGATGTAGAGGCGGCGTATGATGAGATATACATGTATGGATTTGAGAATATCTTTACTGATAAGTACTCAACGTACATCAATCCGACTCCGATTGCAGAATATCGTTACGAGGACATGTCCGGCGCAACTCCGGATGATGACGGGAAACTTGTGCGCTATATCGGCGAGACGCGTACGCAAGAACCTAAATATATCAAAGGTGCATTCTATCGCTATGCCAAGAGTAGTGATACGTGGAATTTCGAGGAACAGGAGAAGGTTTATATCAACGGCATCTACGACACAAAGTGCCATGCCTTTGCAAATGTTAAACTGAGTGACGGTTCCGTATTAAAGTGGGGTGATGTTGGTAACCAGTTAACTGATATCGCAGCGTACGGAGACACTCCGTTCCCGAAACTGTATGACGACGACACAGATTCTAACCCGAACCGTATCATCAACACGAAGTATGTTGATATTGAGTTCCACAACGACAGTGCTGACATAGAATTGGTGAAGTACTATGATGTTGCATTGGTACACTATATTCAACAGTTGCTCCCGTCAACTATTATTGCGTCGATACGTTTCGGTCGTTACCGTGATTGTGGTATCGGATGTATGATGGTACCGTACATTGTTCCTATACATGAGGACGATTTCTTGGTGCGCTAATTATGTTGTGAAAGTATTTATTGATAAACGTTAGAAATGGATACAATAGCGGATACACTACGTGGAACGATTTTGTCACTCAAGCAAATTAGTGATAGGCTGAAAAAGCTCGCTAATGCGCTTGGTGATATGCCATCTGGTACCACAATATACACATCAATCGAAGAGATAAATAATACAGTTTATGAAAGTGCCGCCTCTATTATCGAGTACCTTCAAGGCGAAGATAGTGGCGCTACAAACACTGCCATTTTGGAGGCTATTGGTGCAATTGAATTTGATAAGTCGGGATTAGCTACAGATATTCAAGCCAATGAAATAATTAGCGACGTCAGTGGCCTACCAAGTGAATTACACACAGTATTGGAAACCGTGTCCGGTATAACTGGTTATGCCATACAGGGTAGTGGTACTCCTGAAGATGTGAACCTCACTGTTGTAGATGACAAAATAGGAGACATTGCAGAAATTGTAAGTGCGATTACTGGTGGTGAGATTGATTGTACAATACCAGGTAACTACGCTCTCGAAACAACACTTGTTAATGCTCGCGATTCAATCCTAAATGAAGTTAGTGGCGTAAGTCGCGAAATAGGTACAGACACAGACCAGGTTACAGTGCATGAAAAACTAGATTGGCTCGTCGACTCAACGGGGGAATGCACATTTGTAAGAAACAACGATGGAACCGATACATGGACGCTTATTCTAGATAGGAGTGCGTCGATTAACAATAACACACTAAACGTATAGTCTAAGATATGGATGTAACAAAAATACAAAAAGGTAATACAACGTACAATATTTCTGTACAAGGTGTTGCAACACAAGTAGAACGTGCTGAGGCTGCTGCAAATCAAGCTACAGTTGCTGCCGTTGCTGCTCAACAGGCCGTGACATCAACACACGAGCTTGTCGGTGGTGAATATGTTCCTAGCTTCGACGCTACAGTAACTTATCATGTTGGTAATTTAGTATTCCATCGTAATAACGACGATGGTCATGTGTTCAGGTGTATTGCAGAGAGAGCTCCAGGGCCTTGGGTTGGTTCAACGGATGCTTCTTTCGTTCAGACATCTTGCTACGGTGAGATAATGGATATGCGTGGCCACGATATAAATATTGAGAGTGTAACTGTTAAACTAAAACCGGACATGGTTAAAGAGTCTCTTGGTGGAGCACCTGCGCTTTCTGGTATCACTGTATTCTTAAAAACAGGAGTCGGTGATGAAGGCTCGACTTATTCCGGAGTAACAGATGAGAATGCAGAATATACTTTCTCAAACATCCCTTGGGGAACTCAGTATACAATTTTCACAGAAACTGAAGCCGTATCTGGTTATGCAGACCCACGGCCGAAGTCTGTTCAATCTGCGAACATGTACCACCGAAACGTAACGCTTTTCTATAGGTTGCAAATGACGGGATGGTATGTGATTACAAAGAGTAGTGTTGAACACATTGATATCGCAGACTGGGATACATCAAACAACGACCAGGCAGAGTTACTTGGTTATCAAAATAGTCAGTTTAGGTTTGCTATTAAGATTAAAGGACGCGCAACTCAACAGGGCGCATGGTCTAATCCAGGAAACGTAGAAATTAATATTCCGAGCTTATACTATGCAAGTACTAACTCTGCCACGTTCATGACAGATGCCTACCTTGCAGATGTTGAGTATCCGGCAGGTGGTGAAGTTTATAGCCGTCTCGCTTTCAACACAAAGGCGATTCTTGATAATAAAGGTACACAAGGTGTTCAAGCTGCTACGTTCTGCCATAACGCTACAGTAGAAATCGGAGGTGAAACATATCATGGATGCTTGCCGCTGCTTGCTATGCTCAACCTGTTTACTAATGGTAGTGCGGAGCGTACTGAGTTCTATAACACCATGAACGAATACCTGACGTGGCTTGGTGGTACGCCACTGTTTCTTCGCAGTGGCACCTGGTGGTCCAGCGAGCAGTACAATAACGAGCAAGCTTGGTACATCTACCATGGTAGTCTGAGCAACCACAACAAGACTAACACGAACAACGTTGCGGTGCCGTTTTACGACCTTTAATTTTTAGTTTAAAGCTGCTTGCAAGGCATATTGTAATGCCGCCGCACAGCTATACAAAGAAATACAAAAAAAGACAATTCATAAAAACATCACACGCAGTGGCGCGGATAACTAAAGTTCAGATTTTTAACTCCGTTCTTGGCCTATTAAAGTACCTAGAACGTACAAAAGACCAGTTTCCGAAAGGCGCAGGACGCGAATATAAGGAACGGATATCACATATCGTGCTATACGAGCTGATTCCGTTTTTGAAAGACGCGTACGAAAGCAAAGGAGACCAGAAACGGAGGTTGGATGCCCTGAAGTCGTTTAAGAACAGTTTGGATATTCTGAGCTATGTTTTGAAACTATGTTCGGATTTCCACTGGATTTCAGTTACACACATGGCGAAAATATCTCTTATGATAGATGATATTGAAACACAATGTAATAGCTGGATTAAACGAACGAAGGCATCCGGGTCAGAGTCCGAAGACTTACTGGTCGACGGAGAGTGCCCTAAATAAAGGTGGCAACATACTCACCCCCAGCAATGGAAGAGTTATATCGATAATTGTTGCAAAAACGACAGTGGCAACTGGTGGTCCAGCGAGCAGTACAATAACGAACAAGCTTGGTACATCAACAATGGTAGTCTGAACAACAACAACAAGACTAACACGAACAACGTTGCGGTGCCGTTTTACGAGCTTTATTCATGGAAAATAACGTAGTGGATATTGAAGAACTTTGGCTGGCAGAACAAGACTGTGCCAAGAGAAAAAGGAGTAGCACTGCGTGTGATGAATTTATGATAAACGAAGCCGCCAATGTGGCTAAGCTTTGGAAGGAACTAAACGACGGAACGTATGAGATAGGTTATAGCACAGCGTTTGTTGTAACAAGGCCTAAATTGCGAGAGGTGTTTGCGGCTGATTTTAGGGATAGGATTGCGCACCACTATATAATCAATAGGACAATAAACCTGTTTGAAGCCCACTTTATTGAAGACAGCTACAATTGTCGTAAAGGAAAGGGCACGACATACGCAATTAAACGCATAGACGAACAGATACGCCAGATTTCCAATAACTTCACAACTGATTGTTGGATTCTGAAGTGTGATATCAAGAATTTTTTTATGAGCATCAACAAGAATATCCTTTGGAGAATGCTCGAAAAGTTCTTGATTGAAAACTACCAAGGAGACGATAAAGCATTTGTAATTAGCCTGACAAAGCAGATTGTAATGCATCGTCCGGAATTGAAATGTATCAGGCACGGTACGAATGACTTATGGGATGCGCTTGACACAGGGAAAAGTCTGTTTAACAGTCTACCGTACAAAGGTCTTGCAATAGGCAACCTGACCAGTCAGATATTTGCAAACTTCTACCTCTCGTATTTCGATAAGTGGATAATCAGCAAACCAGGACTTGGGTACGGAAGATATGTGGACGACTTCATCGTATTAGCAAAGACAAAAGAGGAGTTGTTATCTCTAATACACGAAATTAGAGCATACCTCAAGGATAATCTTGAACTCCAACTACACCCGAAGAAGTTCTACCTGCAGCACTACACGAAGGGTGTGAAGTTCACAGGGTACGTCTGGAAGATGAATCGCATCTACACAAGCAACCGGACTGTAAACAATGCTATTATGATGGTTAGAGAATGGAACATGCATCCAGGATTGCCTGGTATAGAGCGATACATACAGAGATATAACTCATTTATGGGTTTCTTGCTATACACGTGTTCGTATAATATACGCAAGCGAATATGGGAGATGCTTGATGCAAAAATAAAGGAATTGATATATATTGATAAAGATTACAAAGCCGTCCATATCAAGGACAGATTCAACCGAATAAACCTAAGAGCAAATGCAATACGGAATCATAAACATAGAAAGCGAAAACTTCGCTCAGTCAAAAAAAATAGCCGATAACCTATATTTTATCCGCGTAAAATTAGGCGAAGACGGTAGTGGTTTTACACAAGCAATTGAGGCCGTCGTAACGCACGAACCAACAGAAGAAGATTTTGCCGGCTTACTGAATAGCTATACCGATGGTGTTAAGCGTCATAAGATTGACGACGTGGATACATACGATAAGTCAGATAATGTGAACGGTTTCATTATAAATGGCGAGCATGCTTGGTTTGATAAGACGACGCGCATGGGAATTATCAATTTGTTAGAATGTCAACAAAAGACCGGTGAGACATTCACAACTATAGACATCAACGATAAGCTATATGAACTAACAATCAGTAGAGGGCTTGAGATGATGCAACAATTGGAGGTGTACGCCGGACAGTGTTTCTTGCGCACGGCGATACACAAGAAGAATATACAAGCACTTGATTCCGTTAGTGACATTGTAGCATATGACATAACGGATGGCTATCCGGAGCAACTGGAGTTCACACTGGCAGCACTCTAACTGACTGGATTTGGGCGAGAACACGATGCGTTGTTCTCGCTTTCTTTGTCTATGTCCGTGGACAAACGCAGCAATTTGATATTTATTGTTAGATGTAGATACAATTATGACAATAACAGAGTTATTTAGAAAAGCAATCATGAGTCTCTCCGGGATTTCTCAAGTCCTCAAAGAGCTCTATAACTGGTCACACGAGAGTGTTGCCACAAAGGAGTCTGTTCAACAGGAGCTTACCAACAAGGCCACCAAGCAGAATGTGACGGATGCACAATCCGCTATTATTGGTGCAATCAACAGCAAACCTGTTACACCGGCTACTGACCTAACACCGGTTACACAGGTCTTGGGTAGCTATAACTCCAGCAAAGGTACTATTCAAGACCAAATCGGCAATATTGTATTCGATAAGAATGGACTCGCTACTGATGCGCAGGCTAATGAAATTATCGGAGATGTCAGTGGGCTACCTGGTGAGTTGAATGCCGTTTTGGAAAGTGTTTCTGGTATTACCGGATATGCTTACCAAGGAAGTGGGTCTTCAGAGGATGTTAATCTCACAGTAGTAGACAATAAGATTGGTGACGTACAGGAGGTAATCGACACAATTAACGGCGGAACGATGGATATTAATATTCCATCGGATTACGTTCGCGACACAACGGTTACAAGTGCCAAAACTGAGATTCTTAGCGCTATTACTGCTGTTAGTGGCTCGGTTGGTGTTGACAATAGCGGCGTGACTGTACACGAAAAAGTTGATACAATAGAAGCAATGGTGCGATACCTGTTCAATGGGTGTAGCATTGTAGAGAATAGTGACGATGTCGGAACAGGAAATCAAGGATATACAGTAATACTTGACCAGACAGCATCGATTAACGACGGAATACTTACATTATAACATGAGCGCGAATAAAATTACAAAATTTCAGAAGGGTAACGTTATATACGACCTGTTTGCTCCCGGATTGGATGAAGCAGTAGCAAGTGCTGCTACCGCACAGAATAACGCCGAGTATGCTGCCAACACGGCTTCGTACGCTGCGGCTATGACATACCATATGCTTGGACTTGAGAATGTTCCTTTGTGGAACCAGTCCGATGCCTATGCAAAGAATGACATTGTTCGTAAGACGGTTGTTTCTGGGGGCGTGTCCAGTGACCATATCTTCCGTGCCAACAACGAAATTGCTGCAGGAACGGCGTGGAATGATGACCTATGGACGGATACATCTGTGTGGGGTGAGATTCAAAACATGAAGGTTGGTGCTTTGTCTGTTGAGACGGTGCGTGTTACAGGATATATGTTCCAGGATGGCTCACTTATACCGGTTCCGGAAGGAGAGGCATTGAATGTTGTCTATAACGAGACCAACCACTTTTATTCCTTTAAGGCAGGCCTATGTGAGTTCTCAGTACCGCGTGGTACGGAATATGGCATCATTTATAGCCCGATTAATGGTTACAATACTCCGTCTGCTGCCTACTATAACGCTAATATGTCAACGCGTAGTATCACAGCTACATATCACTATCGTCAAAGTGGTTGGTTTGGTGTTAAGACTGTAACTACAACGGTTAACAACACATCAAGTGTAAGCATCGAAGAAGTTCCAATGTCAGAGTGGAACCAGGCTGATAATGATGCATCAATAGGTATTAAGTTCTACGGACCTCTTGGTCACTACTTCCTGCCGAAAAACTGGAAAGACTATAGAACAACAGGTGTTCAATTCTCTTCTCTAAATATTGAGTTCTCTACCACTACTGCGGCAAACATGGAAGCATTGGTTATTGACCGGTATTTCCGCATTGGAACAGAGCTAACCTATCAAAAGAGTGGTGGTGTTGCAACGTGCATCATTACAAAGGCACAGGCAGACACTTGGTATCAAGGCAACGACGTTACCGATACCGACGGTGACTTAATTGTCAGCGGACTTTCTTCTGAGGATAAAACAGCGTATCAAGCAGTTATCACGGCTCGTTATGACTATGGATTGAGTCCTGCGGTTGGTGGACATACGTTAAGTTCTAACAATGCAACACTGACGAATGACTGGGATGCCTTTGATGCAACGCAACAACTTGTTGAGATGTGGCAGGCATTTGCCAGCTTTAACCTTCAATCATTAACTGCGTGCGCTGCAGTGTGGGCACGTGGTAAATCGCTAACCATTGGAGAGTCAACGTATTACGGAAACTTACCTACTGCCGGTATGGTTCTCAGCCTTAGTGGAAACAGAAGCCAAATTCAACAGCATCTCAAGACAATCGGCGTCGACGCAGCCTATGCTGAAGCGTTTACCATCGGTACGGCGTCGTGGGGTTCCGGCAGCGCCGGTAACACCTGGTCGTCCTCACAGTTTAATGCTAGCATCGCGTGGTGCTTGAATACGTCTGGGGCGTTGCTCAGCCACAACAAGAGCTACAGTTACTCGGCGGTGGCCGTGTTCGACCTATAAATTTAGGTTCGCAAGTTACAGCATTGGGTCATTGCAGACACAATGCGCTATATAATACATAAGTGAACATTGACATATACAGCAAGAGGTTAAATTCTCGACGCAATGTAAGCCAGCATGCTGATACTTACGGGTTAGGCAGCGCGCATTAATCATAGGTGGCCTACCACTTTCCCCCTGCTTGCAGGATAAGTTATATCGATAGAGTAGGCGTATAACGGCAACGCCGGTAACACCTGGTCGTCCTCACAGTATAATGCTAACAACGCGTGGTACTTGAATACGTCTGGGGCGTTGAACAACAACAACAAGAACAACAGTTACTCGGCGGTGGCCGTGTTCGAGCTAGGAATGAAATGCTAATAGCAGATTTAATTACATTGGCGTGCCGGAGACGGCTCGTTTAGGAAGGTCGAGAATACCTCTTTGCTGTATTTATTGTAAGACAAAAACATGTTATATGGAATATATAATTGAGAGATATGCGTCGGACGATTTCCGTACGTCAGAAAAGATTGGAAATAGGTACATCATACGCACAAAAATTGAAGACTTGCCGGAAAGTGAGTCTGTTCGCTGCGTCGAAAGTATCATTGACCATAGTCCGGCACAAGCAGATTATGATGCACAGGTAGCAAGCTACATAGGAGATGTGCAACAGGAGAAACTGTCATGCATACGGCGCTATGATGTGTCGGATAACGTCAATATCTTCTACATTGATGAGCACGCAACATGGCTTGACAAAGATACTCGCGTCGGTCTGGACAACCTCATTAAGAAACAAAAGGAGGCCGGTGCTACAGAAACGACCTTGTGGTTAGCTGGTGTCAGCTTTGTTATCGAGATTGACCATGCAATAGACCTTCTCAGACAACTTGAGATTTACGCAGGTCAATGCTACAACAAGACAGAGGAACATAAGGCAGCAGTTCTTGCAACTACAACAATAGCTGGCGTTGAGAACTACGACTACACAACAGGTTATCCGGAGCCACTGCACTTTACGATTAGTAATAATGAATAACCATGCCAGAGTCTATTAGCCAATTGTTTAACAAGACCATACTCAGTCTAACAGGGATATCTACATTCCTGAGTAATATCTACGCCTGGCTTACAAGCAACGTTGCTACGAAGAGTGACGTTTCTACAGCCACGCAGAATGGTGCTACAAAGACAGACCTTAGCACATCAACCAATACCATTGTAACTGCTATCACGAATAAGCCAGTGACACAGATTGGACCTATAATGGATGTGCTGGGTGACTTCAATGCAGGTAATGGTACAATACAAGACCAGATTGCAGACCTTGGAACTGCTGTTGGGCAGATTGAGTTTGATAAGACCGGGTTGGCAACAGAGAGTGGAACAACGAGCGCCGTTACGGCAGCGGCCGGGAGTGTTATCAATGCGCTACCAAAAGACTACGCACAGAGAGGGGAGAATAGTGGTGCAACTAATAGTGCAATTCTAAACGCTTTGAGCGATGATAGTGGAAATACTGTTGTTGATATTCTTACCGACGAAACAAGTGGCCTATCAGCCATAAGTAATGCAGTTTCAGGACTGCCTGAAGTAATGAAAAATATGTATGCGGCACACTTTGAACAAAACGAAGATGGTGAGGATACGTATACAATGGTAATGCCGTTAACAGCCATAGTTAGTGAAACCGGCGAAGCAATCACAATAAACATTTAATACAATATATGTCAACACCTACAAAAATAGCTACTAGATTAAAATCAGCAATAACCGGTGAAGAGTTCTTTATTGGAACTGTTGGTACTCAAGAAAAGGTTTCTGTATTATTGTCTGCACCTTCCAGTGTGGATTGGACACAATATTCCGTAGTAGTACAAAATATATCACAAACTGGTTCCCAGACTCTCAATTTAACATCTGAGGCATCTGGTGCAACAACCGTCGGTGTATGTGCTTTCAATATGCCAATGGGCGTTATATACGAAGTGCAATTACCGACAATTACGGGATACGTATCTCCAATTAACCAGCGATTCTCAGCAACATCAGCAATGAGACAACTTATTCATGAATACACAGCTGAAGGTGAGAAATTCGAACAAGTAACAATACTTGCATCCTTTGCATCTGCAGGAGGTACTGTTGCGTTATTGGAAAATATGACTGTTACAGCGCTGTGCACCGATGGAACATCTTATTCAGGTATGTTTAATGCTAGTGGAATGTGTACTATTACCAATATCCCATATGGTAAAACATACACAATTCAATACCCGGATGTAATTAGTAGTGACGGGTCTATTCCATTTCATCATGACCGCAATAATGAACAGTTTACCGCCGGAGAACCATCAAGGATGCTTAATGTTACCTATTATGAGGGTATCATTGGTATTCATGGTGTTGACAGGTACGGAAACCTATTAAGTCTAGAAGAAATTGAATCTGGCATCACAAACGGAACGATAGTTGCTTCCGACATTATAGCAGGATATTACAATGATTCAAGGCTATCTCAGTCAACACGTGGTGATGGTTCAGGTATAGGTAATGCTGTTGTATGGAGTGTGTGGGATAATAAAATGCAAGGTTCCTGGATGAACCCGAATGGAAGCACTGTTAATGGCGTACCATTGAATAGCTCAGAAGGATATCACCTTGATAAATCGCGCTGTGCTGGAAAATATTATACGTTGCTAATCTCAGACTACGCAACAAGTAATAGCTATGCTTCAATCATTAAAGACTGTACCGCGCGAACTATAAGAGCACAAAAACTTTATGCTGTATATAACGATATTGTATATCGCCAAGTAGAATATAGTGACAATCAATGGAAATCTGTAACAGAGACCCCTGTTATTGTTTATACTCATGATTCTATTACAAACCTTAACGGTGTAACAGGCGTGACTTTCTATAGCACTGCGCAAGGCGCAACTGATGAAGATAGTAGCGATATCGCATTTACTGCTGATGTTTTGAACTCTGCCGCAACAAAGAATGGTTTTACGGGTTCATACGCACAGATGAAAGGAATGGCAGACAACTGGGCTAATAACACAACCAATCCAGGTGCTTATACGGCGTACAGACTCTACAAAGCTTTAGGCATTGAGACTAAGATTACATCTGCTTCCAGCAACGCGACGTCTCACAACATCCGTAACGGCTACTGGTGGACGTCTTGTCAGGCCAGTTCGACTTATGGAGTCTTACTGCTTAGTGGCTCCTTCGACATCGGCAACAAGTACTACGGTAGCTCTGTGTTGGTTTTGTTCGACCCTTTTGAATAATTAAAAGCGCTAGGACATTCCTGTCCAGCGCATAAACAGCAATGGGAAAAATTGTAGATAAATACACAGACGGTAGGGAGATACCTCTATATAAAGCAACGGAAACATTGCTTTATGACGTTGATAATTTGATTAATTTTTTACAGAAAGATAGGAAGCATACTCTTGGACAACACATGCTTCTCCTTGTTTTGGATATGCTGGATTGCGTGGCGGTAGCATACGATTTTCCAGAAAGAAAAGTTGAACAATTAAAGTTGTATATTTCGAAGTATAACAACTTGGCAACAATTCTTAAAATGTGTGAAATAAAGGGTTATCTAATGAACAATAATAAGAACTATTATGTTGAGATGATTAAACCTTTAGGAAACGCATATAAACAAGCTAAAGGTTGGTTAGTATCCGCAAACAAAGAAGCCGGAGTCTGTATGGATAATACAGAGAGCGCGTAAAATTTAGGGTGGCTATCTACTTTCTCCAGAAATGGGAAGTTAAGAATAAGATAATGATAGCGACATACGGCAACTGGTGGACGTCTTGTCAGAACAGTTCGACTAATGGAGTCAAACTGAATAGTGGCTCCTTCAACAACAACAACAAGAACAACAGTAACTCTGTGTTGGTTTTGTTCGAGCCTAAATATGAGTGAGTGGTGTACAATAGAAGAAGTATATGCTGCCTATCTTGACTGTAAAAAGCACAAAACAAGGTCTAGTTCATACGCAGAATTTGCTGCTAACGAAGCAATAAATTTGTATGAATTATGGCTTGATTTGAATAATCATACCTATAAAATTGGTTTAAGTGACGCATTTTGTGTTACACGGCCAAAAGTTAGGGAAGTATTCGCTGCTAGGTTTCGCGACCGTATAGTTCACCATTTGGTGATTATGCGATTGTTGCCTATATTTGAACAACATTTTATTGAAGATACGTATAATTGCCGAAAAGGGAAGGGTACGGATTACGGAATTAATCGTGTATTGAATTTTACTAAAAACCACCCAAATGGTTGGATATTAAAGTATGATATAAGTTGTTTTTTCATGAGTATTAACAAAACTTTGTTAAACTCAATGCTGAAAACATTTATTTGCGATAATTATAGTAGGGATGACAAAGACGAGATTTTATCTTTGGTAGAAATGATTGTCATGCATCGCCCTGAATTGCTTTGTATAAGGAAAGGTGATTTAAGCTTATGGAATCAATTACAAAAAGGAAAATCTTTATTTCGCAGCGACGGAAATCACGGCCTTGCAATTGGCAACCTTACAAGCCAGATATTTGCGAATTTCTACATGTCGCAAATAGATAAATGGCTAGCAAGTATTGATGGTGTAGAATATGGAAGGTATGTTGATGATGCAATTTTAGTATCTGACGATAAAAATTTATTACTATCTATACTCCCCAAACTGCGTGAGCGATTAAGCGTTGAGCTTGATTTAGAACTACATAAAAAGAAAATATACATACAACCAGTCAGGCATGGCGTTTCGTTTTTAGGGAGCGTAATTAAGAATGGGCGTTTATATGCAGGAAATCATACAGTTACAAATGCATTTAATATAACGAAAGAGTTTGCGTGTAGGTTAGATAAGGAGAGTTGCGTTGAAAAATTTGCACAGCGATACAATTCTTATATGGGATATCTAATACATCGTAAAACATACGCAATCCGATGGAATCTATGGAATAATGTAGATGAAGAAACAAAAAAGTTTGTATACTTAACAAAACGCATGGGTTTAATGCGTGTAAGGGATGTGTACAAAGAGAAAACTAAGCTAAAAAGTCAATATAAACATGATAAAAGAAACATTAGCAATAAACGACTGGGAGGAGTTGTCAAAGGCTTTTAAGGTTGGTAATAAGCAATTCTATTACTTACGCATGTTCAAAAAAGACCTGCCTGGTGATTTGTGTGTTTGCTACACCGAATTAGTTGACCACCAACCAACACAAGAAGAAAAGGATGAGTTGTATGCAGCTTATCTTGCCGGAATGAAAAATATGGTAATAGACGAGATTGTCGCATATGATTCTTCTAGTGCCGTAAACAAATTCTATATCAACGGTATTGAAGCGTGGCTGGATAAACAGACTCGTGTTGGATTAGTGAACCTTCTGGAATCGCAAAAGAAAACAGAACACACTCGCACAACACTTTGGTTTAATGGAACACCAATCGAGTTAGATATTGAAACAGCGCTCAATATGTTGTATGAGCTTGAGGTATACGCTGGCTTATGTTATAACCAAACGGAATTACATAAAGCCAATGTGTTAGCTTTAGTAAATATTGATGACGTCGAAAACTATGGCTACACAACAGGATATCCTGAATACCTCGAATTTGAGGTGTGAGTATTATAGAAACGGCCTTGTTATTAAATTCATAGGCGGAACGCTAGTAGCAGAATGGAATCGAAATGATTCGGAATAATAAAAACCGGTACCTCAATCGAGATGCCGGTTTTCTTGTTGTTAGTACACAACCTCTTCGCAGTTGTATCCCTGTTTCCTAATCCAGTCAGCAACGAGATGCCTATGACAGAAGTCGCCTGGTTTCTCGTAGCACAAGAGCGTTAATTCATCAAGCGCTACGCCATCGGAACCGTAGAATTCATTCAAATCGAACAGGACGTTGAGTATATCCAATTTCGATAACACCTCATTGTTAAACCTGCGTGTATACAGTTCCGTGTCTCCTTTTTCAACTCCACCATTTTTGTAAGCATTCAAGATGCTATATGTCGGTGCTAGCTTCTTATATTCAGGTTTTCCTAGTGCTGTGTACCACACAGGTGCTTTCGCTGCGATAGAGACGGGATATTTGATTTGTTTTAACTTTGCAAAATAACTGGTTTTCATAGTCCATAGAGTTTATGTTCATGCATGTACCTGAGCGACTCCTTGTAGTTTGGCAACCACTGTTGTAAATTTTTCTTATTTACATCAAACTGTATGCTTGCGTTAGGAATGCTTCCGATACATCTCCTCAGTTCTGTTGACGATATCTCCTGGATGTTGATATTCTCAGCGTAGATGCAGTTGTCATTCAGCAAGCGCCTATCAACCTCGTATCCTTTGCGTGGGATGATGATTATCTTAACAATGCCGGAGTTCAATAACCAGTTGTAGTCCTTGAACTTTTCTATACTATTAAAGCTATCAACACCCATCACAAAGTAATACTGGTTCTCATTGAAGACGTTCTCACAGACGATGCGCTTCAATGTATCAACAGTATATGCACATTGCGCGGTGCCGAAGTGAACAATCTCGTAAGGACTTATAACAATTTTATCCTTGAACCAGTCACGAATGAACTGAGGGTACTCCGGATTTAATGTCATTTGTTTTAGTGCAATGTCACACAACTTGCACCGGTGGTATGCATCAACAGTTTCTGAGTTACCTGTCTTGAACGGACTACACGGAGAAGGGAGGACATAAACCTTTTGCACAAGGACAGGATTCTCACGTTGCCCATCCCCAAGCAATGCCATTACCGTCTGTACGTGCCCAGCATGGATAGGATTGAATGAACCACCGTATATGGCGATTTTCGTACACCTATCCACACCTGGATGCATTAAGCCGTCAACTTCCAACATAGTTAGTCAATATGTAGTTGGCGTGCCATGAACGGAACATGTTTGTAGAACATCTCCGGAATCAACTCTTCGTGGCCGAAAGCCCAGTCGTATGAATCTCTATCACCGAACGGAACCCATTTAATGCCTGCAATCTCGTCCACCTCAGAGTTCGTGTCGTTGAAGGTGAAATCACTTGTTACCTTATCGTTGATAACGGTTACATAACGCAGTGTGACATTCTGGTCTTTCTTCTTACTGAAGGATATCGAGTCAAATACCATCTGTTCTGGCTTCAACCCAACGCCTGTCTCCTCGAAGATTTCGCGAACAACTGCCTCGTTGCCATTCTCATCGAAGTCCAGGAATCCGCACGGTGCGTTCCACTTGAAGTTCTCATCGGGACAACCGGCACCACGCTGATTAGCAAGCACGCACCATGTACCATCTTTGTCACGACAGAAAACGAATCCTACAACTGCTACTGAACGACTACGCCAGTATGTCTGCCCGTCCACTTCGAACGGGAAATTTTTCATTATTCTCTCACCCATACTATTGCTTAATATCTAATTCTTTCATCGCAACCTCCAACTCCTCAGGAAGACCCATCATCTTTCCCTTATCGTCGGAAATCTTCACACAATAGTTCCACTTCCAACCTCTGAACTGGCAGCGATTTAACTTCATAACGATGTTCATAGGCTTGTAACCGGTATCGTTTGTTAAATTTGTTCCGATGCCGGCGCTACACATGATTTTTCCACTGCAGTACTCAGCAATCTCCTTGTACTTTGGGAAATCCAGCGCATTCGAGAAAACAATCGTCTTCGTTGTCGGGTCAATGCCATAGCTCTTGTAGAAGGCAACAACCTTATCAACGAATTCATACTCGTCACCGCTATCCTGGCGCACACCGTCGAACAGCTTTGCCTGCTTCAGCGTGAAGTTATTCAGGAAAGCATCCAATCCCCACGTATCGGTCAGTGCGATGCCAAGGTCACCGTCATAGGTGCGTACCCAGTTCTCGTATGCCTCGAAGTTGGCGTTGCGATAGCCGTACAGTGCACCGTGCATCATTATCCATTCGTGAGCAACAGTACCGATTGGCTTCATATCATATTTCCATGCCAGATGTACATTTGATGTACCAACACAATAGGCTGCGTAGTCTTTCAAGTACTCAACCACCATATCCTGTACCTCGTAACTGAAGCGACGGCGTGTTCCAAACTCAGAGAAGAGGAGGTTGTTGGTATTGGAGAGCATAACCTTTGCCTCCAGGCGGCTCATCACTTCTTGCTTGTCAAGCTTGTTGTGATGGTTGCATGCCTCAGAAACGATTGCGAGGATGGGAACTTCGTACAGCGTGGCCTTGTACATGAGGTCTGTAACGGAGATATGAAGATGGCGCTGCTCGTCAACCCACAGGTCGATTTTATCTGACTCGAAACGGAATCCGGATAGCCACTCCCAGTAGAAAGCAGGGATGTACGGCATTTTCTCGATTGCCCATTCCTTCATATCCGGGGACATGGAAACCTTTTCCAGGTCGAACATCGCCATTTTAATGCGTGCAACCGTAGCGGCGTCGTACTCAGTATTATTGCGGTCGTTAAACACAAACTCACCCACCACATTAGGGAAGAGTTTCATATAAGCGTAGCCCATGCTAAACTTATACAAGTCATTATCAAGAAGGCTTTGAATCATGTAAATAAAGTTGTTTAAAGTTTTCGTTATATTCTGCAATCTCCTTTTCGAGACGTGCAATGCGTTCATCGCTGTATCCGGATATATCGTATACCTGACGGTCACCAATCACTTCGTCAACTGGCATGTAGAGCACTTTAACGGTATCATCAAACTCAGAAGATATATGCTTGATGACATGTTCTACAAACTCAGGAACGTCGCCACGGTTAACGCCACCGATGTAAATCTGGATAACGATAATGCGTTTTTCTTTATCAGTCATCGTTACAAATGATTAATGAATCAACAAAGGCACGGCCAGCACCGGTAAGGATAGGCATTTCAGTATCTACATACCATTGCGTGCGGACAGTCTCCTCACCGTGCTGGTTAGTAAACGATACACCCCTCTTGATGCATGCAGAACCACGCTTCTGCGGAATTGGTAGGTCATTCCAGTTAATACCTTTCTCCGTGAAGAGCTTATCTTGCAGCTTATTGCAGTTCAAGCCGAACATCTCCTTGTGTGAGAAATGTGCCTGTGCCAATGCCTGAATAGAGTTGCGTGTTGCATCTTGCTGGCGCCAGAGGATATTATTGGTTACATCCTCTTTCGGAACATTGAACGCGCGACAGTCGAAGATGGCACCATCCAGTGTTACACGGTCATATGCGTTATATACCTTGCGGAAATTATCCGTAGTAACGGTCAGGTCAACCACTTCTTTGGAACAGATGGCCATATTTGCTACGAAGTACGAGTTAAAGGCCTTGGTTGCCATGGATGCAGCAACGGAGCACATTTTCTGTACTTCATTATCGAACCATGCAGATGAGTTGAGTTTCTTGTAGTCTACAAGGATAAGCGTTATCTCATCCGACTGTGTATAGCCGAATACACAACCTTGTATATGCTCACAGAGATACTTCATGGTATCCTGCATGGTTTTCATCATGACCGGGTCAAACGGTTTGATAAAGCCACGGGTTGTCGTGTGGAAGTGACACCCGTCGAGACGCAGAATAACCGGCATACGAGGAACAAGAGACGTCTTGCTGACCGCCTCGTACTTCTTCATTCTATCGCCGAGTGAATCGTTTTTGTTTGCCATAGTTGTAATAGTTTTTCAAATTCGCCCACAAAGATATGTAAAATTTTTGATATATACAAATCCTGTGGACGAATTTTCATTACTCTGCAGCAGCTGCGGCGCGTTTTGCCTTCTTTTCGGCAATCTTCGCCAGCTGTGCTGCCTTACGTTCTGCGCGCTCTTTCTCTTTTGCTTCGCGACGAGTTTTGAGGTAGGCTTGTTTCTTCTCGCGCTTTTCTGCACGAGCCTTCTCGTCGGCTTCCTCCTGTTTTTTCTTCTGCTCCTCTGCTTTCTCAATTCGCTCTTTGCGCTTTGCAGCGAAGTCCTTGAAGTTCTGAATTTGCTCGTCAACAATCTCACGCAGGAAGACCTTGCCTTCATCCGTTCCGTTGAGGAATGTAATGAATCCGCGTACTGCAGAACTGAGCGTGCTGGTCTTGTTCTCACATGCAGCAACCTCTTGTTCGAGAGAGCTCTTGGAATTCATAATTCGTTCAACAAGAAGAGAAACTTCTTTGCGGAAACTGTAGGTAAGCGTCATCTTGGTATAGTAATGACTATACTCTTCCGGCGTCATTCCGTTGTGTTCTTTCTTGAAACGCTCCAGCGCCTCTTGGGATAACTGTTGAACATCGTCCAACGTCTCCATGGTGTTACCGTTTACACTTTTAATTGCCATGTGTTCTCATTTGTTAATCGTCAATTACCTGCCAATCCTCGCGGTTAACGAACTTGTCAAACCACGGGCTGTTATCAATGGTACCTTCTTTTGTGCGTACGTAGAACAGATTATCATCGCCTACGAACCACCAGCCTTCCCACTCTGGGAGCTTAATCTTTTTGCCACTATATGCTGCGGCCAGCGCTAATCTAAAGTTCATATCCTTTATTGTTTATACATTTGCGATTACATGTACCTTCGGATTCTTACCTGTGTAGATGCTATCCGTTGTGTAGATACCGGACAGTTCACCAACCAACAGAGCGTCGAGAAGTTTTGTGTTCTCTGGGTGTGCATCTTTGTCTATGTAGCTGTTCTCAAGGTGTGTGCAGTATGCGAAGATATTCTTGAAACCACACTCACGCAGTTCCGATGCGCTCAGCACAACTGTTTCTCCCGTAGAGATAATATCATCGATGATGAGAGCTACCTTGTTTGCGAAGTACTCCGGCGTTGTGATACCTTCTGTGCCACGATGCTGGTGTAACCCGAACTCAACAATCTCCCTGGTATCGAAGTTTCGCAGTTTCTTACCGTAGAATACCGTAGATGCCAACTCAGTATCATTTGCGATATCCTTGTAGCGCTCCATGGCACCCATATCCGGGAAACAGAGTACGACGTCTCGATTGATGTAGGTCTTAATACCTTCAATTACCTTGCGGATGTATGTGTCAGGCGACATGACCTGAACGTTGTTAATCAACTCGCATGCCTTTGCAGAGTGAGGGTCAAGGAAATAAACCTTGGTGAAATGTAGTGAGTTAATGACATCAGCGAAATGCTTCAGTGTAAATACCTGCTTCTCATCCTCAACACGGTCGAGTCGTGCGTTCGGCATGTACGGCACTGTAAGCGTGATTTGCGGGCAGCGCTTATCCATGTTTTTAAACGTGTCACGGATGTGTTTAACGAGATAGATGATTGTGATTAGTTCACCTTCGTTTTCGTACGTCCAGTGAATATCCTGAACACCATGGTAGCGCACTGCAACGTTGAACATCTTCAGTGTTCCGTCGGCAAAGTGTTCGTTGCCGACAACTAATTCTCCATTATAAAGTGTTATCATACTGTTTGTGTTGTGTACATTGTGTTAGGTTGTAACGAATTTGGTTCGCTTACAGGCTCTTTGTATTTCTCTGCCTTTTTGAAGTCTTCGTTGAACTCGATGTAAGCTGCTTTCCATTTGTCGAACTCTTCTTGAGTGATAGGGTAGATAGCGTACTTGTCAGCCATGTACATGAATCCTGCCTCGCCGGCCATGCACTTATCGTCACCTTCTTTCAACGGGTGTCCGATGAAGATGTGGCCAAGGTGTGCTTCGTGGAAGCTTGCAATACAATTAATTTCCTCATCCGGACGGAACGAACGTGTGAATACAAATCTGTTTACAGTTCCGGCGTATTGTTTATTGAGTCCGAATGCAACCAAGTAAGCCTCGTTTTCTTCTTTGTATGCGTGGCCACCAATCTTGACGAGCTTCTTCGCATCTTCGTTTCCGATGATATATTCAACGAAATATTCAGCCTCTACCGTAGAAACAGTAGCCGTTGGAATGTCGATACCGTTCACCTCAGTGATTGTTTCAATCTTGAGTTTATAGATATCGTTTTCTACATCGTGCTCCACTTCAAGAACCTTATCGAACAAGCGCATGCACGCGCCGTTTTGGAACTTGTTGGTGTGGAATACCGTACCAGGCACAACTGCCTCACAGAATTTCTGAACGAGCTTACCCTGCTTGTAGAGTGCAATTAACTCACGTGCCATGAATATCAACATGATAACAATGGCTACAATAAAGACAATCTTTACAGTCATACAGCATCTGATTTAATGACTTTAATCTGGCAACTTTTCATCACGTCCAGCGCCTCTGCGTGTTTCTCCGGTGTTGTTCCAGCACTCAGGTCTTCAATGACACGAATAACAGCGTCAGGATAGGTTGCGCGCAGGATAAGTGCATTGCTTACAACACAAATATCGGTACATACACCCATTATATCAATCACGTATCCTTCTCCGGCGAAATCATCATTGTTTTTCCTGATAGGGATAATGTCGAGCAGGTCATACATCCAGTGTATGTTGCCGAAGGTGTTTTTCTCAATACGACGGCATGACAGTTCGCTGAACTTATCTGCTACCTCGTTAATCTGATGATTTAACGCATGACCCCACGAACCCTTGATGCAGTGCTCAACCGGCAGGTTTATACCTTCCAACGTCTCAAGATAGTTTTTCTCGTGCGTATCGAGAGTGAAAACGGTCATCTCGTAGTCCTTGTGTGTGCGTTCCAGGAAATCAGCCATCTTCTCTACAATGGCAACCGTATCCTTATTTGCGAGTGTTCCGGTCTGTGAACAGAAGTCGTTTTGCATGTCAACGACAACCAGTAAATGTTTTGATTTAGACATATGCGTGCTGTGTTATCCGATGTTATACGAAGGAGCCAGTTCTGGTACCAATGAATCATTTACAGAGAAAAGGTAACGACCGTCACATAAAGTCGGCGTATCCTCTGTTTCAAATACAGTGTTATCCATGTCATACAAGAGTCCGGGAGCCGGTTGGAACATTGGAACAGGCATCAGCTTGAACAGGTTCTTGTTGTGACGATTGGTGATATTTTCAAGGTCTGTCTGCGATGCGCATTCGCCTGTACGGATATACTTATCAAGTGTTGCGTAGGTAAAACCGAACTTCTCTTCATCCGTAGCGCCAACGAGTCCATCAGCTGGAGCTTTCTCGATAAAGCGCTTATCAAGGCCGAGTTCATAGCCGATTTCCTTCACCTCACTTGCTGTTAGGAGTGCGAACGGCATTACGTCACCAACGGAGTCTCCCCAACGGGTCATCCATCCAACCCAATCCTCAGAGTAGTTACTGGTGTTCACAACGCGGCCATTGCAAGACTGAGCCACTGCATATAGTACAGACATACGCAATCTCGGAGGCAAGTTCCACTTTGTCTGGTCAGTGATAGAGATGCCTGCGTCATCAATTCCTGCGAGGATGGCGTCGTATGCGCAACGTATATTAACCGTTACGTTCTGTATTCCAAGCGTTTTACACAGGTCTTGCGATACGTTAATGTCAGATTGTACACCATTCGGAATGAGAACACCGAGAACATTCTCCTTACCGATAGCAGCACAGCACAACGCGGCCATGATACTTGAATCCTTGCCACCAGAGATACCGATGACGAGTTTACAACCTTTTGCGTTGGCCTCGTACCATGTAATCAGGAACCTCTTGAGTGATTCACATGTTTCTTTTCGATTGAAATTATAATTCATACAACGTGTATTTTCTTAAACTCAATACTAATATAGTCCTTTTTTAGGAATCTTGACTCTTTTCTACGTACAATTTGCAACAACAACGGTTCTTTGTACGATATCCCTCACATGGACAATGTAAATCTCCGTCATTCTCCGGGTGTTTGCACGGACAGTTGCCATCACAGCGTTGGATTCCCTTATAGATACCCTTTCGAACTGCTATATTGTCAGTCAGCTTAAATCCGTCCAACTCAGTGACAGGAACTAGGTACGTCGGTGCCTGTAGTTCAACGCGCTCTCCGTTTGGCTTATAGATGATGAACGCGAATGAGTAGCCATCCGTCTCGAAACCACGTATATCTCCGTACTCACCATCCGGAAGTAGGTAGTCGCGACGTGTGTCTGCTTCATTTATGACGGTGTCAATCCACTCTTGCGCTCCTGCCGGAAGGTACTTGTTGTCGTTGATGAATAAACCTTGTGCGTATGCCAGTTCCATCTGGTAGAAGAGCCTGCGCTCAGTGATATACTCTCCGCGAAGATACGGTTGCTCAATACGCAGGATAACCTTGTTGCCTTTACCGTATTTGCGCATCAGTTTCTTGAATATGCGTGCGTCTTTAGTAATATATGTTTTCATGCGTGTGTTAAAAAATAGGAGGAATGTAGCCAGGACATTCCGTCAGCATACATTCCTCCACCAATGATAGTAGTGATTACTTACCCTGTTGTCCCAGGTCAACACTTGCCGTTGCAACAGTAGAGTTGTCTTGCATGATTCGACTCAGGTCAACGCCGGTAGCTTCTTTAACGACGTCCATGGTCTGTTTCATCAGCACTGGGACGTTCCCAGAAAGTCCGGAAACCTCATTACCGGTTGTTCCATAGACACGTACATCACCAATCTGACTCAGCGGGCTTGCAACCTTCTCGGCAACCTCAGGAAGAACGTGTACCATCATCTCTGCAAGTGCTGCAGGACCGTATTTCTTGAATGCCTCAGCCTTCTTGTCCATTGCGGCTGCTTCTGCCTCACCTTTAGCCTTGATGGCTGCGGCTTCTGCCTTACCGACAGCCTCGATACCGGCTGCTTTCTGTTGTTGAGCGAAGAGGTCTGCCTCTGCCTTTGCCTTGATGGCGCGTGCTTGTTGCTCTGCCTCGTATGCTTCGGCCTCGGCTTTACGCTTGCGTTGCTCCAGTTCAGCTGCTGCGGCTTGCTCTTTCTGATACTTCTCAGCATCGGCTTGCTTGTTAACCTTTGCAGCGAGGGTCTTCTCCTGGATGGCAATCTCTTGCTCTTTGAGCTGTTGCTGTTGTTTTGCCTTCTCAACCTCTGCCTCAACGGCCTTGCGGTTAATAAGGAGTTGCTGCTCCTGAATACGAATCTCCTTTGCGGTAGAAGCCTCAACCGTCTTGACGTTAATGTCCTTTGCTTGCTCTTGTTTCTGAATCTCATAAGCTGCGTCAGCGATAGCCTTTTGTTTATCGGCCTTGCTTTTCAACTCAGACTGTTTGATGGACAGTTCAGTGTTCTTCTCGGCAATCTGCGTCTCTGCCTCAACGCGTGCATCGTTAGCCTCTTTCTGTGCAAGTGCTTTTGCAATAGCAACGTCGCGCTCTGCGTTAGCCTTGTTGATGGATGCATCTTTTGTAATCCTGCATGTGTTGTCAGCACCGAGGGCGTAGATGAGACCGTCGTTGTCCTTAATGGTTTGAATGTTGCAAGAGATAATCTTGATACCCAGTTCTGTCATGTCCGGAGCTGCCTTTGCCTGAATCTGGTTAGAGAATCCGTCACGGTCAGTGTTCAACGAGCGTAGGTCTTGCGTACCGATAATCTCACGCATGTTACCTTGCAAGGAGTCACGAATTTCCTCTGCGATTTCCTCACGCGACTTATTAAGGAAGTTTGCAGCGGCAATGTCAATACAGTCACGGTCAATACTTACTTTGGCAACTGCGTCGACGTCAACATTGATAAAGTCGGATGTCGGAACGGGTGTACCTGTTTTGATGTCAACAGACAATTGTCCGAGATAGAGGGTATCAACACGATGCAATCCAGGGATACGGAATCCACCGGTACCAGTTAAATACCTCGGCTTTTTCAACGGCCAACCAGATACAACCAACGCTTTGTTTGGTCCAACTTTCACATAGCAGACTGCGAAGAATAGCATCGCCAGTCCAAGCACTACAAGTGCAATAATTAATCCAGTACTCATAATTTAATTTAGTGTGTTTTGTGAATTTCGTATCTAATATAGTCCGGATAATCCGATTCTTGTAACGAATACTTGATTATTTTAGTATTTATTGTCAGATAATATATTATAACATGACGAAGTTGAATGAGAAAAATAAAGCTGTACGCGTAACGGAGGCTCAGCTGAATGAGATTACACGTATGACTGTCAGTCGCATGCTCAAGGAGGAAATTGCAAGTCAGAAGCACTCGATGGAGGAGCAACTGCAGGAAGCTATTGATACAATTGTATTCGGTCTCCTGGATGAAGCATGTGGTAAGAAAAAGGCAAACCTTGAGGAATACGGACCTGAGAATCTTTTCGCAAAGGACAGCCGCATTGCCGCTAATGGTTATGTAAACAAATCCGTTAACATGCCGAACCCTCACCAGCAATCCTACTACAGTGGTAACCCGTATCTTGGAGACACAGACTCCAACCGTATGCAACAGGATATCGAGGACTTCAACCAAAAGATTAAGCGTAGCGCTCACAACAACTTGATGCGTGCATTGAAAGCCGCAGACAAGCGTCCTCTTTATGGCAAAGATGCATTGAATAACGTCGGTGCACAGGCTTAATTTGGATAAATTCCTAATTCTTGTTTGAGAACTGCCAAGAATTAAAAACTTGGCTATTTATTGGTAGAAAGAACTGTACATGGCACGCGTATCAAAAGAAGACTTGTGGGAGTTGTTCCGAAACGGAGATAAACCGAATGAGGAAGATTTCTTAACCCTATTAAACGAATGTTATAACGATGGGATTGACCCTATCGCTATGATTACGTCTTTTGGTACCCCTCCGGAGAATCCGGTTGAGGGTGACATGTATATTGCTCTTGGTGTTGGCGGTGCACGCGACAGACTCTATCAATGGGATATTGTTGACGGTGTTTGGCAATGGGTTGAAGTTGCGATAGAGCAGGATAAGTTCTACAAGGTTGTTGGTACTTCCGAGGTATATATCTACGATGGTAGGTATTTTGATGTTATCGCCGGTTGCCCTGATAATGGTGTTAAGCGATGGCTTGATGGTGACGTAGAAGAGATTCTCGGTGCTAGCGACGAGATGACCTCCGGTGAGACTCTCGTACAAAAACAGAATTTCCGTGACTTCTGGAATGGTGCTTTGTGGGTTGTTGGTGACCGCATGAAGATAAAAAACAGGGGAAAAACGTATATTATCTCCAATGTTCATGAGTCCATTACCCCTGCAGACCCTGTATTCTCACCAAGTGGCACAACAGACAGCGTTTACAACCAATTGGTTTATATGTCCAGTTCGCCTGCCGGATATAACATCTACTACACAACGGACGGTTCTACACCTACCACTGCAAGCACGAAATATACAAGCGCTGGTGTTACGTTAAGCCAGGATAAGAATGTTTCCGGCAAAACATACACTGTTAAGGCTATTGCTGAGTTGAACGGTGAATTGTCGGATAGTGCAACGACTGGTACGTATACGATACTTAGGCGCTTAGATGCTCCTGGTATTAGTTTTAACGGTAATGAGTATAGCTCTGCGCGTACGTGTACCTTAACCAGTAGTGACTCAGCAGACAAAATCTACTACACAACAGACGGCACAGACCCGACCAGTGGAAGCTCTGTATACCCAAGCGGTGGATTCGTTGTCTATTCATCATGTACGGTTAAGGCGATGTGCGTTAAGAGTGGCTGGGTGGACTCTTTGGTATCATCTACAGCTGTTACTCTTAATACTAAGACGATGTACTACGGTATCGTTGATAACGCACCGACTGCAGAATCTGGTATTACCGCATTGCATAGGCTGGAAGCTAAGACTTTGCCACAGACAATTGAAATCCTGGATAGTGGTATTAAGAAGGTATGTTTTGCATACGCTAAGACGATTAAGGACGTTACCTCAATCAAGGATGCAAGCGGACAGCAGTACTGGCCGGTTAACTTTACCAAGACAACGGTTGGTGATTACAAGGTATATACCATGAATAGTCCGGCTGACCAATATCAGATGAAATATACATTCTCATAAACACAGTTGAGATATGCCAAAGATAGGTGCCAATTTTACATACACAGCCTACGAGCCGAACTTCACGCGCGACCAATATGCAACGCTTGAAGACATGAGTGGTGTGACCATTATGGATGAAGGCCACCTTGCTTATTGTAAAGAAACGAAGAAAACCTACCGATTCCAACCATATAGCGAATTCGTTGCTCCGGTCGGGTACTGGCGAGAATGGGAAGCGGAGAATATTATCGATGATAACTCGCGAAGTACAAATAAGACATGGAGTGCGCATAAGCTAAGTGCGATGGAACTAATGATTTACGCTGCGATGTAACATGAGGTATAGAATAAACACATATGATGTCAACAAGACGGAAGATAGCGTTCGGTTGTTGATTAAAGCTCCGGAAGATGCCACCATTGAGGGCATCCGACTGGTTATTGACGAATCGAAAACCTTACCTCTTGTTAGCTCGATGCAGAAGGGTAATGCAACGCTGGAGTCTGGTGTCACTGGCGGAGATTTTACACATGCCATTATTATACAAAGTGGTGTTGTTGACGAGGTTGGATTAAAGCTTGGCATAGCCAGCGCCTTTACTTTTGTAGAGGAGAGTGATGAGTTTACCATTGAGGTAGACTGGGGAGATAAACTAGAAGATGTCATTGATTTAATAGGAGACCTAAACGAAATCTTGGAGGCTATTAATGGAGACACAGTTGACGGAATAGTTGCGGATTATCTAGAAGAACATCCAATAACTCCGTAATAAACAAAAAACCGATGCCATTCACGGACATCGGTTTTCTTTTTAGTTGACATTAATAAACATTTTATGTGGCGCGCGAGATTTACCACCGAAGTAGAAGCCAAGCGTTGTTAGGAAACATGCGCTAGACCTCATATCAGAGAACAAAGATACCTCATTTCCGTCAATCAGAAATCTAAATGTATAGTCTCCAAGAACTTCACTTATGCGATTTACTTCGATTCTATACGTATGCTGTTCACCAACATTTAAAGAAGCAATTTTGTTCTTTGTGAGTACTCCATTTTTGTATATGTAGCTCCAAATATAGATACTATTCATATACTCATTGTACGTCCATCCGAATCGTATCGAGTTCTTATGCACACCGAAACCAAAACAGAATCCAAATAGTTTATTCACACAGCTCGGCTCGTCAATACTATATTTGCATGACTCATCGAATGCAATAGTGCGCTCCATATAGAAGTATGAACTTGGTCTTTTGAACCACGGAATGAAGGTTGAATAGTGACAACCTTTAAATATTGTTTGCCTCATATTATATCTCGTTTAATACAACAACCACACTCATAATGATGCACGTTATAATGGAAGATAGGACGACAAAAAACCATCCTGTTGATGTGACTGGTGTCTCGATGTAGTCGAAGTCTGCAAACTCCTTGCGTTTCCATTGTTTCGGAACGTTCTCAAGCAGATATCGCTCCAATACCATTAAATCCAGCGTCTCACCTTCTTCGTAGATGTGATTACACCCAACACTCATGTACGGTGTATCCTCCCAACTAAAAGAGTTGACCCATTGCACGTTATCAGTTTCGTCGATTGATATACATACAATCAACTCATTCTTGTTGCCACCGATAAGGAAGTTCTTTTGTTCCTCCACAATACTCATTGGTTTATTCCTGTATACAAAGACAAAACACCTGAACTGATATGGCGCACCGTAATAGGCATTAACATATTTGAATGAGTCAATTACGCTTTCACCAGGATTATAGCCAACGATTGGGTTCTGGTCGCGCACAACCGGCGGGTAATCGTATAATCCGAGTGAATCAGCTTTATCCTCTCCAACCTCTGAGAAATTGAAGATAGACATACTGTTCTTAACCTTGTTCTTATACCTGTGCGTCAGTGTGACTGTGTACATATGGTTCCTGTCACCGTTGAATGAGCACGTGTATTTGTCGCCATCCTTGGTGTAGTAATGCCGGTGCATATCAACGAAGACCTTTGGTGTTCCGAACCTGCACACAATCTCATCATATTCGCGCTGTGATATTTCCAATGTCCTGCCGTTGCTAAGTATCATCTCCCAGTACTCACGGTGCTCCTTTACATATGAACAGTCATAGGTCTCGGTGTGATACTTTGCATTTCCATCTTCATCTCTTCCGTCATACACCTCCCTTGTGCAGGTCTTATGGATATACTCATTCCAAGGCTCGTAGTAGGCAACCTGTGTTGTGTAGTAGCCAAGATACTCAGTATCTGATGATACGTACGATTTGATTGAGATATACACAATCACCGGAACTAATATACCTGGTATCAATACCAATAGATATTCAAGCGGGCGTACCCATTCCCGAAAGAAAACGAGAAGGAGCGCACACGCAAGAATAGGTATGAGGAAGACAAGTGCTATCATAGCTTTTAGTGATTAAACAGTTCAACCGAGTCGTCGATTCCTGTTGTGATGGTGGATTTTGTTTTTGTTGATGAGATGACTGTGTATTCAATCGGTTCCTTGTTCTGAATGAACCACTTCGCCGGCATAGATTCACAGAGTGTTGTGTGTTGCCTAATGATGTCCAGCATGCGATACTGTGCATTAGCAAATGAGAGACGCTGTGCCTCAATGCTCTGCATCAAGTGTTTGTAAAGCGACGTGTCGAAGTTTGGGTTTTGCTCTTGAATCCACTTCATGAGAGAACCATCTCCTTGAGAGTAGCGACCTTCGATAATAGCCGGATAGATTTCTTTGAAGGCGTTCTTGTACTCGTCAGCAACCTGTGCTTCCTGGTTGATGATTTTCCACATTGCGTCGAAGTTGGTTTCGATTTTACCACGTTGTGCCTCTGCTTGATTGCGCAGTGATACTTCTGTGTTGTTGTACGAGAAGTACATGATGCCGGCCGTTGCGCCAAAGAGAACTCCTAGGCCGAGAATGATTGCCGCGATGATTGCGACGATAAATGATGAATTGTTTTCCATTGTTGTTATTGTTGTTTTAGTTAGTGACCGTAGTCGTATGATATTTCTTTTCCACATTCAACCGTAATGATTACGTTTCTTGCGATGCCACGGATGCCTTGTTTTGTTGAGTAGTGTTTTCCGTCAAGGTAGCGTGTGAAGACGTAACCTGAGTGCTCGCCATAATATGCTCCGTCAGGCAGTTCTGTGATTTTTGATGTTATTTCAGGATTCATATTCCGTATTTGATTAGTTCCCATATGTTATAACGGAAGAATTGAACAAGTCCTTTGAGAGACCGCCATATTACTTTCAGCAATGATATCAACAAACAGATAGTCATTGCTACCACATATGCGGCAATAGTTACAGGCCAGAAGAGCACTTTTGCCATTGATATTTCATCATTCCTGTCATCCGCAAACCACCCAAATAGTCCGCCGAGACACCAGAATGCAAATCCAGCGATGCCATATATGATAAGTGCTGCGACAACGCATCCAATTGTTTCAAGCGTCATTGTCTTCAGTGATTTTAGAGAAGTCCAACTCAGATATAATGTGTAACAGTCGTTCCAGCTCGAAGTTTCGGTAAGCCGTCATTGCGTAGGTGCGAGGATTGGAGTGGTTGTAACCAAATCGCTCGATGTATTCTTTGCAAGCGCGTTTTGTGAGGAAAGCACCGGTGTTCATGCTAATGAAATCCTCTTGGCGAGTTGAGATGAGCCGTGCCTCGTCTACGCCACACATGTCGTTATAGAAATCGATAACACTCTCAATATCTGATTTATCAACATCACACCAAGCAATCCCCTCTTCTTGACCGTCAACGTACTCGTCCACGTGTTCTACAAACTCGTCACATGTGTATGTTCTATCGTCGCAGACGACCATTTCGTCATCTCCGCAGCCTTCCGGAACGCCGACTGTTTTTGTTTCAAGAACTCCCCAGTATACAGGTGATGCGTTACCGTCATTCGTCTGAGTGTTGAGTTCGTGCTGTAAATCCTTCAGGAATTCAATATCTTCTTTTTTCATAATGTTAGTTTTATTGGATTGGCATCCAGTGAGTGATTAAACCTTGCAATATCTTCGCAGGACACCAAGTCTTTGTCGCATGGTCATACCTGGCTGATGTTCCGTCACCTTTGTATGTCTTTACGAAAACTGTTTTTGATAATAATGTTTTATGACTATCATCTATTTCCGGAAGACGGTCATCTACACTAATCCATCTGTCGCGCAGTATAGCATTTTCAACTGACGCCATATCTACAGCTGTTGAGTAGGCAGCTATTCGCTTATCGCGCAGTGCCACGGAATCTTCCAAACGTCTGTTTGCAACGGATAGTTTTTCACACATATCTTGGAGCCTTTTGATTTCTGCATCACGACTGTGTGCTCCTGCAATAAAGGCCTTTTCACTAACAGCATGACACATGTTACTGCCAGAATGGTCAGTATAATCGTGTTTATCATACTCACCATAATTATCTATTGCGTACTCTAATGCATTTTGTTTAATTTGTTCTTCTGCCATAGTTCTTTTAGGTAATTAACGTATCGTTGCTGCTCATCAAGCACCTTCTCCTCGCGTTCAATGACTTTCTCAATTGATATTAACGCAACATTGTTTGCAGCGCACTCATAATGCAGCTCCTTGGGTAGTCGGCAACCGTTATATCCAGCAAAAGCACAGTGTCGGCAGTGCGAGTAATCTGGATTCTGCTCCTCACACAGATATTTCTTATCATTAATAATAACGACGTCGCCGTGGTTGAGGTATTTTTCCCCTGTTAATTCGTCCGTATCCATATTGTTCAATGCTTCTTTTGGTTAGGCCGTTTTCCGTTATGTGTCTCGCGGTAGTCCATGTCAATGTAGTCAAGGAGCCTTATAAGGAATGGGATTTCGTTTTCTACATCTGTTAACTCGTTCGCTTCAAATCCAATGACTGTCCTGTAGTCTTGCGCTTTGAGATAAAGCTTGAGTCCGAATTCGTTACCACTGATTATGTCAAAACAAGCGTTAAACGTTCCGAACGGCTGGAGGTAGTGTATTATCGTTTCACCAGTCAGTTCAAACTTACCATTCTCGAAATACTCTGCGATATTACGCATAAGGCGCTGCTTAATTGGTAGCAGTTGGTTTTGGTATTTTTTACTTGGTAAACTCATAGTGTTTTATTTAAAAATTCACCCAAATTACTTTATATATCATGCGATACCTATTGCGCCTTGTTAAGACGGTGTACCGCCAATGTTTCTTAGACGAATCAAAATACTCATCGCGAATATATCTTGAATCGCCATCAGAGATGACGCTTGTTTCGCCGTTGTTTTTGCGTATCATTTCTCCGGGGAGTGGAACGCGCTCTGCGTAGGAATACCAACGTTGTTTTCCGTTAAGGAACTTAGCAATCTCTTTACTGTTCATCACGTACTTCTCCACTGTGACAGGAATAACTTCGTATGCCATAATTAACTGTTTTTATTTTTAATAACCAAGCAAAAGAGCTAAACATTTCCTAATTCCTTCCTCTAGTGCATACTCATACGTAAGGAAATTACCTTCTGAATAGGCGAAGTTAGCCATATTGATTACACCTTGTATACTGTATTCGTATTCTCTGTTTTCAAATGAGGCGATTTTACCATTACTCAGGATTACATGCCATTTTACAATGACTTCAATCCCCTTAACTTCTCTTAACCATCGTTGTGCTACAGCAAGCGTTGGTGCTGATTTCAGAAGGTCTTCCTCGTTGAGATTGCATGCGTCGTACTCTTCGTTCGATAGCGTTGGTTGGTTATTGAAATAAGCATATTCACAATCCCAGTTGAAACCAATTTCTTTCAGTAGGGATGCAGTTGCTAATGATACGTAACTTTCGTGTTTAGTCATGTTATTAGTTGTTTAAGAATTTACGTGGAAGCATCATCCTGTCGCTAGCATAATCTTTCAACTCTTCGTAACGTTTGCGCAATGCGTCCAGTTCTTCGTTGCGACTGTTTGCTCCGGCAATAAATGCCCTTACTAACGGTTCCTCGTGGAATCCATCCAACGGTTCCTCACCATCCAGAAGCCGCTGCAGCTCGTATTTGTCATATCCGACTCCGATATAACTGATGGCATTGTCTCTTATTTCCTTATCTGTCATTTCTTATCCTCCTTATCTTTCCACTTGAGTTTGTAGGTGTGCGTTGTGTCGCCATTGAGAATATGTGTCGTTTCAATGTAGACGGCGCGACCTTCGATAACGTCGGTGTCGTTAGGCGTTTCTGTTAACTCGATGATTGCCGGAATGGTCAGGAAGAACAAGAAAATTGAAAAGATACATCTTGGGTCTTCTTTAGCAAAGCCAACGCAAACGAGTACAACAAATAAAGCACAAATTGTGCAGATTAACGTAATTGCTGATGCCATATTATTTTTGTTCAATTAACATCGTTAAACATTTTTGAATGCCTTCCTCCAAAGCGTCTTCATATGTATTTGCTCTACCCATGTGGTAAAACACTTTAATGAATTCATTCTTAGCATTTGCAATCTCAGCTTCTTCTTTGGACGGAATGTAATCACATATATATTGAAAGAATCCAATGAAAGGTTCTACAAAAACGTGTAATTTGAATGTTTCTCTTAACCACCGTTGAGCAACTGCAAGAGTTGGTGCCGATAGGCCATATTTTTTACTATTATGATTTCTTCCATCTGGGAAAAAAGACATTAAAAACGTTTTTTCATCCCATAACTCATAGCAGTAGTTTGTATTCCAATCGAATCCGGCGTCTTTTAAGAGTTTAGCTGTTTCCTCACTAACATATGATTCGTGTGTTGTCATTTTAATATTCCAATTCGGTAATTCTTAATTGAAGTTTTTGAACCAAAGCCCTATACTTTGCGATTTCCTCATCGCGGCTATGAGCACCCTTGATATAGGCGACCTCAGCAGCCGTATGTATCGCTAAAGGGATACCATTATTTTGTTCCGTAATAGGAGCAGCTTTGTTAGCGTACTCCTCTGCGTTTTGTCTAATTTGTTCGTCTGTCATAGTTATTTACCCTTCCAATTTTCCTGTATATACCAATTTGCCGCTTCGAGCGCCTCTTCTTTTGTATTCCATTTTTGATTGCCATCTTTATCTACGACGTCCAGACTTCCTATTTTTGCATAGTAATGAACTCCACCAGGCCAAACAAGCACCCTAATATCAGAAGCAGAAGGTTTTTCTTCATCCGGGAAAGTTAGTGTTTCTTTTTCCACTTCGGCAATTACCTCGGATACTCTCTCATCGAAAAGCATTACTTGCATTCCATGGGTTAGGTAAATTTCTTTATCGCCACATGATTTGATTCGAGATTGAAACGCTTCGTTTTCGACGCAAACAAGTGCTGTACGCAAATCTGTGCCTGTAGCAGCCATATATACTTCAACTGCTCGTTCAAAGTCGTTATTACAATGCCCGATAACACTTTTCAATACTTTCCTTACAAGGTGATGCGTGCCTTCTTTGATTACCGACGCAGGATATTTATACCAGTGTTCAACGACCTGTGCAACATCTTTTGGTTTAAACAACCAATATTCGTTGTTGCCATTAATTTTTTGTTTTATTTTAACAAACGTGTAAGACATACTTATTTCTCAAGTAAAATGGTTAAACATTTCTTGATACCTGCTTCAAGAGCCAATTCATAAGTATCAAAATTTTCAGGTGTAAGTGCAATGCCACCAACGTCTTCATGCAAAAGCCAAAAGTCTTTAGCAATTAAAGGTGTCCATTTTTTACTGCCTGATAATGGTGATGCTATTATTTGAATATTCTTCACTTCTATCAACCACCTCTGAGCAACTGCGAGGGTCGGCGCGGAGAAAAATTCATAAGGTGTATTTACCTCGTAGCTTTTTGCGTTAAAATTGTCCTGGAGGCCATCTGTTTTGTGCACAAGCTCACCATCTCTATACGCTGAGTCTATAAACCACTTAAAACCTGCTTGTTTTAGAAGTTTAGATGTTTCAAGACTTACATATGTTTCGTGTTGGTTCATAATTTATTCAGGATTATTAGTTGTACCTACCAAGCGTTCATTGCCTTCGTATGGAATACAATATTTATAATCATTTGCGCAGCAACGATATGGATAGTCCTTTGGATAGTTGCCGTCATAATAGCGAAATATATCTGGCACCCATTTTCCTTCACTATTATCCCTCACTAACACCTTATCAAACGGCTTAAACTCATATTTCTCTTTATAGTGTTTTAATTTTCTGAGTTCTACTTTAGAACATCCACATGTCCCATCTGCGAATATCAAGGCTTTATCGTTTTTAATTTCTTTTATAGTCCATATAATCTCACTACCACTTTTTGTAACTTTATCCCCAACCTTGAAATTATGTGTCCATACATCATATTTACGTTCTGTGCAATCATTAGTACATGAATGACATTGCCCGTCACAACCTGCCAAGCCATTCAACTGCTCTGATGGCTCTTCTGGGAGTTCAATGAATAAATCAGTAGGATGCTCATCAATAACTGCATTAAAACCATTTCTTCCATCTTTTGTAAAATTATATATAACATCCTGTTTTTCTTCAGGTAATACAATAATACCAACTATCGGATGAAATGGGTGTTTAAAATCAAAACATAGTATTTTGACGTTATATCCGCTTCTTGTTACAATTCTACCTTCAACCTCTCCTGATTGAATCTTCTTTGCTAGTTCAATAGTGAATGGCAGTTGTTTCAATTGTTTATTTTCTTCCATTTTTTTTTCTCGTAGTGTTTTAGTTTTTGTTTATATAACTTTCCATTGCTTTGTTGATGCCACCGAAATTTTCTACGATATTATCACACCAATCAATATTAAGTTCGTCAATATAGTCAGGAGCATCTTCGATACTGTAATACGTATGGATTAGAGGTATCATTTGTGTAGTGGTAAAACTGTATACACCTCCGACTTTTGTTGCGTGGAAACACCATGCTTCTTTGTTGTTGTATGCGCAAAGAAGTTTTGTTGCCATAACGGGTTCACCTTTGAGTGTATGTTCTTCGTACAATGGCGCGTTTTTTAATGCTCGTAGAATATCTTCTTTTGTCATATTCCTAATGGTTCTTCAGCAAAGATAATATATTGATTTTACTTATCAAGGAATTCTTGTATTTGTTTTACTGTCTCATCGTGCGTTTCTTTTGTGTATGGGAACACTCTCATAACTTTACTCGCTGGTGATGTGTTGCAAGCGTATGTTAGTGTGTACAGGTATTCGTTCAGGTATGCACCTTGTAGCCCTGTAGAGTCAAACACAACGAGTATTCTGTATGGTGCGCCTTTTCCCTCTGCGATGATGCGCGTAGTTCTAGCGTAAGAGCCTAGTGTGTTTCTATTATTGACATTGATACGGTGGGCTTCTTTGAAACTTGTAATGTTGAGTGATTTGATAAATGCATCACCAGTTTCAGCTCTGTCCGTTACGATGTAGAGGTTCATAGTGCTCCTTTCTCTTTAAGTTTGTTTGCGAGTCGATTTGTTTTGACAATTTTATACCATATTCCATCAAATGTTGTATTTTCTCTCGTTCCTCTTTTGAAAACTGTTTCGGAGGCTTTCCACAGACCATTGGTGGGTAGTCAACAATTATAAGACCAGTCTTTTCGTACGCCCAGACGTTATTTCCTAAACTAAACATAATACATAGTTCGTTAAAATCCGACACAAAGGTAAGTAAAATTTTTCAATTTTGCAAATCCTTTAGATGAATTTTACAAACTTATCACTTATTCATTGTAAATCTTGGTATTGGCATCCAGTGTGTGAACCCATCAAAATCAACTTCACCATGTATGGTGTGCCAGCAATGGTTTTCGTTTAAATCACCAATGTTATACTCACCTTCATCTGGTTTATGAAAATCGCCTAAAATAACAGTGTCACTACATTTACCGTCACTACATGTACACTCTAGCATCGGTGTTTGTTCTTGTACAGAAATCCACCTACCTAACGCGAGTTGGTTATATCTTGACTCTAGCTCACTAATGTATGTGCGTAACGCTTCGATTTCTTTATCTCTGCTTCTGTACCCATCAACATATCCTCTGGCTGCTTGGTAATTCAGAGCGTGTTGGAAATGGTTTCCAATTTGAGTAACAGGAGAAACTTTATCCGCATACTCTTCAGAAGCGGTTACGACTTTTTCAAATTCTTCTTCCGTCATAATATGGCAATTGTTATTCAGATTAATCCCACGAAATCATCCACTCGTTGTAGTCGCATTCTTCAACCTTGAAGCCGTCTTCTTTCAAACGGTTCTTAGTTTGCCATGTGCATATCCAATCCGGTTTGAAACCGTCGAATCCCTCTATACCAACTATGATATTGCTTTCTCCATTCTGCATAGCCTCTTTGATGTGCTCCTGGATGATATCATAGTTGTTTTCGTTGGTAATTGCGTACTTACGCAACATTTCGTCTTTTGTCATGCTTTAGCTTGTTTTTCGTTCCACTGTTTATCACTTCCGTATTCGTGAAGCCGATTGGCTAATTCACATATTTGTGAACCGCTCAATCTTTGAGATACGACATAGTTGTATAACTCCTCAGTTATTTTCGAACTAAAACCCTTACTCATAATCTTTCAATTTTGAAAAATCCATGTCACACGTACCGATAATCGTAATCAACTGTTCTATTAAAGGCTTATCGCTATAGAATAAATCCCAACTTCTGCTCTTACGAACTCTGCATGTTTTAATGATTTCAATCAGTCTTCCTGCAGACCATGCTGGTGTGTATAAACTAGAAGTTCTAAAATAATCCAGTATTACCTGTCTGTGTTCATCATCTGGCATGAGCTGTAATGTGTCGTTATTACGCCCCCAACCAACTCCTGAATAATAACAATCTACACTATATAATGGTACGCCAATATCCACTAGACGTTGTGATTGTTCCATAGTGGTAAATCCGTTTTGAATTGATTTCATTGTTTCGTCATTACGTATATTAAACATTGTTGTAAGCCAACTTCGAGCGCCTCTTCGTACGAAGGAAAAGTCCACTTATCTGGTTCGCCTAATGGTACATCATCAGCTTCGATATCAGTATCAGTAGCAGCGGATTGCCACATCATGCGCCATGTATCCTCACCTTTATCTACCAGCTCAAATCCTGGACATGTGTACACTGCGATGTGTTTAGACTCAAGAAGCCATTTTTGTGCAACCGCCAAGGTCGGTGCAGAATAGTATTCTACGTCCGGATTAACAGACGCAGTTGCGTTTGCGTTCCAGTCTGATTCATATCCACGGAGGATAAACTTGCCATCTTTATTGTAATGCGCTGGGCATTCCCAGTCAAAACCAACGGCTTTTAATTGTTTCGCGGTATCGAAACTAACGTATGATTCATGTTTACTCATATCACTCTGTATTTTATATTGCTGTACGCATGAAATCGACAGCATTCTCTAACAATTCTGTTGGTGTCATCCTTTACATCATTTTGGTAATTCTGGGATAGGCATCCAATGCGTACATTTATATCCTGAATACCCAAGAAATCTTTTCTCTTTGTTGAGGTCAGTAACGTGCATCGCAGTATATCCAACTAACCCAATAAAGCGCACAAATACAAAGTCTCCCTTTTCAGGAAGTTTATCTTCTACACTTATCCACGGGTTCTGCGGATGAGCATCTGCCCATTTGGCACCTTCCGTAAAGTACTCCATAGGGTACTTATGGTACATTTCTCCATAGTACGCCTTTGCAACTTGTTTTATTTCTTCTTCGCGTGTCATAATTCAGTTATCCTTTCTATAATTGGGGTATCGGCATCCAGTGGGTTACAAATTCTCCATCTTCAAAATCAAGTGTTTCTGGTTCTTCAGAGAAAAACCAATCTTTATTGTTATAATCATATTGCCCCTTAAACCAATATCCAATATTTGTAAGGGCAATGACTGCTTTCGAAATATTGTCTTTATCCTTTATTGGTAGTTCTTTGCTTGCATCACGCCACGGATTAACCGGGTGCTCGTCTGCCCATTTGCACGCATCTTGCCATGTAGTACGTTCAGAACAGTCTAAGTCATCCCTCCATTGTTCGTATGCTTTATTTATTTCTTCTTCGCGCGTCATAATCAGCCATTTCTTTAGTCAATCGGTTTTCCGTGCTTCAACTTCTCGGATGCCTCGTTAATCCACTTGATAATCTCGTCGCTCTTCATAATGCGTATAGCATACTCATGGATTCGGGCAGACGGTTTCATAAGGTAGTCGTCATAATAATCTAGCACCTCCTCTGTGAAGCCATGTGCCCATTCTGTCGTCTTGCTAATGATTATCAACAGGATGGCGATTGGGAACAGAATTGCCATTAGGATATAATGGCACAGCATAATTGGTACCACCAATAACTTTTTCATTTTCACTCCTCCAATTTTAGTTTTTTAAGATTAAGTAACATAATTTTATCTTCTCCGCATGTTGCAATATCCAATCTCGCATCAGTTACTTCACAATCGCAATAATCATGATTGAAATATAATGGGATGTTCTCTACATTATATTTTTGCGCAAATTCATATAATTCTTTTGCTGTCATAATTACTCCCTCGATATTTCTATTGCCAGTCCTTTTTCAATTAAACCTCTGTAATCAAAATGGTGTTCATTAAGCCAATCTATTGCTTCGTATGGTATGTACCATGTTTCGTTGTTAAAGTTATGGTAAACAGTTACGTATCCATATTCCTCTGTATGTCTTCCATTATCCTCTTCTCTAACGTCTATACAGAACTCTTGTTTAAGTTCTTCTTTTTCTTCATCAGTCATACTTGACAATGGCCGAAGATATGGTTTAATTTCCATACCTGCACACCGATTATACAATACACTCAGGTTTAACTCAGTATCATAAGGCTCACGTTCATCATAGAATACGTCATGTTCAATATGCACTGTTGGTTTATATGGTAATCTTGCACATAAATCTTTGTATAATATGGTCAAATCTTCCTTTGTCATAATTTTTGACTTACAATTACAAATTTAATATGGTCTGATGGGAATCCAATTGTTTTTTCGTTTTCGATATATGGCTTACGTTCACAGTATCCATACAATCCGCTTTTTTCAACGGTTACTACCATCTTTAATGTCTTTGGTTTTTCAATAAATTCTTTAACAATTCCAGTCATTACAAAAGAATTACCGGTTGTCCATCCATCAGACATTACAATTCTATCACCAATTTTTGGTGTCTTTCCGTTTAAATCATATATATCATTAATTGTCATAATTGAGCTATTTAATTTCCTAATGCAATTTCTATTGCTCTTTCAGCAGCACTAAGACTAACTACATATGAACATTCTGTATATTCTCGACAATCTGGTCCATATGATTTTTCTATGTGATGCATTTTGAACATATTAAGATAATCCAATGCTTTCTTTTTTCTGTCTTCCTTTTTCATATTTTATTTGTTTTCATTGTTTGTCATATTCACTCATCCAATTTTAAAAAGTCAAACCTATATTTTTTCTCCACATCTTCAAAATCTTCGAGTAGCATATCAATTTTTGAATAATTTTCAATAATTTCGTTTTGCCACACTTGTCCGGTACAGATTTCATACACCTCAATCAGTTGGCCAACCGACCAACAAGGAGTAAATCTGGTGTATGTGTCAAAGAATGAACTTTCTAACTTACCGTATACTCGAACTTCTAAATTCTTGTAATGGTCATAATAGCAATCCGCACTATCAGCCGGAACGCCTAAATCCAACAGCCGTTTTGACTGCTCTGGTGTTGTGAAATTACTTCGTAGCTTCTTCATGTTTCAAATTTCTTCTAAATTCAATTTCATCACGATATTGTGGTGGGATAATAGCTGTTACCAACGCTTCACCAAATTCAATTTGGTTGTAAGGTTTAATATCTTTCCCATCTTTATGGCCACATCCGAGACTGAATCCCATGCTGAAATAGTATTCCAGCATGCTTGCAAGTCTACGTTGAGCTGCGAAGACGAAATCGCCAGGAATACGATGGTTATGCCTAGCTATACTGGGGAAAACTTCCTCAACATCTTTGTCACGTGCAATTTGAAAATCGGGATGATTCTCGTATTTTTTTGCGTGGTCGAAATGCATTTCATATTCCCTTTGTATACGTGCAGCTATTTCACGGTACGCATCCTCTTTTCCCATGAAATATGAGATTTGGTCTGCTTCATTGTGCCTATCGTAATGCTCCAGAACCAGTTTCCATTGTGCATTTTTGCAGTTATCAGCGATGTTATCGAGAGCTGTCATCAATTCACTATAAAACTTCGCATAAAGCTCAAGTGCGTACGGCAATGCTATATCAAATTCTTCTTTTGTCATGGTCATTCCTCTAGTTTTGAAAGGTCGAGTCTATGATTCAGGAATGCAGATTCCATTGTCGTGTAGATGTCTGCGAAAACGCCATATACGTCAAGTCGAGTGAAAATCTTTCCAGAACAGATTTCGTAGATTTCAATGAGTCGCCCGGCAGACCAACAAGGTCGCATGTTAGGCGCTATCTCATATGTAAATGCTGTTGTGAGTTGTTCCGAATAGGTTTGGTCGCCACAGTGGAATATTCTTGACAGTTCCTTGCGCCTATTCTCGTGGAAATAGCAATCAGCAGTATCTTCCGGGAGGCCTAACTCTAAGAGCCGTTTCGCTTGCTCCGGTGTTGTGTAGTTATTTTGTAATTTTCTCATAATCAGTCAACTAGTTCGAATTCGTAAACAAATACAATTGGGTTATACGGTTCGCACGGAAGATTCCGATACGCTTTCTTTGGTTTTTTCCGGATTTTATCCATGAGTAATAGAAATGCCTCGCGGGCGGTCGGCTTCCACTCTTCGATTGTTCCATGGCTAAATATATACGCGACCTTGGAACCGTTTTCGCAGTAGTTTACCTCATGAATACCTTCCCTAAGAGCATCCTCTTCGCTGATATCTTGTAACTCTTGTGCTGTGATGCTTGTGATGCGGATATGGTGTGGCATGTATTTTGCCTTAGCAAAGAGTTTATTGTTCCAACCTGTGAGAATACCTTCTCCACTGCATACAGCTTCTCTGTAACACATACACGGAACGTCTTTGTACTTTTGTGCAACAGCTACAATCTCACCAACATGGTACTGCGAGCGGATGTACTGCTCCGGCTCATATGAGAACTCGTCCGGGTCGAGCACTTCGATGAACAGGTACTGTCCATCGCCTACGACCTTTCCTGCTGGCCATCGATAGAAGCCGATTTCCTTTTTGCCACGATAGCGAGCCACACGGCGCGTCATTGTTTTCTTTCCTTTCAGTACAGCATCTGTTAGTCTGTACTTATCGTTGAACATTATCTTTTTCATAATTTACCTCCATTCGTGATGACAGTCGAGACATTCGAACCGGTCTGCAAACATGCCAGGATAACAGTGTATATTTGTCGAACCGCACTTTGGGCAGCATTCCAAGTTGTTAACTTCTATTTTTCCATAATCTCGCAGCTGTTTCAATCTTGAACAAAACTCAGTTTGCGTTAGTACGGTTTTTGTTTTATCATTTTTTCCGATTGAGTGTGTAAGCGTACACCCTTTTGTTGCTTCTAGTGCATTCCTGAACCCAGCATTCTCGTATAATGCATTGTATGCTCTATCTAGTAATACTTGATATTCTTTAGATTGACGAGCAATCGCTTTACCCTGCCAATACAAAGTTTGTGTTTTCCACCACTTTTTATTTTTACCCTTAAATTTGGCGGCTTTTCCAACAAGCGTACATACATATTTCTGCATATCTACCGATTCAAACTTGAGAGACTGTAAAAAGCCTTCCATTGAATTGCACTGGACTCCATCTATTACAAACGGGTGCGGTGCAAAATTCGATAGAGCAGAACTTGGATAACTATTTCCACTTCCTATATCCATTACCAATTATATTTTAATACTCGCTCAATTTTTCTATTTCCGTACGTTCCAAAGATGCGCCCAACCACTATACGAGCTCCTTCCTTCTGCGTGTGTATATCATATAAGGTGACTGCCAAAGTGTTGTCCTGTACATCTGAAACGATTCCGTAGTGATATCTTGGAGAATTGGCCGAGTCGTTCATAATGTAGAGAACGTGGTCTCCTCGATGCAGCTTATACGACTTGATATCAGTCCAATCTGTTTCCTTAACTTCGTCATCAGTGTCTTCCGGTGGAAACAGGTCTACAACAGCGAAGTCATTATCAACCATTACGTCACCTACGAGCGCACTCTCTTCGTTTATCGTCATCTGAACCGAGTAGTTATTCGGAACAGAGTCGAGACGTTGTATAAGTTCTTGTTTTGTCATTCTTCTGTGTATTTGTGGAAATATTCGTTTACGAACGGCGACCCGTCTTCCTTTTGTATCTCCTCACACCTGTGAGCCCATGCTACGAATCTATGAATAGGCCAAATATCGGAATACATTCCTATAGGACAATCAATATCATTGTAGTGCATGTGGTAGTGATGTACACAGCCGCCAATGAGCTGCATCCATTCACCTTCACTATCCTCCTCAATTTTACCACCAGAGAGTACGTAGTCAATCATTTCTTGAGCCGTGTGAAAATAACCACACAATTCCATGCGTTCATACTTTTCCTGCTTACGCTCTTCCTCACGTCTTTTCATTTCAGCATCATATTGAGCTGCAAGTTCCTCAAGAGTCTTACCACTCTTTTTTCCGTACTTGACTTCCATATTATTATTCTTCTAGTTGGTCAATAATTTCTAATCCGTTATTTGTGCTGGCCTCACAAAAGTTCCGCAAGCCTTGTTCAAACTCGTCCATATCGAACTTGCTGCCAGTACTAGTGTGACATCTGAATTTGTAGTGGCATTCCGGGCATTCAAACACAGCCATCAATCCCCAACTTGTTTCACACCAGCCGATGATGTTTGCTTTGATGTATCTACCCTCTTTATCCCACGCCGCATATGCCAAGTCGCAACGTCCACATTTACAGTTTAATCCTGCGGAATATGGAATAGTTTCCCATTGGGTGATTTTCGGTAAAATATCAGTAATTCTTTTCATGCGCTTTCAAATTTCGGTGCAAAGATATGTAAAAATTTTGAATTTTGCAAATCCTTTGGACGATTTTTGGCTATTATCCATGGATTTGCATGTCTCGCTACTAATATAGTCCCGGTGAACGGTACTTTGTACCACAATCGTTGATTTTTATCTGGCATAAGGTATGAAACCGTTGAAATACGTATTTATTGGTAGTAGATTGCTATAGCAAATGTTTGAGCACGAATATACAATAGAACAACTTAAAAGCTACTTCCTAACCGGTTTAAAACCAACTGAGGAACAGTTTGCCAGATTCATCAAAGAGTGTTACAATAACGACGAAGAGGTTATTGCCGCACTTCAGTCATGGACAACGGATGAACTAAATGCGTTAAAGAGTTACGTCGATGAGGCCGACCAGGAAATCATCGATATGATTAACCGCATCGCCGCACGTATTGACCATGATTTCGATGTTTCGTACAATATCGGTGGGTATAACCAAGGTGATATCATCACAAGCGGCACCACTGTTCAAGATGTAGTAGAGCATCTATTGCATACAGTATTCCAAGCAGAGGCTGCAATCGAACCGTCTGCTGTTGTAAGCATTAACGGAACCAGTGGCGACACATACTATGTTGAGGTTGGTACAACATTTACACCGACGATTGAGTCTATCTATAATGACGGAAAATTGCTGACGTGGAATCACTATACAAGCGGCTACACAGACAGTCTTAACTCGGTTTCTACACATTATCCACAATTCTACATTGACGGTGAGTTACAAACCGGAACTGGTATGCAATGCCGCGTGCCAATTACTGTTCCTAAACCGTCCAGTGTCACACAAGAGTCTATTGTTCCTGTTTATACAGTGCAAGAGTACGACACGTCTACAGGTGTTGCTAAAAACTCTGACGATACTGTAGGTACTGCTGCGGTATTCCCTGCTTCTGAGTGCACTGCTCAAACAATGAATATCGTTGGTCGCTTCATGTATTTCGGCGGGTACACCACGAAGGCAGGATATGATGCGATTATCGACTCGGATAGTGTTCGTGCATTAACCACATTCAGCGGATTCATTGATAGGAATGGTGTTGAAGTTACACGTTTCAATGAGCGCCAGTACACCAGAACAGATGGTAGTGAGTTCTACCTTGTTGTGGCAGTTCCTGACGGATATGGTGTTAGTGTTGATAACGAAGCAAGTATGGAAACACCGATGTCATACAGTGCAGGAACAATTGCTGTGTATACAGGTGGTGGTATGGATAAATCAAATCCTTCACTGCAACAGCAGTATCGCCTATTCTTCACACCGCAGAATGGTGCAACATTTAGAAATCTATATATCTACAAAGAATAATACAATCCATGGCTGATAGCAAATATTCATTACTTCGCGGTTACGAATTTTGTGACCAAACGACATTAGATGTTGCTCAAACGGTGAGAATGACCGTGCGGGCTCCTCATGTTGCGAATCGAATCTTCCAGACACTTGCACAGGCACAGGCATATGTGAATATCTACGACGATACAGCTACCGCCGTACGTGGCCTCGTTCTATCGGTTTATGACGATGATATTTCTGCAGACAACAATGGACTGTACCTCGTAAAGAAAGTTAAAACCAACGCAAGTGATTCAGATGGTATCTTGCAGCCAATCGGTCGTAATGACTGCTGCCTGCCAACCATCGTGATTGCCGACTACAACACAGACCTTGACGACTATCATAACGACGACATCTATTTCTGTATCTTGTCTGGTTCTCCTGAGGTCGCCACAACAACGTATATCTTTATTGTAGACAATATGGAAAACCAACTACTTTGGTATAACAAAGGCTACGGTACGCGTTGGTATAATAGCGTTGATGGCGTGTGGAGCGCATGGAAATGGGTCACATACCTTGACAGCACACACAAGCACGTTTCTGCTGATATCATCGACTCTTTGTCATCGCTTCCGTATCAGATTGGCGATGAGGAGAAATTAGTACAAGCACAGGCTATTCAATCCTACCTTGACGGAATAGGTGCACAGGAGGTTCCTACAGTTGACCACATGTTGATTTACTGTGAGGATAACAAGACACTTATTGCGAAGGAGTTCATGCTTCCATATGTGTACGTTGTTGACAACATGGAAGATGAGCTGGCTTGTTTATCACCTGCCGGCGTCAGGACGGATACAGACCGTATATTGAAAGAATGGCGCGCGTACTCCAACTCTCAGAACATGCCGGAATTCGGTGGAGGTGTATCATGGGATGCTGATGCATATACTCCTGTTGGTTACTGTCAGGGTTATGGCAATTGGACGGTTGAACCTCGTACGAAGGCCTTGATGAGCGGTGGGCAAATGGTTGAGACGAACGGTTACATGTCTCCTTCTCCATTTGCTGAGTTAAAACTGGAGGCTTACGTTGGTTGCAGTGATAACACATCATCCAATATACAAAACGACCACTCTAGAGGCATCTGGGTTCTCAATATGAAGGACGCAACACCTGCTAGTGTTTCTGACGGCACGATTACCTATTACCGCAACACAATGTACGATAAGGAGAACAAGACAGTTAGTTCTCCATGGAAGGCGTGGGCGTCACTTCCGGATGCAAGCGGTATCACTCGTGTTATCTACGGTGGGCAAAGCAGCACAAATACAGTGAACGAGCATGGTACTAGTGGTCCTATCACGGCTATTAGTAACGCTTTCTATCAAGATGTGTTCCCGTCCGGTAATACATACTCGTTGTTTAGTGGTAGTTCGTATGAGGATAGGCATACGCCGATTTGTACCATAACAGGGACGGATATCAACACATCTCTCAACATGGGCGCTAGCGGTACGATTAGTGCTATTGAGGTTGACATTGACAACTTCGCTATTTCGCGTAACTCAAAAACAATTACCGTTAAGAGCCATGTGTTTGATTTAGACTCGAAATTCGTTGGCCGTATCTATTGCGATGCAGAGGATAATAGGGGTTCACAAACAGTAGTTTCAACTGACGATGAGAATGAGGACATGTCATTCGCACACACCATCATCAATGAGACAGAGGGTAAGACGGTTGTTCCGTTCAATGTAGACGCATTTACGAACGGACAGACATCTCTCGTAAAGAGCCTTGTTGAATACAAGAATGGTGTACTGAAATTGTCATTCAGTGACGTACAAACAGACCTGACGGCGAACCTTATCCCGCAACTTAACAACAGCAGCAACGTTGAATACAACGGTGCCAGCATTACCATTGACTTTAACACAGAAAGTGTACGCATTGTTGATACTGACGGAAATATAACAACGAAAGCGCTCCCGGCTGATGGTAGTCTGTGGGACGACTTTAAGACTGGTGAAGAAGTGAATGTGATGTACGAGAACCGTGGTTGCAAGACCAGCGTGTTTAAGTCGACAAACAGTTCAATTCCTCACAATATCATTCTGAATGTCAACGAGACGTCACCGCATATCACGTGGTTCAATGAAGAAACGTGGATGTACGAGACAGTTGTGACTCCGAGACCTATTGACTATATGCACGGTTCTCATATGGCATATAACGACATTACCGGTACTCTGTGGTATAGTAATGGTACGGAGATATTCCCAATTGTCATCATGCCGAAACATCACACACATGTGTCGGCTGACATCATTGACTCTGTAAGTGCTATTACTGATGAGAATAGTGCGTCAACTTGCCTTGTTGAGACACGTGCAGTTTATAACTACATCGACAATACCATTCCGAAGGAGTATCACGAGTTGATTTACACAGAGGATGTTGTACATGAGATTCCTGGTGGTGGACAGGTTACTAAGAAAGAGTTGGTTCCAAGAGGATTCATGTATGATGGTGGTATATATGCAAATAACGAGAAGATTTACGTTGTTAATACAAAGAAAGACCTCGATGATTGTAAGGGTGAACAGGTTGATGAGCCAGATATCCTGCAAGAATGGAGGCAGTTCTCATATTCTCAATATTCTCCAGAATACAACACTGGTAAAAAACCACTAGATACTGGGTCTGACGGATTTGGTTATGGACGATGGGGCGGAGTTGCAGGACATCCTGGTATTATTACAAATCCAGTAAATTCATATGATTACATGGGCTATATTGATGAGTCAAGAGTTAAAAACTTATCAGTAGAGTCTGTAATTGGCTGCTCGTATGCACAAACAACTGGTGACCTCCTAGGATGTGCACTTATCAATACTGACAATGCACAACCACGTCGTGTAGTAACTACTGGAGGTGATACGTATAACCGCGATACGCTCTATGACATTACATCCGGATATACAGCTAGCGCAAATACAGGAACATACGAAGCAGCTTGGGTTTGTGAGAAAAACGGTATAGCTTACGTAGTGTATAGTAAAGGCGGGCAAGGATATCCAACGGAAACATGGCCTGATTCGTCTTCTACAATCTATAGAGCTGCTGGCACACAGGATAGTGCAAAGAGAAAAAGTGTATCGCCGACAGAAAATACTCTAGGAACAAGAACGGAGGTAAATCCAAGTGGTTATATCACAACATTAAATATAATGACCGTTAACTCAACTGACATTAGTTGGGGAAGTATTGGCAGTGGGTATGGTAGTACAGGTACTGTTTATGTGTTTACACAGGTATATTCTCTTGATTCAAGAGACGGAACGTATTATGACATGAACCTGAATACGTATTATCCGTTTAGTAAAAACCAGACTCGTGCAATTATTAACGGTAACTCAGGTAGAACAGGTTCTGATTCTGGAGCTATTATGGTTCCTTACGTATCAAACCTTGACCAGACTACCAAAGGCACTAGATACTCATTTATTAAGTCAAATGTAGTATTCGATGGTGATGTTCTACAAGTCGCATTTAGTGATGTTACATCTGGAAAAACAAGTGGTGGTACACTAGAGTCATACGATTCATTCCTGGATAAACACAGCAACAGTACTGACATGCCATATAATGGGTCTGTATTAACTATCAACTTACCTGAAAGGAAGTACACTCTCATTGGACGCAAAAATGATGATAACACACAAGAGAAATATGAAGATGTAGCACTTGGTAATATGGACGTAAATGTGTATAATCCAAGTACTAACTCATATGACACTATCAATGTGCTCGACACATTCAGTGGGAACACGAAAATCATGTATTTTGCTCAATCAGAAGCATATTTAGCCATCAAGAGTAGTGCTGTTAAATTCCAGGATAGACTTATCATTGACCTTGGTAATGAAGAGGAGTCTAGGCCGTACGCAGTATGGAGATACAACCCTTCTACTAAAACATATGACAATATAACCGAAAGTGATAACGTTCAGCCGCTTGATGTATTCCTTGGCTCACACATGGCGTACAATGATGTCACCGGAATTCTGTGGTATAGCAACGGTAGTGAGATTTACCCGCTTACACAGAAGATGACCATCGGAATGAGTGGTTACACCGCAACAGATGTTGGTGTACTCGATGGAAACTCTCTCATTAAGGAAAGTGATACACTGAGTGAGATTTTACAGCGCATATTGTTTAAGACGTTTGAGGCAGAACTGATATCTACACCGAAGATTCAACTATCAACAGCTGCAGGTGCAAGCGCATTTGACACATACGAAGCATATTCAACTGTCAATACTACGTTGGCCATTGCGTATACTGACGCTAAATTCAAGTCATATATCAATGCGTCTACTCATACTACAATCGATGGTGGATGCCCGCGTAAAAACACCACATTTACATATGGTTCAAACACGAATACAACGTCAGGCACAACGGCTTCAGTTAACATTACATTGGGAGACCATGCAACCACTGTTCTTTGTTCGGCACAGACACAATATGGTGCATCAACCGTATATCCGAAGAACTCTGATGGCCAGCAAAACACAGGAATAACAGTTGCATCCGGCTCGTGCTCTGATTCAAGCGCGAACTATACATTCAAGGCTTCATACAAATACTTTATTGGTTATAAATCTGATGCTGACTTTGCTGGAGCAACTGACTGGTCTGCATTCGTAAGAGGACTCAGTGAGCATACTGGTTTCGTAACAAAAACAAAGGGTAGTTACGAAGGTGGTGAGTTACTTACAACTAAAGATGCAATTTATACTGCAACTAAATATTGGTTGGTAATTGCTTTCCCGTATAATGGTAGTTATAAATATAAACCGCGCGTATGGGCAGACCTTGGAACTGAGTACTCGGAGGTGCGTAATTTCGGCGATAAGTCAGTGAAGTTGGGTGATGGTACAACAACCGCAACATACAGAATATACCGTATCGCAATCAATAATGCGAAATACAAGAATATTACAATACAAGCAGATTAATAGCAAGTTATGGCAGTAGATAATTCATATGGAGTTTATAGTGGTGTTACTGAAGGTTATATCATTCAAAACCAAGGTAATACACCATGGGCGCAGACGTTTAGGATGACTATCCAGGCACCGGCTATTGCGAACCGTATCTTTGATACCAAGGCACACGCAGAGGCTTTTATTAACGATAGTGCGACAACGGCAAGTGCTGTCGTTGGCCTTGTGTTGTCTGTGATTGGTGATTCAGACGAGGGAAATAACTGCATTTGGCGTGTTAAATCTGTCTATAATCCAACAACACATGCACTTGGTGAATTGGAGAAGGTAGGAACATCATTGCCTGCTGTACAACATGAGCTGATTTACTCTGACGACAATAAAACGCACACAACAAAACAGTTGATGTATGAGGAAGGTATTGTTGTTGATAACCCAACCGATTTAGCATTTTGTAAAGGACAAAATGATTTCTCATTCCTTGAAGTTAAAGACACCTGGCCAACCGAGGTTATTTCCGATACTACTTCTGATATTTCAAGCGAAGGAATGCTAGAGCCAGGTGGAATTACAGTACCATCCAACGCATTTTGGTATTACAATGAAACAGAACACACGTTAGATGCAAAATTTAACGATGATTCATATTCAAGGTTAGCTTTTTTACACGACCCAAGTGGTGTTACTGATATGTATCACGATGCTCTCTATGGTTTTTACGACAATATAAGCACAAATGATACTATAGGGTGTAGTTTTATTGGTTTTGGCACAACACCAATCCAAAGAGAGGGAGATGCAACACCATGGCTACCAACAGTAACACTAACCTTTAATATTGACCCGAAATATAAAAACAATACGTTTACTGCATGTAATATGGGATTTGGTGTGCGAAAACGCAAGGTAATATGGACTGATAAACGTAGCAAATATGTAGACAGGACTGCTCCATACGGGTTTGGAATTATTGGAAGTTCTGGGTCTGAAGTTGTATCTGGAACTAGTGTAGAATATGGAAAATGCGTCGTTAAAAACACATCACTTATTAACCAACCATGGCATAGCTCATACTACGGACCTTCCTATGTACGCGTTGTAACAGAAAAAAAAGGTGGCGTAATCACATGGACTTTTTCACAAATTGTCACATCACCAACAACAATACCAGACTTAATTAATGGTACAAAAGTACAAATTGACCTGGTAAATTATAAAGTACGGTATATTCAAGCCTCTTTGTCTGGATGGAAAGAATTTACTGTTGGCGACGAATATCATCAATTTTTTGATATTCTTCGTAATGATGCTCATTTTGCGTTTCACCAATCATCAACAGAATATGGACGTGTGTATAATGTTTCGTTGATTGACCATAGATTAATTCTTGATATTGATACTGAACAAGTATGGAAAAATACAGATGGCACTTGGTCTATTGAGACTGGAAAATATCCTAGGGAATTATTTACTGGTTCTAGGCTTAATTATAATGACAAGACAAAAAAGCTATGGTATTCTAGTGGGCGACAGATATATGAGATAGGTAGTTCTGGAGCAACACCTGTTGATGTTAGTGGTTATTTACCATTGTCAGGTGGAACAATGACAGGAACCATCCTAGCAGATGACACTGGTACGGCTCCAGACATTGGTAGTAGTACTGCTCCATTCGGTAATATGTATGCCGGCGCATTCTATCAAACGTCAGATAGAAATAAAAAGGATATTATTTCACCGATATCGCTTGAGAAGGCATACGATGCTATTTGTGGATGTAATGCTGTACTATACACACTCAAAGATGATATAACAAAGCGAGAGCAAATCGGTCTTATTGCACAGGAAGTAGAGAAGTTCTTCCCGGAGCTTGTTATGACTGATGAAAATGGTGTTAAATCACTTGATTATGCTCGCCTGACCGTGTTGACGTTTAGTGTGTTGAAAGATTTGATTGGGCGCGTAAATGCACTAGAAAATAAAACTGTGTAATGTCAAGAGCTTCTAGTGGAATATCAACAATTGAGGATGCCTGGAAATATGCGGCAGAGGAAGAGGAACGTCCTTCCGGGTTAACCACAGACTATCCAGACAATCGATGCTTACCAAACGTGGCAAGCATCCTTTCCTTGTGTAATGTTTCCATTCGCACAGGTGTAACATATGAAACAAACCAACTTGTTAAGTATGAAGATTTGTTAGTCGCGCCGCGAGATTTGAAGTTTAAGATTATCGGACAAACAAACCAACTTGGTACAACTGTGGATGTTCTACCGTCGTTTATCACTTCAATGGAAATTAATGATGGCGCAATCACGCCAAGTAATATCTACAACTCTGCAACTAAAGAATATACTTTAACGAATTTCCAAAATACACGTATACATCTTGAGATAGAGGCAGAATATGCAACGCAGTCGATAACATATAGGAAAGAAGACAACGAATATACATTCAAGGCGTTGAATGGTAGTACAATTTATCTAATGAATGTGGATAGCCCTCCGTGTACACAATTGAAATACACATGGAAAGTTGCAAGTCGTGATATTGACTTGAATTTCTTTGTTATCAAAAAAAGTGGAGATACGTATACAACACTAGGCATGTTTGGATATGACGAAAATGCTAGTAGTCATGCTGATTATTGGCCAGTTAGGTCAAATGGGACATTGGCTCCTGGTGTCGATACAATTCCATCTGGTGACACATATGATTTGTGTTTATCACTGGATGTGGATGACACCGGAAGTGGAAACTGGGTAGAAGTTTTAACAATTTATCCTATTGGAAAAACATGGGCGCAATTAATGCAAGAATATAATTTTGTATATGCTGCAATTGATTATCGTGGCGAACATGGAATGTCTGGTATGACTGCAACTGCACGTAGTGACGCAGACCCAAGTATTCAAGAAGAATTTCAAATAGAACCACCTGATGGTGTTACATTTGACAATATTAATGCTTGGTTAATTTGTCGTTTTGGTGTATCCACAAATGGCCGTGTTGTTGAATACAGAGGTGATGATAATAAAAGTATTGTTTATAGTGGTAACAATAACATCACAGTTGATGCGGACGTAAGTAAAGTTGGCACATCACTACTACTTAAAAAGGGTTCTTCATGGACACCATCATCATAAACAAAAAAAGCGGGCTACAATAGCTCGCTTTCTTTTTCTCATTATCGCGTTGGATAGATAATCACCACACTATCATTTGTCGTTACGGTTTGAACTGTACTGTCTTTGCGAAGTAAATGGAATGTTCCACCGCGCACGCCGGTTATCTTAACACTATCGGCCTTAAACACTGTATCATTCCCATGAATAATGTACATACTAACCAAATCGGTCTGTTCTCTACGCGAAATGTGATTGTGCTGACAGTTGAGTGTTAAAAGCCCAACTACAATCGCAAAAATCGTCGCAAAGCATGCAAACACCGAGATGGCAACCGTGGTTGATACAGTACGTCTTATCATAATGTGACAGGTTTTACTTCGATACCATCAACATGGAATGCGGAACCATATTTCTCCAGGTCAACCTTAGCAGCCAACTTGTGCCCACCTAGTCCAAATTGAGTGGCTATTTTCGATAGGTCTAATTCATCACCAATCGCACGCAGTGAACCTCCGTCAGGCTCTGAAATCAAGATGAAATCTTCTTCCGGATGCGTTTCTCTCAATATCTGTGCAATCAACGACTGGTAATAGTTTCCATCCTCGCAGTAGATAAAGGATAAACGTCCATATGCCTCTGTATCAACCCAGCCTGTTTTCTTTCCGCGAATAACATTAACGATAGTCATGAGTTGTTTATCGTTGTATTTGCGAATACGGTTCATATCCGTCTTTGAGAACATATGCGGCTCAGAACCGGATAGATAAGCCATAATATTACTTTCAAATCTGCTCGTAGATAGCATTCCATTTGCATTTGAAAGCAGTAACGGTTTGTTTTTGTACAAATACGTTCTATCGTACTTATCCGGGTTCGTCCATGTCCACAAATCCCACTGGTTTACCAAATCCAAATATGATTTAACACGGCGATGAACATAGTGACGTTCGTAGTAATCGGTAGGTGCGTTTTTCAAAAGCATTTCAAAGAGAAGAACAGCGCCACACTTATCACCATCAGCAACGCAGTTACAGTGGTGACCCTTCCACGGTAAGAAGATGTCATTCATCCATGTTGACGTCATATGGTGGTCTGCGATGAATACCTCGTGCTTTGACAAAAGCTCAATAGTAATATCAGAGCATTCCTGTGAGTATGATATATCAGATATCAGCACACGAGCGGAGTGGTGATGTTTAGCCAACTCCTCTCGCATGATATCGTTAACCTCGTGATAGTTGCAGTAGAACACCTTTACGTTTGGGTAAAAGAGTTTTGCGACAATCGCGCACGATATACCATCAAGGTCTGTGTGTGTAAATAATAGTGTTTTCATATTAAATTGGTTCGGCTGTACCGCAATCTCTATCGCATCCTTCGTTCCATGCGTCTTTGATGACGTGTCTATCCCAGAAGCATTGGAGCTCGCGGCCAACCAACATTGTATCAGGACATATACGACAGTGGCTTTTCATATTACTCCTGTGCGAATAAACTAATAAGCGTGTCTTTCTCCGGTGCTGTCAAGTCAACTGCAACATCCTCACCTTCCTCTGCCTGGTGCATTCCGCATTCCTTCAGCAAAGTTTCCATGTCGATGACATGTTTCAGACGGTATGCAAGCGACAGTGTCAGCTCCGCACGGTACTTCGACGGGATGCGCGTGTTACCAGATGCGATATTGGTAATATACAGGATGCTGTCCTTGATAATACCAATATTCATGGTGCGTTCATCCGCAGTCAACTCCGCGTCGATGATGATGTGGTTCGGATTGCAGGTATAGTTGCGCGAAAGAGTATCAACTTCCTCGTTCGTGAAGAACACCCTAAACATAGAGTTCGGGCGACCATGGTACATACTTACTGAAAGTACAGAATCCGGCATTTCTACCTTATTGCAGTAGATGAGTTCTGTAGCCTCAGGGTCTGCATTAGTCATATCACCTGAATAGATATACCCAGGATTGTTCATATCATACTTGTGGTAGTAACCAGCGTTCCAACCGATATGATTACCCTTAGTGTCATGGAGGTGTAAGTCAAAGTCATGTGCTCCCCACTCGTTGCGCCAGTATATACCGATGATGTTAGCTCCGGCACCGTTAATGCTGGTTCCAATCGGGTAGTTACCGATGAAATTTTTCTCCGACGTAGGAGCTGCTACCTTCACAAGTGGATTGACGCGATAAGCCTTAGACGGAAGTTTCTCAATGTTCTTAGTGAGAACTGTCTTAATATAGCCTATCAAGAAGGCCTCAAGACTTTCATACCACAAGTCGTTAAACTCTTCCGGTTGGTAGTTGGTATCCACAAATAACTTACCGTTACGAATGAGATAGGATTTCGTAGTATTCTCGTCCTCTACACGGTGCATAGATGCGCGCAACTCATTCAAGAGTGCAATTGCCTTGTACACAGTAAGAGAAGGAAGGTGTGCCTCCATATCCTCGTAGCTTGCCGGGAATGCAATGATGTTCTGCCAGAATCCTGGCTTCATCGGCTTGTGCATAGTCTTTGCATAGCGGCGAATAACGTTCACAGGGTGTACGTTAGCCTTCGATGCGCGTCTCATGGCAAGGAACAGTGGCTTGTACCTGTAAAAGATACAGGCAAGCGTGCGCAGGTGTTTGTCTTCGAGGCACGAGAGGAGAATGGTGTTCTCGCTAATATAGCCTTTACGGCCAGCAATCTGCTGGAACGTATCCTTGTTCTTGATGAGCATCATTGAGCCCGTATAAGAATAAACGATAACGCGCAGCATGTCGATAGGACGCACCGGAATAAGTTTCAGCTTTGATGCAATGTAGCAGAAAGCCTCCTTATTCTTAATGGTGTCAATATTCAGTGCAGTTTCGGTCTCACGGACATAGTCTATTACATAGTCACTCAGAGCGAACATCGTGCACGTCTTCAATGCGATACCACTTTGGAGAACTTTCAAACATTTCGAATACAGCTCTTCCTCGGTGATAACATCGATATACTTCAGAACACTATAATCAGGCACCTCGGCAGTCATCTGATTTGGAATATATGTTTCTCCCTGGAACCCGGTGCCGTAAGTGGTCATGTAATGTAATACTTGGTCTATAGCAAGCTCAAGGCGCGTTTTAGAAAGCACGTCCTCCCACTTCTCATAGAAAGTAGCATTCACATTAATTTTGGCGTTACGGACATAGCGCATAACGCTTTCGTTACATACTACTGGATTGATAAAAAATCCATGCTTAATGGCTTCGAGGTTACAGTTAATAACATCAAGCGTGCTTTCTTCCTGAAGTGCACGGCCAAAGTACTTGATAAGTTCGATGCGATTCTTCATATGCGAACAACAAACTAGATTTTCAAATTTCGATGCAAAGATAAGTAAAAAATTCCATATATGCAAATCCTTTAGACGAATTATGCATTTGTGATTACTTCTTTGTCATTATCAATATCATCCGGTGAGGTGATTTTCATATTATACATACCATAATCCGTATCTACGTCTACGAACGTATGCGTGCACGTCGTACCGTTAATATCCCATACAACGAAACCGTGCTCAGATACCGTTTCACCTCTATCTTTTTGGAAGAGCGAACCAGGATACACCAACTCACCTCCTTTATACGGAATTACTTGACGTTTATGGATATCTCCGGCCAATACGTAGTTACAACCCTCAAAGATTGATACGTCAATACCAGATTCCGCGTTGGTTCCATTAGCGAGCTTACTACCGACGATAGGTCCGTGGAATAAACCGAATACTACGCCTTTATCTTGGTTAACGTCAGCGTCACGGTTGAGAATATATTCTCCGGATTCTGGTGTCCATGCAAAATTATCCCAGATTGAGTAGAGACGGAACTCAAGGTTTCCGTACCATACCGTTTGAGACTTATACCTACCTGCGAGCGCATCAAGGAAGTGACAATGATTAAACCTCGCAGTATTGAAAATACCGGTCAGCGTATCCATGCGCGAGTTGTTGTCAACTACAAGGTCGTGGTTTCCACTAATAACAAGTACTTCCGCAAACTCGGATAGTTTAAGTAGGAATTTTGACACGAAAACCATCATCTCATTGGAGATGGTATTCTTTTGGTCTACGAGGTCTCCGGCGATAACAATGAGGCGTTGCTCATAGGTTAACGGATTACCGTTTGCATCAACAGATAGAGTTTTTTCTACCTGATTGAAGAAGTTTTCGCAGGATTCCTCGAATTCTGCCAGTCGCTGATAGTTCTTAATATGCACATCAGCTATGTGTATAATGCGTTTTATTGCCATAATCAGTTAAATTCGTCGTTAATATAGTCCTTTTTATTGAATAATGTACACATAATCGCTAAAATTAATCGTAAATTTACACAAAAAATGACAAATAATGGAAATGAAGTATGGTTAGGGCTCGATGTGTCCACAAATTGCATCGGGGTCTGCCTGTTTGAAAACGATTCCACGCCAGATGGAAAAATTTTGGCACTGACGTATGTTGAACCGAAGATTGATAAGCGTGTTAAAGGCATCGAGGCATTATTCTTGAAGAGTAAGGTTTTTGAACGATTTATTCAAGAGAAAATCGATGGTATCACAATTGATAAGGTTGTGATTGAGGAACCGCTACTGACGAGCAATAATGCCTTTACAGTTGAGACACTTATTCGCTTTAATACCTTGATTGCAAATAGCATCTATACGATGTTTGGTATCATACCTATTTTTATATCAAGCTACAACGCGCGTATGTTTTCATTCCCTGAGTTGATATCCATCAGGAAAATTAACAAAAAGGACAAACTCTACACAGATAAAGAACTCATCAGTGCAGCAAAACACAGTAAGATATGTCTGTTTGGTGATTATAAGTTCGACATTGACAAAAAAGAGGTTATGATGCAGCATGTTAATGAGACGTATAAGCACATTACCTGGGAACTTGACAAAAAAGGTGAGTTGAAGAAGACAAACTACGATAGCTGCGATGCACTCATATGCTTACTTGGGTATCGTAGACTACGGAATCATCCAGACGCTGTTGGAAAAATCGTCAACTACAAAGTTAACCCGGATTCTATTGATTACACAGTTGATTTCGCCGGAGAGAGATTTGAACATACAATTTTCTTATCTGGAAAATAAGTTTTTTTCCTGAGGGATGGACCTAGCACAAAGGACCTATAATAATTGAAAATTATTTATAGGCACTTATTTTTTTATAATTTTATTTTTAAAAATAATATTTTTAAGGTCCATTTAGGCCCGGTCCATCATGTGCGTGTGCGTTGAAAAAAATAAGGAATGCGTGCGCACAGGTTTTGTGTTTCGTTTAATGGGACTATATTAGTAACGATTATTGAAATACACGTCGAATGATACCACAAGAGGTTTATAAAATGTACAACATACTCAAGTCCTTCCTTGGGGATAGTAAGTCTGGTCTCGATGAGAGTTACCAGCTTCAATTCCCATGTCCTAAGTGTATTCAGGAAAAGGGAGAGGATGAAGAACATAAGTTCAATCTTGAGGTGTCTCTATCAAAGAACCTTTACAACTGTTGGAGCTGTTCAGCATCCGGTGATAAGATGCACGGTACTATCTTCAACCTGATACGCAAATACGGTAATGAAGGGCTGTTGAGCGACTATAAGCGTGCACTTTCAGACCTACGCGAGAATAAACTCTACCTTCTATCATTCAAGAGTGACGAATTTTCAATACTAAATGATGAAGATGCTTTATACGAAGGCCTAACGCTTCCAAAGGGTTATCGCACATTCAAGCCGGGACAGCGAGAAGATGATGAGGCACTTGCGTATCTTGCGAAGCGTGGAATTACACAATCAATCATTGATAAGTTCAAAATAGGATTCATTCCTTACGATAAAGACGATAGATTCATGTGTAAGCGCATCATACTTCCATCGTTTGACTCAAGGGGATTCCTTAATTATTGGACTGGACGCGATTACGTCGATTGGAAATGGAGACCAAAGTACAAAAACCCGGATGTAAACCGAAAAGATATTATCTTCAACGAATCTAACATTGATTGGGATGCGGATATCACATTGGTAGAAGGACCTTTCGATTGTCTCGTGTTCCCAAATAGCATCCCATTGCTTGGGAAGAAATTAGGTAACGACTTCAAGCTCTATCACGACTTATTTACGCGAGCAAATGCCAATATCAACATATTTCTTGACGGTGATGCTTATCCGGCCGCGAAAGAACTGTATAAACAACTCAATACAGGTTCTCTGATTGATAGGATACGATATGTACCTGTTGAGAAAGATTTAGACCCTTCACAAATATTCCAGGAGCAAGGAAAGAAAGGAATTATTGAACATATGTCGCGCTCAACAAAACTCAAAGAAATATACCTATTGAATTGATGGAAACGAAAATTGAAATCAAAATTGATTATACTTTCTCTGAGGTCATTAAAAAGTTCTGTAAGGAGAATGGTTTAGACGCATCGAAAAAGTGCGCAGAATGGCTAAAAACGGGTTATTTGATGGAAATAACAAACGGATACATGGTACCGGTTGGCCATGCGGCGAATAAACCAATATTAGAGGAGACTAAACCCACAGAAACAATACCTGTAGAAACCAAAAAGGAGATAAAAACACAACAAAACGAGGCAGCTCAGACAGAGCAAGTACATCAACCAAAACAAGAAGAAGTTAAACAAACGCCGCAACGTTCCGGCTTAACAATAACGAAAAAGAAATGAGAGAATTAAAGAAACACTCAACCATTACGGTAGAATGGAAAACAAACGTCTATGACTATTCCGAAAGCAAAGAGCAGGATATCATCGACAAGTTGAGTAAAAAGTATGGCGTTGATAAAAAACATATCAAGGTCATCACTAACTTCACGGCCACCGGTAACGATAACCAATCGATATCCATTAAGGACGATGTGATTGGTGATATACAGAACCCGGAGTTCCAGAAAGGCCTGTTCAAGGAGTTCTTGGAGTTGAACGGTGTTGAAGATTACGATATTAACGAGCTCTATGCCATTGACGATAGGGTTAACTCGTATATTGACTTTGATTCATTTGAGCGTGGCAAGATGTACACAATCAAGTGGTTGAAGTGGGATAATTTCTTGAGCTACGGTGAATGTAATCAGTTCGATTTTACCAAATACAAGGGTTTGGTGTTGCTTAATGGCGAACCGGCCAATCAGTCTGGTAAAACAACCTTCGCAATGGAACTGATTCGTTTCGTTTTGTTCGGAAAAGTGACGAAATGTGATAAGCAAGAAGACATTTTCAACCGTTTTCTTCCGGAAGCAACCACTGTAAATGCAGAAATGTGCATATGTATAAATAACGAGGATTATATCATCAAGCGTACATTGACACGTCCTGCATTGGCTAAGAGAACGGCTAAAAGCGCTACGAAATCGTACATTGAATACTATAAGGTTAGTGGCGAAAGTCGCATAGAGTTGAGTGAGTTCAAAAAAGACGAATCTCTCAACGGAGAAAGCGTTGGACAAACCAACAAGGTTATCAAAGAGGCTATTGGAAACGAGGATGACTTCGATTTAACCATGTGTGCATCGTCAAAAAGTCTGGATGACCTTATTGACAAAAAGAGCACGGAGCGTGGTCGCATCTTATCACGTTGGATTGGTCTTGGTTCGCTCGAAAAGAAAGATGAAGTTGCGCGTGACCTGTTTAACAAGAGCGTGCGCGACACCCTTATTGTCGGTAAATACAACGAAGAAGCGTTGACCGATGAAATCAATACCAAAACGGCAGAAAACGCAACATTTGTTGAGAATATTGCCCGTTGCGATAAAAACATCAACGACGCTCAGAAGAAGATTGATGAGGAAAATCAGAAAATCAAGGCACTTGCCACTTTAAAAAGCACTGTAGACCCGACTGTTATTAAAATGGATATCACAACCGTTAAGAACGCGTTGGAAACCATTACAGAGTCTGGTAAGTGTAAGAAAGTTGAACTCGAAACGACGAATAAAGAAATCGCCGAGATAGGTGACGCAGAATTCGATAGTACTGCATACAATAAGTTGCACCAAACCAGCACACAGCTTCAGTCTGAGATTGCCGGTAAAAACGTGCAGATAAAGACCAACGAAAAGACAATTAACGACCTTGCAACAAGCGAATATTGTCCGGTTTGTAAGCGTAAATACGAGAACGTAGACAATTCTGCAAGAATCAACGAAATCAAGGCCGAGAATGAAAAGTTGGCTGCTGAGTGCGCTGCGTTGACAGAACAGTTGGGTACTACAAAGAAAGCCATTGAAGACATGACTACTCTTGCCGAGAAGAGCAAGAAACGTGGTGTTCTTGTGGCAAAGGCGGCGAGCCTTGAGGTAACTCTTGCCAATTTGCGTACAGAATTGCTTGAAAAACGTGGTCTTATCAAGGAGTACGAGGCTAACAAAGAGGCGATTCGTAAAAACGGTGAACTTGATAGTCAAATTGCTATCTGTGAAGGTAATCTCCAGGTATACAATCAGGAGATTCAAACAGCAACGAATGGTAAAATGTACTATCAACAAAGCATGGCTGCTAACGAGGCTACTATCAAGGCAAATAAAGACTTGATAGAACGTATCCATAGGGATGAGCGTATATTGCGCAATTGGAAGCTGTATCTTGAGATTATCGGTAAAAACGGTATTAGCAAGATGGTGCTCCGCAAGGCGCTTCCTATCATCAACGCAAACCTTGCACGCATCCTGTCAGACGTGGTTGATTTCACCGTGGAAGTAACTATCAACGACAAGAATGAAGTGGACTTCCTGCTCGTGCACGACGGTGTTAAGGCAAACTTGCATAGTGGCTCCGGATTGGAGATGACAGCATCTGCACTTGCATTGCGTACGGTGCTTGCAAACATGTCAAATATGGGGCGTCCGCAATTTATTGTTCTGGACGAGATTCTTGGCCGCGTTGCTAAGGAGAACTACGAGAATATGCACAGTCTCTACAACAAAATCATGGATAGCTACGAGTTGATTCTGCAGGTTAGTCACCTCCAGGAGATACAAGACTGGCACGATGGTGGCGTATTGACTGTTATCAAGAAAAATAACGTAAGTAAAATCATAGAAAATCGTTAACTTATGAAATACGAAGAAATTGACGAGGCTATTAAGGTAGCCATGCAAAATCATTCAGAGGATACTGGTACCTTGCGCCTTATTAAGGCTGAGGTGTTGGTATTCCAGAAATCAAAGGGTGCATCATACATTCCCACTGAGGATGATATGACGCGTATCCTTACAAAGATGGCGACGCAGCGCAAGGAGTCTATTGCACAATACAAAGAAGCAGGCCGTGACGACTTGGTGTCATCAGAACAAAAAGAGTTGACGTTCATAGAATCACTACTACCGGCAATGCCTAGTGATGACGATGTTCGTGCATATGCTATTGAATGTATCGAAAGGTACGTGCAAACAATGAGCGTCGGTGCTGATATGGATTATACACTCACGATGAAAGACATGAAACCAATCCTGGATGAAGTAAAACAACGTTTCAACGCACCTACGGTTGGTAAGATTGTGAGTGAGGCCTTGAGAAAGGCAATGGGTCAGTAACTTAAATCGTTGTGGAACAAACAAAAAAACTGGTAGACAATAGCGCAAATGCGTATATGCGAGACATCTCAAAAATTGAGGTGATATCATCTGAGGAACAACTTGAACTTGTTAAACTGGCTCAAAAAGGAGACCTAGATGCACGTAACAAGCTGATTGAGTGTAATTTAAAGTTCGTTGCCGCCACAGCGAGAGAATATATCAATGACCGTGTTGAGTTGTTTGACCTTATACAGAGTGGTGTTGATGGGTTAATGTATGCAATCAAGAAATTTGATTTCAGTCACTCAACCTGTTTTCTTACCTATGCTGTGTACTGGATTGAGCAATACATACAAAAGTCTGTCCGTTCATTCGGTCGAGAAATTAGTGTTACGCTTCTCAATGCCCATAAAAACGACTACGAAGACGATGTCCAGGATGTTATTAGCACATACACAAGCGATGAACCTGGCATGATTCAACAAGAGCAGAGCTATCGCACTCACGAACACAAAGAGATGGTGAAAAAGATGATGGCAATACTCAATCCGAGGGAAAAAGAGATATTAACAATGTACTATGGCCTTGATAATACAAAGAAACTTTCAATGAATGAGATATCCGAGTATATGGGGCTTAGTAGCGAGCGCACACGTAAAATTAAAGAAGGCGCAATCCACAAGATAAGAGGTGCATCTGTTGGAAAATACACTCTTGATGATATTTATTGATGTCTAGAAACGCGTAAATTGCATAAAATCTAACACAAGATGAGTAATAAAACTACAAAGAAAAACACTGCAATCGAAGAGACGGCTGCAGTAGAGCAGGTTGAAATGACAGCTGCTATCAGCGAAGGCATTCCTGCAGAAGAGACTCTGGAAGAGGAAGTAAACACAATCGAAGAAGGTGCTGAGTTCGTTCCGGACGATAAAGAGGAAGCCAAAGAAGAAGAAGAAGTTAAAGAAGAGGAAGAGGTTAAAGAAGAGGCTGTTTTCGAAAACGAAGAGCCTGCTACTGAGGAAGCTGAACAAGTTTTTGAAATTGCCGAGCCGGAACCTGCTGTAGAAGAAGCTAAGGAAGAGAAAAAGGAAGAGGTTTCAGAGATTGGTAAAATGATTTCTAACCTGTATTCCCCGGATGGTTATTAATTGACGGAACAATGGCTCAACTTGATTCATCTCGCGATGTAACACAGAAAATGTTACAGACCATTCGGGAATCGATTGAGGCTCCTTCAAAAGAAATCGTTATCACCAACGACAACAAGTTCGGTGACAACACCCTAACGTCTGAAAAGGAGTATATTTCAAGTAATCTAAACTCGACAGTCCGTTTCAGTGAAAACGCACTTGTTTTCTATCCGGACAAAGATGACTTGACATTCTCCGGTGAGGTTCCTGAGCTGAACAACTTACGTTTCCAATTCCGCCTGAATGACCCAACCGGCCAAGGCGTGTATATTTGGGTACAACAACTCCAGCTGACCGACGTAAACGTTAGGAAGGTTCAATTGATTCACAATCTCTTCCTGAACTGGAAAGACCGCTGGGTTAAAAACGCAGCACTGCTGGATAGCCTCAAAGGTAACCAGTAATCCAAAGAAAGAGTCGCACCAATCGGCGCGGCTTTTTTGTTTTATGTGATATAACGTGTAATTTTTTGTTATTATAAGGTATTTATAATAAAGGAAGAATAGTCGATATGAATCAACATATAGTAAAGGAAGAACTCACGAAAGCTGACGTACAGCGAATGATAGATAATTCTATCGAAAGCAAGGATACTGAAAAATACATCAAGAAAGTATGTGACGACGTCCTTGAGAATATGTTTAAGACGCTTTGGCAACGCAAAGGCTTTTGGAAGAAGTAATATGGATAGGCTGGTAGTAATCACAGAATCTCAAGCGGCAGCTTTACGGAGGTCTATTGAGGAACAGCAGGCAGAAATCGTATTTGATACGTTTCAAGAGGCTGTGAAGGGGTTCTTGAAAGAGCTCCTGGTTAATCCTATTCATCCTGAGGTTCCAGGTTTCTTCAAAGAGCGTGGTTTTAGTAAAGATGAGTTACTCAAGAAGTTGGTTGACCTTGATATCGTCAAGGAGAAAAATAAAATCAACGATAAGGATGGAGTTAGCCGGATGAGTCTGCAATACTCAGTTCCTGCAAGCAACTTCCGTAGCAAGGTAATGAAGCTTTATAAGAATGTTGTTGAGAAAGACCCAATCAATGAGGATGGTGAAGGTGGAGGGGCTGCTGCATGTGGTGACGCCGGTGCACAAGCTGCTTCTGATGGTGGTGGATTTATAAGTCCGGTTGGTGATTCTAACAGCGGAAACAGTATATTAGGCGATGATGACCGTGGACAATACTCAGCACCGTTTGGGTGGAGCAGAAAAAAGAAAAAGAATGACACGGATGTCATGCGAAGAACACTAAGAGCTTAATATGGAAAAACCTCAAGCATATAACCCGGAAGACTACCGAAAAGCTGTTATGGATACCAATTCACAAATAGCAGAACGGGTGAAAGAGTCAAACGGCGTGGTTGATGCAGAACTAACAAAACTACTACAAAGAAGACTCATGCAGGGTCTTTGGTTACAGACAATATAGAATCAAAAATACAATGGCAAAGGAAATTACAGTAAGGGATGTGCGCAAGCAAATCCAGGAAACGGCAAAGAGTGAGTTCAAGCCCGTTCTCGGCACCAATGTTGAGAAGGACGAGAAGAAACAGAACTCGGAAGCCTACTCTGACGCAGCAAAACGTGTTCAGGAGTATCTGAAAGGCCTAGAGAATGAGGGTTCTACAGGAAACAAAGCCGCAGCTGGCGGTGAGAATCGTGGTATGACATCCTTGCTCTATGACCAAATTGCAGATAACTTCAAGGAGCGTGTAAAAGCGCAGTTAAAAGGCTATGACAGTACTGAGGCTGAAAAGCTGCACAAAGACGATGAGAAAGCAGCGAAATTCGGCACCGATGACGACGTTAAAGCAATGAAGGACATTGCTGATGTTGTCAAGAAAGAAAAAGACGAGCTCAAGACGCAGGGTTTGGTTGGTAGTAAGCAAGACAAGAAAGAGGTTGAGAAACACACTCACACAGCTCTTGGTGAGAACCAACAAGTAATGCGCTTGCGTTTCAAACACACTCAATTCCTGAGTGAGAATGACATGCGCAAGCATATTCCTGATAACTATAAGGTTGAAGGTAAGAAATTCTACATGACAGATAACGCCGGTAACGACTATCTGGTAGAATGGTCATATGGTAAGGCAAATGTGCTGTCTGCAAATAACGAGGCTAAAGTAAATGAGCAAGTCGCTAAGATGAAGAAACTCATGAATTACGATGGCCACGCAGACTATGCAACAAGTGATATCTACCTTAGGGAAAGTGCTGACAACGGCATGAACGACGTGTTACGCAAAATGCGTACTATATGTTCTAAGTAACTCAATCAACCGCCATGACAAAGGAAGAACGCGCGACGTATGAGAAGAAGGCAACGTGGCAAATGTGGATTGCCTCTGTTACACTGCTTGTTGGATTGGGATTATTAATTGGTTCTTTCGTAGTACCACCTCCGGGAGAAATCCACCCATCAGTACTTGCAGCATTTGGTGAAGTCTTATCGTTTGTAGGAGCAATCATCGGTATTGACTACTCTTATAAGAAGAAAAGGCTTGAGTATGAAGAAGAAAAATAAGAAAAAATTAAGGGATGACAAACGATAACACGCAGGTTGTTCGTATCACAACCGAACAACTTAAACAACGAGTAACAGAGGGGGTTATTCGTCTCCTGAAAGAAATAGCAGAAAGCGAAGAGACTCCGGCTGTATACGTTGGCACATATGGTAAATATAACAACGGTTCAATCGCTGGTAAATGGGTTGACTTAACTCAATACGATAACTACGAAGACCTCATGCAGGCATTCCATGAAATCCACAAAGACGAAAGTGACCCGGAATTGATGTACCAGGATTGGGAATATATCCCTGACATCTTTATCTCAGAGAGCCATATCAGCGATAGGATTTACGATTACATCAACGAACGTGACGACCTTAGTTTCGATGCAAAGATGGCCATCGCAGACCATTGTAGTGACGAGGATGAGTACTTTAGGGTACTTGATGATGTAATTCTCTTCCCTGGCTGTAAGGATATGCAAGACGTTGCAGACCAATACATCGAAATGTGCGGTGGTCTTGAATATGCAGTTCAGAACCTGCAGGACTATTTCGATTATGAGGCATTCGGACGCGATGTACGTTTCGAGGGTAACTATGACTCAGACGAATACGGTAGCATCTACGAATACTGGGGTCTTCCGGAGGATGCATCTGACGAAGAACTAGGTGAGGCTATCGTTAACGAAGTAGGATGGGAAGGCGTTGGTGAACGCAACCTTCAAACATACTTCGATTACAATAGGTTCGGACGCGCGCTGGAATCTGAAGGAACATTCGTTGAGTATTCTGACGGTTTCATCGAAATCATATAAGATAACACTATCAAATTGGAGCCATCTATGATATAGGTGGCTCTTCTTGTCTAAAAACATAACATATATATGGAAAAGGTTAAAAACTACGCGATACTTGTTTTATCTATCGCCGTGATTGTATTCATTCTGCTGTTTAATTGGAAAAATAACCAGTGTTCGCTTGCTCAACATAACCTCGATGCACTCAACGATACACTAACTGTTGTTCGCATGGAGAACAATGAGTTGCTTGCCTATAAGAAGTCGTTGGTTCTACAAATATCTGACCTTGAGAAGTACACATCAATCAAAGAGTCAGAAGTGAAGCGTCTCCAGAAGGAATTGGGGCAGAAAATTAAGTATATCGCAGAGATTGAGAGCCAGATACGCCACGACACAATAAACACACAGCAAGATTCTGTTGTTGCCGTTGACACAACTACATATCAGTACCATTTTTCCGAAAGGACACCATATTATGCCCTGGCGGGATTTACAAGAGTTAACCATTTAACGCATATGTCACATACTGTAATCACTGAGAATACCATGCCTCTCAATTTACGTGTTGGACTTGGTGAAGACTGGACTATATTCGTTAATAGTGATAATCCTAATGTGGTGATTGGTAGCATCACCGGTGCGCATCTTAACCCGAAGGAGTTTGAAAAAGAAAAATACGGTCATTTATCCATTGGATTCCAGAGCGGATTAGGTGGAACAGTAAACTATGGCCTACAGTTCTCCAACGACGGAATTATACGCCACGGATGGAATGTTGGTGCCGGATGGTACTTCGGATTAGGTTTTCAGTATATTTTTATTGTGTTTTAGTTGTTTATTCTGATAATTGGGACTATATTAGTGCTAGAATAAACAATTGCGATAATGTTATATACATTTTTACATTTCATTGCAGTATTTCTGCTTGTATTTGGGTGTGTAGTAATTTTGCGCGACCTGTTCTCGTTTATTTGGTCGTTCGTTAAAGCCACACCAATTCAATTCACGACCGCCAGGAGAATCGTGCTTGCGTTGTCCCTGGCATATGTATTCAGTAGTATATTTGTAGGACTGCCATGTTAGACGATAAAGAATTACTGAAATACGTAAAAGGGTTCTCCGAGGATGACGGGCGATATATAGTCGTAGTGCGCTTTAAGGAGAAATGGCAACCGTTCACCAACAACGATGGTGTTATCGAGTCCATGCGCGACCCGAACGACACAACACTTTGCTATTATAGTGGCGATGTAGATAAGGTAGAACTATCTGCCATCTACGAGATGATTTCGCAGGTTGTGAAGATAAACATCGAGGCTGAAGAGAAGATGGATTTGCTTATGCAGAAGATTGAGGAGATGAAGCGAATCTTTAGCGAGACACCGCTTGAGAAGCTTCGTTGTTTCACATTCACATTTGCAGACCAACCGGTTCCGGTTAACAAGGCCGTAAGTACGGAAAAACCGAAGATTCCTTCTATTAACGAAGCAAAGAAAATGTTACCGCTTGACGAAACAACCGATGAGGCTGCTAATCCAAGCAAGCAAAGTCCGTTTCGCAAAGCTGCTGCAAACAGTAAGGTTGGCCGTAAAAAAGCTGGTACACCGAAACCGATGAATGTTAACGCGATGCCGACTATGAGTGTTCAGCACCAGATACCGGCAGGACAGCAACAACAAGCTCCGCGTGTTCCTGGGCTGCTCTCTAGTGAGGATGTTGACAAATTAGCTGAAATGGGATATTGATATGGGGTATTTTTTTGTATTTATGCTCTATGCCTTGCTGGCTTATGGTTTAACTAACCTTCTTGTAAACGGAAGAGGTCCTTTCGGTATCCTTACGTGGTTCAGGAAGGTTGCAAACCGTTTTAGCCATGAATTAGGTAAGATGCTTGAGTGTATGATGTGCACGTCAACCAATGTCGGCCTTATTTTATCGGTTATTGACTTGTGCCTTGCCGGCGTTGCTTTCACTCCATTCAATGTGATATTCCCGTCCGCGTATTGGTGGCTGATTATCCCGTTTGACATGTTCATCACCTCAGGAATTGTGTGGATTATCAATGCCGTTGAGCTTTGGTTCGAGGATAAGCAGCTGTACATAGACGTTAATACCGGTGATAATAATCAGGAGTAACAATGGACTACGAAGGTTTAGCAAAAGAATGGAAAAGCGTTAGTAGGGAAAGGAAAATGCTTGAGGAGAATATCAAAGTTCGCCAGAGTGTTTTCGCAGAGGAGTTGCTGGCGCGTGAGAACGAGATTCACGAAGCCATGACTCACGTACCAACCTTTAAAGAAAAGCTGATGCATCGCATTAAAATTGTGTTTGGATTATGACAGCAAAACAACTAATGGAAGTTGGTGAAAAGCTCAATGTTGACTTGGATGGTTTAGGTCTGGCAAAGAAACCTGAGCTGTATCTTGTTGTCACAAAGGATGAGTTTGAGAAATTGGACTTCCAGGTATATTACTCTCTGAATAAAACAGCTAACGGCTACGAGCAATCGGAGGATGAGTTAGTATTGAACTTTGTTAACTGTATAGTGCATATTTTCTATGACCAAGAAAAAGCAGAAGACGCTCAAAGTGATAGAGCCGTTAAAACCGAAACTAAGAAGAAGAGATTTTCCTTGCTTTCGTATTTTAAAGGTCGCAAATCATAAGTCAATTGCGTTCATTAAACAGGTATTCTCGCTGGAACGTGCGCTGAGCGTTGTAAAGGATATGAAGGAGCATAATGAGAAAAACATTGTGCTCCCTATTATGTATACAAAGAGCGGAAGACGTGTTCGTATAGCCAATTTTGAGTATGTTGTTGTTGAGCGTGTAACAAATGGAGGAACACAACCATACACACTCCTTCGCAACGAATATGGCGAATTGGTTCCGCATTACGTGCGCACGAACAGTAAAAAACAAGATAAATGGCGCATGGTGTATAAGGCTCCTATGGTCATTGAGGAACGTTTCTCTATTACCAACGCACAAGAGAAGAAAACAGCCACGGAGCTTTACAATGAATATTTGAAACCAATAGTGGACGGTAACATGGCTTTCTGCCGAATCACAATATCCGGAGAATACATTACACTGGATTACGAAGGAGAATTTGAAGTGATTACCACGAAATGCGAAAGTGACGCCATCCGTCTATACAATACTTTGCAGAAAATGGCTATTAAGAACCACGGAAAACGTATTCTTTGGTGTGGCATCGTCCTCCAGCAAAATTCTGCCAAGTTGAAAAAGAAAATTAGGGAACGTATTCGAAAATGATTCTGTCGTGTATTTATTGCAAAAGAGCAAAAAGACATGGCATGCAATTGTAAGAGCGGTTCGGTGAATCGAGTACGCACCGTTAGCGCATCTCAAAATAACATTCGTCGTACTCCAACGCAAAGCGGTAACAGGCTTCGCCGGGAAATGGCAAAGCGCATGGTGCGCCGCATCACTTAATTCTCATGTTTATATAGCATTTTTATACAAAAAACGTCCACTGGATTTGTCCATGTGGATTTTTTTTATTATATTTGCACTGATTTTTGCAAGTCGAGATGACAAAAGAACTGAATTCGAAAGAAAAAATAAAGAAAAACGTCAAAAGATTTGCATATTTGAAAAAATTTACTTATATTTGCATCGATTTTTGAAAACAACTGTTTAATTGTATTGCATATGGCAGCATTTTATTTCGACTTTAAAGACAACAACCCCGTAGAAAGAACTGAAGCATTCAATGCTTATAGTAAGGAAATTAAGAAGTACCCCCGCCTGAGCGATGAAGAGATTGACGCTCTCATTACTCGTATGAACGAGACAGACGATGAAAACCTGAAGCGCGACATCCGGGATAGCATCATTATGGCACACCAGCAACTGCTTATCTCCCTTTCTAAGCGCTATGCTAACACTGAAAACGTAGACCAGCTTGATTTAATCAATGAGGGTGTATTTGGTCTTATCAAGGCTATTGAGAAGTACAAACCAGGCGCTGGTTCGAAGTTTTATTCGTACGCAGCTGACTGGGTTCGTGATGAAATGTCTAAAGCTACATATGCCGCTCCCATTGTGAAGACTGGCGGTAAGAAGTATTTCACTGTATTCACTAAGTGCTACGACCGACTTGCTGAACAGTATGAGGGATATGTTCCTGACGATTTACTTCTTGAGGAAATCAACAAAGAGGTGCATGAGAGTGACCGTATTGCGTCTCTTAGTACTGCTACTCTGGCTATGTCTGTCGGATATAGTGAGTTCTGCGACAAATCGGATAAGTTTTCTGATATGTCATGTACCGGCGTTGACTCGCTGATTACTGGCCGTCCGTATTGGGAAGGTCTCAGCGATACAGAATCAAGTGTTGATGCAGATGACCAGAAACGTCTGGTTAAACTCGCATTGGGTTCTATCAAGAATAAAAAAGACAAAGAGTTGATTTGCGACCTGTATGGTATCGACCGCCCGCAGATGGGTTACGAAATGGCCGCATGGAAGTATGGCACATCAGAAGTGACTGTGAAAAAGCGCGAGAAGAAGGCGCTGGAAGCTATGAAGACAAAGCTTTCGAAAATGGCGTTATAATAGTAATAAAAAAAGGTTTGAGAGCATCAAACCTTTTCTCTTGCCATTGCGGCTAGAAGTTTCCTAGCGACTTTCTTTGGCATATCGTATTTCACCCAACCTTGTTTTCCGTTGTGAACACCACCATTGATATAGCGGTTTGCAAGTGACTGTGAAATACCAGCCTCGCGAGCGATTGCAGATACGTTTACAATATGTTTACCGTCATCTGTAGTTACCTTGTTCTTAATACTCATCTGGTCACGCTTGGAGATTGCGTGTGAGGAATCTTCTGTGCTTTTCTTTTTCGGAGCTTTCTTCTTTTTCTCCGTGATGTAGCGCTCAGTCTCTTCCCGGATGATTTGTTCAATACGTACGTCTGATATCATGATATAAGCTTATTTTCTAACAATAAATACCTATTATTCGAGAAAAACGAACTGAAATCAAAAACTTGGGACTATATTAGTTAAGAATTTTAAACATTAGCAACATGAAAAAAACACTTACAATTCAAGAGGCTGTTGACCTGTCTTACAAAAAAGGTTTCGAATGGCTTAGTCATTTTCTGAGTGTATTCCCTAACAACTTCGGCATTAACCTATGTGCCGTTGAGTCACTTACATTTGAGTGCGAAGATGATGAGTATGGCCAGTTGACAGACCTACACGTGAAATTCATTCCTACACATGACGAGGAAGACTATCAAGGAATCAAGGCAAATGGCGGTCCTTGGCCTTGGCTCGTTAAAGGGGAAAATGGTGAGATAAAGTTCGGAAAGTAAACTCGTATTACAAACAACAACATATTAGTATATGCAGACTTATTACGAAATTAAGGTGGGTTACAAGACGTCCGACCCGGAAACAAACAAGGACATCAAGGTAAAGGAAACCTATATCATCGACGCTGCTAGCTATGCCGATGCAGAAACGCAGGCATATGAGCTTGCAAAGGAGATTCACGCCGATGATTTCGAGATTAAACGCCAGCAGGCCATCAAACTGCTTGACATCCTGAACGACACCAACGAAGAGACTACCGATGACGGTAAGACATGGTTCAAGGTGAAGGTTCGCGGCGTTGACCCGGAGACCGAGAAACCGCTCAACGGTAAAGTAATGGTTAAGGCCACTAACATTAAGGCAGCAGTTGCGTTCGTTGAAGAGACGTACAAGAACTCGCTTGGTGATTACGCATCGGAGGCTGTTAACACTACCGATGTGTTTATTGTGAAACAATACAAGAAGTAATGGAAAGAGAAACTAATATTAAATTGTCAAAACAATACTTCCAGTTTCTGACGGAAGCAAAGCAACGCCACGATTCCGATTCCAGCATCACATGGAATATGCTCGCCGAGGAGTTCCGTGAGCTCTTTGGCGGCGACATTACCGGTGATATCCTCCGTAAGCGCTGCGAGTCATGCGCCGAAAAAGAGAACTACGAGGATTACGTTGCAAAGATGCGTAAGAAGGAGAAGGAGTTTGTAGATGATACAGACCCTAAATCCATGAAGGAAGAGTACGTTGTAACAAAGGACGGAAAAATCGAGGCAAGTAAGGTTGTTGCCTACGCACAGTCTATCTTCGGAGACAGGAATAAACTCATGCAGTTCCTCGGATACAGCCCGCTTGAGTGGCAATTCGAGAACCTGCGAGTGTCGTTATACGAAGGCGCAAAGAAGGGTGATGGTGCAAACCGCCAAATGGCTGCTGTACGTTTCAAACTGAAGCCGCTTAACATGGCACAGGCCAACCTTGAAACGTATGCAATGGCCAGCGATGAACTGTTTAACAAATACATCAAGGCCAACCCGCGTGTTAACGTTCCGAAGCCGATTATCGAAGATGGTGCACATAAACTGGTATTAGTTCCACCTATCGAGGCGCACCTCGGTAAGTTGTCTCACTCTATTGAGACCGGTGTCAACTACGACTACAAGATTTGTTCGGCGCGCGTCAGGAAAGTATTTAACGAGATTGTTAACATTCAGGGTAAAGAGCAGGCAGACCGTTGCCTCATTGTAATTGGCGGAGATTTCTTCAACAGTGAAGGCAATGGAACAACAACAGCAGGAACACCGCAGGAGTCTACGGATACCCGTTATGTAAAGATGTTCAATATTGGAGAGCAGCTCTACACGGAAGGTATTGAGATGTTGCGTACCCACTTTAAGTATGTTGAGGTCATGCTTTGTGCTGGCAATCATAGTCGCTGCGCAGAGTTCGCACTCTATAAGTCATTGAAGTCTTGGTTCCGAACCTGTAATGATGTGCAGTTCAGTGAGGACTACAAGTTCACCCAATCTCACATGTTTGGTAACACCTGTATGTTCTTCAACCACGGAGACCCAGACCCGAAACGTCTGCATCGCTCCATTGCTGCTGAGTTCCCGGTTGAGTGGGGAAAGAGTAAGTTCCGTTACTTGTTCGTTGGTCACCTCCATAAGCTTGAGGTTATTGACAACGAGGCTGGTTTATTGGTACACCGCGTACCGGCCATCTGTGAGAACGACGCATGGCATTACACGAACCGCTTCGGAATTGGAATTGTTCCGATGCATGAGGTAATGGTATTCGATGATGAGTGTGGTATGACTGCTACATACTTCATCAACTTCGTTAAAGACAAAAAGTGATGACGCTGCTTTGGCTTGACGATATTCGAGACCCTATGGATACAAAGGTTGATTGGTTGGGACGATTCTCACCAATCGGCCGGTATCCGTACGTTGTCTGGGTAAAGTCATACGACGAGTTCGTTGCGTTCATCACTAATAACGGTCTTCCTGATGGTATCTGTTTCGACCATGACCTTGGTAAAGAAACCGAAAGTGAATTATTGAGGAAAGGGTATAGCAAGAAAGATGCAAGGCGACTAAAGAAGGAAGAAAAAACCGGTTACGACTGTGCAAAGTGGCTTATTGAGTATTGTCTCGATAGAGATATCAACATCCCGCCGTACGGACTCCAGACGTCCAATGAGGCCGGCAAAGAGAATATTGACTGTTTGCTGTCAAACTACAAGAAAATGTACGAGAGGACACACTAATGATAACGACAGAAAAAGGCAGTGCTCTGTATTGTAAATTCGCCAGTGGTGAGAAGTTAACTGACGACGAAATGCTCGACCTGGTTGATTTCGGAAAAGACCTCTTGGCGCGTAGGAATGAAGGTGCGGTAATTGATGCAGACGGTAACGTGCGAATCAAGATGACAGAGGCTGTTGCACGTGCGAGATATGCTTACGAAATGGCGCTGATGGAGATGCGAGGTGAACCAAACACATGCTCATACGGAGATTGGCTCTGGCTGAATGATAAATCAATAATAATTGTTGACAATGTATAATTTTAAGGAAGGTAGAACATCGTTCTGGTTTAATATTGTACTAAAGAAGCTTGGGTTTTATACAAAGCCTAGGCTTGAAATGTATAATCGGTGGTCACACACATATTACAGTCTCCACAATAAGAAACTGGTGTGGATAGGTGGATTTGCGCCGATTTATTCCATCGAGCTACCAGCGCCTACATTGAGACAGTTATGGGGGTTGATTTTTACTACTGAAAAAGATGTTAAGGAATACGACAGGCGCTACCGTGAGAGCATGCGTAAAGCAATCGAACAGTGTAAGGAGACGAAGTCATGACGGTACAGTATAGCGAGCGACAAATCGCCACATTGTTGGTTAACTCATACATCGAAGGCGGTTTTCGTGTAAATTTATGTGTTCCTGGTGTTTCGTTCGGTTTCTTCAGTACCCATGAGGCTGATTTGGTGTCTGTAACGAAGTCTGGATACCTCACTGAGTTCGAGATTAAGCGCACGTGGCAAGATTTTCTGCACGATTTCAAGAAACACACAAACCATTTTGAGAACAAGGTATCGTGTCTGTACTACGTCGTTCCGGCTTTCATTGCTGATAAGTGCCTTGAGTATCTTGAAAGTCACGAATGGCCTGCGCCGTACAATAACACGTTGTTTGGTTATACATGCCCTGTCGGATTGGTTGCATATAACGAGTTCGGACGATTCAAAACCGTAAAGCATGCACCGCAGCTGTGTATCTACACACAGCGTAAGCGGCAAGAATATAAACTAACAGAGGCTGAGATTCATAATCTTGCCAGGCTGGGAACTATGAGATATTGGAACCCAAAAATTGAAAAATAAATAAGGTAAACATATGGAAACGAAATCACACATGCTCTTTCAAGACGACCATGACAATATAGGCGCTCTACTTGGTACGCGGTACGTAAAATTCCAGCAGGGGTACATGGACGTCGACGGAAAGAAAGTGACTGAACTCGATTTAGTTGAGTTAGAGCAACCGTTTAATCCGTTTGACGATGAAACCTTTAAGGCGCGTGAAGGTGCAAAGCGCGTACGTCTTGTATTCCTCAATAAGGAAGGCGTCGACGTCATGATTGAGTACCTTACAGACCTGCGCGATAAGGCGAAAGGTCTTGAGATTCTCAGCAAAAACATCGGTGACTACGAATGGTCTGAACGCACTCGCAAAGTATTTGAAACAGAAGGTATTGTAACTGTTCTCGACCTTGTAAGGTTGCAACGCTACCAAATTCTTGCAATGCACAATGCCGGTAAGAAAACGATGGAGGAGATTGACGAATTTGTCAAGGCTAAACACCTTCAATTCGGAATGGATTTATGAAGATAGGCTACACAAAATGGGAAAATAACAGCGAAAGTTATTCTCAGAGGCGTTTTAGGTTCCTACCGATATTTGACGTAACAGGACATGGTAACCACTATTACACCATTGAGGCTGGAATTTGGTGGTATGGCTTCAAAATGACAATAGTTTTTGACTAATGGAAACACACGAACAATACGCAACAATCGAAACAGCAAAATTACTGAAACGAGCTGGGTTTGACTGGCAATGCCACGCTGGATATCAGTATGGTCGTTTAACCGACTACCAGATATCACAACAGAGTGATGATATCCTAATCATGGATTTCAACTCTGCCCCGGCGTACATGAATCAATATTCAGCACCAACTTTAGAAGTTGCTCGTAAGTGGCTTGCCGATGTGCATAATTTCTACATAGAAATACGTGTTGAACCAGATAGTGAAGGTGGAGTCGAGTGGATTCCTCAATGTTACAGGAAAAACATATGGTTGGACGAAATGATTGAAGACCAATGGCACCCGCAACCGACACCACCACATGGAACATACGAAGCGGCATTAGAAAAGGCCATTCGTAGATGTTTAACAATATTATTGCAGAAGAAAAAATGAAAACAATCTATAAACAAGAGCTCACAACATACGGCCAGCAAGTAGTCAATCTTCCTGTTGATGCACACATTATACATATTGACGTACAACGTGGTTATCCGTGTATGTGGTACACGTGCTATAGCGACTCTGAAAAAGTACTTAGGAAGGTATATTGCTTCTATACAGGCGAAGATATTCCCGATGAACCAATGGATTATCTCGGAACCGTTTTAGTAGAAAATGGAGAGTTGGTATTGCATTATTTCATGAGCAGACTTGTATGAAAAACGTATTACAGAAGGCAATCAATTTCATCCGAATTATCATTCCGGACGACACGCGAATATGCGAAGACATGCACGATAATAAGGAAGGACGCAAGTGGTGCGCAGAGCATTGTGCTGGCAATTGCGTGAAGGACGAATGCATTATACAATTTTTAAATACGGTTAACATATGAAAGATTATGAGATACAGGCGAATGCTGAGGCGTACGCGAAAACCAAAGAGATGAACAGTCCACGCAGCCAAGACGTGGAACTTGATAAATTGATGATTATCGAGGATTACACGGCCGGTGTACATAGTTGCGACGAGGAGATTGAGGCCTTCAAAACTGCTATTGAAGAGCAACGTTTGTTAATTCAAAAGCTCATTGAAGACAAAGCTGTTTTGATGAGTGAGGTTAACCGTTTGCGAGGTCAGTGGATAAGTGTAGAAGACCGGCTGCCAGCTATGCGTGGTGACACTACAGTTTCAGAGGAGGTGTTAACCATAAGTGACAGGGGTATGATTAAAGTTCGGTATTACTCTTACGGAGGAAAGTATTGGAGTGGAATTCAAGAAATCCGTGATGAGTATGGTTACGACACTAAAGTAACGCACTGGATGCCAATTCCTGAGTTTAATGAGAAATGCACCAAGACTGACGTTGACATAGCAGGCAACCCATGGATTCGCACTGAGGATTGTATGCCGGAGGAACTGAAAGACGTATTGGTTGTCTCAAACTATGGAGACCTCGATGAATTCCATGTGGCAATGTATAACCCAAGCGGTTTCTGGCAAACATCAGACTGTATGATTATCGAAGAGGGTGTTCATTCGTGGATGCCGATTCCAAAACTGGTAGAAAAATAATCTATTATGACAGATATACTCTACGAATCGTATGTTTCACTTGAAACTGCGAAACTACTGAAGAAGGCCGGGTTTGATTGGGTTTGCCGTTTCGCGTTTCTACCAACAACAGAACGAGGAGAAACACCTTATGCTTATTTTCATAAGCCTACCAATTATAACGATAAAATAAAATATCCTTATGAGGTATATTCTGCTCCTACTCTTGCTGTCGCTCAAAGATGGTTGAGGGAAGAGAAGAAAATCTATTTACACACAACAGGCATCGGGCCTTATTCAGCATATCTCGATAGTTTTGCGGCCGGCGGCGTACACTTGACGGATTGGTTTGATTCGTATGAAGAAGCATTAGAATCAGGAATCAAAAAATGTTTAACGGCATTAGTTAATAAACATGAATCAAAGTGAATTGCAGCAGCGAACAAGCGCGTGCCTGAAATACATTTCTGAGAAATATCCTTTATCTACATTAACAATCGAGCGTGCGATTAGTTTAGCTCTTGAGTGGGGATGGGAAGATGCATTGAAAAATGCTGATAAAGTCCTTAAATGGAGACAAGAACAGGAGGAGAAAAAGAAAGCAGAGGAGGCTACTCGTGAGGACTATACAAAAGAAGTAGATGCTGATGGCAGGACATGGTATAAACGTGCAAATTTATCTACACAACGCAAAGAATCACGCAAATTATCAGAAGGGGATATAATAAAATTCCGATATAGTCATGGCGAAGGTGTTATGGTAGTTGGGCATTTTGATTATGAGTCTGATTTTGCCGTTCGAGCATATTATTGTATAGAGGATTGGTCTTATACCGATGAAAATGGTAATACAATAAAAACTCGTAGTTACTGTGATGGGGTTGCGCCAGGAGTTAATGAATTCTCTTTTGCGACTGACAATGAAATAAAACAGTTCTTTGAAGATATTAAAGCACATGGCCAATTTGGACGAAGCGGAATGACAGAGTTGGAATTCTATTTTAAATCTAAATTCACACCCGAAAAAATAAAGGAAAAATGTGCAAAATACGTTGAATAACATGAAAGAAACACAAGAAACATACAATAGGGCGAAAAACGCTTTTATGAGCCACCTACTCTTTAGGTATATTAGGTGCGGAGATATTGATACTTTCAGGGAAGGTTTTCTGCATGAGCGTAAAGAAATGCCAATAGGATGTGTTATTATTCCTTATGCTATCAAAAACCCAATGGAGTGGTATGTTGGATGGTACCGTGGTCGTGATGATAAAGGTGCATACTTAATAGAAAGCATTGAAACCCATAAGATATGTAGATTCTACAATTGTGCGTACCTTTATTCTAATGACAAAGACTTTACGGATAACCAGTGGTACCGGTATTCTGACCGCGAGTACAAGCTGATTGACATCATTCGGAATAGAGTTTCTAAGCATAGTACATGGTTTGTAGTTGGAGCGCCAACGTTCCATGAAAACGGAAGTATTGATGTCCCTATTCGCGAAAAATTTAGTGACGATTTTCTAACTAAAACTTATCGCAACATGCGTTCCATGACAATCAAAGCGCTTGGCGAACAATGCGAAGAATTGTCAGAGATGAACAAAAAAGCAATGGAATCAAAATGAGATGTTTAGACTGCAGGTGGCTGTACTTAGATAAACTGTTGCACATATTCTATTGCACATGGTTCAAGTATAATAGTCAGCCAAAAAACGGGAAATTCGCGAACTGCAGGTTAAGGCAGTGTAGTAAAATTAAGCAATGTCCATTAAATAAAGCTGAATAAGTATGACAAACGATGAAATACAACAAAACGCAGAACATTACGCGTTTAGAAGAGTGCCCCATCGCGACAAAGAAATAGATTCACTCATTAAAATCATAGCAGAAGATGCTTATCTAGCAGGAGCTCATAGTCGTGATGACGAAGTAGGTTTAATGCCGAATGCTTTAGAGGCGCAAGCACTCATATTGCGTCAGATGGAGAAAGATATTGCAAAACTCCGATATCCTTGGATAAGTGTGAACAATCATCTCCCGGAAAGGGACGGGCGAACAAACACATCAGTCGTTGTGTTCGTATTGACAGAGCGCGGTCTTGCTACATCTGCCTGGTATGACTTTGATGACAATGAGTGGCATTTGCTCTATGGTTTTGTAGATGTGGAAGGAAACGATAAAATGGACTATGCTGTAACGCATTGGATGCCAATCCCGAAACTGCAAATTGAAAACTAACAATGATATGGTTATAATAACACTTTCAATACTTGTGGCTGTACTGTCAATCCTATTGGTGGCAGCTATGATTAGCTGGAATCGCGAGCGCTCGAAGCTTATTCGGGAAAAAGTTGAACTGGAAATAGAGTGCCAAAACGTCACAAAGTCTTATGGATTTCTCAGGAACGAAGTGTGTATGTTACACGAAGCATATTGTCGTGAAAGAGATATTAATAATGGCAAGCATCCTGAAAAAGTGGGAGAACTACCAAAAGACGCGTGGCTTGTTACACAACCATGGGGAACGCGCTACATATCACTCATTGAACCGGCGAATAATGGCATTTGCTACGACGTGATGACTAAGCGGCAGATTCCGGTAACGCCAGGACTATTAACGCAAGTTCCTGATGGGAAAATAGACTATTCAAAACTAACAAAACGCAAATAACATGGAAAAGCACGAAACCTACACATCTATAGAAACAGCAAAGCTACTCAAAGAAGCTGGCTTCGACTGGGAAATAACCACATATTACCATAGAGACTGGGAAGGAGAATACGAACCTACTCCGACTGAAGATTTTTCAATCATTAACCACACCCAAAATCTAAATTGGAACGATGATGAAAAATTCTCACTGATACCAGACGGGCAATATAAAGGAATGTTAAATATCGTATCTGCTCCATCTATTGCTATGGCTAGCAAATGGCTTAGAGAGGTTAAACATATTTTTGTATTTGCTGTGGCATTCTACGCACCAAACGAAGGTGGTTGGGTATTTGCTACGAACATACGCAATATTCCGAGTAGTGGTGATGTGGAAATAAGTCCGTTTAGCACATACGAGCAAGCTATTGAAGCTGGCGTTAATCGTGCACTATTAGCCATATTAAAAAAGAAACTCAAATGAAAACAATCAACACACTAACACTTTGTAATTATTTCGGAACCGGTAATAACATTACATTGACACTTCTGAAGGATGGGCTCGCAAAAGACCAACCAATGGCAATTACAGGTCCTAATGGATACGGCAAGACGCTTATCTTGAAACTTATTTCTGAGTTACTAGATGAACGTTGTACAGAATACACACACATCGCTGACGTTGTAACATTGACGTGTGACAGTGGTGAAGTTGTATATGAATGTAAAAACGAAGGTGATAAACCAGTAGTTACTCGCACCGGGACTCTTCCACAATGTATCCTTGTTAAAGACACAGATGAGTGGAATCCTGAGAAGGATAGTCCGATTACTTACGAGGAAAAGAAGGAAGTTCTTGACAAATTTGTCGGTGGTTTGATTCCTGAGGATGGTAGCCGTGGTTATAGTGCCGGTTACAAGAGGTTGATATGCATCTACCGCGCTGCGAAACGTTCAAAGGAAGAAGGTAAGGTGCTGTTGATTGACTACGCTGAGTCTAACATTCATATGTTTGGTCAGATTATATTCTCGAAAGAGATTAAACACTGGACAGACCAACAGGTTGTAGTAACGACGCATTCGCCGCAAATCTTTGAAGGCTGCTTCGATAGAACAGATGATTTATACCGGTTACTATCCGGTGCACCAGATGATGAAGATGAAGAATAACAGTTATGGCTAAGAATGAAATTAAACTCACGCTTTGCGAACGGATTAAGTTGTGGATTCGCAAGAAGTTATGCCTGTTAATCATGTGGGCGATTGGTGGTGTGCTTACTTTGATGCGAGAGGAAATATTGGAAAGTAAAGGTAAGCTACACAACCATATTAACAGAGAGTTTGAGGAACTAGAAGCCTCAACGAGTGAGCAACTGGAAGACTTGGATGAAAAAATCAACACACGAATTGATGTATTAGAAAAACGTGTGTGTGATTGGGTGAATAACTGGGGTAGGCGTTATGAAAATGCAGAAAAACTACTGAAACAGTTCGATGGTATGACCGCACACTGTGCTGTTGACTATCACAGGCACGAACCAAGTTGGGCTGTTATTCACATAGCCGGCAAAAAGCGTGGATATCTCAAGTTTATTAACCTTGAGCGTCTCAATGCGCATGAGTTGATGACATTTCTAAATAGTTTTGAGTACCACGATGTAGACGCAAGTCCAGATGTAACTGGTTTGGTTTACGAAACATTCTTTAATGAGCCGAAGACTAGGTTTGACCATAATTTACATGTTCTATGACAAAGAAAGAAATTGAAAAAGCTGCTGAGAACTACGCGTTTGACCGTTATGACATTCCCTTCGAGGAAGACAGTGCAATGAAGGTTATTGTTGCAGAAGATGCATACGAGGCCGGCGCACATAGTCGTGATAAAGAGGTTAAAGACCTTAAAGTAAAACTCAAGAAGGCTAATGAGCTGCTTCGTACAAGGAAAAATATCATTAGGAGTCTGATTGACCCGTGGATTAACGTTAGAGACAGGCTCCCGGAGGACAATGATTTAGTTCTTACAATATACTGGGTACACAAAGATTTCTACTCAATAGAGTTGTCGTCTTACAACCCGAAAACACGCGAGTGGGATTGTGGTGAGTTTGGTTACCGTATATCACACTGGATGCCAATTCCGAGACTTCCTCACGAGGAGAGAGATGAAGAATAACACCAAAGGATTTGCAAAATTGAAAATTTTTACTTATCTTTGCGGTAGTTTTTAAAAATTAACGTTTAATTGTATGAAACCAGGAGAATTCACGATTGAATTTGCAGAAAGTAAGGCAAAACTTTATGTAACCGACGATTCGAGCGAAGCCACATTCCTGACTTTCTTAATGGAAGCAATCAAGGTTATGCCGAAAGAGTATAAATTCTCGTACTCTATGGACAAACCTATTGAGCACACACATATCAGTGTGCCGAAACCTCTTCCGGAAGGAGAATTGGTAAAGTTAGCACTCGAACAACAGAAAAAAGACATGGATGCATTCCTAAATCAACCTGAATGAAATGAAAACATACACAATTGATGAAGTAGATAACAGCAACCTGCTCCTTTACAAATTTCGAAGGGGTTCGCATGCATTTGGCCTTGCCACCGAAACCAGTGATATCGATACCGGTGGATGCTTCATCGCGCCGCAGCGAGCTCTCTATGGAATCCGTGGACATTACGAAATGCCTACAGAGTATCAGAAGCAAGTTGCAAGTTATAAGAACGACGATGTTCGTTACGAGATTGGTTCCTTTGTTGAGTTGTTGACAAAATCAAACCCGACAGCGCTTGAGGCTCTATATGCAGCAGACGACTGCGTTGAATATGTTCACCCGCTATTCCAGGTTCTACGCGACAACAAAGAAATGTTCGTCTCTAAGGATGCGCTTATCTCGTTCTGGAAATACGCAGCTAGCCAAATTCGCAAAGCGCGTGGACTTAACAAGAAGATTGTTAACGAGGTAAAAGAACGCAAAGAGGTGCTTGATTTCTGTACAACATTCAGAAAGCAGGGTAGCACACCTGTTCGCTCATGGCTGGCTCAACGAGGTCTATTGCAAAAATACTGTGGACTCAACAAGGTGCCGGACATGGTGCGTATGTACAACTGCTACTACGACTGGCAAGAGCACTTGCACCTCACATGGAAAGACGGTGTCGAAATGCACAATGCATACCGTAATGGCGAGAGTAAAGAGTTTTTCGAGTGGCTTTTCACAAGTGGTGTTCTAGATGAAAACCCGCGTCATCTTGATTTCCAATTGGAGGAGGCTAATTTCATCAACGTCTATAAGAACGCCATTCCGAAGGGCTACCACGGAATACAGCGCGAGGATGGAACATCAACGGATATCCGAAAAGATTCTATTCTTGAAGGGGATAAGCCTATTTGTCAGATTTCCTATAACGACGATGGCTTCCAATCACACTGCAGGCAGTATAAGGAGTACCAAGAGTGGGTTCTGAAGCGCAATAAGGTACGTTACGAGAGTAATCTCGGACACAACTATGACGCAAAGAATATTTCACACTGCCTCAGGCTTCTGACGATGGCATTGGAAATGGCTCAAAACAAAGACATGATTCTCGACAGGCGTATTGCTGGAGATAGGGATTACCTTTTGGACGTTAAGAATCACAAGTTTGAATACGAAGAGGTTATTACTAAGGCAGATGCACTCGAAGAGCAACTGAAAGAGTCTTTGGGCACCTGTACGCTTCCGGAGCACGTTGATGTTGACAAAGCGAATGAACTGTTAGTTAAGATTCGCGAAGCATTCTATAACGGTAAAACAAAAATTGATTGATATGGTTAAAATTGTTAATAATACTGAAATTATCAGAGAATACCTGGTAGGTATATTTGAGAAATGCACCAAGCAAGCTCTTATCCAAATTCAAATCATGCAGCGCAGGAAGGATAAGGGTAATGAGTCTATGAGGAAAGACACACGCATTGTGAAGTCTTATCTCGTTGAAAGCATTAAGCATTTCGATGACGTCCTACCTGAAATTATGGATTTGTGTGCTTATTTCAAAGCACGTACGTATATCAACCTTAATCCCAAGGATGCAGATATGGTTCGTTGGAACCTGATTATGGACTTGCAACGTCAGGTTAGGGATAAGAAAAGGGCTGGCTTAATGGGTATTACTGATGGCGCTATTGCAACGTGCGGTTGCTGCTTGGAAAACGAGAGTACATGGATTCTTGATATTGACGACCCTGCATATGTAGACGAAGCTATTAACGAAGTAAGGGAGATTTACATCAAAGAAGGGCAAGCAGAGAAAAGCGGTCGTGATATTGTTATCATGCAGTATCCTACTGTTAACGGAACGCATGTAATTATCAGGCCGTTCAATAAGTCGTTATTCCAGCCCAAGTTTGTTCCGAACGGCAAAGGTGGAATGAAAGAGGTGTACGACGTAAAGGCAAATACCCCATCGTTGATGTATGCAGCTGTTGAACAATAAACCATATGGATTTTCGAAGGCCGAGCGTAGTTCGTTTCAATACTGGTTTGCTCACTGGTGTGCCTTCAATATGATGGCTTTGTGTTTACATATATGGAAACCTAAGTATCTATTTCATGATATCGAGAAACCATGGTTGATGTGGCTCTGGAAGGACTACAAAAGAGTTCAGCGGTGGCACCGGACACATAATAAACACCATATTGAGTGGCTTACAGCCAGCAGCAAACATTCCATCAATGACGTCGATATAGATGCGATGGTGATTGACAACGAATGTAGCCGGCTAACGAAGAATCAGGCTCAGCAGACAGCGATTGAGTATTTCTCCACTGAGTTCCATTCGGGAAAATACAGTTTGCTTGAGTTGAGCGTGTTAAACAGGGCACTTATACGTGCCACATCATTAGGATTGAAGAAATGAGTAACAAAAGTTTTCCAAGGACGTTCTGGACTGCTGACCTACACTTAGGCCACGCTAACGTCATTGATTACGACAACCGTCCGTTTGCTGATGTTAAAGAAATGGACGAAGAGATTATCCGTCGCTGGAACAAAGTTGTATCGAAAAACGATATAGTTTGGATTCTAGGCGATATTACACTATCTGGTAATAAGGAATACATCAAAGACAAGATATCGCGTCTAAACGGCCGAAAACGGCTTATAATGGGCAACCATGATATCTGCAGTGATGACTTCTACCGGGAGTGCGGCTTCGAGTATGTCAGCAAATGGCCTATAATTATCCACGACTTCTTTGTGTTAAGTCACGAACCGATGCAGTACATGGGAGAGAACTGCCCGCTGTTCTTCATCTACGGCCATGTTCACAATGACGAGAAATACCAGACGTGGACTGAACACTCCGCATGCGTATCAATTACGAGACATAATTACGTTCCTGTTGAAATCGCGGCATACAACAAGTATATTGAGGATAACAATGGAAAGTATAGTAGAAAATTCAATCCTCATAAACGCTAGCAATAAAAAGTAATAATATGTCAGTAGAAATTAGTCACGTTATTGAAATCCGTCAGAAAGGTGGCAAGTGGAAACCATTGGTGTGGTATTCTACCATGCCTTGTTGGTATAATGAACGTCACGATGAACCTAGCCGTTGGAAACGGACTTTTGACTACATCCGTTCATTCCCGAAATGGCACAAGATACTCAAACTAACCTGGAAAGACCTCCCAGGAAAAATCAAGGAGATTTGGACGGAAAAGAACGACGATGAAGTCTTTCCTTACGATAAACCTATCCGAGTACGCGGCCAAAAAATTTACCCAAGATACGTAATTGACGAAAACGATATTACATTCCGGGATGTATTTATGGGTTACGACGGTGTACTGTCACAGAGGGGTTGTCCTGATGACATGGATGAACGTCTCAAAATTTATGTAACAGGTAGTAGGTATCACGGTTCTATCACGCACTATACGCTTGCTGAACTTGACTCTCTACTCGAAACATACAACGAGAAGGCGTATAAGAAGCTGGAGAAGTTCAACACCGACAAAAACCTATATGCGATTGGTAAGAAAGTCGGTGCAAATGTTTCTAAGCCGTATGAGTATGGTTCCATGGCCGACAATAGCGAAGTGTTGGGTATTGATGAAGTTCGCTCGCTCCATCACTTATACTACACATTCAGTGCAATGGTAGAGCAGACGTACGATATTGTAAGCAGTAATGACGTTCGAATCACGTCGTGGTCGCATTGATATGAGAGAGTTAATTGACATAGGTAATAAAGATATCATTTGCATTGGAGATGTTCACGGGGAGTTCCAGATTCTTCGGTACCGCCTCGACCAATGGATTAACAAGTATAATATTAAAGATACCATCTTTATTGTTCTTGGTGACTGTGGCTTCTTTGGGCTGAATTATGACGCAAAATGGTTCACTCACGAATCAAAGCGGATTAACAACATCCTCAAGGAGTCAGGCAACCTGTTGTACATGTTTAGAGGTAACCATGACAATCCGGAAATCTTCAATGACGAATATATATTGAAAGAGATACGCGGCAAATCGTATATCCACGCATTGTCGGATTATGATGTCCTGCAAAGCGAAAAGTACGGTTCGATACTTATTGTTCCCGGCGCATTCTCAATAGACCGTGGATATCGCGAAGAAGGCCGAAGTTGGTGGCGTGATGAAACACCATTCAAGCTTTCCGACAATGAGATTCTTCGGTTTCCAAGATATGATATTGTCCTTTCGCACTCACTCCCTTACTATGATGAGTTCCATCCTAACACGATGCTCACACAGTTCTGGACAAAGGATTTAAAAATGTTCCCGGCGGAAGGTGAAGACTCGTTCTACACGCGCATTGAAACCGAAAAACAGTACTTGATGAAAATTCAAGAATCTGTGCAGGCGAAGCAATGGGTGTCCGGTCATTATCACACTCATGGATGTGACATTAAAGACGATGTGAAATATATTATGATTGGTATTATGGAATTCTATCACCTGTTTCCAGCACAAGAAAATAAACTTGGTGATGACATTCTATGACAAATCTGGACTATATTAGTAATGAATTTAACAACGAAAATATATGACTGAAGAAAGATTAAAAGAATTAGCGGGAGCTTACATTAAAGAGACGCTAGACTCGCCGGAAGACCAAACGTTATGTGAGATTATCGAAGAGAACTACACAACCGGTGCTAATGATGCGATGGATTTGAAGCAACAAGCACTCGATTTCGCAAATGATGTAATTGATGACCCGGAAAACCACCAGGACGCTGTATATTCAACCTTACTGGATTATTATCAGGGTGCAATTGCCGCATTGGAAGAGTTGAGTCAAGAAACATCAGAGAAGCTGGCAGAAATCGCCGGTGTAGAAGGAGACGCTGAGATTGAGTAAGGAGTTGTATTATAATATGAATAAACGCGTATATACGTACGACGAGGCACTCAAAGAGGCTGTCGCTTACTTTGATGGAGACGAGATGGCCGCAAATGTGTTCCTGCAAAAATATGCAGAGCGCAATAACAATGGCGAATTAACGGAAGCTACTCCTGTCGCTATGCATCACCGCATGGCTAAGGAATATGCTCGTATCGAGAAACAGTTTGGCGGTGACCATCAATTAAGCGAGGAAACAATCTTTAACCTGCTCGACCACTTCAAATACATCATCACAGGCGGCTCTGTAATGAGCGGACTTGGCAAGAACACCAATCGCGCTGAGTCGTTGTCTAACTGTTTTGTGCTCGGTGCGCCGAAAGACAGCTATGCATCTATTATGCGTTACCGTGACTTCATGGTAGAAGTTGAGAAACGTCGTGGTGGAGCCGGTGTTGACCTTTCCAATCTGCGCCCTGCAGGTTCTATCGTTCATAACGCTGCTGTTACCAGTACTGGAGCTGTCTCGTTTATGAATGGTTTCTCGGAGTTGTCAAAGGAGGTTGCACAGGGAGGACGCCGTGGTGCTCTTATGATTAGTATCAATGGTAACCACCCGGATGTAGAGGATTTCATTGTAAGCAAGCAAGACCTATCGAAGATTACCGGTGCAAACATCTCTGTTCAGTTCTCTGACGAGTTTATGAATGCCGTTAAGAACAATGAGCGTTACATGCTGCGCTGGCCGGTTACTACAAAACAGCAGGATGTTGTTGCGGCTTACTATGCAGAACCGCACGATGGTGAAATGAATCTTGAGCCTGGTGAGAAACACTGGCTGCAGAACGGCAAACTGTGCTACAAGATTGTTGACGCACGTAAACTGTGGGATGTATTCGTGCATTGCGCATGGAACACAGCAGAACCTGGTTTGCTTTATTCCGATAAACATCGTGAGCTGTCTCCGGATAGTCAATACGATGAGTTCAAGGGTGTTACTACCAATCCATGCGGGGAAATTTTCATGGGTCCTTACGATAGTTGCCGACTCCAACATGTCAACATGGCAAGCTTCGTAGAGAATGGCGTATTCAACCTGGAAAAGCTTGAGAAAGTTGCTTACCAAAACATGCGTTTGTGCGACGACCTCGTTGAGCTTGAACTGGAGCACGTAGATAACATCATTGCACACATCAAGAGTTCGTACACAGAGGATGAGTACAATGAGTTGAAGCTCTGGGAACATATTCGCGAAACAGGTTCACACTCTCGCCGTGCCGGATGTGGCGCAACTGGCGTTGCTGATGCTATTGCACTAGTTGGTTACAGCCTCACGAGTCCGGAAGGTATGGAACTCCTCCAGAAAATGTTCGAAGCAAAGATGCGCGGAGAGTTGCGTGCGCAAGTTGAACTTGCTAAGGAGCGCGGCACATTCTATGGCTACGACTTCGATAAAGAGTTCTACTACGAAGAGGACAAAGAGACGGGTATGACGGTATTGCGTGGCCGCAATGAGTTCTTCGACCGGATTGCTGGAGATACAGCATTGGCTCCGGAAGATATTATTGAAGGGCTTGAGAAATATGGGCGCCGCAGCGTATCTTGGAGTACAATGGCTCCTGTAGGTAGTGGTGCTATGATGTGCCAGGGTACAAGTGGTGTTGAACCGTTGTTCGCTCCCTTCTATAAGCGTCGTAAGAAATGCGTAGGTGATGAGGTTGCAACTATAATCGACAACAACGGCGAGCGCTTTATTGAGTTCTTCGTTGTGCACCAACCGCTGAAACGCTGGATTATCGCACATCCTGAATTGACGGGCTATGACGTAACAAAGACATTCGACGAGCAGGTTACTGATGATAAGATGATTGAATGGTTCCAGAAGTCTCCGTGGTACAAGAGTACTGCAAGCGAGTTGACTCCTCACGAGCACGTCGATATCCAGGCTATTGTTCAGCGCTATACAACGCATAGTATCTCTAAAACCGAGAATATGCCGAATAACGCCACTGAGGAAGAAGTCAGCGAGCTCTTCATGTATGCATGGGAGAAGGGATGTAAGGGCACTACTGTATATCGCGATGGTTGCCGCAACAACATCCTACAGACTGCAACAAAGAAGAACGATAAAGACTGCGACTGCAAGTGCAACGGAACATTGACACATAGTGCACCGCGCAGGCCGAAAGTTCTTCCGTGCGATATCCAATATTTCCGCAATGCCGGGCAAAAATGGGTGGCATGTGTTGGACTCTACGAAGGTCAACCGTACGAGTTGTTCACTGGTCTCGCTGAAAAACTCAATATCCCTGAGTATGTCACCACAGCAGAGATTGTTAAGACGAAAGTCGACAAACTGCAGGAGAATGACGAAACAGGTGTTGAGGAGATGAAGAAAGTATCGCGCTACGACATTCGCTACGTTGATGCTGACGGAAATACCTGTGTAATGGAAGGAATCGACTCTGCATTCCGCACTGAGTATTATTCAGTTAGCAAACTCATCTCAGGATTGTTGAGACACGGAATGCCGGTTGAGTATGTTGTGTCGACCATTAAGAGCCTTGATTTCAAGGACGTATCCATCAATAGCTGGAAGAGTGGTGTTACACGAACACTGAAACACTACATCGCTGACGGAGAGGTTGCTGGTGAGGTCTGCCCAGAATGTGGTGGTAAGCTGATTCGAGAGAACGGATGTATCCACTGTATCGAATGTGGTTGGTCGAAATGCGGTTAAAAAAGTCCGGGTGGTAAAAACATCCGGATTTTTTGTTTAATCTTTTTGAAAAAGGGACTATATTAGTTATGAATTTTTAAAACAACATATTGTATGGCACGTGAAATACTTGACAGAAGTCGAGAACAAATGGTAATCTTCAATAGAGATATTGATGTTGACAAAACACTTCCAAAATGGTCTAGCATCGAGAAGATTGCACAGGAGGAAGTGAATAAAGAATTGGAAGTGAAGGAGGATGTCTCCAATGCTGAGAACAAGATGCTGACTGCATCCAATCCGGTTGAGTTTAATAACAACAGAGCTATTGTAGACGAGGTGGCAAAGGCTGCTTCGGCTCGTTTGGCGTCCGATAAGATTGCTGACGTCGAGAAAATCGACAAGATGGATGTTGACCAGTTCAATATCTACCTTGAAAAACGTCGCCTGTTGAAAGTGATGGATTCCTGGGCTAAATACTCAGAGAATAGCATTTCATTCGGCACACCTATTCGTGAGGAGGATGCGTCAAATAACCCGACGTTGTTCCGCCGCATGAAAAACTTGTTTGGCGAATTCATCAGGGAACGCGAAGAGATGCGCAAAATTGATATCATTCAATTCTTCGCTAATGTCAAACTCTCTTCAAAAAAGTCACAACAGGCATACGCAAAGCGCGTGGCTCCTATCATTACCACACTCCGCGATGCGAATGAAATGGGTCAGCAGGCATTGGTTGATGCATTGCTCGGTGAGGCGTATCGTGAGAAATACGAGTCTGTATTGTATGCTGCCGGCGTACTCTATAAGATTACCGAGAAAGAGATGGTTAAGTTCATCAACAAGACAGAGAAGGGTGTTGCACTTGACTATGTATCTAACTTTGCGCGTCCGATACCAAAGACTGTGCTGACAGCGAAGAAGAAAGCCGACACATTGCACGTATTTGATAATTACGTTGTTCTCTACTACGACCCGGAAGGCCAAAAACGTTTACCTACTGCCGAGGAAAGGGAGAAAGAGCGTCAGCGCAAGGCAGACCCGATTCTGTTCGGTGTTATCAAAGGTGTCCGTGCATTGTATTATGTAGCTGATTGGATTGATGAGTACTGCGACTTGACTCTCGAAGAGTTCCTCAAAGTGAGTGACATCAAGCGTAAGGAGATTGAGTTGAAACAATTCCCAACTGTTACAGTGAATAAAAAAGAAGTTGAGTTGCAGTAACATGGTTGAGACAACAAAAGAATTCTTGTATAGACAATCAATCCGGTTCGGTATATTCTTCGCAATTATTTGGCTTTGTTTATCGGCCGGAATTGAATTGTTGACAGGAGAACTTCACAAATTATCGTATAAAACCCGAAAAATGTGCCAGAAATCGCGGAAATCGGACTATATTAGTGTGGAAACATTGAATTAACATGGATAAAATGAAAACGACATGCCCGTTGTGTGGCAAGGAAGTTGAGTTTGATGATGATGATATTATCACCCAAACGCCTGACGGACGAAAACTGACAGATACTGAGATTGAAGAACTCACGGTTGACGATGAAGTTGACGAAGTGATTGTATGTCCTCATTGCAACGAGAAGTTTAGCGTTGTGGAATATCTCAACAATATTACGTATCGTGTAACAGAGTTCGGCATCTTCGTTATGTCACTTTACAACGCAGGACTTATAACAGATGATGTATTTGAACCTGATAACAACCGACTTGAAAGGGGAGCATTCGAGCTCTTCCAAACATACCTGCAAACCCATGGTTTCTACCGCGAGAACGAGTACGACCCTGTAGTAACTCCGCCGGATGATAAGAAGCCCGAAGAATTGTTCAACTTAGCCCTGGAGAAAATGGGGTTTGTGAACATGAAAGACCTTAGTTCTTCCAGCAAAGCACATGTGGCATGGTTGTGTTTCGTTGACGGAATGAAACGTAGCGGCTATTTGGCAGGTGAGGATGAAAATACTGACAAAAAGGCAGTCGTTGTCGAGGATAAGTGACAAAATAACTGCCAAAATGGCAGTGATTAAAAATGGCACACAATTTGTGATAAATGGTATTGTAACAAAACTGATTTAAATAATATGGCAAATCGTATTTCTGAAATGGAGACGAAAGAGCTCCAAGAACAACTTGAAGCGCTCCGCGCTATTAAGAACCCGTCTTCTGAGGTTGTAACCTTGGTTGAGACTATCGTAGCTGAGCTGAATAACCGCAAAAAGGCTGTAGTTGATGATGTACTGAAAGAGACTGCAAAACCGAATAAAGCATCTAAGCTGTTCGGTTCACGTCTGCTGGAGAAAAAGCCTATTGACTTTAACAAAACTGGTGATGGTACTATTACCGAGAAGGCAGACAATGCTATTACTGGTGGTTTGAACTTGAAGAAAGAGATTGACGCTAAGAAGGTAGACTTATGTGGTAAAGGTGTCTGCGCAAAACAGAATGAAGTCCTGATAGGTAAATACTTCAAGCAGGTATTCGACACATTCAGTGTATACTACTATGTTTGGGGCGAGCTGAATGGCCGCGTATATGTTGAGAAGGTATTGAACTCTGATAATGAGAACTCTATCACCAGGACAAACAGTCCGCGCGCTAGGTTCGTACGTCTCGCTTCTCCGGCAACAAAGGATGAGTATGAAGTTGCTCGTCAGGCAGTTACCAATAAGATTGACGAGGAACAAAAGCAAGTTCGCAAGCTGGTAAATGCTCTTACTGAGTACACTCCGTTCCCGTTCCTTCGTTTGCCTTACGGATTGGTATTCTCTCCGGGTTTCTTCTTCTAACATTCATCGGCGCCCATCAGTGGTTTCATTGATGAGCACTTTTTTTCTTCATTATGGAAGCATTCTATTATTACGTAGTCAACATCAATCTAGTCATTGAGAAAAAGACGCACGAGAAAAAAACAAATCGTTTTCTTGAAGCTAGAACGTATACTGAACCGATTGGCTCAATGGATTCAATCTTCAACCTCGACACTGAGAAACAGGTGATTCAATTGGCGCATGCACAATACGTTAGCCAGCGTGAAGCTAGCGAGCATATCAATAGTTTCATGGAAACGATGAAGAACACGTGCCAGATACATTTTGAAAAAGAAGCTCCGTATGGCTCCAACACAGAGAACTACACCGGTTGTATTCCTACCTACAATACTGAAATAACATCGCTCAAGTACGAAGTAACGTTAACCCACAACGGCGTCGAAACGTACGAGAACTTCGACGAGTTTAAAACAGAAAAGAAAAAATGCGAAAAGAACTTTCTTGCGGGATAATAATCGATACAGAAAACGGCCTTTTGGCGATGCTGCCTTATGGACGCCTCAAGGATGCCTTTCATAACTATGACCTTGCAAAAGGGCATATAGAGGAAGGCGAAACGCCAATGGAATGTGCTCTGCGTGAGTTGCAGGAGGAATCCGGCATTGTTTTAAGCGATGAGCAAAAGCAATCACTTGTTGACCTTGGTGTACACAAATATATTACCAAAAAAGACCTACATCTGTTCTACCTTTCAACGGAAATTGCAAAAGACTTCCAATTCAAGTGCAGTACGAATTTCGCATTGAGCGATGGTCGTGAACGTCCGGAGATGATAGGATACAGGTGGGTGCACGATTTAAGATACTATTTCCGTAGTATGTGCGCGACATTATCGAATATACCGCAGTTGGCGAAGTATAAAGTCGGTGACTAAAAGAAAAGAGCTAAGGTATTCCCTAGCTCTTTTTGTTACCGACCCTGTCCACGGTAGGGTTTCTTGTAGAGTTTAGAAGTCTTCAGCTTTGAAGTTTTCTTCTTTGCATGCACACCAGGCCTTGAAATGTGGATGTTCAATGGTGCGCTGACTGTTTTTGTTTGTGCTTTTGCCATATTGTTAGTGTTTTATGTTTTTTTGTTGTGCTAGTGCGTTATAATGCGAGGAATAAACCCACAAAGTACACGGGCAATGGATTCTTCGACTATGTTGTGCAAATAATCACTATACACTAACAATAAATACAAAAATGGTTTGTTTATCGCGAAAATGGGACTATATTAGTAACGAATAACAAGTAGAAACACTTTTTAAGATATATGAAAACAACACAAAATGATTTTCTGAGGTTTGCAGCAGACATTCCAGGAGTAAGCAGAGCGGCTCTCGATAAGCAAATCAAGAACTATCAATCACCGATGGTTATCGAGGAGAGGCCGATGAACATGACTCAGTTAGATGTATTCAGCCGCCTCATGAATGACCGAATCATTTTCCTCGGAACCGAAATTGATGCAGACACTGCCAATATCGTAATGGCACAACTTCTGTTCTTGAACAACATTGACAAAGAGAGACCGATTAACCTCTACCTGAATACCCCCGGAGGTTCTGTATATGATGGCCTTGGCATCTACGACACGATGAACAACATCGACTGCCCGGTATACACTACTTGTACGGCAAAAGCAATGAGCATGGGTGCCGTTCTATTGATTGGTGGCGAAAAAGGCCACAGAAGTGCTCTGCCACATAGCCGGATTATGATACACCAGCCAAGTTGCAATATGGGATACAATACCTATGCCAACCACGAGATTGAGCTGAAAGAGATGAACGCGCTGCGTAATGAGCTCTATCAAATCATGGCAGACCATAGTGGAAATTCTTTCAAAGACCTTGAGAAGTGGTGTGCAATCAATAATTACATGTCTCCGGAAGAGGCACTTGCGAAGGGATTCATTGATAAGGTGACTAACATTAACCGAAATGAGTGAAATAGCTCTCATTGAAAAAATCAAGCAGTACAATAAGCCGCACTGTTACCAATACCAGAAACGTCTTGATACATACGAAGAGGACAAAGAACGTCTTGGATGGGATGACGAGTTCATTGCGAACATCAACCTTGATGATTTCCAATTTGCCTACATCGAAAGCAAGCAAGACAAGGAATTGGCTACTGCGTTTATTAAACGATATGAGTGGCTTGGTACCGTCGCACCATACGTAACACACTGGTTCACAGCTACTTATAAAGGCGAACTTGGCGGTGTGATTATGATGGCAATGCCAACTGCGTTCAGCAAACTGCTTGGTGAGAACACGAAATCGGTTGAACGCCTAATAGGTAGAGGAGCCTCAGCATCATGGGCGCCAAAGAATCTTGGCAGTAAATTCCTGAAATGGTGTATCGACTGGATGGTTAAGAACACACAGTACAGGTTATTCACATGCTACAGTGATGTCCAGGCCGGTGAGATTGGACAAATCTATCAGAGTTTGAACTTCTACTGTCTTGGTCAAGGTGCCGGAACTAATATCAGATGCATCAATCCGTATAATCCAGATAAACTCATCACCGATAGAACGTTCAGGTCGAGAAGTTTCTACAAGCGATATGCTAAAGACCTCGGCATTGAGTGGCATAAGGAGTGGAATAGTGACCAGATTGTACATTGGGAGTTAATCCCGGATGATGTGGAAGAGAGGCTGCGTGCCTATTCTAAGGAAATGTACAAAAAGGCAGTTAAAATAGAGTTTCCATCAAAGTGGAAATACGCCTACGTACAAGGCCGAACCAAGACCGAAACACGTGAATTAAGGAAACTGTTCGAGTCGTTGAACAAGACGGTTCCATACCCAAAACGAAATAAAGAAACAAACAATAATGAAAGTAAGGATTAAGAAGTTGCACCCGGATGCAAAGATGCCGGTGAAGAAACACGATAATGACTTCTGCTACGATGTATATGCAGTAAGTAAAGAAGAGTTGGTACCAGGAGTTACGCGCTACCACACTGGTATCGCCATGGAACTCGTTCCTGAGACGGAACAAGAGCGCGAACTTGCTGAGAAGTATATCATCGACATTGATGCCCGCCCAAGAAGTTCTGTATGGGAGACCGGTCAGATACTAAGCAATTGTGAAGGTACAATCGACAATGGTTATCGAGGTGAGATTATGGCTGTGTTCTACACGGTTATTCCTGGTATGAAACAGTACGAACCAGGAGAACGCATCTTTCAAATCAAACTTGGTTTCACATTACCGTTTAACTTCGAGTTCGTAGAGGAGTTAGGAGACACCTCTCGTGGTGGCGACGGATTTGGAAAAAGTGGACGTAAAGAGATACAATAATTTATCAGTTATGACAAATAGTGAAAAAATTTCGTATGCGCTTGGTATCAGCATGGCGCAACAGATGATTCGTAGTGGAATCTACGAGGCTGATTACAAAATTCTCGCAGAAGCAATTGAGGATATGCTAAAAAACAAAGAGCCTAAGCTGCCAATGCAAGAGGCTGCTGTTATCCTGAATGACTTCATCAACCAGAAAGAGGTAGAGATGGCCAAGATGAACAAAGACGTTGCTGACAGGTTCCTTGAAGGTAATAAATCAATGCCTGGCATCCAGACGACAGCATCCGGTCTGCAGTACAAGGTTGATTTCGAGTCTGAGAACGAAAACGCAAAGCGCCCGAAAGCAACTGATGAAGTTGAGGTTAAGTATCGCGGCAAGTTCTTGAGCGGTGAAATTTTTAACGACACAGAGGCTAAAGGCCACACCGTTACGTTCCCGCTTGCGCAGGTAATCCAAGGATGGACTGAAGGTCTGCAGTTGATGAAAGAAGGTGATAAGTTCACGTTCTATGTACCGTACAATTTGGCATATGGTGCTGCAGGAAATGACGTCATTCCTCCATTCTCAGCGTTGATTTTCGAGATTGAACTTGTTAAGGTTCTTGAGAAATAAGATTGTGTGTTATGGATATCGAACTGAAAACACAATGGCGCAGGCTTTGTAATCAATACCTGCAAGAGTTCGTTGAAAAACACGAAATAACACTTGAGCCATATCCGTGGGTTGCTGACAATCCTGGTACGGTTGCTATGCTTGGCGATTACTTCGTTAGCATGGAAAATATCCGGTACGATATTGACAATAACATTCCTGTAGGATGGTTCGAGGAGTGGTACGACAAACATACAGAGTACACGTCTCTCGAATTGAAATACATGAATTTCGAAACATACTGCAAGAAGTGTCCAGACCCGTACACTCCGGAGCAAATCGAGAAAATCAGAGAAGGCAAGCGTAAAATTGACGAACTCAATGCTGAGATGATTCAGTCTATAAAAGACGCCAACGACGATTACGATAAAAAGATGTCTGAATATGGAGAAAAAGAAGTCAAAACTACTGCTGTGGCTCCAAATCCATGTCATTTCTAGGATTCCGCTTCGAGTATATCAGTCAGCAAAAGACATATTCGTAAAACCAAAAGCAAAGTTCTACGCCCATCGTAGGGAGTATAGTAACAGTCACTGGGTTATACATATGCCTGGAAGCGAGTATCATTGGGAACGTGGTGTTGGTGGCGGCTACCGGTTCAAAGACAGGGTACAGCGCGTACTACAAACGTTACACATGACATGGCTCCGTCCTACCTATGACCTTCCGTCGTGGTTTTACATCCACTTTGAAATGGATGACCTTGGCTGGAAAACGAAGTGGTGGGAATATAGATTCGAGACGCGCCCGTATATTTCCTTTACTTTCTTCTTGTGGGAGTTCGAAATTATATGGCACGCTCCGGTTAATACTCGCGGAGAGGTAGAAGACTCATTCTATTGGGAATCACTTATGGAATTCATCTGGTGTGATGACTATGTGAAACACAAGAAACCAATAGACGAAATCCTTCGCGAGTTAACGATACGTCTCGGCAGGTGGTCAAATGGTGGAGGATGGCAGATGGATGCTAACTACGTCAAGCCACCATATGACGAACTTATAGCAAAAGTATGTAAAGAACAAGACGAAAAATTAGATAAAGGAACAGGTTACTATGAGCCAGATATTCTCAAAATCGAATAAATTTAAGCAGGAGTACTGCTGTACGATTGTTAGGTTGGGTGAAATCCTGCCTATCGAAGGAAAAGATGTTATCGGTCAAACCATTGTCGATAACTACACCATGATTGTTAACAAGCGCGAATGCCATGAAGGCGACATTATGTTCTACGCTGCTAATGAGTCCGAGTTGAACGCGGAGTTCCTTTCAAAGAACAGTCTCTACGAGATTGGTGAGTATATGCGCAACGCCAACTGTGAAGAGGTACGCAAACTCAAAGCCGAAGGTAAGGACGACGAAGCAAAACGCATGGTTGGCTTCTTCAACAAGTATGGCCGGGTTAAGACGTTGCGTCTCGGTGGTGTGTCATCATACGGTTTCCTCTTCACGCAGGAGACTGCAGCACGCTGGAAACCTGAGTTGGCTAACATTAACCTTGAAGACTACATCGGAGAGGAGTTTGACACTATATGTGATGAGTTATTCATCAAGGGATACGTTCCTCGCTTCCAAAACAACGGTGGCCGTCGTGGTAATGGCCGCGCAAAACGGCGTCTAAAAAATGAGGCAAAAATTGAGCGTATTGAGGCTGGCCAGTTTGCATATCATTACGACACTGCACCGGTACAGCGCAACATGAATGTATTCAATCCAGAAGACATCGTGGACATTTCTATTAAGTGCGATGGTACGTCGTTTATCATGGGCAACCTAAAGGTACGCCAGCCACAGGTATGGCAGACTGGAATCCAGTGGATTGATGACTTGCTGATTCGACTGTACCTCAAGTTGCCGGAGAAATGGCAGAAGTGGGATGAGCACTACGAGGATGTCTATTCATCACGTAACAAAATCCGTAGCGGTAACGAGTTCTTTACGGCAAAGAATAATTTCAAGCGCGAGCTTCCTCAAAACAAGGAAGACTACCCTGTAGGTCTTGATATCATGTATCCGTACTACGGCGAACTGTTGAAGGGTAAAATCCCGTCAGGTTACACTATCTACGGTGAGATTGTTGGATACATAACAGGCACTAACACGGGTATTATCACTCGTGGTGGTAAGGTTTACGACTATGGCTGTGAGGTTGGTAAGAATAAGCTGATGCTTTACCGTGTTACATCTAAACACATGGATGGCTCTACATATGAGTTCAATGTCCAGGATGTTGTTGGATTTAGCCGAATGCTTGTTAAGCAATATCCGGAACTGAAGGATTACATCATGGAGCTACCAATCGTTTACCACGGAACACTGCGCGACTTGTATCCTGAATTGGATATCGAGAATCATTGGCACGAGAACCTATTTGCTGCCATGAAGAACGACACCGTTCATTTCGGTATGGAGCAAAAAGAGCCGTTGTGTAAAAATAGTGTATGGCGCGAGGGTGTTGTCATCCGTATTGAAGATGATATCCTCAACGAGGCGTTCAAGCTCAAAGCTGAGAAATACCTGCATCAGGAGGCTGATGATATCAGTAAGGGTATCGTTACCGGTGACCTGCTTGAAGGATATGGCGAAGGCGAGGATGCTGAAGCATAAATTAATGAATAAAAATGGAGAAGAAAACCGAACAGAAAGGAAGTCCCGGCAAAATTCTTATCTTGCAGGGACCTCCTGCCTCCGGGAAATCGACGTACGCAAAATCACTTGTTGCGAAAGACTCAAGCAAATATGTGATTGTTTGCCGGGATGATTTTCGCGAATGCACCGGAGAGTACAATATGAAGCACGAGGACTATATAACAGTTCTCGAAGACACAGCAGTAAGAACTGCATTGAAGCAAGGATTGGTTCCGATTATCGACGCTACTAATCTTAATCCAAAGTATCTTGGCCGCTGGCAAACAATAGCTGATGAATGTGGTGCCACAATCGAGTATAAAGAGTTCTACGTCCCGTTTGCTGAGGCAGTTGAACGCGACAAGAAACGCGGCGAGCAAGGCGGTAGGAGTGTTGGTGTGTCTGTACTAAAGCGCTTCTATAAGAACTACTATCTCGACAAGTACCTTGAAGAGACCGGAAAATTCGTTAATTACAAGGTTGTAGATTACAACTATGGCTTGCGCGATACAGTGGTATTTGATATCGACGGTACCACCGCGTGGATGCAGGGGCGTAATCCTTATGATTTAACACGCGTAAAAGAAGATAAGCCGGATGTACGTATTATCCGACTGATTAAATTCTTCATCAACAAAGGAATGTGCGTTCATTTCCTTTCCGGACGAGAAGGTACCGAGCAGTGTAGGAAAGATACTTACGAATGGCTACGCAATGCGCTTGGCCTTCGCCAGAATGATGAGGATTGCTTCATTGTATATATGCGTCCCGCAGGAGATATGCGTCCTGACGAAATTATTAAGAGTGAGATATACGAATCAAAGCTCAAAAACAAATACAACGTGCTTGCTGTTTTTGACGACCGCAACAAAGTTGTAAATATGTGGCGAGAGTTAGGAATTCTATGTTGCCAGGTTAATGATGGTGATTTTTAAGAAAAAAGGACTATATTAACATTGAAATTCAAAGTATATGAGTGAAGAACAAACAAAAACAACTATCAACTTGACGGCACCTACACTTTCGTTACTTGGTGTTGCGTTCGTTGTGCTGAAACTTTGCGATGTTATTCAGTGGAGCTGGTGGTATGTCCTCATGCCGTTCTACCTCCCGATTGGCTTATTGCTGGCGTTTGTAGTGGTGGTGTTCATCATTTACGTCATTGCAATCTTAATTGGAGTTATTCATTCTAGTTTACAATAATGGATGTAAAAGAAACAACAGTACAATATATCAAGCAAGAGCCTGGTATATCCGGTATGAAACGTGCCATTGAACGCGCGGCACGTATTTGCATGCATTCGCAAGATAAAATGACTGACGATTCCTATAAGGAATTTATTCAGAGGCAGATTCTTACCCCAGGTCACGGCCGTGCATTGGAGTTTGGAACATGCTTCTTGAAAGTCCCTGACATGGAACACGAGACGTCTCCTGTTAAGGCGAAGTATAAGAGCGCGCTTCAACTGTTACTGAATAACGAGTACACGAAAAGCGACTGGAGTCTTGTTGACAACTCGTGGTATATCACTACCAACTATCGCGTCATTATGCAAGGCTTCGATACGAAGTGGGGTGATGCAATTAGTAGCCACTACGCACACAATATCGAGTACATGCTCAATAAGTATTGGTGCGAACCGACTGAGCGTCACTTCCACCGGTATCTGGTAGAGTATCATAACGTAGGGCGCGGAGTTGCTGATGAGCTTAGGACTCACACGCATGTATCTACACTGATGCAGTCAACGCGCTATTGCAAATACTCATCCCCGAAATTCGGTCAACAGCTCGACTATGCATGCACGGAGTGGACTAAGAAACGTGACGTGGATGCCAAAGGGATGGTGAAGTATTTTAACGAAAACAATTTCAATGGAATCCATGACACTGTAACACGCGAGCAGGTATACTACCTTACGCTTAGGTTCATTGAAGAGGCATACATGGCGTTAACCGCGAAAGACGATGCAAAATTCTTTGGTGCTAACGTAGAAGGCAAACCTCTGAAGGCCGAAGAGGCGCGCGGCGTACTTTGTCTTGATAAGTCAACAGACATGGTTCAATGTGGATTCGTTGATGATTGGGATGACCTCTTCCGTCAGCGCCTCGCGAACGATGCTCATCCGGATGCACAGCACGTAGCAAAGCTTGCGTACGATGAGATATCGAAATACTTGAAAGTAGAAAAGCTACATCATGGCAGCAATAATGCATGATATGCACCATATCAACAATGCGTTTGATTCGATTAAGCACAGCGCCCTCGAAATATACAATATCGGTTTCAGAGCCGGTCTAGCCGAGGGTGGTGTGAACATCTCTTTCTCAGAAGCTGATATTTTCTCATCAGATGAGGAATTAAAGCGTTATCAAGAACAGCGTAGAACGCGTGGGTTTGATGATACTGAGTTTTGGGATTTTGAGCGAACAATTGCAAAGTTCATGGTTCCTCGCCTGAAAGTCATCATTGAAACATTGAAGGCAGAGAAGGATACCAGGCATCGTGACTACATGCTTATTCCGGACTGCGAAAAGATGTTGGAAGGATTCACATATGCACTAACACCTATTGAGGATTTGTGTAGTGAGTACGAGGTAATCAAACGACGTAATATCATTGAGTCAATACAAACAGCATTCGACCTTCTTGCAAAGCGACATGGAGACTTACACGTATTCCCAGGTGAAGAGTGACGCACCGGCACCGCAGATGATTAAACTAAGGTCTGCATATGGCGCGATTAACTACTTGGAGTTGATATTGGATAGCGAAACAGTTGTCCAATATCAAGTCTTTAGTAACATGCCGATTAGCTTCTCTTACAACACACCGGAAGATATCGTTTCGTTCGATGTTGATGGAGGTGGCTCTCCGTATTTCGTTGGAGAAGAATACTTCGGTATGATTCTATGGAAGATTGTTTACCATCGCGAGTATGATGCGATATACGTATTTTTTCAAAAGAAAAAAAAATGAAGAAAAAGAAATTAGTACTAGCAATTGATTTTGACGGGACTATCGTAAACACTGACGATTGGACGTGTTGGGAGAAACCTGTCATTCTTGGACTTCGAGAAGGAGCCAAGGAGTATATTCAGAAATTACACGATGACGGTCACACCATCATCATCAACACATGCCGGGATGCACACAACCTCGCATTGTGTATAGACTATTTGGAACAGGAAGGTGTTTACTATGACCTTGTTAATTCCAACACACCAGAACATATCGCAAGGTTTAAACGCGATGGACGTAAGGTGCTCGCAGATTTCTATATAGACGATAAAAATATTCTTGGTATCCCGTCATGGAAGGAAATCTATGAAATTGTAACAAAAGCTTCTATCATTAACGACTAATAATATGGAGACATTACTAATCTTTATTCTAGCAGAGTTCTGCTTCTTTACTGTTGTACGGTATGGGTTGATTTTCGCGTTAAACATGTGGATTAAACGCAATACCGGCCGTGAGTATCTGTATGATTATGACACTGAGACGCATGCGTTGATAGCCGACGACGAGTATGCTGATTCAGTTCGTTACCGTCTTACAATCCCTATCGAAAATATCGCCACCTTTATAAAAACAGTGAAGGCACGCAAAGAAGATAAGGTGAAGATATATCCGGATTGGGTTTATGAGAATAAACACATTCGTGGCGTAGAGAATGTAATTGCTGAGGCTCTGAATCGTAAAGACCCTGTCACTGCAATGATACTTTCCTTCTTTGAGTGGAAATACAACGATATTATGGACACTAATACAGCTAACGTCCTTTATACGATTATCATGGAATACCCTGATGAGTTCGACACGTTCTCTGAGGCGATGTATACCGCAAGTGATAGTGGAGAAGAGTATGTTGAGTTTATCCAGACCGTTGTAAACACGATTTCCAGTGAGGGCGACTACGAGAAGACGGAAAAATTGATTTCTGCATTCAATGGAACTGTATTGAACCACAACACATCAAACGACTGGGCTTCTGAGGAAGAGCTTGCAGAGATGGATGGTAATATGGATGTTGTCCGCGAGAAGTTCATCCAGGCCGGTTGCCAAAACTCAATACAAGCACTGCGTCAGTCCATCAAAACAAATTCCGCAATCCTTGGCCTCATTGTAGTCTACGGAGATTGGATTGACGAGAATAAGGTCATGCTGAACAACGAGCTAACAGACACTGTTGTTGAAGCTCTTAAAGCAACAGAAGGCGCATATAAGGCTGTGTTCAGTCAGGAACGCTTCCAAGAGTTCGCTAATGTATTGATAGCAAATCTTGAGATGCGTAATAAACTAGATGTCGTTGCCGAAATTGCGGAAATGTGCAAATAAAATGCACGTTTCCAAAATAATCGGACTATATTAGATACGAAATTCAAAAAATATGCCAGGAAGAATTGACATACCAATCTCTCAATTTGAGCAGATGATTAAAGATAAAGAAGACGCTAACAACGCCGCATACAAGCTACGCAAAGACTGTGAAGCATTGGCCGGCCGTGTTGAGAAGTTGGAGAGGGCATTTGATGAACTCTATAACATGTCGCTTTACGAACGAACTTTCGGTTGGCGCAAGTTGAAGGAGAAAGTAGACCAGATTCTAGCACCGACTGTTGGAGAAATTGAAACTGTTTAGCAATGATAACAATAGAGACATTGCGCAACACATTCAAGACGCAAGGTACATTTGTCAACCACTACGACAGCTTGAGGAAGTTTAAGACTGCAAGTATTACTCTTAGGCTCCCAACTACCCTTGAGATGAAGAATGAGATGGAGTTGCGTTATCAAATTGATTTGCAACACATTATGAAACCTGAGCGTACTCTCGTTGGTATTAAGCCATTGATTGACGACGGATGGCTTCTTGATGAGGAAGAGAATTGTTTATATTTACCTTTATCATAACATTTTAATTTAACACACACAATGATTGTAGTATTTGAGGGTCGACTTGGCCGAGACCCAGAACTTAGAGAAGCGGCCAGCTCCGGTAAACAGTACTGGTATTACACAGTAGCGGTTAACGAATATGCCAGTGGCAATCGAACCACGTTATGGCTATCAATAAAAGACTTCGATTCCAATCGCAAGATTTACGAGACAGCACACAAGGGTTCGGGCGTACTTATCACAGGTGACATGCAGCCGCCTAGCATCTACAACAAAAAAGATGGCACCCAGGACATTGATATCAGCGTATTTGTCAACTCGATTACATATGCAATGTCTTCCGGCAAGGATGGTGATGATACGCAGGCACAACAAGAACCTGCAAATAGTAGCAAACCGCAAAGTAAACCTGCTCCAGCACAGCCTCAGGCCGCTGAGGAACCGCAGGTGCACGGAAGTGGGATGAATGACTTCCAGCAACCAGACCCGCAGGATGCGTCAGGAAACTTGCTGGCAGGCGATAATGATGATTTACCGTTCTAATAATGGAAAACGAGCAGGGGAATAGAAATTCTTTATTTGACTACAAAGGTGTTTACAGTGGATGGGATTTGAATTTTCTCGAAAAACCAACTGTCTCCACGGTAACACTGTACGAACTTATAAACGAAAGTATTCCGAATTGTCTCTGTAAAGACATCTACATTAGCCAGGAGAATGCGCGTATCATGCGCAAGAAGGTGAAAAACGTTTTGGAAGATAAGTTAGATTCGTTACTCGGTAAGTTATACCAGAAACGCACTTTCATCCAGCGCCCACAACACCACCTGGTGAGTGTTATGTCCGGTGACAACATCAACTCATTAGAAGACAGTGGTTTCACGGCTGATATTCCTTCTTACAACGAGAAATTGATAGATAATGAGTATACTACCGTCTTTATTTATGCTTTCAAAGCCGAAGACGGATTTGTGAATCTCATTTGTCTATCTAACACATGTACACTGTGCTGTTGTTCGTCTCCTGCTGGAGATGAGATTGTCTCTGAAATTTATCAGACCTTCCTTGATTTGGAAGAGGAGCCTGAGATGAAGAAGAAAATCATGCTCGTTACTAAGTCCGAATACGGGTATAGCCTCGTTCCGATGGACGTCCTTCTTCCGGAGGAGTTTAACATCGACGAGCTGTATCCCGATGACTTCAAGAAGGTCGACGCTGGAGTCCGTGAGTTCATTGAGTCACAAAAGAGTGGATTGGTTATATTACACGGAATGCAGGGAACTGGTAAAACGACATATATCAGGTATATTATACACAACTACAACAAACAGTTTGTATTCTTGCCGGCCGATATGGTCAGTGAACTTACTACCCCGTCATTTGTCAATTTCCTGAAAGACAAAATGAAGGATTCTGTGTTGATAATCGAAGATTGCGAGGGCTTGCTGCGCGATAGGTCTAAACAGACATCTACCGGTACCGGAATCAGCAACATCCTCAATATGTCTGACGGATTGCTTGGTGATAGCATTAAACTCAAGTTTATCTGCACCTTCAATAGCAAGTACCAGGATATTGATAAAGCATTGCTGAGGAAGGGTAGGTTGAAACAGCAATATCGATTTGGAGAGCTCCCGGTTGAAAAAGCCAATCGCTTACTGCACAAAATGCATGGGGAAGACGCGAATACGGATAAACCAATGACACTTGCTGACATCTTCAACTTCAAGAGTGACAACAACGTTGAACAAGCAACGAATCGGAATTTAATTGGGTATCAATAAATACAAAAATATGTCAATAGAAGATTCTAAGAAAATCATTGGGGCAGTCAGGGACTTGCTCAATTACAAAAACGAAAAGTACGGGAATGCCGCATTGAAACCTTTGAATATATTCTACAAAGGCGATGCGCAAACAAGCATTACAATTCGTCTCGACGACAAGCTGTCACGCATCATGAATTGTCAGGACAAAATCCGTAAAAACGATATTGCAGATGTAGTTGGCTATTTGTTCTTACTCCTGATTTCACTGGGTGCATTTGAAGACGAAAAGAAACAAAGTGCTGATGCGTTCTCGAAGCGCCTTAATGAGGTATGTAACGGCCTTTATACCAAGATGACGCAAGTCGTTGCTGAGGATGATACTACTCCTGGTGTGTTTGTAAAGGAACCGGCGAGCCTGATTAATGCACAGACCATCCTTAGTGTTATTCACAAGTCTGATACATTGAGCATTGACAATGTAGTTCAGTTAACCGTTCTGCTTTTGCAAGTTATGGTTGAACACAACTACGTAGACTTGAGTGAGTTTAAGGATTGAGAGTATTTATAAACGAGTGCAGGGGATACCATAGCCAGTGCATGATAATGTTGTTCGTATTAACCTGTTGGGGTGAAACGGCTGGCGACTACTAATTCCGAGTGCCCTAATTACGGGACGTCTACTTCTTTCGAGGAGAGACAATCGCGAAAAGCGTCTGCACTATACTCCCTTCCTAGTCTCGAATTAGGTGGGAGTATTTTTTTTTAACACATTACATTATGACAAACATAGAGAAACGAAATTTCTTTACAAAAGAGCTTAACAGTATTACCGAACCGAACGTACGTGAGTTCGTTGGTATTGTTCTTGACGGAACCGGCGAG